>JAEEGL015256407.1_pt1 | contig 83101 bp, 59 predicted proteins | sample 9134231 | NCBI WGS metagenome assembly JAEEGL01 (sample SAMN16246548, study PRJNA631951) | gut metagenome | biome: gut microbiome; feature: rumen; material: fiber-attached | host: Bos | place: Iran: Karaj | collected 2018-10
AGGGCCGGACGGGGCGGTCTCTCCCGTTCCGCCGACCGGAAGCGAGTATACGAAACGTCCGTCGATGACGACACAGTCCCCGTACCACGTCAACTGATAATCTTCGCCGAACCGTTCCATAGCTCTTTCGCTGATGCACGGAAGCCATTCGAGCAGCACGGAACCGTTCCGCAGATAGACATCCGAACCGCGCGAGGAAAGAAAGCCCCAGTTACTGATCACGAGTTCGGTCTTTCCGTCCGGAGAGGTCCTCCTGAAGATCTCCGGCTCATCTCTGAGGCACGTCAGGCCGAGCCCGGCGACCGTCACGGCGGCAAGCAGAAAGCAGACGGCCGTGACGTACCACCTCTTTTTGTTCGTGAATGAAAGAACGAAAAGCGCGGAAAAGAGCATCAGGCCTCCGCCAAGAGTCAGAAAGACATCGACGCCTGTGAATGTGCAGATGCATTCGTTCAGGAAGAAGGGGCGGCGCGTCGCCTGCTGGACGGCGATCAGCAGCACTCCCGCCAGAAGCAGGACGGCACCGATCGCAGCCAGGACAGTCAGCACTGTTTTTTTTATATTCATCTTCATTCCTGGTATAATCAAATAGTCCCCCTGCAAGAGAATTCAATTATACGTTTCTCCTTTTCGAAATTGGATATGCGTGGTATAGTCTGAGTGCTTTTGCCGCGGCGGAGGATAGGGCAACGCTAGTATTTTATAACATCTAAAACTTGCATATATTGAAATTGTATGACGGAGAAACTATCAATTGTATAGTTTTTCCGTTCGCTACTTCTTTTATTTGCTCCCGATCGGCTAGTTCTCAATCATCCTTATGAGAACTAGCCTTCTTTCTCTTTCTTTCATCTAATGCATATGATACTGCGTTTTGCCTTCTTGTGCAATTCCATACCGGTCCAGATATTATGTTTCTCCTTTTTCGTATTCTTTCATATCTTGAAAAGATATGAATAATTGACAAGACTTGCAAAAAAAACAACGAGTTCTAAATTCAACATCGCCAACTAAAAATGTGTCACCTATGGAGAAATCGTATTTTTTTGCTTCAGGAGATTTTGAGTTTACCATTCTGCTAACATATCGCAAATCCAATTTATTGCCGCATTTTGGACAAAAATGTTTTTTGCAATGAACATAAAAAGGATTAGCATCATATACATATTTTATTGCTTTTTTTATAGTCAATCCTCCTTCATTGTGCAGGTTTAATCCTGAATACAAGCCCTGCGCCAAACAACCCTGCTCCGACATTTGCTTATCTCCCTTCGGCTGGTTCTCTTATTATCCTTATTAGAACCGCCCTTCGGGCGCCTTTTTTATTGCAGACTGTTATCCCTCGGTTTCAAAGAAGGAACGCCAGCATTTCCGCGGTGTGCCTGTAGTCGTCGACTTCGATATAGTCAAGCCCGAAGATTCTGACGTGGCTGTCTCCGCCTCCGTCGGCGAAATCGTCGCCCACGTAGAGGATATCCTCTTTTTCGATGCCGAATTTTGCGGCGTATGTCATTATCGCGTCGTATTTGTTGTATTTTTTTGCGGAGAAATCAAAAGAGGAGGTGCCTCCGATATAAACCGAATAGTCGGGGAAGAGCCGTAGTATCTCGGGGTAGATCGCGCGTCTTTTCGACCTGTCGGGATCGAATGCGAGCTTGTCTTCGATCGCCGCCTTGGTGCCGATGAGCGGGAATGTCACCATTCCCGACTCGTGAAACTCGACGGGGTCCCCGGCGTATTTCGTATAGCCGTATTTTTCCCGGAGGAAATCGGTCGTCCTTCTGAAATAATCGCGGTCGGGCTCGTGACGGTCGGTCCTTATGATCCTGAATACCCCGTTCTCGACGGTGCTCTCCTGCATGCCGTAGTTCCCGATGATATCGATGGGATACTCTCCCATCTGCCCGTAGATCCTAGGGCAGTTTCCGGCGCCGACCATGGCCAGCCGGTATTTCTTTCCGAGCTCGTCAAGAAGTCTGCGGTTTTCGTCGCCGAGCGGGGAGCGGTGCTGCGTCAGCGTGCCGTCAAGATCAAAGCAGATGAGTTTTTTCATTTGTGTGTCCTTCCCAAGGTAAACTGTTGAACAATCATATTATATCATTAAACAGACGCATGTTCAAGAAAAATTCTGCGTGTTGAAATTGCTTTTCCCGCAATTCCGCGGCTCATTTTGCAACGGTACAAACAGACAGGCATAAAAATGAACCGGTAAAGCTTTCTGTAACAAGCTCGAATACTGAACAGATCTAAATGCAGTTTATTTTTCAGCGCACACCGAACCAGGAAAAATGACCGTTTTCGTCAGATTGTGATCGTATTGGATTGCAACCTGAAATCCTGAGTCGGATATTGGCGGATATCGGCAGAAGAAAAGTCTTTACAAAATCAATAAAAGAGAGTATAATTAACTTGATTTATATAAACAGCAGGGAAGGTTTTATCCTCGCCTGCGATATGCTGCCTGAACTTGCTGTTCACGATCACTTCACCACGGAGACTGAGCCTTTGAAGATCACCGAAATACTTGAAAAAAAGGAGAGAACGCTCTCGTTCGAGGTCTTTCCTCCCAAAACGTACGACAAATTCGATACCGTGAGAGACGCCACCGAGGCGGTCGCCGCGCTGAAGCCCGACTATATGAGCGTGACCTTCGGCGCAGGAGGTTCGGGCGCGAGGTACACCCTTCCGATCGCCGCGAACATCGAGCAGAAGTTCGGAGTTCCGGTAATACACCATCTGACATGCGTCGGATCGACGACCGAGAACATCGACGAGAAGCTGATGTTCATGAGGATGGTCGGCGTGTGTAACGTCCTCGCGCTGAGAGGCGATATTCCAGATGGCGACGATCCCTCGTCATGGGCTTTCAAACACGCCGACTCGCTCTGCGCATATATCAAGTCGAGAGGCGATTTCTGCGTCGGAGGCGCCTGCTATCCCGAAAAGCATCCCGACGCTCCGACTCTTGAAGATGATATTTCCAATCTGAAAAAGAAGGTCGATGCCGGCTGCGACTTCCTTACGACTCAGCTTTTTCTTGACAACGCAGTTTTCTACCGCTTCGTAGAAAAGGTCCGCGCCGCAGGCATCAGGATCCCGGTCACGGCCGGTATCATGCCGATCACGTCTGTAAAGCAGTTCGACAGGATAGCGGTCCTGTCGGGCTCAAAGATCCCCGAAAAGCTCCTTTCGATCGCCGCGAGATATTCAGACGATCCTGAGGGGATGAGAGCTGCCGGGATCGGATTTGCCATCGAACAGATCGCCGGTCTTTACGCTTCCGGTGTCAAGAACATCCACCTTTATACGATGAACAGCGCGGCCGTCGCTCGCGAGATAGTCGCGGCTTTCCCGGGCGTCCTGGGCGGAGAGAACTGACAGCCGTTTTTTGGCAAAGACATTCGAATACCTATAGAAAGATCAGTTTATTCTCTACGGAGTAACAGGGGACGGACAGAAATATGGACAGTGGAAACAAATATACTCAAGACTCTCCGTCCTTCAGGGACCGGCTGAAGTCTGACCGATTCATATATTTTGACGGGGGAATGGGGACTCTCCTCCATTCAAGAGGTCTTCCCGCCGGAATGTCTCCCGAGATCTGGGGAATAACGCGTCCCGACGTTCTCGTGAAGGCGCACCGGGAATATATTGAAGCCGGAGCCGATATCATTAAAACAAACACATTCGGCGTCAACGGCTTCCGCTGTCCTTCCGAACTCGGATACTCTGTTGAAAGGTTCGTCACCGCCGCGATCCGCAATGTCAGGCGCGCCTCAGAGGGCTGCGGCAGGAAGATATACACAGCGCTCGACATAGGTCCGACCGGCAGGCTCGTCGGCCAGGAGATAAGCTTCGATGAGGCGTACGACGCCTTCCTTCCGACAGTCAGGGCAGGCGCGGACATCTGCGACCTGGTGCTGATCGAGACCTTCGGAGAACTTGCCGAGCTCAGGGCGGCGATCCTCTGCGCAAAGGACAACTGCGATCTTCCGGTCGTCGTGACCGGTGTTTTCGGAGCCGACGGACGGACATTCACCGGCGTCCCCGCCGCTGTCATGGGCGCCGTCGCCGAGGCGATGGGTGCCGACGCCTTCGGAATGAACTGTTCCGCCGGACCCGATCTGATGCTCCGGATCCTCCCGTCGGTGGTATCCGAGGTCTCGATCCCGGTATGCGTAAACCCGAACGCCGGTCTTCCCAGGGGCAGCACCTCCGGATCCGCCTCATACAGCTGCGGTCCGGAAGAATTCGCTGAAAAAATGAAACTGATCGCCGAGGGAGGAGCGCTGCTCCTCGGCGGCTGCTGCGGCACGACGCCCGCTCACATTGAGGCGATGAAGTCGCGGCTGGAAGGTTTGATCCCCGAAAAGCGCCGGTCGGCTGTTCCGTCATGCAGGATCTGCTCGTCTTCCTCGATATTCAGATTCGGCGACGGCAGGCTTGCCGTCATCGGAGAGAGGATAAACCCAACGGGGAAGAAGCGCTTCAAAGAGGCGCTTCGCGCCGGCGACAGCGGATACGCGATGACAGAGGCGGTAGCACAGACCGCGAACGGAGCCGACATTCTCGACATCAACGTCGGGATACCCGAGATAGACGAAAAGAAGATCCTTGCGGAGACTGTCGCATCGGTACAGAAGATCTGTCAGCTTCCGCTTCAGATCGACACTGCCTCCCCTGAAGCTATGGAGGCGGCGCTCAGGCAATACAACGGTATACCGCTCATCAACTCGGTAAACGGCAGAGAGGAATCGATGTCGCGCCTGCTTCCGCTGGCAAAGAGATATGGCGGAGTTCTGATAGCGCTGACACTTGACGGGAACGGGATCCCCGACACACCCGAAGGCAGACTGGCCATCGCCGAAAGGATCGTCGCACGGGCGGAATCGATGGGCATCGGCCGCGAGAGGATAATCGTTGATCCACTTACCCTGACTCTCGGAGCCGATCCGCAGGCGGCGGAAAAGACTCTCGGCGCGCTTAGACTGATAAAGGAAAAGCTCGGCGTCAGGACATCTCTCGGAGTTTCAAACATCTCCTTCGGCCTTCCCGACCGTGAGACGGTAAATATCAGCTTCCTGAGAGCCGCGATCGAAGCCGGACTTGACGCGGCGATAATGAATCCCGGTTCTGAAGGCATGATGAGGGCGGCGCGAGGATTTGAGAGCCGCGACGGAGAGTCGATCGATCTTGCGGGAGCCGGATCTGCGTCGGTGCGGGAAGGCGCCGATCTCACGACCCTTTCGGGCTGCATCGCAGCGGGGATCTCTTCCGAAGCGGTCTCGCTCGCCGAAAAGCTCTGCGCCGCAGCCGATCCTCAGGAGCTGATCACCGGAGAGGTAATACCCGCCCTCGACCGCGTAGGCCGCGATTTCGAGGCCGGCAGGATCTTTCTCCCAGGACTTCTGGCCTCTGCCGACGCCGCGGTATCCTCGCTTGCCGTCATTACCTCCGCGATCGGGAAGATGTCGGGAGGCAGCCTGACCGGGCGCGGGAAGGTCGTTCTCGCGACTGTCGAGGGAGATATCCACGACATCGGAAAGAATATCGTCGGAGTCATGCTCCGGAGCTACGGATTTGAGGTGATCGACCTCGGAAAGAACGTCCCGCCCGCCGCCGTCTGCGACGCCTGCACTCCCGACGTGAAGCTGGTCGGCCTTTCGGCGCTGATGACGACCACCGTTCCTTCGATGGCAAGAACTATCGCCATGCTGAGGGAGCGGGCTCCCTGGGTCAGGGTCATCGTCGGAGGTGCGGTGCTAACCGCCGGATACGCAAAGACGATAGGCGCCGACGCCTATTCACCCGACGCGATCGGTACAGTCAGATACGCGGAAGAAATATATTCAAAAGACCTCCCGAACAGCCAAGTATGAGCTGTTCCGTCTTGAATTTACCCTTGTGTTTTTTGATTGGCCGGATCAGGATGAACTGCCGACAGGCAGTCTTAATAAAGAATATTTTATTGAAAGTGAGTAATAGTCAGAAATGAAGACCATCACTGTTCCTGACATGATGTGCCCGAGATGCGTCGCCAGGATCAAGCGCGCTCTCGATGAAAAGAGTATACCCGCTGAGGTCACTCTTGAAGGAAAAAAGATAACCTTGGAAGACGAATATCTTGAAGCTGCGCTGGCAGTCGTGACAGAGGCGGGATACAAGCCTGAAGCTGAAAAGAAATGAAGGACTCCTATCCGATTCTCGACAGGATCGGTTCTGCGGAAGATCTGAGAGAACTCAGCCCCGAGGAAACTGACGAGCTGGCTGACGAGATAAGAGATTATCTTGTCGCGACCGTTCCGGTCACCGGCGGCCATCTGGCTTCGAATCTCGGGGTTGTCGAGCTTACTCTCGCGCTTCACAGAGTCTTTGACACTCCGCGCGACAGCATCGTATGGGATGTCGGTCATCAAAGCTATGTTCACAAACTGGTGACCGGTCGACGCGACCGTTTCGATACCCTGAGGAAACCCGGCGGGCTGTCGGGATTCACAAAAAGATCCGAGAGCGAATACGATATATTCGGCGCCGGTCACAGTTCGACGTCTCTCTCAGCGGCTCTCGGAATCGCCGAGGCTGAAAAACTGAGGGGCGGCACATCTTATACCGTGGCCGTCATCGGCGACGGGGCCTTCACCGGAGGTATGATCCACGAGGCGCTCAACAACTGTCCGTCCGCTTCGGATCTGAGGCTTGTGATTGTGATCAACGAGAATGAGATGTCGATATCAAAGAATATCGGCGCCTTTGCAAGATCGCTCTCAAAACTCAGGTCTACACCGGGTTACTTCAGGACCAAGAACGCCACAAAATCCTTCCTGTCGCATATACCGCTGCTGGGAAAACCTCTGACCAAACTGGTTGTATCCCTGAAAAAAATGATCAAAAACGCCCTTTACGGCTCAAATATCTTTGAAGATCTTGGGCTCTTTTATCTTGGACCGGTTGACGGAAATGACAGAAGGCAGCTTGAAGCGGTGCTTACCGAGGCGTCAAAGACTGTCGGAAGCACTGTCGTCCATGTCAAGACCGTCAAGGGCAAAGGATATGAACCTGCCGAGAAGAATCCCGACGAGTATCATTCGATCCCGCCTGCCGGCAGTGAGACTGGAAACGCCTTTTCGGCGGCTTTCGGTGAGACTCTCTGCCGCGAAGCCGAAGTCGAACCCCGCCTCTGCGCCGTTACGGCGGCGATGGAGAAGGGGACCGGACTCTCGGATTTTCACAGACGCTATCCCGACAGATTCTTTGACGTCGGGATCGCCGAGGAGCACGCGGTCACCTTTTCCGCGGGTCTTTCCGCCGGAGGAATGATCCCCGTCTGCGCAATTTATTCTACTTTTCTTCAGAGGGCCTTCGACTCTGTGATACACGACGCTGCGCTTCAGTCGCTGCCTCTCGTCCTGTGCATAGACCGGGCGGGCCTTAATTCGGGCGACGGGGCAACGCACCACGGCATTTTTGACGTGTCGTTTCTTTCGTCGGTCCCGGGGACCGAGATATTTACCCCGGCTACTGTCGACGCCCTCAGGGCGTCTGTCAGGGCCGCTATCGCGTCGGGAGCAGTCGCCGCGGTGAGGTATCCATCGGGTGGAGAGGATCCACTGGTCGTCAGTGAGTTTTATCCCGAAGGCTTTACCGCTCTGTCGGGAGTCAGATTCTCGAGAATGAGCGGTGACAGTATTCCTGATATCGTCATCATCTGCCACGGAAGGATGGCGCGGACCGCGATCGACGCGGCAGATATCCTGAAAAAACGCGGTATCGACTGCGGTCTCGCGCTCTGCGAGATAATCAAGCCTTATGAAGTGCCCGCAAAGCTGATCTGTGACAGACTCGGCGAAGGGAAGCGCCATCTTGTGTTTATCGAAGAGGAGATAAGGTCGGGCGGTTTCGGAATGAATCTGTCCGATGCCATCGACAGGATCTCGGCTCCCGGGATATTCCGCTCACTCGTTATAGGCACCGAGGAATCCTTTGCGGTCCCCGCAGAGTCAGAGACCGTTTTCTCGGCGGCCGGAGTTTCGCCCGAACAGATCGCCGGCAGAACAGAGGCTTTCCTGAAGAACGGCTGAGATCGCGATCAGATTCGGATAGGCTTTTGCTCGTATGAAAGAACCCGGGCTTTCTTCCGGCGCGAATTAAAAAGTTATCACATAAACATTAATAAACAATTGCCCCAGGGAAATACCCGAGGGCAGGGAAAAGGAACAAAAAGATGAAAAAGAGACTGCTTGTGACAGTGTCGCTGACACTGGCGACCGTCATCCTGATTTCCGCGTTTGCTTCCTGCGATATCAATATTACCTTCGACGGAGGTAACGGTACATCCGCGGCGTCCGTGGACCTGACTTCGGAATCACAGGATCCCGAAAGCACCGGAGTTATTTCCGGACAGTCTTCGGATACCTCGGTTGATCTGACCTCCGGGCTTCCGGAGTCGACGACACAGCCTGAAGTTACGACTCAGCCCGAAGTAACCACACAGCCCGAAGTTACCATTCAGCCGGAAGTCACGACACAGCCGGAAGTTACCACGAGTCCCGAGACTCCGACTCAGCCTGTGACCACCGTTGCCGAACGTCCTGCCGATGCAGATATGGCTGCTGAAGCCGAGAAATTTATCAATTCCGAAGGCGTCAACGGTATTCTGTTTACCGAATTTACAGATGTCAGGGACGCGAACCTGTGGCAGGTAGTCGCCCAGCTCAAGGATCCCGCGGAGCCTTCGGATCTTGAAGCGATCTACGCGAAAAACGGCAAATTATATTCCGAATATACCGGTGCGCGTGCGGTGAGAGCCTCCTTCCTCGAGTCGTATCTTAAGCTCTGGACAGGATTCGGCATCGCCGCTTTCAAGGATTACGGCGATCAGGGGCCGACATACCTTGCGACGGCAGATCTTTACTCGGTGCAGTTCGGCGGAGTTGAATACAATCCCGCAAAGGTCTTAAAGACCGAGACCGATCAGCGCAACGGATACATCTACGTATACTATACCGCCGACGGAAGGATGTCTGACTCCTGGATGTTAAAGTTCAATTCGGAACTGTTCGACGTAGATCTCATGCTGCTATGTCTGGACTGGATCGACGGACATTTCGTCATCCTGAGCAATCAGGCGGTATGGACGTCCTGGACCGAGAAAACAAGCAGGATATACAATTCAAGAATTGAAGAGGGTTTGAAAGCTCCGGGACTCAGAGGCCTTCTCCTCGACGATTTCCAGGAGGATTACTTCTTCAACGGCAATCTGCCCAGAGTGTTCAGCGCGGACATTTTCGCTTTTGTCGCCACCTATAACTACTCCGATCTTGAAGTGGAGTATGACTATCCCAAGGTATACGCCGAGAACGGGCTGTCCTATTTCGACGACACCGGAGTGACCGGTGTTCCCGGGGACGTCATCAGAAATGATATTCTGCGCTATACAGGTTTTGATATCGATACTTTTATGAACAATCCGCAGATAAAGAGAAAACCCGATTATCTGGCAACTGTCGACGTCTACTCTGCACAGTTCGGAGGACTGGAAGGCGGGATGCCTGCAAACGTCGAGGCCGAATGGGTTGATAACGTCTATCACGTAACTTACGTTGACGCTTTTGACGCGACTCACCGGAATGAGGCATACCTGAAGCTCAACTGGGACGGCAGTTATCAGATACTCGCGAACAAAATTATCAAGGGAATGGGCTGAGAAGCTTAATAATAGGGGGTGTCAGGAAACTCGCGGCGCGAGTTTCCTGACACCCATTATTTTTACAGGTTATAGGTCTTCAGCATCCGGTCAGCAGCAGTAGCTGTCCGGCGGTGTAGGGAAGCCAGATCCAGAAGTCGCTGTTTCTGATTCTGATTTTTATCAGTTTGTTTAAAAAGATCAACTGATCGGAGATCAGAAACAGAAGAGCGCCTGCCGCGGCGACAATCCTGATCCCGCCGAGCGATACCGCGGCCGCGGCAGCGGTCGAGCAGTTGAGGCAGATGAAGAAGAGATAGACGATAATAAGCGGCATGAGCTTCAGGTCTCCGTCGCGAAGATGCGTTCCGACCGCGTAGAAAGCCGCGAGCAGGAGAAAGAGTATCCCGGCTGCAAGCGAGCCGGCATTGAAGAATGTTCCTCCCGATCTCAGGATAGCGACAGCCATCGCGGTCGCGTAAAGTATGTGGGAAACTCCGAAGACAACACCGCCCGCGGTGAACCCTTTTACCGGGAGCCGGTCGGTCACCGGTCTGTAATTCATCAGGATTATGTCTCCGAGAGAGGAGAGAAGCATTGCGAAGAACGCGATGATCCTGTCGGGAGTCCTGAATACGATCGCAAGGATGAGAGCGTATAGCGAAAGAGCCGCAGTTATAAGGAGATGGGAGGGGAAGAGCCTTCCGAAAAGTCTGACCTTTCTGTTCATAAGCTGTCTTTCAGTTCGACGGATGCTCCGAGAAGGCGACCGTCCCTCTGATCGCCCTGTGCCAGCCGTCGATCCTTACCCGCCGTTCGGCGTCATCCGCACGGGGCTCGAACTCGGCGGCGATCCTTCTGTGAGCTGCGATATCCTCCTTTGAATCGACGGCTCCGGTCGCAAGTCCGGCGAGGAATGCGGCGCCCATCGCGGTCGTTTCGACGCAGGAGGGGCGGATTATCCTCCGTCCGAGCAGGTCTGCCTGTATCTCAAGCAGCAGATCGTTGCCCGACGCTCCGCCGTCGACGTTGAGAGCCGGGATATAGATCCCCGAATCCTTCTGCATTATCCCGATGACGTCGGCGGTCTGGAATGCCATCGAATCAAGGACGGCACGTATCAGATGAGCTCTGGTGGTTCCTCTCGTGATGCCGAAGACCGCGCCTCTCGCATAGGGATCCCAGTAGGGCGCTCCGAGCCCCACGAAGGCGGGAACGAAATATACTCCGCCCGAATCCGGGACGCTTCTCGCGACGCTCTCTGTCTCGGGAGCGCTGGCGATCAGTCCCATTCCGTCTCTGAGCCACTGAACGGCTGCCCCGCAGATGAAGACAGAACCCTCAAGCGCGTAGTTGACCCTGCCGTCCACCGACCATGCTATGGTAGTAACGAGACCGTTTTTCGAGAAGACCGGGCGTTCTCCGGTGTTCATGAGGAGGAAACCGCCGGTGCCGTAGGTGTTCTTTACGCTGCCCTCTGAATAGCAGCACTGTCCGAAGAGGGCAGCCTGCTGGTCTCCCGCGACTCCGGCCACAGGGATCTCGGCTCCGAATAGGGATTTTTCGGTATAGCCGAAGTTTCCGGAGGATTCTCTCACCTCGGGAAGCATGCGCTTCGGGACCCCGAGAAGCGAGAGGAGCTCGTCGTCCCACCTGAGAGTGTTTATATTGAACATCATCGTTCTTGAGGCGTTGGAATAATCGGTCGCGTGGACCCGTCCTCCGGTAAGGTTCCATATGAGCCAGGAGTCGATCGTTCCGAAGCAGAGCTCTCCCGCCTCGGCCCTCGAGCGTGCCCCGGGTAGGTTCTCAAGTATCCAGCGGAGCTTTGTCCCCGAGAAGTAGGGGTCGATGATAAGGCCGGTCTTGCGGCGGATCGGCTCTGTAAGCCCGTCGCGGCGGAGAGTGTCGCAGTATTCGCTCGTTCTGCGGCACTGCCATACGATCGCGTTGCAGATCGGTTTTCCGGTCGATCTTTCCCAGACTACGGTCGTCTCCCTCTGGTTTGTGATGCCTATCCCGTAGATCTCGTCGGCGTCGATGCCGGCTTTTTCGATCGCGTCTTTCGCGACGTCGATCTGAGTCGACCAGATCTCTTCGGCGTTGTGTTCGACCCATCCCTCGCGCGGGAAGATCTGTCTGAATTCCTTCTGTGAGACGGCGACAGGTTCTCCCGAGGAGGTAAAGAGTATCGCGCGGGAGGACGTGGTGCCCTGATCGAGTGCCAACAGGTATTTTTTCATATCAAAGGATCCCCTTTTTGAGCAGTTATTATTTCAAAAATAATTTTATCATATATTTATCCGCAATTCAATCTTTTTTTCGTCCCTGAGAGATATTATCCGGAGGCAAAAAAGACCGGCTGTAACTGACCGCCTTGAATCCGCGGGAACGTGATCCGCGGATCTTAGGCGACCGACGCCGGTCTATGTTTGTTTTGTCGGCAAAAGACAGCCTCAGCGGATGTCGACGCTGACTTTTTTGCCCAGTCCGGCCGAAGCGGCCTTGACGACTGTTCTGATAGCCTTGGCTATCTTTCCGTGCCTTCCGATGACCATTCCCATTTCGTCGGGATCGACTGTGATGACGAAGGTTATTTCGTCGTCTGTCTCGTTTCTGACGAGGTTGACCTTGTCGGGAGTGTCGACGATCGAACGGCAGATATCGAGCAGAAGCTTTTCGGGGTCCATCGAATGACCAGCCTTACTCGATCACACCGGTCTTTTTGAGCAGCACTCTGACCTTTTCGGTCGGCTGAGCGCCGTTCTTCAGCCAGGTGCGGGCCTTTTCGGCGTCGATCTGGACGTCACCTTCCTTGAGCGGGTTGTACTTACCGATCTGCTCGATGAAGTTTCCGCCTCTGGGGGTGCGCTCGTCTGCTACGACGATGCGGTAGTAGGGCTGCTTCTTCGCACCGATGCGCGAAAGTCTGATTTTTACCATGGTCTTTCTCCTTTAGAGTATATAAATTTTTTTTTAGTATTTCAGTTTAACTTCAGAACGGGAAGCGCGGCCTTCCTCGCCGGCCCTTCTGAGATGATGAGAACTGCTTCATGAGCTTCTGAGTCTGTTCGAACTGTTTGAGCAGACGGTTGACGTCCTGTATCTTCGTGCCGCTTCCGGCGGCGACGCGCTGCTTTCTTGAATAGTTGAGAAGCTCCGGCTTTGCCCGCTCTTCTGGAGTCATCGAATAAATGATCGCCTCGATCCTTCCGACAGCCTTCTCGTCGACGGAGGCGCCCTTGAGCGCGGTCTGATTCATCCCCGGCATCATGGCCATGAGCTGATCGAGGCTTCCCATCTTCTTTATCTGTTTGAACTGCTCAAGAAAATCATCAAGCGTGAAGCTCTGCTCCCGCATCTTCTTCTCGAGCTCTGCGGCCTGCTTCTCGTCAAAGGCGGCTTCGGCCTTCTCGATCAGCGAGAGGACGTCACCCATCCCGAGGATCCTCGATGCCATGCGGTCGGGGTAGAAGGGCTCTATTGCGTCGGTCTTCTCTCCGGTGCCGATGAATTTGATCGGCTTTCCGGTAACCTGTCTCACCGACAGCGCCGCGCCGCCCCTGGTGTCGCCGTCAAGCTTGGTGAGTATCACTCCGGTGATGTCAAGTGCTTCGTTGAACTTCTCGGCGACGTTGACGGCGTCCTGGCCGATCATCGCGTCGACGGTGAGAAGTATCTCGGTCGGGCGGACTTTTTCGCGTATGGCTATCAGCTCATTCATCAGATCGTCGTCGATATGCAGTCTTCCGGCGGTGTCGATGAAGACCATGTCGCAGAATTTGTCCTTCGCGGCCCTGACGCCTTCTTCGGCGATCTTTACCGGTGAGGTCCCGGTGCCCATCGAGAATACGGGGACGCCGATCTGTTCTCCGAGGACCTCGAGCTGCTTAATCGCCGCGGGACGGTAGACGTCGCAGGCGACGAGCATCGGACGCTTGCCCTGCTTTTTGTACATGAGGGCGAGCTTTGCGGCGTGAGTCGTCTTTCCGGCGCCCTGAAGACCGCACATCATGACGACGGTGGGGGGCTCGGGGGATATCTGAAGTTTCGACTGTGTCCCGCCCATGACGGCGGTCAGCTCTTCATTGACGATCTTGACGATCTGCTGCGCGGGGAGAAGAGACTCGAGTACCTCGGACCCCACGGCCCTTTCAGAGACCTTGTTTATGAATTCCTTGACGACCTTGAAGGAAACGTCCGCCTCGAGGAGGGCGAGCTTGATCTCCCGCATTCCGGCCTTTACGTCGGCCTCGGTGAGCTTGCCCTTGCTTCTGAACTTTTTGAAGGCGGCTGACAGTTTTTCGGTAAGTGACTGGAACATCTTGCTTAGTCCTTAACAGAGTTCGATTATGAGACTGTCGCAGTTATCTGCGGACGTGAGTCCCGGTGGGGAGATGATCTTTGATCTTATGAGACAGTGAAAAAGAACAGAGAGTTTTGTCTGATCCGCCGGAAGCCCGGATATGCGGAAGACAGTTCCGTGATCGTCAGTCAAAGGCTTTGACGATCGATCTTATGGCTGAGAGAAGTTCGGCATCCCCGGCATTCTCCGCGAGTTTTTCGGCTTTTTCTGCGAGCTCCGTGACCCTTCTGAATCTTCTCGCCATGCCTAGCTTCGACTCGAGGGAAAAGAGCTCCTCCGAGGCCTTGACTACGATATCCCGGACTCCCTGGCGGGAGATACCTATCTCCGACGCGATCTCGGAGAGCGACATGTCCTCGTTATAGTACATGTCCACGACCGCTCTGCGCCTTTCCGAGAGAAGCGGACCGTAAAAGTCTAGCAGATATCCGGCTTCGGTTCTGTTTTCTATCATACCGGTATTCCCCCGTCTCATTCGGAAGTGCTGCGTGTAAAGTTCTTTACTTTACACATTATATCACAGGAGGTTATCGATGTCAAGTTTTTTTTGGAAAAATACAAAGTTATGGTGTTTATTGCAAAAAAAGGCTGTTTAAAAACCTTGATTTTTTAACAGCCCCGCATCTGTCACGGCATGGTCCCGCGCCGAGAAAAACGTCGCAGGGTTGTTCAAAAAAACGCAGCGCGAGTTTTGGAACAGACCCATCTCCGACGGAAATTGCAGCTCTGAAAAGGAATTGCGTTATCAACTCGAGGATGACAGGAAGGGTTTTCTCTCTGCAGCGCTGTTTCCACTTGATTTTTCCCGCAAAAGTGATATAATAATATAAATTATTCTATGATTAACAGAAAGAAGTACAACCTATCGGCTTGACATGCAGGTATTGCTAGCAATCTCGGTAGCCCTGGCCGCAGGCCTCGCGCTCTCACGTCCCGCAAAGAAACTCAACATCCCGGCGGTCACCGCCTATCTTGTCGCGGGGATCCTGATCGGTCCCTTTTGCATCGGAAGGATCGGTGTTCCCGGACTCGGATTCAACACTCTCGCAGAGGCTGAGGCTCTCGGTGTCCTCAGCGATGTCGCTCTCGGATTCATCGCTTTCGCCATAGGCAACGAGTTCCGTATGAAGGATATAAAGGCGATCGGAAAACAGGCTGCAGTCATCGGTATTATCCAGGCAGTCACCGCAACGCTTTTCGTCGACGCGGCACTCATAGCTCTTCATTTTATCTTTCCTTCGAAGATATCCGTCTCGATGGCGATCACGCTTGGAGCCATCGCCTCCGCAACCGCGCCCGCAGCAACACTGATGGTGGTACGTCAGTATAAGGCCAAGGGAAAGGTTACCGGCCTTCTTCTTCCAATCGTCGCTCTTGATGACGCGGTCGGACTCGTTGTGTTTTCGGTCTCGCTTGGAATCGCGAAGGCTCTGGGGTCGCCCGAGATCGATGTTCTGTCGGTCGCCGTCAATCCGGTCATCGAGATACTCGCGTCGCTACTTCTCGGATCGGCGATAGGAGCAGCCTTCTCCTTCTGCGAGAGATTTTTCGAATCGAGGAGCAAGAGGCTGGCGCTGGCCGTCACCGCCGTAATCCTGACGGTGGCGCTGTCGCAGCTGGTCATACCGATCGGCAGACTCGAAATAGGTTTTTCGCCCCTGCTTGCCTGCATGATGCTGTCGACAGTCTTCTGCAACATCTGTCCTTTCTCCCCCGAGATAATGGACAGGCTAGACAGATGGACCGCGCCTCTCTTCATCCTCTTCTTCGTAATAAGCGGTGCCGAGCTTGATCTGACCGTGTTTTCGGATCTCGCGATCGTGCTCATAGGGATCGTATACATCCTTTTCCGTTCTGCGGGGAAGTATTTCGGAGCAAGATGGAGCTCGGATATGACGCATTGCGACGCAAACGTCAGAAAATATCTTGGCCTTACCCTTCTGCCGCAGGCCGGTGTCGCGCTGGGAATGGCCAACAGCGTCGAAGTGCTCGGTGCCGACGGCGCGATAATAAAGAATATCGTTCTGTTCGGAGTGCTCATCTATGAGCTCGCCGGACCTGTCATCACCAAGGCCGCGCTTGAAAAGGCGGGCGAGATCACCCGAAAGCCGGAGGGCAAGACAGCCAGAAAGAACCCGCCTCAGTCTGTATAAATTTCAATAGCCGGAGGATCTGAAAATGATCAAAGAAAACCAAAGGAGTATTCCGGTCGGAATGACCCTGATCACACTTCTGCTTGCTTCTCTCATTATTCTCGCTTCATGTTCGGAAATATCTGAAAACAGCTCTGAGACTTTTCCTGATTCTACCGCTGCGGCAGCCTCTGCAGAGACAACGGCTAGTATTTACGACGAATACGGCTATATTCGGGACAAACTCCCCGAAAAGCTTGATTTCGGCGGGATCGAGGTCCATACTCTCTATGACAATCTTGTTCAGATGCCCGATTTCTTCGTCGAATGTGAGAACGGCGAGGCTGTCAACGACGCGATATTCAAAAGAAACACCCGGACCGAGGAACGGCTGGGCGTAAAGCTTGAATTCACAGGCGTTAAAGGAACAGACAAACAGGATATCTATCTCGAGGCCGCCATGGCGGATTATTCGGGAGGCGAAAACAAATTCGCCGTCTACGGCGCCGCAAGCCGTACGATACCCTATGTTTCGGTCAAAGGAATCCTCAAAGACCTGCTTGATTCGGAATACTTCTCGGCCGAGATGCCCTGGTGGCCGTCATCTCTGACCGATCAGCTTATCATCAACGGCAAGCTCCTCATGTGCTCGGGCGACATTTCCACAATGACACTCTGGCAGATGTCAGGCCTTTATTACAACAAGGAGATCTGGGAAAACGGAGCTAAGGGATACTCACTCGAGGACGTGGTCGAGTCGGGCGACTGGACGGTCGACAAGATGATGGAGATCACCGCCGACTTCTACATCGACGACGGCGACGGTGTCGTCAACACGCTCGATCAGTTCGGGTTCACCTGCTATGACGCCAGCTTCGACGCTTTCCTTAATTCGGCCGGGATAGTATCGATCGACAAGGACGGGGAAGGGAAGCTCGCCCTGACCGACGAGTTCTCGGGAGAAAAGACCGAGAACCTCGTTATCAAGCTCGGTGAGTTCTGCAAGGACAAGGGCACCTTCCATTCCGACACCCAGAAGACCGCGAGAGGCCAGTTCTACAGCGGGAAGTCGCTCTTTATACTCGACGGCGTATACGTGGTATCAAATAAGATTTCCGGAACTTCAATTGAGTTCAACTACGGACTCGTTCCCACGCCGAAATATGACAAAGATCAGGAACGGTATATAACCGGCATGAGATATTCCTACATGATGTATGCCGTCAACGCCGGTAGCAGCATATCGAACGAAGCCGTTGCCGTCCTTGAGGCCCAGGGATCCTACGGATACCGACTGGTCGTTCCACAGATATTCGAGGTCACCATGAAGCTCCGCTATTCCCATGATAATCAGGGAGCGAGGATGTTCGATATCCTCAGGGAGGGAGTCTGCTTCGATATCGGCAGGATCTACAACTATTCGATGAACAACTTTTATCCGAACTTTAGAAAATACTGCTTTAACGCCACGCCGGGATGGACCAGATTCATAAAATCGCTCTCGGGAAGTCTTCCGGGACAGCTTGAAAGCATTGCCGCGATCTACAAATAATTCGCTCTGCCGCTCACAGTCAGCGCCGGTCTTGTATATAGGCGCTTTGACACGGAGTGAATCCTGAGAGAGGACCTTCGGATATGAAAACTCTGCTTGTCGCCGACGGAAACAGCCTGGCCAACCGGGCATTTTACGGAGTCAGGAATCTCTCGACGCGCATGGGATTTCCGACCAACGCCGTTTTCGGCTTTATAAACATCATCGGCAGGGAGATCGAAAAGACCGAGCCCGATTTCGCCGTGATGGCATTTGACGTTCACGCTCCGACCTTCCGCCATAAAATGTTTGACGCATACAAGGGGACCCGCAAGCCGATGCCCGAGGATCTCTGCCTTCAGATGCCCTATATCGCGAGGGCCGCCGCGGCGCTCGGCTTCACTATCGTCGAGAAAGAGGGATATGAGGCCGACGACATCCTCGGAAGCTATTCGAAGATGGCGGACGACGAAGGGGGATTCAGAACATATCTGCTGACTGGAGACAAAGACTCCTTTCAGCTGATCAGCGATTCAACGTCGGTGCTCTATGCCTCTAACGGCGACCGCATCCTCTACGACAGACAGTTCTTCTGCGAAAAATACGGCGTCGATCCATCGCAGTTCGTCGACGTAAAGGCGATAATGGGGGATTCTTCGGACAATATCCCCGGTATTGCCGGGATCGGAGAAAAGGGGGCTCTAGCCCTCATACAGCAGTTCGGATCGCTTGACAAGATTTACCGGGACGGTAGATATTCGGATAAGAATTCCGGGCTGAAGCCGGGTATGATCGCGAAGCTCGAAGCGGGAAAAGGTTCTGCTTACATGTCCCGGGAACTCGCCGAGATATTCCGTGAGGTCCCCGGCATTCCGTCTCTTGGCGAACTGAAGCCCGCAAGGCTCGACCGCGGAGCGGCAAAGAAGCTCTTCCTTGAGCTTGAGTTTTCGGCTCTTATAAAGAAATACAGGCTGACCTCATCCGAGCCGGGTGAGAGCGGTGACGACGAGGATGAAAAGGCCGCGGGCGATCAAAAGGATAAGGATCTGCAGGGAACAGATGCGGAAAACACCGCTGAAGAATTCACGCCTGAAGCAGCCGTTGCCTGTGGTGGCGCCGTGTCACTCTCTCCTGACGGCAGTTCGGTTTGCTTTTCTGACGGGTCCGGGGTTTGCTCACTTCCTCTGAATGAGGGCTTCAGGTTCGTCGCCGCAAACTCGTCAAAACTCAGCTTTCACGACGCGAAGAGCTTCTGCCGATCGGCCGCGGAGCACGGCGTCAGGATCTCGGGCATAGGCTTTGACGTAATGCTTGCAGCCTACGTCCTTGATCCGCAGACAAAGTTCGGACTTGGCGACCTTGTAAACTACTACCTGGAGGATATAATATCCGAAGACAATCCAGATGCTGTTTATATTGCGAGACTGACGCCTGTGCTGAAGGAAAAACTGAGATCGGCGAAAGACGCGGAGAGACTTCTCTCGGATGTTGAAATACCGCTGTCCGACGTTCTCTGCGAAATGGAGACAGAGGGCTTCAGACTTGATACGGCGGGGCTTGCCTCATACGGATCGAAGCTTCTTGAAGAAGCAGAAGACGTAAAGGAGGCAGTATATGCCGCGGCAGGCGTGGAGTTCAATCTCAACTCACCTAAACAGCTTGGAGAGGTGCTTTTCGTCAGATTGGGGCTTCCCTCGGGAAAGAAAAACTCAAACGGCTATTCGACGAACGCAGAGATACTTGAAAAGCTGGCTCCGGCTTATCCGGTGGTCAGCGACATACTGAGATACAGGAAACTTACAAAGCTCTACGGGACATACGTGGCCGGTCTTCTCAAGACCGCCGATCAGAACGGATTCGTTCATACCCTGTTCAGACAGACGGGTACGGCCACCGGCAGGCTTTCCTCGGCCGAGCCCAACCTTCAGAACATCCCGATCAAGACCGAGGAGGGTCGCGAACTCCGCCGCTTCTTCCTTCCGAAGGAGGGGCACATACTCATCGACGCCGACTATTCTCAGATCGAGCTGCGCATCCTCGCGTCGATATCGGGCGACGAAAATATGATCGCCGCCTTCAGGTCGGGCGCCGACATCCACCGCAGCACCGCTGCGGCGGTATTCGGAGTCGCGCCTGAGGACGTTACTCCGATAATGAGAAAACGCGCCAAGGCGGTTAATTTCGGGATAGTCTACGGTATAGGTGAGTATTCTCTCTCGCAGGATCTGGGAATATCTGTAAAGCAGGCCGGAGATTATATCCGGGATTATTTCAAGGCCTATCCGGGTGTCGAGGCTTATCTTTCCGAATCTGTTGCTGATGCCGCGAAAAAGGGTTATACAGAGACGCTTTTCGGAAGGAGAAGATATATTCCCGAGCTGTCGGCGAAGAACGGAAATCTCCGCAAATACGGCGAGCGCGTCGCGATGAACAGCCCGATCCAGGGCACCGCCGCAGACATAATCAAGATAGCAATGATAAAGACCGCAAAACGGCTGAAGGATGAGGGACTGGACGCAAGGCTGATCCTTCAGATCCACGACGAGCTTATCGTTGACTCTGCCACCGACTGCGCCGGGAAAGCCGCCGAGATACTCCGCGAATCGATGGAGAGCGCGGCCGATCTGCCGGTAAAACTCACGGTCGATCTTGAAACGGGAGACAGCCTTTACATCTGACAGATCTCAATACCCTGAGACAACGAAAATACAGATGCGTTGTTTCAGCCTTTGATTTGTATTTTTTATATTTCTTCAACTTTCTTCGCATTATTTCGCAACTTGCTTTATCGCCGCGTCTGCGGCTGAACGGAGTTAATCATGAATGATCAAAGCCGGAGCCCCGGGCGCGGGGCAAAGACCGGAGTTTATTTGATATATGCAGCGGTCCTCCTGCTTGCGGCAGCCGTGGTGTTCATAGTTATTGACCGGCAGAGGAATACCATCGCTCCCGATGATACCCCCTACGACGTCAGATCGCATGATCCGGCCGAGGATCCCGGCCTCTCTTCAGACGCTTACTCATCTGGAAGGTCGAATGATCCCGACAATGCGTCGGGGTTCGGAGATATGTCGGAAACGGTAGGTCAGTCGGATCCTTCCGGTGAGCCGAACACGTCAGGTCTCCCCGTCACGACGGAAACACCGGGAACTTCCGGCAATACAGAAACATCCGGTGATACCGGTACCGAAGCTGCTCCGGATTCATCCGGGGCTCATGAGAATTCCGGTTCGCCTGAGACTTCTGCTTATACGGATACTACCTCTGCGACCGAAACCGGAAATGCTCCGGTTACGTCTGATCACCCTGAGACATCAGGGACGCCCGTGACATCTCAGCCCCCCGAGACCTCCCGCGTTCCGGATACTGCACAGACACCGGTAACTACACAGGTTCCGGATACGACACAGACTACTCAAACCCCCGATACGACACAGGCTCCAGACACTACACAGGCTCCAGATACTGCACAGTTGCCCGAAACCTCTCAGAGTCCCGGGACCACATCCCAGTCGTATTCGCAATCCGATCCTCCCGCCGGGATCAACAGGATCCTGCCCGATTCTCCGAGAGACGCAGACGGAAGCTTTACGATCACTGTTAGCATCGCCGGAGATACCCAGCTTGCTTCCAACTGGAACGACGAGCGGGCAAACCGGTTTGCGGTCTACGCCGAGAGAGAGGATCCGTCATATTTCCTTGAGAAGGTCAGACATATCTTTGAGGCCGACGATTTTACGATCGTCAATCTCGAATGCGTTCTGTCAGACAATAATAATCTTGTAAGAGCCTCGAAGAGCGGAACGGCTTACTGGTACAAGGGACCGGCAAAAAATATAAATATTCTTACCTGTTCCTCTGTGGAGGGAGTTTCTCTTGCAAACAACCATACGAAGGACTACGGCCAGGCCGGACTTGAAGACACTATGAGGGTAGTCAGGGAAGCCGGTCTCAGCATGGGTTATTACTACGATACCTTCTGCTTTACCAAAAACGGTTACACCGTTGCCGTCATCTGCGACGCAATGTGGAGCGAAGGGCAGTCGTTATCGATCGAAGCCAGAGTCCGCGAGGCGTCGGCCTGGTCCGACTTCCAGATCGTCTACTGGCACGGCGGGACAGAATACGCCTTCTCTCCCTCTGACTGGCAGAAACGCGCCTCCTACAGGATAATCGACGCCGGAGCCGATCTGGTTATCGGAGCCCATTCACACGTCCTTCAGCCGATGGAATACTACAAGGGCGTTAGAATCGTCTACTCCCTCGGAAACTTCTGCTACGGAGGCTTCGTCAATATGAGATCGAGGGCGGGACTGAAACCGACGATCATCTATCAGCTCGTTCTGAGGGTCGGGGCGGACGGTATCGCGGCAGATGTCGGCGAAAACATCATCCCCTGCTACGTCAGCCCAAATGACGTGAGCAACTTCCAGCCGGCTCTTATGACGGCCGCTGACGAGATCGCGAAAGTCCTTGATTTTATGGACTGGAAACGCTCGCTGCCAGAATGAGAATCAGCACTTTATAATTATTCTGCATGCAGGAATAAAGACATGTCAAACAGTATGATTGAAGAAACAAAAAACTTCATTTTGCCCGAAGAAGGGGGAGACAGTGCCGGAAGACGCCTCCTCGAGGCCCTATTTGACAGCCGGACCTTTGCCGAGACCGGCAGATTCGTCGGCCGCACCTCCTCTCCCGGAGACCGGTCGGGCGTTATAACCGGATACGGTTCTGTCGGGGGAAGGCTGGTATTTGCCTTCGCGGAGGACAGATCGAGGATGAAGGCCGCTTCTGACGAAGCCGCGGGAAGAAAGATCTGCGACCTCTTTGAGACCGCGCTTGAAAACGGCGCTCCGGTCGTAGGGATATTTGATTCTGACGGGGTCGCCCTCAGAGACGGGCTGTCCTCGCTCATGTCGATCGGAAAACTGGCCTCAGCCTCTGCCGCGGCCGCGGGAAGGATCCCGAGGATCGCGCTGATCGGCGGAGTTTGCGGAGGGATCGAGGCGGCCGTCGCCTCCTCATTCGATTTTGTCATCACTCTTAAAACAGATAAAGGAGGGAGCGACCTCTTCGCTGTACCTCCCTTCAGTTCGGAAATGTCGATCGATCCCTCCGCCGACGGGATATCCTGCATAGGTGCGAAGAGCGAAGAGGAAGCTGCGATCGCGGCCCGGAAGATAATCTCACTCATACCCGGGAGGCGCTCTGAGGCCCTCACGGTCTCTGACAGCGGGGACCAAGACCGCTCTCCCGATCTGTCCGGCCTTACCGGATACGCGCTCTGCGAGGCGGTGTCCGATCCCGGAGGATGTCTGCCGCTCTTTGCGGATTATTCGAAAGGACTGGCGATCGCTCTGGCTCAGGTCGGTGGCGTCGGCTGCTTCGTTGCCGCGGGTGACAGGGAAGTGTCGGGAGGAGCGCTTACAAGGAGCGCCGCGGACGCACTCTGCAGGTGCGTAAGGTTTGCCGATGCCTTCGGCATCCCGCTTGTCATGCTCACCGACTGCCCCGGCACCGACCCGACCGACGGAAGCCCGGCATATCTGCGCGCGCTGTCGGATCTTGCCGCCGCGGTGTCGTCGGCGTCATGTCCGAGGATCACGGCATATGTCGGTCGCGCTTACGGGGCGGGATATCTGCTCCTCGGTTCAAAGGCGACCGGAGCAGACGCCGTATTCGCGCTGACGGACGCGGCAGTAGGCGCCTTATCGCCCGAGACGTCTGTCGCTTTCCTCTGGAATGAAAAGATCGACGGGGAAGAGACGACAAGAGAAAAGCTTGAGGCCGAATGGCGGAAAACAGAGGCGTCCCCCGCAGAGGCTGCCGCCCTCGGAGAGATCGACGACATCGTCGCTCCGGATGAGCTGAGGCCGCGGATAGTTTCGGCGGTCTATATGCTCCTCGGGAAGCTCCGCGGGCGCGGGAGGAGACTGTGATGAGTGAGGCGGTCGTTAAAATGCTCTTTGCCGGACGCGCCGCTGAATCGGGCTACTACGCCGTTATCGGTCTTGCCGTTGTCTTTTTCGTGCTTGCCGTCATTTGGGGGATCCTTGAACTGACCGGATTTCTCTTCAGAAAAAAGAATACCGGAGTGCAGACGGCGCCGGCTGAGGTCAGCCGTCCGCTTCCCGACGCGGCAAAAGATGAGGAGACGGTCGCCGCGATAACCGCAGCGGTTGCCATGATCCTCGCGGGAGAGTCAAAGGCTGCCGGCGGGGATGAGAAAACACCGAAATTCCGCGTCGTCGCTTTCCGCCGGACAGGCGGGAGAAGCTGACTGCGTCAGAATGATTTGTTTAATGTCATCAGATTATTAATTCAGGAGCCGAACATGAGAAGATTCAAGGTTTGTGTCAACGGGACGGAATATACCGTCGATATAGAGGAGATAACCGGATCAGAGCCCGCAGCTCAGTCTGTACCCGCGGCCCCGGCCGCCTCCGCGCAGCCTGAGAAGGCTGTGGAAGCCCGTCCTGCCGGGACTGAGGTGAAATCGCCTATCCAGGGAACAGTCGTTAAGACATCGGTTTCCGTAGGCGATACCGTCGCCGCCGGCGACCGGATATGCGTCCTCGAGGCGATGAAGATGGAATATGACATTAACGCGCCCTGCGCGGGGAAGATATCCGCCGTCTGCGTCACGAGAGGCGAAACGGCCGAGGAGGGACGCGTCCTCGCCGTGATCTCCTGACTTTGAGACAGGGAACTGAAAATGGCTGAAAAACTAATTCAGATCTTCGAAACGACGGGGATTGCCAAGGTCTTCGGCACCGACGATCCCTGGCTGCCGCTCAAGACTCTGATCATGTATGTGATCGTCGGAGTCCTGATCTGGTGCGCGGTCGTCAAGGAATACGAGCCGCTGCTGCTGCTGCCGATCGCGATCGGTATGCTGATGGCGAACCTCCCCGGAGCCGACCTTTTTCACATGGAACTCTTCCTCTCGGAAGGCGAGCTGAATATCGGCAACGTGTTCGCGAAGGGCGGACTGCTTGACTATCTCTATCTCGGGGTAAAGCTCGGACTCTATCCGTCGCTGATCTTTCTCGGTATCGGCGCGATGACCGATTTTACCCCCCTCATTGCCAATCCGAAGACGATCCTGATCGGAGGCGCGGCGCAGTTCGGCGTTTTCGCCGCCTTCTTCGCGTCTTATACATCCGGATTCTTTGATATAAAAGAGGCAGCCGCGGTCGGAACGATAGCCGGCGCCGACGGCCCAACCGCCATTCTTACGTCAAAGATACTGGCGCCGATGCTTCTTTCGGCGATAGCGATCGCGGCATATATATATATGGCGCTGATTCCGATGATACAGCCGCCGGTCATCAGACTTCTCACGACTAAAAAAGAGCGGATGATCCGCATGCCTCCCCCGAGGAAGGTCTCGAAGCTTGAGAAGATCCTTTTCCCGATCACCGTCGCGCTTGTCGTGTGTCTGATCGTCCCCGAATCGGCTCCGCTCGTCGGATTCATGATGTTCGGCAATCTGCTCAACGTCAGCGGTGTCACCGACCGCCTTTCCACGACCGCCAAAAACGGACTGATGAATACGATAACGGTATTTCTCGGTGTTTCGGTCGGTGCGACTGCGTCGGCGGCCAACTTCCTAAACTTCAAGACGCTGCTGATAGTCGGTATCGGAGTGCTCTCATTCGCCCTTGCCACCGCCGGAGGGATCCTGTTTGCCAAGCTGATGTGCTTCCTCTCGGGCGGTAAGATCAATCCTCTGATCGGCGCCGCAGGCGTTTCGGCGGTTCCCATGGCCGCCAGAGTCGTTCAAAGCGAGGGAAGAAGAGCCGATCCCTCAAACTTCCTGCTCATGCACGCGATGGGGCCGAATGTCGCAGGCGTCATCGGATCGGCGGTCGCAGCCGGAGTCTTTATCTCATTCTTCTCATAATGCCGCTGTCAGACTGCGATTTCGCTTGCCGCGAGATCTGTTCATGCATCTTTAATCAGTTGTATACGTCGAGTCGCACTCTGAATATTCTTTCGCATCTGTTTTCAGAATAAGATCATAAAGGACATATTTTCAAAAAATGCCGAAAAAGGTTTTAATCACCGATACAGTACTGCGCGACGCGCATCAGTCGCTTCTGGCGACCAGGATGAGCACAGAAGACATGCTTCCGGCTCTTGAGCTCCTCGACCGCGTAGGCTATCATTCTCTCGAATGCTGGGGCGGAGCTACCTTTGACGCCTGTCTCAGATTTCTGCACGAGGATCCCTGGGACCGCCTCAGGACGATCAGGAAGCATGTGAAGAACACAAAGCTCCAGATGCTTTTCAGAGGCCAGAACATACTCGGATACCGCCATTATCCTGACGATGTCGTTGAGATGTTCGTTGCCAAATCGATCGAAAACGGGATCGACATCATAAGGGTGTTCGACGCCCTCAACGACGCGCGTAACCTTGAGAGCTCGATGAAGGCGATAAAGAAATACGGCGGACACTGTCAGGCGGCGATCAGCTACACGACTGGCCCGGTATATGATACCGCCTATTTTGCTTCCTACGCGAAGACGCTGGCGTCGATGGGAGCCGATTCGATCTGCATCAAGGACATGGCAGGGCTTCTGAAGCCCTACGATGCCTATGAACTGATAAAGGCCGTGAAGGCTGAGACCGACATACCCGTCGTTCTCCATACTCACGATACCGCCGGTATCGCCGAGATGACGCAGCTCAAGGCCGTCGAAGCCGGTGTCGACGTCATAGACTGCGCACTATCGCCCCTCTCGCACGGCACCTCTCAGCCCGCGACCGAATCGCTGGTCGCGGCACTTGCCGGGACGCCCTACGACACCGGGCTGTCGCTCGACGCCCTGGCGGATGCCGGATCGGTCTTTTCCGAGCTCCGGAAGAAGTATCTTGCCGACGGTCTGATCAACGACAAGGTGCTCGGAGTCGATATCGGAGCTTTGAGATACCAGGTGCCCGGGGGCATGCTCTCCAACCTTGTTTCTCAGCTGGCAAAGCAGGGAAAGAGTGAGAAGCTCGAAGAGGTGCTGAACGAGGTGCCGCGCGTCAGGGCTGACGCGGGATATCCGCCTCTTGTCACTCCCTCGTCGCAGATAGTCGGGACTCAGGCGGTCCTGAACGTGCTGTCGGGAGAGCGGTACAAAATGGTTACCAAGGAATTCAAAGGTCTTCTGAGGGGAGAATACGGAAGGACTCCCGGAAAGACAGACCCGGCGGTAGTAGAGAAGATCGTCGGAGACGAGCCGCTGATACAGGGAAGACCGGCAGACAGCCTCCCGCCCGAGATCGGCAGGATAAGGAAGGAGATCGCACCCTGGTACGAGCAGGAGGAGGACATCCTTTCCTACGCCCTCTTTGAGAATGTCGCGAGAGATTTCTTCGAATACCGCAAGGCGAAAAAATACGGAATCGATGCCGTTCACGCCGATCCCGTCCTCGGCGTGCATCCTGTCTGAACCGCCATGTACAGCTCAATTCACGATATCCTCTGCGATAAATCCGGCGGCGAGATCTTCACCTGCTTCGGCGTCTGGCATTTCGTCTACATATTCATCGCGGTCGCGGCTGCGCTCGCCGTCTTCTTCGCGGTGAGAAAGAAAAAAGACAGGCAGAAGGATCTTGGCTGCGAGGTCTTTATCGACATCGCTTTCGGACTCTATATGGCCGACTTTTTCCTCATGCCATTTGCCTATGAATACATAGACATTGAAAAGCTGCCTTTTCATATCTGTACCGCGATGTGCCTCGCCTGCTTCCTGTCAAGGCGAATCAAAGCGCTTAAAGGACTGTCGATTCATTTCGCTCTTCTCGGATTCATATCGAACCTCGTATATCTCATCTATCCCGCGGGCGTTATGTGGCATGCCGTCCATCCGCTCTGCTACCGGGTGGTCCAGACGCTGCTCTTTCACGGCGTCATGGCGGGCTACGGCTTTCTCATGCTCGCCTTCCGCGGATCCGAGCTCGGATGGAAGAGTCTTCCGAAGGATCTCGCTGTGATCTCGGGAATGACGCTCTGGGCGGTGATCGGCAATCTCTTCTATACCGGTTCGGCCGGCGCCTACTCAAACGATTTCAACTGGTTTTTCGTCACCGGCGATCCCTTCGGGATCCTTGACCGGTCGGTCGCGCCATTCATCATGCCTTTTGTCAACATCGCCGTCTTCTTTGCGGTCGGGGTTCTGGTCCGTATTGTTGTAATGCTGGCAGAAAGAAAAAAGAAGATATCCTGAACAGGTCGCACGAAATACCGATCTTTATCCATATCTCGAGAGTGCCGAGACATACCTGCTCAGCAAACCCCAAAACAGCTGTCGAAAGGCGGATTTGACCTGGGAAACATCACAGATAAAGAAAGACTCGCACAAGGCGGGAAGGTTCGGAGCCTTCGCGGAGTGCGAGTCTTTTTTTGTTATTGATCCGGTCAGGGATTTACCGACCGGATTGAAAACTGCTTTTACAGTTTTTCGAGAGCCGAGATTATCCCTTTTTCGGTATCTTCGGCCTTCGCCAGCTTTGCGCGCTCGCCGTCGACGACGGCCGCCGGGGCCTTGGCTACGAAGCCCGCGTTCGAAAGCTTGCCTTTGAGTCTGGCGATCTCTCCTCTGATCTTAGCGAGGTCGGCGGACAGTCTTTCTTTCTCTCTGGCGGTGTCGACAAGCTCGCTCAGCGGCAGGAAGACGGTCGCAGAATCGGTTATGATCCTGACCGCGTTCTCGCCGGCAGATCCGCCGACGCCTTCGCCGACCTCTACCGACGAGGCGGAGGCCAGCCTTTTGAAGAAGCCCTCGGAGTTTTTTCCGAAGCTTTCGGGATAGTTCGTCTCGATCAGAATCCTGGTCTTTCTGGAAGGCGGGACGTTCATTTCTGTCCGTCTCGCTCTTATCGCCTTTATCACGGCGATCAGCCTTCCGATCGATTCTGAGTCGGCGGGGAAGGAGAGAGAAGGATCGTATTTCGGATAATCGGAGATCATGACGCTCTCCCTGTCGCCTTCGCATCTGGGCAGAGAGAGGTAGATCTCCTCGGTGATGAAGGGCATGAAGGGATGAAGGAGCTTTAGGATCCCGGTCAGAACATACGCGAGGACCTGTCCAGCGGTCTCGCGTGCGGTCGCGTCGTCTCCGTTGAGTCTTGCCTTCGACAGCTCGATATACCAGTCACAGTAGACGTCCCAGACGAAATCGTAGATCTGTGCCAGAGCCACGCCGACCTCGTACTTGTCGAGGTTCGATGAGACCGACGCGACAAGGCTGTTGAACCTGTCGAGTATCCACCTGTCCTCAGGCGCGAGCAGTTCTGCCGCGGGAAGCGCGATGCTGTCGCAGGTGAGATTCATCCTGACGAATCTCGAGGCGTTCCAGAGCTTGTTCGCAAAGTTGCGGGCAGCCTCGATCTTCTCGTCCGAGAAGCGCATGTCGTTGCCCGGGCTGTTGCCGGTGGCAAGGGCGAAGCGAAGAGCGTCGGCGCCGTATTTGTCGATGATCTCAAGCGGATCGATGCCGTTTCCGAGGGATTTGGACATCTTGCGACCCTGGGCGTCCCTGACGAGGCCGTGGATGAAGACATGCGAGAAGGGCTTCTCACCCATGAACTTCAGGCCCATAAAGATCATCTTCGATACCCAGAAGGTGATTATGTCATATCCGGTGACGAGGACAGACGTCGGATAGTATTTTTCGAGATCGTCGGTCTTGTCCGGCCAGCCGAGCGTCGTGAAGGGCCAGAGGGCGGAGGAGAACCAGGTGTCGAGGACGTCCTCGTCCTGCGTTATCTTCCTGCCGCCGCACTTCGGACAGACGTCGACGTCTGTCTCGGACACCGTTACTTCGCCGCAGTCGGCGCAGTAGTAGGCGGGGATCCTGTGGCCCCACCAGAGCTGGCGGGAGATGCACCAGTCCTTGATGTTCTCCATCCAGTTGAAGTAGTTCTTTGAGAATCTGTCGGGAACGAAGGAGGTGTCGCCGCGTCTGACGCACTCGATAGCGGGGGCGGCGAGCGGTTTCATGCTGACGAACCACTGCTTGGAGGCGACCGGCTCAAGGACGGTGCCGCAGCGGTAGCAGTGGCCGACGCTGTGTGTCATCTTCTCTGTTTTGACGAGAAATCCTCCGGCCTCGAGATCGGCGACGATCCTGCGTCTCGCCTCGTATCTGTCAAGGCCTTCGTATATACCGCCGTTTTCGTTTATCTTCGCATCGTTGTCGATGACGATTATGTTTTCAAGCTTGTGGCGAAGTCCGGTCTCGTAGTCGTTCGGGTCGTGGGCGGGGGTGATCTTGACGCAGCCGGTCCCGAATTCGGGATCGACGTTCTCGTCCTCGATCACGGGGATCTCGCGTCCGACCAGAGGAAGTATGAGAGTCTTGCCGACAATATCGGCAAACCTTTCGTCGCCAGGAGCCACCGCCACCGCGGTATCGCCGAGCATCGTCTCGGGCCTCGTCGTGGCGACCGTGACGAATCTGCCGTCCTCGCCTTTCACCGGATATCTGATATACCAGAAGCTGCCGTCGATCTCCTTGTAATCGATCTCGGCGTCGGAAATGACCGTCTTGCAGTGAGGGCAGACGTTGGTGATGCGCAGTCCGCGGTAGATAAGTCCCTCGTTGTAGAGAGTGACGAAGACCTTCTTCACGGCGCGCGAAAGCTTCGGGCTCATGGTGAAGGCCTCGCGGGTGAAGTCGCAGGAGGAGCCCAGCTTCTGCAGCTGGCTTATGATCCTCGATCCGTACTTTTCCTTCCAGTCCCAGACTCTCTTTAAGAAATCCTCGCGGCCGAGATCATAGCGGGAAAGGCCCTCGCTGACTCTGAGATTTTCCTCGACCTTGATCTGAGTCGCGATGCCGGCGTGGTCGGTCCCGGGCACCCAGAGGGTGTTGAAGCCTGACATTCTCTTGTATCTGATCAGGATATCCTGCAGAGTCTCGTCGAGAGCGTGGCCCATGTGAAGCTGACCGGTCACGTTCGGAGGCGGGATTACGATGCAGAAGGGAGGGCGTTTGTCATCCGGATCGGGGGTAAAATACCCTTTTTCGATCCACATGCGGTAGAGTCTGTCCTCAAACTCCGCCGGTGAATATGTTTTAGGCAGTTCGTGATTGCCTGAGTTCATGTCGGGGTCTCCTTTTATAGTCGGAAAAATATAGAATATATTATAGTCATCCGATGGGGTTTTGTCAAGAAAAATCGTCGCGAGGGGATTATTCAGTCGGAAGAGATACCGGACATCCTGTCCATGATATGGTACAGATCTGAAAACGGATCGGCCGATTCCCTGACTTCATCCCCGAATTCCATAAGAGTGCTGTCTCCCGACGCAGGCTTCCATTCGGGAAGCCCATCGCCGTTCGGGTCTCCGGTGCGCATGAAATTGAGAAGGTATCCCGTCATAATTTCCGACAGATTTCTGTCATAGTCGTCGAATAGTCTTGATCCGTACGGTATATTGCCGTAAAGATAGATCATTTCGCCGCTGTGCCAGGCCGAAAGATAGCCGTTGGATCTGGTAAACCTGTATACGTATGAGGGAATGCCGTTCTCAACCGCCTGTCTCTCAAGACAGTAGTGTCCGTATGAGAAGAGAGCAGCGCCGTAGACGTCTGACCAGTTCTTCGCGGCCTCGGCGTTGCTTTCCGCCGGGTAGAGCGAGAGTATCTCGCGGCCGAAGTCCTCTCCGAAATATCCCGTGATTTTGCGGCTGTAGTTTTTCTTGTTCGCTTCCGAGAAGAGTATGAAGGGGGATGCTTCGTCGAGGTTGAAGCCGTGAAGCTGCGCCTCCTCGTTGTGGATCCCCTTTTTGTATGATTCGAAAGGAGTTTCGGTGAGGACATATCCGTCGACGGTTATGTGATGGTGTCGGTTCAGTTCGCCGACCAGCTCTTCGGCGGACAGTGCCCGGAGCTCGGCTGCAGTCTTAGCGCCTGTGCGTTTCTTTGTCTCCTCCGCCGCCGAGAAGGCCTCGGCGAGGCTTCTGAAGGAATGTGCGGGCTCGGGTGCCGTAACTGTCGAGCTTTCGGCCACAACGCGCCTGAAGAGCCCCTTGGCGGCAGGAGATGTACACAGGGCGGTGACACAGGCCGATCCGGCCGATTCGCCCGCAAGTGTAACGTTACCGGGATCTCCACCGAAGGCCGCGATATTGTCGCGCACCCACTTCAGCGCGGCGATCTGATCGAGGAGGCCGTAGTTACCGGTCGTTCCGTTTGAGGATTCCGCCGCGAGTTCGGGATCGGCGAAGAATCCGAAAACGCCTAGCCGGTAGCCCATATTGACGACGATGACACACTTTCTTGCCAGGCCCTCGCCGCTGTAGTCGGCATACCAGGGCTGACCGCTCTGAAGCGAACCGCCGTGGATGAAGACGAGCACCGGCAGCCCCGAGACATCTCCGGCGGGCTTCCATACGTTGAGATAGAGAGAGTCCTCGCTGACCGGAGGGATATAATTGTCGCTTAGTGAGATACTGTAATCGTGATAGCCGATTATCCTCGCCAGCGAGTCGTAAATGGGGGAATTTACCTTCTGCATCGACATCGGAGCGAAGTGATCGGCTTCAAGCACGCCCTCCCAGTGCTCTGCGGGCTGCGGCTCCCGCCAGCGGAGATCTCCGACAGGGGGCTTTGCGTAGGGAATGCCGGCGTATACCTCGACAGCCATATCCCGGGTGTAAACACCCCTGAGGTCTCCCGAGGCGATGCTCACGATACCTGTCTGGCCTCCGTTTTTGCCTTCGACAGCCGGAACAGGTCTTGTCGGAGGCCTCGAAATCAAAAAGATGCCGGCGAGCAGGAGAAGGAAGACCGTCCATCCGGCAAAAGACGCGGCGGGCCCCCGCTTTGACAGAAATTTCACCGCGACGCAGGCGAAGGAGATCCCCGCTGCAGCCGCAAGTATCCAACCGGCGACGGTGTTTTTTCCGAGTTCGAGAAAGACTGCCTCGATCAAGAGCGCAAGACAGAAGAATATCCAGAAAGCGACTCCGGAAGGAGGTTTTTTCTTTTCTGAACCATGTCCGGACGACTCACTGTCTGTCTGGGAACCCTTTGCTTTTTTCATGTTACCGCTCCTGTTACTTTGTGATGTCCGTCCGACAGACTTCAGCCGTCGAACGAAAAAAGGCTGAAACTGCCGGAGCCCGTCGGCCATTTTGCGGACGGATCTCCGGCATATGTGTGATTTCAGCTGAATTTTACATGGGTGGAAGGCTTCCCGAGAGGCGTTACAACCGTGTAGTAGTCTTCATCCCCGCCTGTATACATTTTGCGTTTTCCCTGATTGAGCTCGAGCGGATCCATATAGAAGATCTGCCTGTCTTCCATCGTCGACGCAATAACTTTGATCGCGGCTTCTTTTCCCCAGACTTCAAGTTTAACGTCAGAGTCTATCATCAGGCAGGATTCGCTGTCCTCTGCCATCAGAGTCAGCCCGACTTCGCCTGACTTGTCCTTGTTGATGTACAGGCTGCCTTCGCCGGTTATTAGGACGCTTCCGCCGTAGTACCAGCCCCAGACTGTCAGGGAATCAAGGTGGTTCTCACCCGAGAGACTGATCGTAAACCCGTTCCCCATGAGATTGGTTTCAAGATTCGTGCCGGTGAAATCCTCAAGATAGAGCGTGTTGGTATCGGGATCGTATCTGCAGCCCTCTATGCCGTCCGGATTGTAGTTCTCGTCCGCCCATGCTTCGTTAAGATGTATCGAGGTTCTTCCTTCGTCATCGTAGAGGATGATATAATCCTCGTCCATGACGCCCCAGCCTTCCGCGTAACCGTTAGGCTCGAGGTTTGAAAGAGACGGAAACCAGTAATCCGCAAACTCTCCGTCCTCCGAGTCCCGGTGATGGCGTTCATGTTCACCGTGCTCGATCTCGGACCACAGCTCCGCGATCTCCTCCTCGAAGAAGGGAAGCGGACCGGCTGTCACCGCGGTGGCTGCCACTGCAGAGGTGACGAGCAGGACCTTCAGCGCCTTTTTTTTCTTCTTTTTTCCCTGCCTCGCCGCTTTCTTCGCCGCTCTGTCGGCAGGCAGCCTTCCTCCGAAAGCCTCGTCGATCTGACACGCGGGGTTGAATTCAGAAGTAGGCAGAGATATCTCGGGCAGGTGACTGCTGTTGAATTCGTCGTTCATCTGATCAGGATCGCCAGATCATTTCTGATGGACGTCGAGCTGCGGGAAGGCGATCTCGAATCCTGCGCGGTCGAAGGCGCATTTTACTTCCTTGTTCAGGACTCTCTTGCCGAGGAAGATGTCCTTCTCGGCGACGTCTGCCTTTATCTTGAGGACGACGCTCGAATCGCCAAGCTGATCGACTCCGAGATATTTGATCTCGCCGATGAAGACGTCGGAGCGTTTTTCTTTGATCTCGGCAAGCAGTCCGTCGATCTTTTCTTCAAGCAGATCGAGGTCGGTGGCGTAGGAAACGCCGACCTCGCAGATCGCGACCGATCCCTGCGCCGAGCGGTTTATGATGTTAGAAAGGTCCGAGTTGTTTATGATCTTGATGTTGCCGCCGGTGTCGCGGAGGCTTATTGTGCGGATGCCGATCGAATCGACCACGCCGCGGAACCCGTCGATCTCGATGATGTCGCCGATATTGAACTGGTTCTCGAAGAGGATGAAGATGCCGGTGACGACGTCGGAAATCAGGCTCTCGGCTCCGAACCCGAGGACGAGGGCTACTATGCCGAGGCTGGCGAATATCGTGCTGACGTTGACGCCGAGGATCGAGAGAACGATGCAGAATCCGGCAATTACGACGGCGTATCTGACAAGGCTGGACGCGACGTTCGCGAGAGTGAGCTTTCTGCTCGGACCTTTCTTGATAAGCGACAGCAGCAGCTGGATAATGGCGTTTATCGCGTAAAGGAAGGCGATGACGAGCAGTATTTTAAGGATTGCCGCAGGATCGAAACGAATGGTCTCGGGGATCTCCTTCAGTTCGGTGAAGACCCCGGTCAGCAGTCCGATACCGCCGCAGGTCAGAAATACTCCTATGGCTATTGCCATACCGATCAGGTGTTTCTTCTTTTTCTTGTCCATATCGATGACTCCTTGTTCAGAGTAAATTTGTTTTTCAGTTTAATAGCGATCCGGTTTTATTCGGATTCAAATTTTGACAGTCAGGAAATAAATGTCGAAAAGATCAAGCTCAAGACCGATCTTCATATCCGCCGAAGTGACCTTTCCGCGTATAATGACCTCGTCGCCGTTCTTCAGCCGGTGGAATTCATAATCAGCTCCGACGGGAAGAGAGGAGAGATCGAGATCGGCAAATACCCGACCGGCGCTGTCATCGTCGGAATAGTAGGTAAAGAGTATTCCGGCGCCTTTTTCGCCTTTCGCAGCGCAGGCATACACCGGTGCTTCTGAATCGACCTTTACCGCCTGTCCGAGTTCTGCCATGTCGGCAAAGGCAAAGAAAGGATAGTAGGTCCAGATCGGTTCCTGCGAAACGTCGTCAAAGAGACCGTTCATCCCTGAGGGACGCGCGTCGTAGTACATGAGCATGTCGACCGGGGAGTACTGGCAGAGAGAGATGACGGCGGTCGCGAAGGCAGCGCCCTTCGGGCCGGTCTCGGCTCTCAGGCTGTAGATCCAGTTGTCGGTCCAGTCCTTAACGTAGTTCCATTCGTTGAGTATGCTCTCGGCGTTTGAGTATCCGCTTGCGTCGAGCAGATTTCTGAAGAATGCCGTTCTTCTCGCCACCGATTCGGGAGAGACAGAATAAATATGCCAGGAGAAGAAATCAAGCGGTACATTCCTTTTCTTCATCTCGGGGAGGAAGACCTCCGACCATCCCTTGCGGCCGCAGACCGCCGGACCGCCTATCTTAAGCTCAGGGAAGCAGCCCTTCAGATGCTTCGCAGCGATTTCAAAGAAGTCGAAGAACTCTGCCTGTGTCCCGCCCCAGCAGCGCTTATTTTTAGAGTCGTCTGCGTCGAGGTCGGGCTCGTTCCAGATCTCCCAGTATTCTATACCGAGATTCATGCCGTCAGCCCAGCCGTAATTGACGTGCCTGATGATATGCTCGCAGATCCTTGCCCATTTGTGAAAGTCGGCGGGCGGGATCGTCCCGTGCTTTTTTACCGTATGCTCAATGCTCTGACCGAGCCTGTAAAACACATGAGTTCCGGCCTTCTCTATGCGGGTGAGGTATTCGTCGGTGTTCACGAAATCATAAGAGGCGGGGTCGTTCTCATCGGCTTTGAAATCCTGAAAGATACCGGTGATGTCGATGGTGTAGGGGCCACCGTAGTCGTGGCAGTGAGCGCTGTCGTGAGTCCTCGCGTAGGGGATCCTGAGCGCCGCGTATGTGTCGACGTTGTCCGATACCTGATCTTCCTTAACTCTCTTAGGGCCGTTGTTTACCGCGTTCATCGGTTTGACTGGTCCGCACTCATTGGCGAAATCGATCTTGACTTTGCTCATATCCGGTCTACCTTTCGTCGAATATAAATTTAATTATATAAATTTTATCATATTTCAGTCCGGTTTTCAAGTCGTTATCCGAAATACTTGAAAAAATAAATAAATCCCTTGTGCCCGTTCATGATCATTTTAGAAAAAAACGGTCTTATTCAAACTCTGCGAAGATATTTTCTGCTCGTGGCTCTTTTTTTTCATAAAAATCAGAATCTGAATGTTGTTTCAGACAAAAAACGAGAAAGGCCGATATATTTCACGGCTCCCCGGCCGTGACAGTCGGGTGGCTTTCAAAACGGTCAGACTTTTTTAACACACTCCGGTCCCGGATTCAGGTCATTCCTGTATTCCGCGACCTCCGATCTCTGCAAAGCAAGCGGTATCCCCTCCCTTCCGGACACCGCAAAAATAAATGTTGTTTTTTCGGGAAAATGTGTTATAATATATAAGATAAAGTCGATAAAAAATGCGCGGGAGGATCCGGGCTTTTCCGTCTGAAGATGCCCTTGATCCGCCGCGTTAAAGAAAGGTATCAGGTAAAAATGGCAGAAGAATGCACTCACGACTGTTCTACATGTTCAGCGAACTGTTCGTCAAGAAACGGCTCGGCGCAGAAGAGCCTCAGGGAGGAGCCAAATCAGCTCTCTGACATAAAGCACGTCATAGCCGTGGTAAGCGGAAAGGGAGGCGTCGGCAAATCGCTCGTCTCCTGCATGCTCGCGGTGGTCATGAACAGGCGCGGATATCAGGTCGGAATACTTGACGCCGACGTTACCGGGCCGTCTGTTCCGAAGGCCTTCGGCCTGAAGGGAGACGTTACCGGCGACGAGCACGGCATGATACCGCCGAGGACAAAGACGGGGATCGACGTCATGTCGGTCAATCTCATGCTCGACGACGAAAAGAGGCCGGTCGTATGGAGAGGTTCGCTCATCGCGGGCACGGTCAAGCAGTTCTGGACAGATACGATCTGGAACGACACCGATCTGCTCATCGTCGACTGCCCTCCCGGCACCGGCGACGTTCCGCTCACACTTTTCCAGTCGGTTCCTCTTGACGGCATAATCATAGTGAGCAGCCCGCAGGATCTGGTGTCGATGATCGTCAGCAAGGCCGCCAACATGGCCAGGATGATGAACATCCCGGTCCTCGGACTCGTAGAGAACATGAGCTACGCTGTCTGCCCTGACTGCGGAAGGAAGATCGAGATCTTCGGCGCGAGCCACATCGGCGAGATCGCCGATGAATTCGGATTCGACGTCCTTGCTAAGCTGCCGATCGATCCTAAACTCGCCGCCCTCTGCGACAGGGGCATGATCGAGCTCATGGAGAACGACCTGCTCGAGAACGCGGCGGACATGCTCGAGAAGAAGCTCGGACTCGGGCCGGATCAATAACGCCGGTATTTACCAGATAATATTTTTATTTTCAATAAACCGGGCTGTTTTCTCTTTTGAAAACTCACCCGTTATACCCCGAAAGGAACAGACCATATGGTTACGGTATCTTTTCCCGGACTGGGAATCGGAGAGTTCTCCTTTAACAAGGTAGCTTTCTCGATAGGCAGAATTGAGGTCAGATGGTACGGCATCCTGATCGTCATCGGTATGATTACCGCCTTTATCTATGCCTATCTTTATGTAAAAAAATCAAAAGTGAGTCTCGACGATATGACCGACGTTGCTCTTTTCACCATCGTATTCGGCATACTCGGCGCAAGGCTCTACTATGTGCTTTCAAAGCTTGACAGCTATGACAGCTTTCTTGATTTCTTCAAGATCTGGGAGGGCGGTCTCGGGATCTACGGCGGGATCATCGGAGGAGCGATAGCGCTCTTTGTCACCTGCCGTGTCAAGAAGCTGAAAGCAGCGCTGATATTCGACGCTGCGGCGCCCGGCGTGATGATCGCGCAGGCTATAGGCAGATGGGGCAATTTCTTCAACGGCGAAGCCTACGGAGTCGAACCGAAGGAGTCATCTCCGCTTTACTTCCTTAGAATGACTTTGAAGCACGATGGATGGAGAAATGAGATAGTTGTCCAGCCCTGCTTCCTTTACGAATGCGTCTGGAACCTTCTGGGCTTCCTTCTTATCCTCCTTTTCCGGAAAAAGAAGAGATTCAACGGGCAGATCTTCCTTGAATATCTCATCTGGTACGGCTTCGGCAGATTCTTCATCGAGAGCCAGAGGGCGGATTCGCTCTATATCGGAGCGACCGGCGTACGCAAGTCGATGCTCGTCGGCGCGCTCTGCGTCATCATCGGCCTCGGTCTCCTGATCGCCGGGCTCGTCAAGACCAGAAAGGCGGTCCTCGCCGAAGGCGAATACGCCGACGTGTTTCCGAATCTAACCGGCAGGGGCAGTCAGAAGAATGACGGAAAGGCTTCCGGGCAGTCGGATGCGGCAGAAAAAAAGCAGGGGTCTGGCGATTCTTCCTCATATGAAGGCGAATCAGATGCTTCAGAAAAGATCATAGACCAGGTTCAGGACCCGGGTGAGGATTCATTCGCTGAACCAGGAGCGTATGACGAGGATAGGGTATCGGATGGGGATTCATCCTCAGAATCATGTTTACCGGATGAAAACGGCGAATCTCGTGATGAAGCTAAATATGCAGGTAACAAAGCAGATAATGAGGCGGATAATACCGTCACATCAGCCGAAAATACTGCTGATGAAGTGATTTCATCCGAAGAAACAGTGACTGAAGACACATCATACTCCGAAGGGAATGATCCTGAGCCTCAGGATAAAGAATTAAGATAAAAGAATGATTGAGGCAGAGACGGGAAAAGTGAGATCTTGTCACGACTTTACCGTCTTGCAGGAACAGAAGGAGCGTTTTTTATGTCAGCTGAAATAATCGACGGAAAACTTGTCGCGGCGTATGTCAGGGCTAAAGTTAAGGAAGAGTCGGAGGCTTTCGCCGCACGGTACGGCAGAGCTCCGGGACTCGCGGTGATCAGAGTCGGAGACGATCCGGCTTCGGCCGTTTACGTCAGAAACAAGATGAAGGCCTGCGACGAGGTCGGATTCTTCTCAAAGACCCTGCATCTGCCTGCCGATTCCGCCGAGGATGAAGTGATCGCGGCGGTCGAAGAGCTTAACAGTGACATCTTGATCGACGCATTCCTTGTGCAGCTTCCGCTCCCCAAAGGACTGAACGAGAAGAGGATCCTGTCATATGTCAAGAGAGAAAAGGACGCCGACGCCTTCTGCAGCCTTGACGCCGGACATCTGAAACTTGGAGGCGGTAATATCCTGCCCTGTACCCCGGCTGGAATAATGGAACTTCTTTCATACTACGGCATACAGGTCGCCGGGAGGGAATGCACCGTCGTCGGAAGATCGGATATCGTAGGCAGGCCGATGGCAGCACTGCTGCTTGCTGCTGACGCCACCGTCACTATCGCTCACAGCAGGACGGCAGATCTTCCCGCGGTGACTCGCAGGGCCGACATTCTCGTCTCCGCGGTAGGTAAGGCAGGACTTATCACCGCCGACATGGTAAAGCCGGGAGCGGTCGTGATCGACGTCGGCATGAACCGCAACGCCGAGGGTAAGCTCTGCGGAGACGTTGATTTCTCCGGAGTTTCGGAGGTCGCGTCCTTTATCACTCCGGTACCCGGAGGGGTCGGTCCCATGACCGTCGCGATGCTTATGCGCAACACGATGAACGCCGCTCTCGCGGCGTCGGATGAATGAGCAGCAGAGCTCCTGAGAGGACTTCCCGCGGGAAAAAGACCGTGATCGCCAGCTGCTGCGCCGCGGCAGCAGTCATAATCGCGGCCGCGGCGGTTATCTTCTTTTCGGTAATAAACGGCGACGGGAAGAAATATGACGCAGCACATTTCGGACTTACCGACTACAAAAGTTCTTTGGACGCTGACGGCGACGGGATCGACGACGTTACCGATTTCCTTCAGAACGTGAAGGCTTATCTCGACAGGAAGCCCGAGTATAAAAGCGCCTATTACGCCGGGGGGTATCCCGACGACGGATACGGCGTATGCACCGACGTCGTCGCGTTCGGGCTCCTGGACGCCGGATATGACCTGCGGGAGCTTATTGACGCCGACCGGCGTGAACACCCCGAGAACTATGATCCTGATGAGCCGATCGACAAAAACATCGACTACCGCCGCGTCCGCAATCTGCTTGCCTATCTGAAAACTCACGCGACCGAGATCACAGCCGATCTATCGGACATCGGGGAATGGCAGCCCGGCGACATCGTCATCTGGGATGGTCACGTCGGAGTTCTGTCGGAGAACCGAACAAGACGCGGCTGGCCTTATGTCTACCATCACGGATATGAGGGACAGACGGAATACCAGCAGGACGTAATCAGGGTGAACAGAAAGATCATAGGTCATTTCAGGATTTCCTGACCGCCGGTAAAAAAAAGAACACCGCACGAAGAGGTCTTTCGCCTTCTTTGTGCGGTGTTTCTAAATATTTTAAATATGTTTCCCGGCAGTTATTGCCAAAGCAGTCAGGCTGACTGTTTCGCGTCGCAGATTTTTGTTGCTTATTCCGTCCTGAGCGCGACAACGGGATCCTTCCTTGACGCCGAGACCGACGGGATGATTCCTGCAACCAGTGTGAGCATTATGCTTATGAGCACGAGCAGGCCTGCCACGGCGAGCGGGAGGGAGGCTGAAAGATTGTTGATATTCGTCAGCCGGTGGAGGACGATGTTCAGGGGGATGAGCGCGAGATATGTGAATCCGACACCGATCACGCCCGAGGCGAATCCGATCATTACCGTCTCGGCATTGAACATCGAGGAGACGTTCAGCTTGGACGCGCCGATCGCCCGGAGTATTCCGATCTCCTTTGTCCTTTCCTGGACGGATATCAGCGTGATGACGCCGATCATTATCGACGAAACGAAGAGCGAGATTGCCACGAAGGCGATGAGAACATATGTTATCGCGTTGATAATCGTCGTGATCGAGGACATCATGATCCCGACGTAGTCGGTATATTTGATCTCCTTAAGCTCTCCGACCTGTTTGTTATAATCGGCTATCGCGTCTTTAATGGTGTCCTTGTCCTCGAAGGTCGAGGCGTAGATGTTGATCGCAGAGGGGGCTTCGGGATCGATGCTTGCCAGCAGAGTCAGGTTGCGCCTGAGGCTTGAGGATGAGGTTTCGACAGATCCGTTGTAGAGTTCGGCGCAGACCTCATCCGGCATTTCCAGTATCGCCTTGTCAAAGAGAGCCGCAAGCTCCTCGCCGGTCTTTGATGCGTATGCCGCCTGCATGCTCTTTTCGTAGTTCTCTCTGTACTGCTGCTCGAAGGCCGACCGCACGGCTTCTTTCAGTTCGTCGTCAGACATGCCGGCAATATAGCTTTTCAGCTGTTCTTCGGTGACCGAGGCGATCTCTTCCTTTACGGTATTTATCACCATCGCCTCGATCTGTTCCCTTGTGAGAGAGCCGAGAGTGCGGTCGATCTGGTAATTCATCTCGGTCTCGTCGGGGACCGATATCATCTTCATAAAACGTTCCGCCTTCTCTGCGGTATCGGCAGCCGACGATTCTGCTCTGTATGCGGCGGCGCGTTCAGCAACCGACATGCCTTCAAGAACGCTTTTGAATATTTTTCCGGTGAATATGTCTGTATCAGGCGAGGCTAGCTGTGCCATGACGGATTCCGACTTTGCGGCGTTCGAAATGATATATTTCGTAAGAGCGGAAGTATATCCGACCGCTCCGTTAAGGATCGTCGTGACCGCGTCCTTGTCCGCCCTGATTATGCCGGTGACTTTGAGTTTCAGTGCGTTTTTATAGAGATATCTGACGCCGGAATCGGTAAGACTGAGATCGGTATAGGTCCCGGTTTCGGAGTCGTAGGAGTAGCATTCGTAGGGAAGCACCACCCTGTAGTCGCGGGAGCATATCTCCTCGTAGCTCCAGCTGCGCCGGCTTTCGTCAAGCTTTTTCCCGGTCGCCATGGCCTCGAAGATCTGATCGACCGAGTCCTCGGGCAGGAGGCCGAGTGCATACAGGGCAAGGTCTGTGATCTCGTTGTTCTCGTCGACGACGACCACTATCTCGTCATATTCCTTCGGCCAATCGCCGTATATCAGCTCATACTGGCTGTAGAAGATGTCAGAAAAGGGCTCGCCCTCCTTTCCCGGAAGCATCTCCTGAAACAGGGTGGAGAAGGAGGATGACATCGAGGAGCTCTGTCCTCCTATCAGCGACGAATAATTCATGCCCGTCATCGACGACCAGTTTTTCAGCATCGATTCCCGCATAAGCTTGTTCACGTCGGACAGTATTATGTTCCCGTCGGTGTTCTCGGTATATATGGGGAGATTGAGATTGTATGAGTACTGAACTCCGCTAACAGCCTCGCGAAGACCGGTCTTGTCGTCGGGATCGGCGATCCTTTCCTCAAGATAGCTTTTGAAGCTGGTCAGATCGTTTTCGCTTGCCTCGATCGAATTCATCGTGTTTATGAGGCTCGCTATCATCGCCTTCTGATAGATCGCGTCGTTTTCATGAGCTTCGACCGACTGGGCTTTCCCGATAAAGCTTTCGATCAGCGTCCCGAGATCGACCGTTTCGGATTCGAGTGTAAGAGGATAGGCGGTGAGCGTTTCCTCCTGGACCGTCTTTATATAGTTCGTCGCGCCGTGCGAGACCGCGTATATTAGGGCAATGCCGATTATGCCGATGCTTCCGGCAAAGGACGTCAGCATAGTCCGGCCCTTTTTTGTAAACAGATTGTTCAGCGACAGACCGAAGGCGGTGAAGACAGACATCGACGGCTTTCTGCCTTCAGATGATCTCGAACCGGCGGATCTCTTTTTTGCCTCCGACCTCGCGGACCCGGTTACGGCATCGGAGGCTGCCTCGGGGAGACTGTCTGCGACGCAGGACAATTGCCCGGTCCCGGAACCGAAAACAGCATCCCAGTCTCCCGCATCGGAAGCTTCGGCCGGTGTCCCGGGATCGAAGGGATCGCTGTCGCCGGTGATCAGTCCGTCAAGCACGGTGACGGTGCGTGTGGCGTATTTTTCGGCCAGCTCGGGGTTGTGAGTGACCATGATGACCAGACGGTCCTTTGAGATCTCCTTGAGGATCTCCATAACCTGTATGCCTGTGGCGGTGTCGAGCGCCCCGGTGGGCTCATCGGCGAGCACTATGTCCGGATCGTTCACTATCGCTCTCGCGATTGCTACTCTCTGCATCTGTCCGCCCGACATCTCGCTCGGACGCTTGCGCTTCTGTTCGGCGATGCCGACCTTTGCGAGCGCATCTGTCGCGCGTCTCTTTGCCTCTGCCTTCGGGACACCGCTGAGCGTCAGCGACAGCGAAACGTTCGACAGGACATTCTGATGCGGTATGAGATTGTAGTTCTGAAAGATGAACCCGATAGAATGGTTCCGGTAGGTATCCCAGTCGCGGGCCGAATAGTACTTCGTGGAGCGCCCGTTTATCACAAGATCGCCCGAGGTATAGCTGTCAAGACCTCCGATTATGTTGAGAAGGGTGGTCTTCCCGCATCCCGAAGGCCCAAGTATCGCGACGAACTCGCTTTTTCTGAAGGAAAGGTCGATCCCTTTCAGGGCGTGTACCGTCTCGCCCGACGAGGGATAGTCTTTTTTTATCTGTCTGAGCTGGAGCATTTCTTTATCTTTCTGTATAAAATCATCCGGGGAAACCTCCCGATACCGGAAGGAAGGCGCCGGTAATGAAGGATGCGGCATCTGAAGCCAGGAAGAAGACTGCTTCCGCGACTTCTGCGGCAGTTCCCATCCGTCCGAGCGGTGTATTGCCTGTGAGTTCGGAGATGGCGTCATCTCCGAGCAGCGAGTTCATATCGGTGTCGATCACGCCCGGCTCGATGCAGTTGACTCTTATACCCGACGGACCAAGCTCTTTTGCCAGCGCGGCGGTAAAGCCACGCAGGCCGGCCTTTGAAGCCGAATATACCGTCTCGCAGGAAGCGCCGTATTCGCCCCATACCGAGCCGAGGTTTATGATCGATCCTGATTTCTGACCGATCATGATCTTCGAGACCTCCCTCGCGATCCTGACCGGGGCCGCGAGGTTTACTCCGAGTATCCTGTCGATCTCGGGGTCGGTCATGTCCTGTATCTGTTTTATCGAGGATATCCCCGCGTTGTTGACGAGGATGTCGCATCCTCCCAGGATCTCGAGTGCACGGCCCACCGCCGGCAGGATATCATCGATCAGCGACAGATCGCATCTGATTCCTGTTGCGCCTGATTCTTCTTGGATCTTCGAGGCCTCTGAGACCCGGCTCCGGTAGAGGAATACGACTTTATCGCCCGCTTCGCAAAAGCGTCTGACGCATGCCGCGCCGATTCCGCGCGACCCGCCGGTGATCAGTATTCTTCTCTGAGATGGCATTATAATAATCTCCCGTTGAATTATCGCAAATCGCCGGAGGTCGATGACGGATCAGCCCCCGGCGATGTAGAAAATCGGTTAAATGATCTGAGGGATTCTAAGCCGGCGTGTAAAGATCACTCTTTTTAATCGCTCTTTTCCTCATTTTCGGCAGCGGGAGCTTCCTTCTTCTTATCGCCCTTCGCAAGTATTACGTTGGCGAGTATTCCGAGGATGAGTGCAACGGCGATCGAGGTCACCGTGATCTGTCCGAATACGAGTCTCAAACCGCCTACGCCGCAGATGAGGATGATGGAGGCGGGGAAGAGGTTGCTGTTCTTGTCAAGGTTGACCTTCTGGAGCATCTTGAGACCGGATACGGCGATGAAGCCGTAAAGGGTGATGCAGACGCCGCCCATGACGCAGGTCGGGATGGTTGCGAGGAAGGTGGTGAAGGGGGCGATGAAGGAGGCGACGATCGCAAGCGCGGCGGTGGCGACTGTGGTCACGACCGAGGCGTTGCCGGATATCGCGACACATCCGACCGATTCGCCGTAGGTGGTGTTGGGGCAGCCTCCGAAGAAGGCGCCCGCCATCGATCCGATACCGTCGCCGAGAAGGGTTCTGTGAAGTCCGGGATCTTCAAGCAGGTCGGTTTCGATGATGGAGGAGAGGTTCTTGTGGTCGGCGATATGCTCGGCAAAGACGACGAAGGCTACAGGAATGTATGCGACCGCGATCACGGCGATATACTTGCCGAGGCTTCCGACTTCTCCGTAGTCGTATCCACCCGAGAAGGCCTTGAGGAAGGTGAACTCTGGGATCCACTTCATGTTCGAGAATGCGTCAAAGCTCAGGATCCTGAGGGCGTCGTTCTCGGTGACGTTGCCGATGAGGGTGAAGCAGAGGGCTACGAGATATCCGGCGCAGATGCCGATGATAAAGGGTATCATCTTAGCCATCTTCTTGCCGTAGACCGAGCAGATGATGATGACGGTGAGTGTCACGAGAGCGCAGATGAGGTTGATGCCGGAGTTAAGATTGAGAATGAAGCCGCCGTTCGCATCCTTGAAAGGAGCTGCCATATCGGCGTTTGCGTATCCGAGGGAGTTGAGAACGGCATTCGAGGAAAGCGAAAGTCCGATGATTGCGACCGTCGGCCCGATTATGACTGCGGGCATGAGCTTGTTGACCCAGCCGGCTCCGCATAACCTGATGACAACGGCGATGATCACGTAGATGAGGCCCGCCATCACGGCGCCGATGATGAGGCCGAGGAATCCGAGGCTGGCGGATACGCCGCCTGCGAATGCCGCGAACATCGAGGGAAGAAAAGCGAATGAGGATCCGAGGAAGACGGGGCTTCTGAACTTGGTGAGCAGGAGATAGACGATAGTTCCGACTCCGGCTCCGAAGAGGGCCGCGGACTGCGACATGCCGTTGCCGACTATTGCCGGGACGGCGATGGTTGCAGCCAGGATTGCGAGGAGCTGCTGGAGCGCGAAGACTGCGATCTGACCGGCCTTCGGCCTGTCGTTGACGTTGTAGATGAGCTTCATTTCTTTTCCTCCGGAAAGATTTGATATTAGATTTTAAATAATTAGCAAATATTTTTGGCCGGAAGGGAGAAAATCATGGCAATGATATGTATGCAAAGAAAAATCGCTCCCGGCTCAGTATACCGGCAGCGCATAATACGGACCCCCCAATCCCAGAGAAAATCCCATTCATCAGTATAACCCATCAGTCTACCAATCGCATCCGCCGACATAGTTTTCCGTGTTGAATTTATTATATCACAAAATCTCAAAATGTAAATAGCAAATATGAAAAAAAAGAAAAAACCGGGACAAATCAGAAAAAGATCATCAGGGGTCCCCTGAAAAATGATGAAAACCCTGCGGCGGAAAGAAAAACTGTTTGAATTGTTCTTTCAATTGTGATATAATAAAGAATATGCGCCGGGCTTTACAGGTCCGCTCGTTACAGGGTTCAGACGGGGGCATGTTGCTCCGCGGTATGAACTCCGACCTGACTTCAGATCATTTTCCGTATCCGGAGAGCGTTTATGACAGAAAGCAAGCTTTATAAACGAAAAATATACACACTGTCCGACTTCAGATCAAGACTTGTAAAGACCGGACTGCTCAGCGGGGAGGATCTGACCGATCCCGATACCGCCGTCAGAGGGCTGTCGTTCGATTCAAGAGCGGTAGACGACGGAACTTTGTTCATTGCAAAAGGCGCGGCCTTCAGACAAGAATACCTTGCCGACGCTTACAGTTCAGGGGCATTTGCCTATGTTTCCGAGAAAAGGATCGGGGACTTTCCGAACATGCTTCTCGTCTCGGATATAAGAGAGGCGATGACTGTCCTGGCAGAAATGTTCTGGTGCGATCCGCTGTCATCTCTCAGAAGCCTTGCGGTCACCGGGACCAAGGGAAAGACGACGACTGTCAGCTTTCTCAAGCGGATCCTCGATCTCGACGCCGAAAAGAGAGGCGTCCCGGCAGCAGGCATATCCTCATCGACCGAAGTATATGACGGGGAAGAGGAGCCCGAGCCGGTAAATACTACTCCCGAAGCTCCCATGCTCTGGAGCTATTTCGCGAAGGCCGCGGCTTCGGGGATCGATTCCTTCGTCGTGGAGGTCTCTTCCCAGGCTCTCAAATACCGCCGCGTCGGCAGAATGAGCTTTACTGTAGGATGCATAACAAATATTGGAAAGGATCACATAGGCCCGGGAGAGCATACTGATTTCGAGGATTATTATTCCTCCAAACTCAAGCTCTTCGATCAGTGCTCGACCGCATGCGTCAACATCGACGATCCGCTCTCTGACAGTATGCTGGATTATGCCCGCGGCAGGGTACCTGTTATCACCTTCGGCGCGGATGAAAGCGCAGAGGTCAGGCTTTCGGATGTCGAAAAGACAGGCACAGGCTTCAGGTTCAGGATAACTGTACCGGAAAAAAGCCTTCTTATGAGCATTTCGATGCACGGTGTGTTCAACGTGGCGAACGCGCTTTCGGCAGCTGCGGTCTCATACGCCGCCGGGATACCGCTCGAAACAGTGGCGGAAGCGCTTGAAGGCGCCAGCGTCAGCGGAAGGATGATCCCCTTTGCATCAAAGGACGGCAGGGTCTCGGTCATAGTCGATTACGCTCACAACGAGATGAGTTTTTCGGCTCTTATCGATTCGATCGAAGCGGAAAGACCCGGCGCCGGTATAGTCGCGATCCTCGGCTTTACCGGAGGAAAGGGCGTCAACCGAAGGAAGGACAACGGCACCCTGCTTGGCAAGCGCGCAGATTTTACAATTGTCACCGAAAAGGATTCGGCGGGCGAGCCCTTTGAAAAGATCGCGAACGAGGCCGCATACTGGATAGACCGGGCCGGAGGCAGATATGCCGTCATAAAGGACCGTGAGGCGGCTCTCAGGTTTGCTTTCGGGATCGACCTTCAGAAACGCGAGAAGGTGATCGTCTTTGCCGGCAGAGGGCTTGAGGACATGCAGAAATACGGTGACAGGCTCTATTATTATCCTCAGGACACATCGATCGCGGAAAAGGTCATGGCGGAATACGATTCGCTTCATCCTGCCGATTGATCCGTCCGCCGCAAATATCAGAAAAAGGAGATCCCTTACTCTATGAAAAGAGATCTTTTGTCAGAGATCGAGAGCGGAATGAGCGGCTTTTCAAAAGCCCAGCGGACTCTTGCGACTTATATTCTTGAGCATTACGACCGCGCCGCCTACCTTACGGCCGCAAAGCTGGGTCGGGAAGCGAATATTTCCGAGTCGACCGTCGTGAGATTCGCTATCGAACTCGGCTTTTCGGGCTATCCCGAGATGCAGAAGGAACTGAGAAAGATCATAAGATCGAAGCTGACTTCTGTTCAGCGCGTCGAAATAACCGACGCGCTGCTCGGAGACGGCGACGTGATCGACCGTGTCCTCGGGTCGGATGCCGAAAAGATCGCCGCCACTCTCTCGGAGCTTGATCGCGAGGCATTTTCAGCCGCCGTCGATCAGATAGTCAACGCGGGAAGGATCTATATCATCGGCGTGAGATCATCCGCTTTCCTTGCCGGATTTCTGAATTTCAATCTCAGGATGATATTTGACAACATCTCATTCGTGCAGACGACGTCGGGGAGCGAGATGTTCGAGCAGATCATGGGGATAGGCGCGGACGACGTTCTGATCGCGGTAAGCTTTCCGAGATATTCGTCGAGGATTATTAACGCGGTCGAATTTGCCCATGAATCGGGAGCCGACGTCATTTCGATAACCGACGGTCCCCAGTCGCCTATCGCCGCGCTTGCCGATCAGCTCCTTGTCGCGAGATCCGATATGGTCTCATACATCGATTCGCTTGTCGCCCCGCTTTCGATCATCAACGCCATCATTGTTGCCGTCGCGAGAAAACTTCCCGACAGGGTAAGGGACAGGCTGAAAAAGCTCGAGGCGGTCTGGAAAGAATACGAAGTTTACGAAAAAAAAGATAAATGAAAACAACTTTAGCCCGAGGAACCGACGGAACTCCGTCCCGCGGGGAAGCGGTGAAGGACGTAGCCGTAATCGGCGGAGGAGCCGCCGGAATGACCGCGGCAATATTCGCAGCCGGCGCGGGAGCATCTGTCACCCTTTATGAAAAGAACGGGACAGGAAGGCTTGGCCGTAAGCTGGGCATCACCGGAAAGGGAAGATGCAACCTCACCAACGAATGCGGTATCGACGATTTCCTTCAGAACATTGCTTCAAATCCAAGATTTCTTTATTCAGCCTTTGCTTCATTTCCTCCCCGGGAGGTAATGTCCTGGTTTGAGTCTCTCGGAGTTCCGCTCAAGACAGAGCGGGGACGCAGAGTATTCCCGGTATCTGACAAAGCCTCGGATGTGGTTTTCGCGCTGACACGAGAACTGAAACGGTCGGGAGCCGGGCTGAGAGGCTCTGCAGTGCTATCTGTCGAGCCCTGCTCCGAAGGATTCCGGATAATAACCGGGGCCGGAGAATCTCTCTTCCGGTCTGTCATCATCGCTACCGGCGGAAAATCCTATTCGGTCACAGGCTCAGACGGTTCGGGGTACAGGCTTGCCGGATCTCTCGGACATACCCTCACTCCGCCTGTCCCCGCCCTCGTGCCGCTGGTCGCAGGGGGAGGGATATGCGCAAGACTTCAGGGCCTGACACTTAAAAACATCGCCTTTACTGTCAGGCGAATTTCCGACGGCAGAGCGGTATATGAGGATTTCGGCGAACTTCTGTTTGCCCATTTCGGTCTGACAGGTCCGGTGGTCCTGTCCGCGTCGTCTGTCATAAACAGGGAGATCGCTCCCGGGGTGTTCAGGGCCGAGATCGATCTCAAGCCCGCCCTTGAGCCGGCTGTGCTTGATGCGAGGCTTCTGTCTGACTTCTCATCTTCTCTCAACCGGAACTTTTCTAATTCGATCTCCGCTCTGCTTCCTTCGAAGCTGATACCGGTTTTTGTCGAGAGGACGGGCATCGCTCCCGACAGGAAGGTAAATTCGATCACGAAAGCAGAGAGAGAGAAGATACTCGGGCTACTCAAATGCTTTGATATCGGAATCGACGCGCTCCGTCCGATCGACGAGGCGATCGTCACGTCCGGCGGGATATCGGTCAAAGAGCTCGATCCGAAGACGATGGGCTCAAAGCTCTGCGAAGGGCTTTATTTCGCCGGAGAGATCATCGACGTCGACGCCCTGACCGGCGGATACAATCTGCAGATCGCCTGGTCCACCGGAAGACTTGCGGGCCTTTCTGCTGCCGGATATGTTTCAAATTTAAACTGACTGTCCGTGTCTGACGGGTTTTTCAGTAATATCAAACGCTGAATAATATCTTTTAATTTCGAAAGGAATTATCCATTGAAACACTTCAATATAGCCATTGACGGTCCGAGCGGAGCCGGAAAGAGCTCCCTCGCAAAGCTTATCGCGGCAAGACTCGGGATATCATATGTCGACACCGGAGCGATATACAGGACTGTCGGATATGCCGTCAGGAGCCTTGGAATCGATCCCGACGACCGGAGCGCGGTATCTGCGATCCTTCCCTCGATCGAGGTTGATGCCAAATTTGAAGAAGGACACCAGAAAATGTATCTCGACGGAGTCTTTCTCGGAGAAAAGATAAGGGAGAACGAGATTTCGTCATATGCCTCGAAGGTCTCGTCATATCCCGAAGTCAGGGAATTCCTCCTTGAAACTCAGCGGAAGATCGCCCGCGAGAACTCTGTCGTGATGGACGGGCGTGACATAGGAACGGTCATACTTCCCGACGCCGACGTCAAGATCTTTCTTTCAGCCGACGACGTCTGCAGGGCATCGAGGCGGACCGCAGAGCTCAGGGCAAGGGGAGAAGAGGCTGATCCGGAAAGGATCCTTGAACAGATCAGAGAGAGAGACAGAAGAGACAGCAGCCGGGCTGCCGCTCCGCTGCGACCGGCAGACGACGCCATTCTTCTTGACAACACTCATCTGGATCTGGAAATGACGCTGGAGGCAGCCCTCGGTATAATACGCGAAAAGCTTCCCGGGATCTGCTGACGGTCGCCCGAATTAGTATTTTCGCTTTTCTCATTCATTTTTATGTAACCTGCCCTGACCGCAGGAGTCAGACGCGGTCCCGCCGCACCCGACGATTTCCGGTACAATTTGGAGGATCCGAATTTTGAAAACATTTATCTACAGGCTGTTTCATTTCTTTCTGGGTTGGTTTTTCAGGCTGATCTTTTTTATAGTTCCTCACGGCAGGAAAAACGAGCCGAAGATCTCTGACGGCCCGTATGCGGTTTGTTCAAATCATATGAACGCAGTGGATCCGATCGTTATCTGCGACGTGCTCAGGCACCAGCAGCCGAGATATATGGCAAAAAAAGAACTGTTTTCTAAGCCTGTACTCGGAAAAGTCATCAAGATGCTCGGCGCGTTTCCCGTCGACCGCTCGGGCAGGGACGCAGGCGCGCTGATAAGGTCGGTCAGAATGATCGAAAACGGCTGTTCCATCGGAGTCTTCCCTCAGGGAACGAGACGCCCCGGCATCCATCCCTCAAAGACCGAACCACGCGCGGGCATCGGAGTGATATGCGAGCATTCTCACGTGACGGTTCTCCCGGTATTCCTCAAGACCCGCGGATACAGGATGAAATTCCTCCGTCCGGTCCATGTATATGTCGGAAAGCCGATCTCTTATGACGAGTACACCGAGAACGGCAGATACGCGAACGATTACCGGCATATCGGCAGATATATCTTTTCCGCCATATGCTCACTGGATCCCGACTATGCCCCGGATGAGGACAAGGTCTTTGAAGAGGAAGCCGAAACGAACGGCGCGGAAAAACAGGAGCAGACTTCCGCGGAATGACTTCTCCCCGGAAGGAGCCCTTCGCTGCTTACCGCAGGCCATTATGGCCGTCCTTCCATTGCATTGTTTTTTATTCTCTGAAAATCAAGGAAGCGCTTTCCGATGCAGAATGAGACTGAGACCAACAGAATAACCGTTGCCGAAAACGCCGGCTTCTGTTTCGGTGTCAGAAGGGCCGCGGATATGATCGCGAAAGAGATCGCCTTTGCCGGTTCTTCCGGCGAAAGAATATTCACCCTCGGAAAGCTTATCCATAACAGCTCATATATCTCGGAGCTCGAGTCGGAGGGGGTGCGTGTCACCGACACCGGTTCGCTTGAGAAGCTGGCTTCGGGGGCGTCTGCCGGGTCTCCGGTAAAGGTGTTTGTCCGTGCCCACGGTATGACGCTGGATACCGAAAGACTTCTTATCTCTCTTTCTGAGAGATATCCATTTTTCGGGTTTGCCGACTGTACCTGCCCCTTCGTTAAAAAGATCCACCGCATCGCTGAGAATGCGCCTTCGGGAGACAGAGACATCTTCATTCTGTTCGGAGACGCCGCTCATCCCGAGTGCGTCGGCATACTGAGCAGGTACCCGGGAAAGAGCTTTGTATTTGAAACCGCGAAAGAGATAGAAGAGGCTGCGGGATCGGGAGAACTGCCCACCGGACCGGAAATAACCGTCACTGCGGCCGCTCAGACCACTCAAAAAGCGTCAGAATGGAAAAAAAGTTCGGAAATTCTCGAAAAACTATATACAAAAATCAATTTTTTTGATACAATATGTTATGTAACGGAAAAAAGGCAGAAGGAAGCAGCCGAACTCGCTTCTAAATGCGACTGTATCGTTGTTATCGGCGGACAGGACAGTTCAAACACAGCCAAACTATTTTCGGTCTGCTGTGAGATCTGTCCGGATACGGTCATGGTCGAGAAGGCTGACGATATCGCCGGAAAAATTCCGTTAAACTGCCGCAGGGCGGGAATTGTCGCAGGAGCATCAACTCCCGACAGGATAATAGAGGAGGTATACAAAACCATGAGCGAAGAAATCAAAGCTGAAAATGAAAGCTTTGAGGAGTTGCTCGACTCAGCGTGCAAAACTTTAAATACAGGAGACACCGTCACCGGCACCGTAATAGCCGTCAACGATCAGGAAATCAAGCTTGATCTTGGCGCAAAGGTAACCGGGATTCTGACCGCCGAACAGACAACAGACGATGTTTCTGTGAAGCTGAGCTCCGAGTTCAGGGTCGGTGACAAGATAGATGTATTCGTTATCAGTGTCAGCGACATAGACGGCTGCGCGCGCGTCTCTAAAAAGCGCGCGGATCTCGACAAGAACTGGCACAGGATCGTAGATGCCAAGGAAAACAGCGAGATCCTTGAGGGAACGGTCACCGAAGCCGTAAAGGGCGGTGTCGTCATCAAGATCTTCGGCGCGAGAGTTTTCGTTCCCGCGTCTCAGACCACCGTTCCGAAGGACGGAGATCTTTCGGTACTGGTCGGACAGACTGTCCGGTTCAAGGTGATCGAGGTCAAATCGGGCGGCGGCAAAGGCGCTGTCGGATCGATCCGCGCCGCCGCGAGCGAGGAACGCAGAGCTCTTGAAAAGCAGTTCTGGTCGGAGATCGAAGTCGGCAAGTACTATGACGGCGTCGTCCGCGGAATGACCGAATACGGCGCTTTCATCGATCTGGGCGGTGTCGACGGCATGCTCCACAAAAAGGAGATGTCCTGGAAACCCATCCGCAAGCCCGCCGATATCCTCAATATCGGTGATCCCATCAGAGTCTTCGTAAGAAGCTATGACCCGGAGAAGCGCCAGATATCGCTCGGCTACAGAACAGAGGAAAGCCGTCCCTGGAACAAACTCAAGGCTTCCTTCGCTGAAGGGGACGTCATCGACGTCACCGTTTCCAGCATCATGAGCTACGGCGCCTTCGCGCACGTCACTGACGAGATCGACGGTCTCATCCACATTTCTCAGCTCGCTCTCAAGAGAGTTGACAATGTATCCGATGTTCTTTCGGTCGGTCAGACGGTTACGGTCAAGATCATCAAGATCGACGACGAGCAGCAGAGGGTTTCTCTCTCGATTAAAGCCGTCCTCGAAGATGAAGCCGGAGAAGCCGATACAGCGGAAGACACCGGCGACGACGGAGACGCAAAAGAGGATATCTCTGAAGACAACGCCTGAGTTGCGTCGGATCCGCTCTTTCATCGCCGATTTTCGCCGCCTGAATCAGGCTGCGGACTAAAGACGACGGGCAGGTCCGGTCAGACGGACAAGCCCGTCGTTTTTATGAAAAAACGGCACTCTCCATTATTGGAACATGATCTTCAATCAAAGATTTGAAAGAAGCTATACTGTCATCACGGTGACATCATGCAAGGGCGGGACAGGGAAGTCAACGATAAGTGCCAATCTTTCTGCAGCGCTGTCGGGGAAGGACAGGACGGTCCTCTGCATAGACTGCGATTACAGCAACAGATCTCTCGATCTCATCTTCGGATGCACAGAGAGCGTCAGGTCCACTGTAATCGATCTCGCTTCGGGGAACTCGCTTCCCGAAGACACGGTCGTTTCGCTTGATGAAGACCGACTGTATCTTATCCCGGGACCGGCTCCCGGATCGCGACTCTTTTCTGCTGATGAGTTTCGCCTCTGCGTCGAGAAGGCCGCGGCTTTCTGCGGCTGCGATACCGTCTTGATCGATACTCCCGGCTCCGCCGACGCTGTTCTCGGCATATGCTGTTCGGTATCCGATGCCGGCCTGATCGCCGTTAACCAGAACCCAGCCGCCGTACGGGGCGCCGCGCATACCGCCGGACTGCTTGAATCCTTCGGTCTGTCCGACATTTATCTCGTAATCAACAGATTCGATCCGAAGCCTGTCACGGAAGGCAGACTGCGTGGAATCAATTCGCTGATCGATTCGGTCAATATTCCGCTGATCGGCGTTATTCCCGAGTCTCTCGCTCTCCAGACCGCACAGGACAGAGGCGATCTTTCGGGATCGGTCAAGGGAGACAGGTCAAGGATATTCGAGGCTTTTGAGGAGCTTGCGGCGAGGATCACGGGCGACGGGATCCCGCTGATGTCCTATTATCCCGAACGTAAAAGAAGAAGGCTCATCTACAGCTGACATGACTCTTTCGCCTCATTTTTTGAAAGGCTTTATACAATTATGAAAATCGCGATTATGGCTGAAGATACAAAGAAGGAACTGATGGCACAGTTCTGCAGCGCCTATTGCGGTATCCTCAGCAAGCATGATATCTGCGCAACAAGCGCGCTCGCCAGATATATTTCGGATTATACCGGTCTTAATGTCGAAGCTCTGCTTTCCGGAAGACAGGGCGGCAGGGAACAGATCTCGCAGCGCGCGGCTTACAATGAGATAGATCTGCTGATCATGTTCAGGGATTCTTTTCCCGACAGGTCAGACGGTCAGGACATCAATGAGTGTCTGAGATTCTGCGACTATAACAACATTCCTTACGCGACTAACATCGGCACCGCCGAAGCTTTGATCATAGCGCTGGACAGAGGGGATCTCAACTGGCGGATTTTTGATAAATCCAGACGCTGAATCAGGTTGCCGGATTCTGCGGTATAGCTGCCTGTGATTCTGCGGGGCTGTTAAAAAAGTCTGGCTTTTTTAACAGCCCCGGTACTATAATGAATGCTGACTAAGGGGAGCATGATTTGAAAAAACTTCTTGTCTATATGAAGAAATATCGGGTTGAAGCCTGCCTCGCCCCCTTTCTGAAGCTGGTCGAAGCCCTTCTTGAACTGTATATTCCTTTCTTCGTCGCAGCGGTGATCGATCAGGGAATCAGGGAAGGATCAAAAGAGGCCGTGATCAGAAACTGCCTGTATATGCTGCTTTTCGGCGCTGTCGGAATGTTGATATCGGTGACATCCCAGTTCCTTTCGGCCCGTGCTGCGGTCGGCTTTTCAACATCTGTCAGGGAGGCGGCGATGAGATCGCTGCTTCGCTCCGGAAAGGCCGAGTCGGGAAGAGCGGGGAGCTCCGCTCTTATAACCAGACTTACCTCCGACACCGACAGGATCCAGAACGGAGTCAATCTCGGCCTCCGGCTTCTGCTGAGGTCTCCCTTTATCGTATTCGGTTCGGTCGTCATGGCCTTTATGCGCGATGTTCCTACCGGCTTCATTTTCCTTGCGGCAGTTCCGGTCCTGACTGCTATGATCTTCGGATTTATTTTTTCAGGCAAAGCGCTCGAAAAGACCGCGGGACAAAAGCTTGAAGCACTGACAAGGCGCACCCGAGACTCGATATACGGCGTCAGGGTGATCAGGGCCTTCAGGCAGGAAGGGAACGAGACAGACGCTTTTGACTCGGAAAACGGCAAATATCAAAGGGCGTCGGTCAGAGCGGGAAGATTAACTTCATTTCTGAGTCCCGGTCTTCTGATACTTGTTAACGCCGCAATCATAATAATCATAATGTCGGGCGTCAGGGGAGTGGACAGCGGCAGGCTTTCTCAGGGGACTGTCGTTTCGCTCTACAATTACATGGCATTGATACTCACCGAACTCGTGAAGATGGCAAATCTTGTCGTCACTCTCGCGCGAACTTCGGCTTCAGCCGACAGAGTTGCTGAGCTTATCGGATTTGAGGAGGAGGAGCTTGAGAAGACGACTGAGACAGACATGACCGATGAAGGTGAAATACCTGCGGTCGAGTTTGAAGACATTTCTTTTTCATATCCCGGAGCCGCCGAGAATTCGCTTAAAAAGATTTCTTTCCGGCTGATGCCAGGAAAAAGTCTCGGAATAATCGGAGGCACCGGATCTGGCAAATCCACTCTCGCCTCACTGATCCCCGCGCTATATCTGCCTACAGAGGGGAGTGTAAGGATATTCGGACACGATACCCGCTCCGGAGGTCTTTCCATGATCAGAGAACAGATCGCATATGTTCCGCAAAGAGCAAGGCTCTTTTCCGGCACCGTCGCCGACAATATCCGGTGGGGTAATACAGAGGCTGACGATGAAAGCATAAGACAGGCTCTTCGCGATGCCTGCGCCCTTGATTTTGTTGAAAATAAACAGGGCGGTCTGGAAGCTTCCGTCGAGCGTGACGGCGCGAATTTCTCCGGAGGGCAGAAGCAGAGACTTTCGATAGCGAGGGCTCTGGTCAGACGCCCGAAGATCCTTATCCTCGACGACAGTTTCTCGGCGCTTGACATGGCGACAGATCTTGCCGTAAGAAGCAATATCGCCGCGCTTGACTATTCTCCGACTGTCATTATTATATCTCAGCGCCCTTCATCGGTGCTTTCCTGCGATTCAATACTGGTCCTTGACAACGGCATACCTGTCGGATACGGAAGCCATGCCGAGCTGATGAAGTGCTCTCCGGTTTACCGTGAGATCTATGAATCGCAGTACGGAGAGGAGGCGGGAGACTGATATGAAAGCCTCGAAATCACCTGCTTCCTCTTCCAAGCGCAAATCCGCAGGCATAATGTCTTCTCTGAAGGTCATAAAAAGGCTTCTGTCATTTTCCGGCAGATCAGCCTGGCTATTTCCGGCTGCCTTTCTCTTTGCACTATTCGCGTCGGTATTTTCACATCTGATCCCGCTGCAGTTTTCAAAGGCTATAGAACTCGCGCCGGATGCCGGAAGCGTCGATATAGCGGGAATCGTGAAGATCCTTTCCGCAGTTCCGATCATGATAGGAATATCTGCTCTTTCTGAGCTTATCCTGCGATTCATGGCCGTCAGACTCGGCTCCTCGATCATCGCGAACATCAGAAAGGCATCATTCCGCAAACTGAACAGACTTCCGCTTTCCTATCTCGACTCTCATCCCTCGGGGGATACTCTTTCCAGGATCATCGCCGACGCCGACAGAATGTCCGACGGTCTTCTGACCGGCATGGTATCGCTTTATTCCAGCATTCTCGGAATACTCGTTACCATAGTCTTCATGTTCGCGGTAAGTCCCATTGTTGCGCTTGCGGTAATACTGCTGACTCCGATGTCGATGTTTTTCGCCACGTTCATTTCGGGCCGGACCTTTTCGCTCTTTAAAAAATCGGCAGGCCTTTCTGCCGCCGCGACCTCGCTGGCAGAGGAGTATACCCGCGGCTTTGACGAGATAAAGCTCTTCGGACGCGAAAAGATCTGCGAGAACGGCTATAACTCTGCGGTCGAGGAATACAAAAAGACGGCGACCACGGCGGTATTCTTCTCGTCCCTGACAAATCCGGTAACAAGATTCGTAAACAGCGTCATATATGCCGGTGTCGCATTGGTCGGAGGCCTTCTGGCCATTTCAGGAAGGCTCGGTATCGCCGGTTTTACCGTCCTTCTGACATATTCCAGAGAATACGCGAAGCCATTCAACGATCTCTCGGGGGTGATCGCCGAAGCCCAGAACGCGCTTGCCGGTGCTGTCAGGATCTTCGAACTTCTTGATTCGGACGAGATCGGGACTGAACCCACCGGTTCCCAGTCGGTAAGTGATGAGGATCGCGCAGGAACGCTTGAGGCTGTCAATGCCGAATTCTCATACACCGACAGGCCCTTTATCGAGGATCTCTCCTTCAGCGCTCCTCACGGTTCTGTGATCGCCCTCGTCGGTCCGACCGGATGCGGAAAGACGACACTCGTCAATCTTCTTATGAGATTCTATGACCTGAAATCGGGAGATTTCAGACTGGGGTCGGCTTCTATCCCGGAATCTACCGTAGAAAGTGTAAGAGAATCCTTCGGAATGGTGCTCCAGGATACCTGGCTATCGTCAGGCAGCGTATATGACAACATACGTCTCGGCAATCCTGAAGCTACTGATAAGGAAATAGAAGACGCATGCCGTATGTCATTCGCCGATTCTTTCATCAGACGTCTGCCGGACGGATATGATACTCTCCTCGGCGATTCCGAGGGACTGCTTTCGGCCGGCGAACGTCAGCTGCTCTGCATCGCGAGGCTTATGGTGTCTCCTCCGCCGCTTCTTATACTCGACGAGGCTACATCATCGATCGATACCAGGACAGAGATCAAGATACAGAAGGCCTTTGCCGAACTGATGAAGGGAAGGACCTCGATCATCGTTGCCCACCGGCTCAATACGATCAAAAACGCCGATCTTATCATTGTTATGAAGGACGGAAAGATCATTGAGTCGGGCAGGCACGGCGAGCTCATGGAAAAGAAGGGCTTTTACGCCTCGCTTTACGGTTCGCAATTCCTTCTTGCTCAGAAAAAAGATTGATCTTCGCGCTCGTGAAGAAAAAAAATCAATCGATTTTTCTTGACACAAAGCGCTTGGGGTGATATAATATTAAAGCTTTCGTGGTTTCCCGGCATTTGCTGGTGTGGCTCAGTCGGTAGAGCAGCTGATTCGTAATCAGCAGGTCGCGGGTTCGAGTCCCGCCACCAGCTCCGACATCCGGGGAACTTCAAAGCATATATCGGGCCGCAAAAGCTTTTTTCGCTTTTCGGCCTCTTTTTTCTCTGACGAGTCTGTTTTTGATAAAACCGGTCATGCCAATATCTTACAGTTGTCTCTCCCCCGGACCGATCTCTTCTCGGAATTCTTTCAAAGCAGATCCGGTACCCTGAACTGTTTCTTATAAATTTTCGCGGATACTTCCTGTCCTGATTGTTTGGTCATTCCTTTCCTATGCCTTTATTTATCTGTAGAATTGCCGATTATTCTTCCCACAACAATCTTTTACTTGATTTTTTCTATTATTTAAAGTATAATATACAATTAAGGCGAATGGGCAAGTTCAGTTTATTACAGACCTCCCGGGGCTGATATTTCTGTTTCTGCCCAAAGATCGAAATGATTCAGGGCGGAACCGGTTTTTTGGCAGGGAAAAGAGCGGAAGATCTGAAGGCCGATAAAGATTTCCGTTTTTGGCGATATTTCTTATGTTTTTCACCTGTTGTGAACAGACTGATGTCGTCCGAATGAGCGACGTTCACATTCCCATAAATGTCCGGTTTTTCACGGAGGTTATATATGGACTTTCAGAATATGAAGATCAGGAAAGCCGTTATTCCGGCGGCGGGACTCGGAACACGGATGCTGCCTATCGCACGGGCAGTTCCGAAGGAAATGCTGCCAATCGTAGACCGGCCTGCTATCTCATATCTCGTTGATGAATGTGTCAGGAGCGGGATCACCGATATACTGATCATAACCGGCAGGAACAAGACGGCGATCGAGGATTATTTCGATTATTCTCCAGAATACGAGGCCGCCCTTCTTGCAAAAAACAAATTTTCCGCCGTTGAGGAGATGAGGAACACCGCCGTTCCCTCGGGTGCCAGGCTCTATTTTCTGAGGCAACACGAGGCACAGGGACTCGGCCACGCGATCCTCTGCGCTGAAAGCTTTGCGGCCGGAGAACCCTTTGCGATCCTCTACGGAGACGATATAATAATCGAGGACGAAGGCGAAAAGCCGGTGACCGCTCAGCTCGCAGACAGCTTTTACAGATACGGCAGACCTGTCTGCGGAGTAAAACCGGTGCCGATCGAACTGGTAAGGAAATACTGCTCTCTTAAAGCAGAGCATATTGACGGAAGCGACGGTGAATATTTCGTCGACGACATGATCGAAAAGCCCTCCCGCGACGAGGATGTTTTCACGAATCTGTCGATACTCGGAAGAGTCGTTGTCACTCCCGAAGTCTTCGATATCCTCAAGGTGATCCCCCGAGGCGCCGGAGGAGAGCTTCAACTTACCGACGCTCTTGCGGTGATCGCCCGCAGGTCAGGAGTGACCGCACTTGATTTTATAGGCACAAGGTATGATATGGGCTCAAAGATAGGCTTCCTTACCGCCAATCTCCGCGAGGCATGCAGAAACCCCGAGACAAAAGATGAATTCCGGCGCATAGTAAAAGAGTTCGCAAAAGAGCTTTGAGTCATATTTTACAAAACAGAGTTTTACTGAGAGCAGGTACAAAGAATATGGACAGCGAAAAGAAATCATTCACAAGAGTGACGAAGGACAATTATTATCTTGACATCGCGCGCACTGTTTCAGAGCGCAGCACATGCCTGAGGAGAAAATTCGGTGCGATAATCGTTAAAAACGATACGATAATCTCCACCGGATACAACGGCGCTCCCAGGGGACGTGACAACTGCAGCGATCTCGGCTTCTGCTACAGAGAGCATCTCGGTATCCCCAGAGGAGAGCGCTATGAGCTCTGCCGTTCTGTCCATGCCGAGGCAAACGCGATCATCGCCGCCGATCACGATCTTATGCAGGGATCCACGCTCTACCTCTGCTGCACCTCTCCCGACGGTAAGGATACTCTCCCCGGGACCACCTGCTGCATGATGTGCAAAAAGCTTGTTATCAATGCCGGGATAAGCCAGGTAATAGTCAGGGACGATCCCGAGAACTACCGTGTGATCGACGTCGCCGACTGGATCAGCGACGACGACTCGCTCAGCGGAAAATTCGGATACTGATGTTCTAAAGTGAAGAAATGAAGCGTAAAAACAAATTATTGAGAGCGTCAGCCGCGGTTCTTGCCCTCGCAATGATCATTCTGTCGCTTGCGGGATGCACCACCAAACTGAAGCTGAAGAAGACAAAGATAGTCGATCCGAAGACCGGGTCGGAATATGTATATACTTCCGGGAAATATCTGCCGAAATCGGTATCGGAAGAGGTATACGCCGTATTTGAGCTCAACAGGGTCAAGGTCAACTATTATTCGATCGAAGGCCTGGCGCCCGAAGAATGGCTGGTCTCAGAGGTCGGGGACGTGATCTATGCCGGAACCGAAAGCCTCCCGGATCTTGCCGCCTTTGAGCCTTCCAAACTGCACATCAGCTATAACACCGATGTACTGTTCGCGCTCGCGCTGATCGATGACACAGAGACGATTTCAAAGGTCATCGACCGTTATACTACCGGAGAAAAGCTGGAAGCAAGTTATCTCGAGGCAAACACTTACAGGCTTCTGTTTGAATCTGAAAAATATCCCGCGATCTATTTTATGCTTTATCTGACTGTCACTCCGTCGGGTATTTTCATCAACGACCGGACCGAGGGGTATATGATCGAAGCGACAGATCTCTTCTCAGGATATGTCGAACCTTATTCATACTCGGAAGACTGATATCTCTCGCTCTTTCAGTCCGTACCCGATCGACCGAAGAGGATGAAGATGCATATCGAGATTTTTTCCGAAAAACATATCCCGGAAGCCGCAGAGATCGAAAAGATCTGCTTTTCGGATCCCTGGAGCGAGGATTCTCTCGGATATCTCTGCTCTTCAGACACCGCCTGCGGCGTCGCGGCAACCGAGGACGGCAGGCTTGCCGCGTACGGCGGAATAGAGCATGTCCTTGATACCGCCTCGATAATCAACATAGCCGTTCATCCCGATTTCAGAAGACGCGGTTACGGCCGGGCGATACTGTCGGCGATTGAATCGAAGGCGTGTGAATTCGGAGCGCAAATAATCTTTCTCGACGTGAGAGAATCGAACGAACCGGCAAAATCTCTCTATCTCTCATCCGGATACCGGATCGCCGGCATTCGCAGGGGTTATTACTCTCATCCGAGGGAAAACGCGATCGTCATGGCTAAGGATCTGAGTTCCGGATCTGAATAACAACACAGTACTATTCTCAGTTTTATCAGGATCTTTCAGAAAGGAGACCGTCTGACAGGAATGCTCATACTCGGAATCGAATCATCATGCGACGATACAGCTGCGGCGGTTGTCTCCTTTGAAGAAGGGAAGGGACTCCGGCTGCTTTCAAGCGCCGTATCCTCTCAGATAGAACAGCACACACTTTACGGCGGCGTCGTGCCCGAGATAGCGGGCAGGGCACATGCCGAAAACATATCCGGGACTCTGACTGCCGCGCTGAAGTCTGCCGAAATTGAGCCGGATATGATCGACGCTGTCGCCGTAACTACTCATCCCGGACTTATCGGAGCTCTTCTTGTCGGAGTGAATTTCGCGAAATCCTTTGCATATTCCTATTCAAAGCCGATAGTCCCCGTCAATCATATCAAGGCCCATACCGCGGCGGTCTATCTGATACCCGATCCGCCAAAGCCGCCCTTCATTTCGCTCGTCGTATCGGGAGGTCATACCTCCTTCTATGTCGTGAAAGACTATACCGTCTTCTCGGAGATAGGCGGGACACGCGATGACGCTGCCGGCGAAGCCTTTGACAAGGTCGGGAGGGTCATCGGACTTCCTTATCCTTCAGGCGCCGCGATGGACGCGCTGGCTTTCGAAGGTGACAAGAGATACGCGTCATCTTCGGAGCTGCAGGGAAAGGGAAGAGGAAAAAAGCGGACTGCGTTGAAAAGATACTGCCCGCTTCCTTCCCCCGCGATGAAGGACGGACTCGCCTTCTCATTCAGCGGTCTTAAATCCGCAGCGCTCAACTTCATCAATTCAAAGCGTCAGGCCGGAGAGGAACCCGACCGCGAGCTCCTCGCGTCTGATTTCACCTTCGCGGTCGCGGACGGGATCTCATCTAAAACTGCCGAAGCCCTTGATATTTCTGGATGCAGAACTCTTGTCCTTTCGGGCGGTGTCGCCGCTAACAGGCACCTTCGCTCTGCGCTCGCATCGACCTGTGAAAATCTATGCGTCAGATTCTGTCCGGTCCCGACCGAACTCTGCGGAGACAACGCGGCTATGGTCGCGGCGCAGGGATGCTACGAATTCCTTGCCGGAAATACCGCCGACACGTCGCTCAACGCCTCGGCATCGGATATGCTGAAACAAAGCGGAATACTGTTATGAATAAAAATACAGACGATATTGAAATCACATCCGAAGAGCCTTCGGAAAAACTGTCGGTCAATTACGGCAGATCTGTCTTCTGCGTTCCGTCCTCGGTGCTACCGAAGCTGAAGAACGCCAAAAAAAGCGATATACTGATCCTTCTGTCATTTCTGGCGGATACCGACGCGGACACTTTATCGATCGCCTCATCCTGTTCGGTCGACGAGGCGACCGTCGCCTCCGCGCTCAGCTACTGGCGGGGCACCGGCATACTGACGATCGACGATGAGGAAGACGCTCTGAAGGCTGAAAAGGCTTCTCAGGATATACAGAAACAAGCACCGAAGCGCGACAGGCTGCTTGAAACTGTCCCGCATTACACCTCCGAGGAGATAGCCTCGATCATATCCTCCGACAGATCTGTAGCCGAAATGATCGACGAGTGCCAGCAGATTTTCGGAAAGGTCTTCGGACAGACCGACAGCATGAGGATAGTATCGGTAATGCAGTATTACGGTCTCACACCCGAATATATCCTTACTGTCGCTTCTCATAACGCTCTCAAAGACAAAAAGGCGGTCGCGTATCTTGTCACTACCATCGGGAATTTCTGCGACGCCGGCATCTGCGACGAAGACAAGCTCAACTCCTACCTGATGGCAGTCGCCAAGACCGCGACTCTTGAGACAAAGGTCAGGGCTCTCTTCGGTATCGACATGAACAGGGCCCTGAGCGAGAACGAGAGCAGGTATATCTCGTCATGGTCTGAAAAGTACGGCTTCGGGATTGAAATAATCACGATGGCATACAATATCACCGTCGACGTAACCAACAAGGCGTCTTTGCCATATTGCGACGCGATCCTTCAGAAGTGGTTCGAGGCAGGACTCAAGTCCGAATCAGACGTGGCAAAGTTTATTGAAACCGATAAAAGATCCCGGGAAGCCAATCAGAAGCCGGGAACAAAAAAGAAACCGGCAGGAAAAGACGGTTTCGGTACCAAGACCTTCGATTCTGAAGAATTCTTCAAGGTTTCGCTGCTCAGATCCTTCGCGACAGATCAGGAACTGCCTCCGCAGTCTCAGGGCAAGCCGAAGTATGACCCGCTCGCCGACAAGGCAGACGGCGGAGCCTGAGGCTGATCTTATACTTCATAAGAAAGATTATTACCCTGCAACACCGTCAAGAGATCGGAGCGGTGCCTCTTCTGTTTTTTCCGAATAACAGCCTGAAAGGTACGCATGACCTCGAAAAAACGATACTTTGCGAACTGCAGGCATGCCTTTTCCATACAGTCAAAGGAGAAAACTATAAAAATGTCATACAATCCACAGGTCTTTAAAAAGGTAAGGGAAGAATTTGAGAACAAACGCCTGGAGGCTGAGAACTCCGCGGAAAAAAGGCGTGCGGAAGCCGAATCTCAAATACCCGGCCTCGCGGAAACAGACAAAAAGCTTGAGCGGACCGGTCCCAGACTCATGGCGATCGCCCTTCACCGAAGCAATGAGACTGTAGAGGACGTCAAGGCCGATGTTACCCGCCTTCGCGCCGAGCACGAGGAACTGCTTAAGTCCGCCGGTTTCGCGCCAGACTACACCGATCCTCACTACGCCTGCGATTTATGTTCGGATACCGGATATTACGGGAACAGGATCTGCGCCTGTATGCGGGCCGCACTCAACGAAGCGAGTTATGAAGCGGCAGGTATCTCAAAGCTTATTAAAAACTGCACTTTCGAGTCTTTTGATCTTGATTACTACAAAGCCGATCAGAAAGATTATCGGAATATGCGCCAAAATTATCTGTTCATAAAAGATTACGCCGAAAAGTTCACCACTGACAGTACCGGACTTCTTCTATTCGGCGGCACAGGTCTCGGAAAGACGCATCTTTCGGTGGCTCTGGCCAAGCGTGTCACCGACCGCGGGTTCGACGTTCTCTATACCGGCGCGGTCGGGCTCCTCGGCGATTTCGAAAGAGAAAGATTCAATAATTCGACCGGGACAGAGAGCGGATACAGTGTCGAATCATACTACACCTGCGAGCTTCTTGTGATCGACGATCTCGGAAGCGAGATCTCAAATTCATTTACCACAAGCATTCTTTACGACCTTGTCAACCGCAGGATCAATTCCTCGCTGCCGACCGTTATCAGCACGAATCTGACACACGAAGAGCTTTCGGCGAGGTATTCCGACAGACTCGTCAGCAGATTCTTCGGCAGTTATATCTCACTGATGTTTACCGGAAAGGACATAAGGATGCTGAAACGCCTCCGTCAGGACCGCGTCTAATGTCTTATTTAAGATCATACAACAAATTCACATTCAGCCGTCGAAGAAAGGACTGGTCTTCATCCAGATGTCTGATAAAAGCAAAATGATAAAGACCTCGATAGGAGGTCAGGCCCTCAACGAGGGAATAATGATGAGAGGTCCCGTGAAGACCGCGATCGCGGTAAGAGACCCGGACGGAAAGATCCAGCTCGAGGTCTCGGAGAACGGAACCCGCTTTTCGAAACTGAAAAAGATCCCCGTCCTGAGGGGAGTCTTCTCATTTGCCGATTCACTTATAACCGGATACAAGGCTCTCATGCGCTCTGTCGAGATCGCTTTCCCCGAAGAGTCAGCCGCCGGAAAGGAAGCATCCGAAAGTGACAGCGTGGATGATACAGATGCCGGCGATCAGTCAGGGACTGCGGAAACACCCGCAGCTACAGAGGTTCTCTCACAGGACAGTGATTCCGCCGATACTTCAGAGGATACTTCCGATACGGTGTTGCCGGCAGATCCCGTTATTGCCGGGTCTCTTTCACCTCAATCTGATACATCGGTAGGTCCGGATAGCGACGGCACAATTTCCGACGCGGATAAAGCGCCGGCGGGTGACGGCGTATCGACAGGCCCGGACGATAACGATATCGGAACCGATACCGAAGTCGCGCCTGAGAGCGGGCCTGCCGGATCGGCGGAAGCAGGGGAAACTCAGGCGGTCAAAGATGCGAAGGACGGGGCCTCTGAGGGGAAAGGCGGTTCGGGCTCCTTCACCGCAGCCATGATCATCGGTGTCGTTCTCGGACTTGCTCTCGCGATCTTCCTCTTCAAGTTCCTTCCCGAACTTATATACGGCGGCATTACCGCGCTCTTTCCGTCGCTGTCCGGATCGGGCTACGGATACAGCCTGCTTAGAGCCTTCATTACCGGCGTACTTAAGATCGTAATCCTTGTTGGTTATATGGCCGCTATATCTCAACTTAAGGAGATAAAGCGCACATTCATGTACCACGGAGCAGAGCACAAGACCATCTTCTGCTATGAAAAAGGCCTTGAGCTGACCACCGAGAATATCAGGCTTCAGCGGAGGTTCCATCCCCGTTGCGGAACCTCCTTCCTTATCCTTTCTGTCCTCGTTTCTATCTTTTTCGGAATGTTCATTCCGAACAATCTGGTACAGACGAACGAGTTTCTCAACGTGCTTGCCAGGACCGGGATCGGTCTGCTCATGCTTCCCCTCATTATCGGCTTCGGATACGAGCTCATAAGGATCGCGGGAAGGCACGACAATCTCTTTACCAGAATAATCTCGGCTCCAGGTGTCTGGCTGCAGCATATCACGACGAAGGAACCCGACGACGGCATGATCGAATGTGCGGTCGCCGCCGTGAAAGAGGTCATTCCCGGAGACGGAAGCGATATAATCTGAAGAAAAACCCGAAGATTATCGCAGATCCGGATTTGCGGTATTTGTCCGCGGGATCTGCCGCCCGGTAATTCATAAAAACAATGAACGAAAAAGAAAAAAAGAGAGAAAAAAAGAAGCTCGCGTCGATTTTTTCTCCTCCGCCGGTTCTTATCACCGAAAGGCTGTTGCTCAGGGAACTGAGGCCGTCGGACGCCTCCGATATGTTCGAGTATGCGTCAAGACCCGACGTGGTAAGATTTCTGCCCTGGAGAGCTCATCCCGACATAGGATATACGCGAAGGTGGCTTGAGTTCATTCGCGGCAGGTACCGCGACGGAAGCTTTTACGACTGGGCGGTAATAAAGAAATCCTCGGATGACGGGATACCGAAGATGATCGGCACCTGCGGATTTACATCCATTGACCTTTTCAATTTGACCGGTGAGATCGGATATGTGATCAATCCGGTATACCGGGGAAGAGGATATGCCTCTGAAGCCTCGGGAGCGGTCCTTGAATTTGCATTCGGCAGATTAGCGCTCAACCGCGTCGAGGCTAAATACGTCATCGGAAACGACGCGTCTCGAAGAGTTATGGAAAAGCTGGGAATGAGTTTTGAAGGAGTTCTTCGGGGCTCGGTTTACCTGAAAGAACGGTATTGCGATATAGGGATCTGCTCGATCCTTTCCTCTGAATACAGAGACGGGCTCTATTTCAGCGATAAGAACCACCCCGACAGGCAGCGGTAAAGCTGATCCCGACATACAGTCCTACCTGATTTGAAAATAATGTCGCAGGGGGTTGATACTCGGTGACGAGTAATTTTCCCCCTGCGAACTTCTGCCGTATTCTTTAGTGATCGCCGTCGATTACCCGGAAGCTGTCCTGAGTATCTGATTCACTGTGTTCGTTTCTCCGGTTTCTGTCGGGTCCCTCGTGACGTCGATCATGATTCATCCCGTTTCTGTCCGGCCTCTCTTGACGGCGGTCATGATTACTCATGCTACTGTCAGATCCGGCGAGACGGTCATCATGAGCATAATCGTCATGATAAACTTCCTCGGGATCGATCTCACGTCCGCCCTCGATATATCTTCTTGCCTGTGTGGTAAAGAGGGTATAATATTCGCCCCTGGCCTCCATTAGTTCGTGGTGCGTGCCTTCCTCGACCAGCATGCCGTCCTTCATAACTATGATCTTTGTCGCGATAACTGCGCTCGACAGACGGTGCGATACGAAGATCGTCATTTTGCCTTCTCTGAGTGAGTCGAACTGGTTGAATATCTCCTGCTCCGCCATCGGGTCGAGAGAAGCTGTAGGCTCGTCAAGGATCATGATGTCGGAATCTCGGTAGAAGGCTCTGGCGATCGCGAGCTTCTGCCACTGACCGCCCGAGAGCTCGATTCCGGTCGGATCGAAGATCCTCATCAGCTGAGTGTCGATACCCTTCGGGAGCTTTGCGATATAGTCCTCGGCATTTGCCATCTTTGTGGATTCTTCGATCTTTCCGTCGTCAACTTCGGTGTCGATATCTCCGAAGTAGATATTTTCCTTTGCGGTCACGGCGTATTTTCCGTAATCCTGGAATATGATCCCGAAGATATCGTAGAGATCGCTGACCTCATAGTTGCGCAGATCGATCCCGTCAAGCAGAATCTGGCCCTCGGTGGGATCGTAAAGTCTTGTCAGCAGTTTGATAAGCGTTGTCTTTCCGGCTCCGTTGAGTCCGACCAGGACGACAGTCTCACCAGGTCTGAAGGTACAGGTGAAGTCTTTTATGACCATTCTGTCGGTTCCCGGATAGGAGAAGCATACGTTTCTGAATTCAACCGTATGAGGGATTCCGTGCGTTACACGTTCGGGCTTTGAGACCGCGGGAACGATCGTCTGCTTCTCGTTCATAAAGGTGATAAGGTTGTCTATGAAGAGAGTGCCCTCGTAGATCGACGCGGAAGTCGATATCAGCGTGGTAATGCATGTGGCGATATTGGTAAGAGATCCGGTATACTTTGAATAGTCGCCTATCTCAAAACTGCCGTTATATACTCCCATGGCGATTATTGCGTAGAAAACGCAGTTTACCGCCGCCGAAAGGATCGCAACGCCGACCATCCAGAAGGTCTCGTTGTAGATCAGGCGTTTCAGTCCCTTGAAATACTGTTTGAATACCTCCTTGTATCTGGCGATAAAGGTGTCGGAGAGGTCGAATATCCTGATCTCCTTGACCATATCCTTGTTGACCAGAAGGTCGGAGTAGTAATTCATCTTCCGGCGGTCGCTCGAGCGCGATCTCACATACTGAAAATTCTTTCGCCTGTAAATGAAATTGATAATTGCCGAAGGGATCGAGATCGCTACTATGCCGGCAGACATCCACCACATCCCCGGCACCTTTGACAGGATTACAATATAGCTGATCACCTGGATTATCGTGCTTATGATCGAGAAGGTCGACTGAAGCGTCGAGATCGGCCGGTTGCCTGCTTCACGGTTCGCGTTCTCAAGCTTCTCATAGAAGACGGGGTTATCGAATGAGGCCAGGTCGACTGTCTTCGCCTTGTCCATGATCTGGACCCTGACCTGCCTTACGACCTTCTCTCCGGCTATCCTGATTATCGCGTTGCTCACCCGCTGAACGACTCTGTTCGTTATACGGTAAACAAAGAGTATGATGAGCATCGAAAGGACAGCCGATCCGATAAAGGCCCCAGGTGTATAACCTTCACCGGCTCCCGCCCTTGCTTTGATGACATAGCCGAGCTCATTGATGACGTTTGCCGATATTACCGTTCCGATAGGGGGCATAACGCCGTCAAATACGGCTATGAACATCATCAGAAAGAGTATGAAGGGGTCGGTCTTCCATACCAGAACGAAAATATACCACAGCCTTCCGAAAAGGCCTCCCATAAGTTCTTTCAGAAAGCGAAAGAGATCCCTGAAGTTTTCGGGAGGAGCCACCTTCTGATGCTCATACCCGTAGTGACCTCCGCCCATTCCGTACCAACCGTTCATTCAACCACATCCATTCCGTAACAGTCTGACATTCATTTCCGGCCGGCTCTCCGGCTGAAATAATAATTCTCACTAATAGTATATCACAAAATCGTTGCGCGCGCAACAGTTTTTTTGAACATATTTCTGATCTAATCAATCCTGATCATATTATTCCGGTCCTTTCACGTCCGGAACGAAAGGAATTTATATGAAACTCTATCCCGCGGATATTCTGCTTCCCGATTTTTCCCGCTTCGACGGGACAAAATGGTCCTGCGTCGCCTGCGACCAGTATACCTCCGAGCCTTCCTACTGGGAGAATGCCGCAAAATCCAGGACGGGTTCTCCTTCGGCTCTTGACATGATCCTTCCCGAGGCCTTCCTTGACAGGTCGTCAGAACTCACCGCAAGAGCACACAGTTATATGAAAAAATATCTGGATGAGGGCATCCTTGTCGAACACAGGAACTGCGGTATATACATTGAAAGAACACTTTCCGACGGAAAGGTCAGAAAAGGTCTTGTCGCCGCGGTCGATCTTGAGGATTACGACTATTCGAAGGGTTCCACAAGCCCGATCCGACCGACCGAAAAAACCGTGCCCGAAAGGATCCCGCCAAGGCTTGCGGTAAGGCGCGGAGCGCCTCTTGAGATGCCGCACATCATGCTGCTTGCCGACGACAGGGAGAACAGACTGTTCGAAAGAATCAGCAAAGTGCCCGCCGACGCATACTCATACGCGCTTGGCGAAAACGGAGGCAGCATAAGGGGTTCTTTCATTCCGGCTTCTGAATTTGCCGCGATAAACAAAACTCTCTGCGATCTCGGAAAGGGAAGAAGATCGCCGATCATTCTCGCTGTCGGAGACGGGAACCACTCGCTGGCTACTGCGAAAGCAGCCTATGAGGAGATAAAGGAACGAATCGGCCCTGAGGCCGCGTCCCGTCATCCCGCCAGATACTGCCTTTGCGAGACGGTGAACATCTATGATCCGTCGCTCGAATTCGAGCCTATCTACCGTCTGCTCAGTTTTTCGGGAAGCGATGAAGAAAGGAATCGGGAAAGAGAAAAGCTTCTGTCAGCCTTCACAGCCTGGCTTGGCAGCGTCAAACCCGGTGAAGGCTACGGGCGCCGTGTGTTCAGGGCTGTCTCTTCGGAGGGAGAGTCTGTGATCACTGCGGAAAGCTGTCCCTGCAAGCTTCCTGTCAGCGCGCTTCAGCGGTTTCTAGATGAATATGCCTCCGAAAACCCTGTCTTTTCACTCGATTACATCCACGGAGAGGATACTCTCAGACGGCTCTCAGCCTTACCCGGATGCCTCGGCTTCATATTTGACGGTATGGAAAAGAAAGATCTCTTCCCGGCGGTCGAAGCCGACGGGAGCCTACCGCGCAAGACCTTCTCAATGGGCTCCGCGAATGACAAACGTTACTATACCGAATGCCGCAGGATCGTCTGACGAAGATCCTGTCAATGCACCGTACCGGTATTGAGGACTTATCGGACCCGTCGACTGATAAGCAGACATAATGATCAGGCAGAAATATCAGTTCACAGAAAGAATCCTGGTAAGAAAAAATGATTATTTCTATTGAAAACAAGGAACTCAGGGCAAAGATCGATTCTCACGGAGCTCAGCTTATTTCGCTCAGCTCTATGGAAGACGGAACCGAGTATATTTGGCAGAGGGATCCTGAATTTTGGGAGGATTCCGCTCCGGTGCTCTTTCCCGTTTGCGGAAGACTGACCGGATTCAGATTCGAATATGAAGGTCGAGAATATCCCATGTCTCCGCACGGTTTTCTGAAGGACAGCGAGCTTGTCCTTTCGGGCGTGGGAGACAGATCGGTCGATCTGACCCTCAGATCGAATGCCGAAACGAAGAAACACTACCCCTTTGATTTTGAAGTCACCCTGAGCTTCGAGCTCTTCCGCGAGACTCTGACCGTCCGCGCGACGGTCAAGAACACCGGTAGTTCCGACATGCCTTTTTCGTACGGAGCTCACCCCGGATTCAATCTTCCGCTCGATCCGGGTCGCCGCTTCGAAGATTACTATATTGAGTTTGAAGAGGGGGCGTCTCCCAGTGAGATCGAGATCACTCCCGACGGATACCGCGGAAGAAAGCTGTTTGATTTTCCGCTTGACGGAAACAGGCTGCGTCTTTCACACTCGCTTTTCGAGAAAGAGGGAAGGTTTCTCAAGAACGCGGGTCACAGCTTACTGCTTGCATGCGACGGCGGGACCCGCTCTGTCAGGATGTCATTCCCCTTTGCTGAAACTCTCGGGTTCTGGCATGCGGCCGGGACCGACGCTCCCTACATCTGTATCGAGCCATGGCTCGGGACTCCGGATCCCGACGGGATACCCTGCAGGATAATGGAAAAGGAGGATGTCCTGATCCTGCCTCCGGGAGGATCGAAGACGCTCGAATACTCGATCACGGTTTCGTGAGTCTTGTACCTGAACTCGTGTAAAGAGACAAGTTGCTTCGGAATGATCGTTCTCGAAGCGACTTGTTTTTTTGCTTGGATAATCATAGGGGCTGTAAAAAAAGTCGGACTTTTTTTACAGCCCCGCAAAAATCGCGGACGGGAAACCGCGATTTTTGCGCGAGCTTTGCGTTTTTTGCTGCAAAAAAGCAGTATAAAACGCAAAATTAACGGGCAAAAACGGCGCGGTCCCGCGCCGAGCAGACGCTCGACGGCGATGGAAAAACTCGTGAAACGAGTTTTTTTTTACATCGCCTCTTATTTTTTCACAAAAACTGCCAGCAGGTTGTTTATGCCCGAGACCAGATCGGTTGAGAGATCGAATGGAGAATTGTCCGCCTCTTTAACGAAGCCTGAAAATGTGTAACCTTCGTCGGCGATTAGGTTTATTGTCAGATTTCCCTGAATATCGGCGGTAAGCTCGACTCTTCCTCCTTCGGTCGGCTGTATGTTGAGAGTGCAGTTCACCTTAGGCTTCTGGACCGGGAATGAGGATGACCCGTCAGTCACAGTGACAGAGACCGGAGCGCCCGAATCGATCGATATCTTCCTTGAGAGCATCGTATATCTGTCTGAAAATACCGTCTTTGTCGGAACGTATATCCCGTTTCCGAAATTCGAATTTGAATTGAATTTTACTCCTTCGCCCAAATCAAGGATATTGTCTTCAAAGAAGAAGCCGTTTATCGATTTCAGCGATATGTAGCTTGAGGTGTAAGCGGGTTTTGTAGGGAAGCTGAATCTGTTGCCGCGAAGAGTGATGTTGTAAGCGGTATTAGTCCTGATCAGATATCCGTTCAGAGGATATTCGGTCCCTCCGTAAGTCTCGCAGCGGAAGGTGTTGCTTGCTTTTACGTATGTCGCGTTCATTTTGTTGTCGACCGTATTTCCCGCGATATACACTCCGATCAGCGGAGTTTTTCCGCCCAGCCTGAAGGTATTGTTTTCGATCATGATGTTGCGAAGACCGTTCTGCTCGTAACCGTAGGCAAAAACGACCTTGCTTCCGCCCGGCGATGTGTAGGTCTGGTCGTTGCTGAAACTGTAAAGCGACAGAAGCGCGCTGTCGTCGGCAAGCTTACCGGTCGTTGGAGCCGAATCTGAAATAAATGTGTTCCCGCTGATCTCGACGTCGGAAATGTTGGGAAGATGTATACCGCAGTAGAGAGGATTGTCGAATACGCAGCCGCTGATCACGAGCCCCCTGCAGGATACCGCGCCGGTCCCCGAGTGATGCCCGATGCCTACGAGCTGCGGCCCGTAGAGATCGCTCTTGCCGAAATAGCAGCCGAGTATCTTGATGTTGCTGTTCTGATGATAATCGCCTGCGTTGCACTGGACCGGAGAACTGTCGGAAGAGGTAATCGCACCAGGAGTCGTCGGCTCAAGCTGGATCGTTTCTCTGGTGAGAACGGGGTTAGTCGCGGGATAATTGTATCCTGCGAACATGATATTATTAAGTGTAACGCCCGAGCAGCCGTCGATCTGGAAGGCGTGATTGTTGGGAACGTCCTTGATGATGATATTTTCAAAGGTGATGTTTTCGCCGCAGACGACGGCGGCAAATTTCATCTTAGCCTGGCAGAGGAAAACTCCGCCGCTGACGCTGAAGTTTGACACCCCCTCGGTGCAGTAGGCCTTCGGAAGAGGAGTATTGTAGATAAAGATGTTCAGTGTGGGACTTCCCGAGGTCGCTATGACAGCTGCCTTTCCTCCGGTCGCGTAAGCCGCGATATCCTTTGTGTAGCCGACCGTCGCGTCGGGAAGGAAGCCTTCAAGCCTCAGTGAGACGCCCGGCTTCATCTGGATCGAATTGATGCGGTAGGTGCCGATCGGTACGTAAACGGTACCGCCTCCCGCCTCTGACATCATATTGATGCCGTCCTGAAAGGCCTTGGTCGAATCTGCTGCCTGATTCTGCTTCGCACCGAGATCAAGCACGCTGACCGATCTCACGGGGGGAGCGAATCTGACATATACCGCGTGAGGCTTCAGATCTGCGCCGACTTCGACAGTTGCCGAAGCCGTCTCGCCGTATGAGTTGTAAAAGGTGACCGACGACGAGCCCTGAGAGAGAGGCGAGATATATGTCACACCTTTTTCGGTCTTGACCCAGACCGAAACGCCTGCTTCGACTCTGGCAAATGCCGGAATGAATCCGAGCTGTTCCGAAGCCGCCTCAAGCGCGTCGGGAGATACGGGTATCTCTGCGGCGTCCGTTGTTTCGGGCAGGGAGGTCACCGGCGCCGCTGTGGTTACAGGGGAGGCAGTCCCTGAACCCGGTATTTCAGAAGATTCCGGGGTCGAAGTCCCGGGATCTGAAATCACCGATTCTGTCCCGGATGATGTCTCGTCAGGGATCCCGTCTCGGCAGGATAATGCGGAGGATATCACTATCGCAAGAATAAGAAATAACAATGAGGATCTCAATATTAAAGAATGCCGAAATTTTGGTTTTGCCATGTTTTTCGTTCTCCTGTCAAGCTTGTATAATGAAGCTTTTAAAGTTATGACGTCAATATCGGACGACCGGAATTTGCCGGATGACTGCAGTTATATTTCTCTGATATCGATTTGAAGTTAAATAATTAACTGCGGGTTTTAAGTATCCAATGATGATAGATAGATAGATAAAGAGAGAAGAGAGAGAGAGAGAAAAGCTGTAAAATTTCTTGTATGAAATCATACGGGAGGAAACGAAGCGGCTCTGATTTTATCTTTCAGATATCCGCAGGCGGGAAGGATCTTTTCCGGCATTTTATCCTGGAGTGTGTCATCGCGTTCCGCAAGCAGGGCAGCCCTGACAGCTGAACCGGATATCTGTCTGGATTTTTTAATCTGCAGGACAAGGATCTCGCTGTCCTTGCCGAACCAGCGCGGGCGTTCTTTTTCTTCACCCATGAAAATGACCTCGGGAGTTTTACCGAAATTCAGCTGTGCGGTCTTTATAAGATATTTTCCCCACAGATCGGGTACTCCGATGTCGATATCGGGAAGAGAACATACCTCGATCCTGTCCCCGTATACCTGTCTTAGGAGACATAGCCTGTCGGAATATGAAAGCGGATTGTCGGCGCTTTGCGGACCGACACAAGATCCTATCATTACTCCGACTCTGTCGCAAAGCCTCAGGGCGGTGTCGATCAGGTCGCAGTGGCCTAGATGTAGCGGCTGAAATCTTCCTGCGACGATACCGAAACGAAATGTTTTCGATCTGTTTGAAGGGGGCCCCACGGGCCTTTTGCGTTCGGAATTCATTTTTATGTTCCTTACTTGTGAGTTTTATCGGTGTACGGCAATGTTATTGCGATGAAATTAATCGGGATCGACAAATCTGTGCAAAGGACTTTCCCGGTGCTGTATGATCGAAGACAAAATCCGATTTTATTACTATAAATGATACCACAAAAGCTATCTAAAAGCAAGATAATTATGATGCTATTGACATTTTATACTAAAATATAGTATAATAGTTCAAGACAGGATTATGAATAGGAGGATAGGATTTGAAAAAGATAATGATAATGACTGCAGCGGTGATCCTTGCCCTGCTCCTTGTTTCCTGCGATCTCAATATAACGATCAAGGATTCGGCTCCGCCGCTGACGACCGCAGGCGACACTACCGCATCCTTTGTTACATCGTCAACCGATCCGGGTCCTGGCGATACGACCTCAGGATCTCTGCCTGAGGCAACGACTGCAAAACCCGAAGCAACTACGGTCCTGCCAGATGTTACTACAGCTGTTCCCGAAGTGACGACGGCGCTTCCTGAAGTTACGACTTCCGAGCCTGAGGTTACGACAAAGGAAGCAGAACAGACAACTGAGGCGCCTCCGGCTGAAACCACCTCCGGCGAACCTCATGAACATAACTATACAAAGGTTGAAAAGGTCAACGGACAGTTTCACGTCAAGACCTGCGACTGCGGCCACGCCGAGACTGAGGCACATAAATTCACCGAATGGACTCTCATAAAACCTCCGACAGAGTTCGAAGAGGGGGAAAACTACCGGCAGTGCACGGTGTGCGGCTACAGCGAGAAATCGTCGGTGCCGAAGCTCGATCACGAGCATCAGTTCTCCGGGGAATGGGAGTTTGACAGCACAGGCCACTTCAAAAGATGCGCCTGCGGAGTGTCGGATTCCGTCTCCCCGCACACCTTCGGAGGATGGACTGTAACTCTTGAACCCACCGAAACGTCTGAAGGAACAAAAGAACGCGTCTGCAGCGTCTGCGGATATACCGAGACCGCAGTCGTAGAGAAACTGTCTCATGTTCACAGCTTTTCTGACGACTGGAAAAAAGACACCACCTATCACTGGCATGAATGCTCATGCGGAGAGATCGGTTCAAAAGGAATGCACACCGGTTCCTGGGTGACCTCTGTCGAACCGACCTCGACGTCAGCAGGGGAGAGGATCTATACCTGCACTGTTTGCGGATTTACAATTACCGAAACCATCCCGGCTCTGCCTCTTGAAGGTGTTTCGGGCACTCTGACTCATAATGTCCATTCCAACGGATATACGAGGCTGGTCCTTAAATACGAGACCGTGAGCAGGACTTCGACCCTCCTTACTCTGAAATGCACCATGTACCTGAACTGCTATACGGTCCATATCGGGACCCGGGATGGCACGCTCAGGCTCGGCGACAGCACTGTAGCTGTCAACACGGCGGCCGTCGACAAGGATTACGTACAGGGACAGAGAGCCGATCTCTATCTGGCGGAAGCTGTGATAACAATGCCGCTGACAAACGGAAAGGGAAGCGCGCAGATCAGTTTCACATACAATATTGCCGCGGTCATCAGCGGAGTCGATATTTCTTCCGTGACAGTATCGGGAACCGTTGTCGCCGACTGACCTGTCTTTTAACTTCAAAGCAAAAAAATGTGGGGCTGTTTAAAAACCTTGGGTTTTTAACAGCCCCGCAACTGTCACGGCCGGGAAACCGTGACAGTTGCCGATCTTTTTCGTTTTTTGCCTGAAAAAACAACATTATATCGAGCATTTCAGGGCAAAAACGGCACGGTCTCGTGCCGAGAAAAAAGTCGCAGGGGTGTTTAAAAACTCGTCTCACGAGTTTTTAAACACCCCCATCATTATGGTGGAGACAACTGGAATCGAACCAGTGACCTCTACGATGTCAACGTAGCGCTCTAACCAGCTGGGCTATGCCTCCGCAACGGTCGATATTATATCACAATTCGGCCGTCATTGCAACAGTTTTTCAAAGTTTTTTAAAAAATAGTAAATATTTGCGGTGATAATACTTGTAATTTCCCGCGTCAGAGACTGTATTGATGAATGATAATCCTCAAGACAGCCTCTGACGCATATTGTTAATCGGTCGGATCAGATCTCGAACTCCCTGATCTCGGGCGCCGAAAGGATGCCCTCCTCGCAGAGATTGTATTCATACGACCAGGCGTCTCCGCTCGTTCTCCATACCGGAGGCGACGGGTAGGAGACCGCCCTGTCGGCACAGTGGATCCTTCCGAAGGAGTTGTATCTCGAAAGATAAAGCGTTACGTCGACTTTGTGTGTACCGGGAGCGGTACCCTTGAATACCGTCGAATAAGGAGCGTAAGCGCAGGTCACCGGCTTTCCGCCGTCCAGCGAGACCTCATATACCTGAGCTCTGTATCGAGGTATCCTGATCTCGAGAGAATCAAGAGAGGTGCAGACATCAAAGGAATATGTGATCTTTCCTCCGAAGAAGGGGAAGCCCTTGTCGCGAAGCGCGCCGAAACCTATCCTGTCGGGTCTCGCGGTTATCTTCGTGAGGCTGCCGTCGACCGATACGCCGAAATCTCCGAGCAGATATATCCTCTCGGCAGCCGTACGTTTGCCGAAGGGAGCGTCGAGCTCAATGACCGATCTGCCGGCGGGAATGTCGGGAAGATCGACCGTCTTTACCGATCTGTCGGTGTACCAGCCGGTGATCTTCGATTCGATCGGTGTCCCGTTGAGCTTGATCAGGGTATCCTCCGCGAGCTCAAGCGCGAGCTTCGCTCCCGGGATCGGGATCTCCGAGTCGAATGTGTATTCGGTCCTCAGTCGGTGTTCGATCGGCTCTTCGGGTATGCACCATGGCTGATTTGCGGAACCGCCCAGTACCGGCCAGCCGAGTTTTTTTCTCGTCAGCGTGTCTACCCTCAGTATCTCCTCGGGCAGCTCGGACAGGGGCTCTCCGTCCAGCGCGTATCTGCAGAGATCGAGCAGCAGTACGTTAGGCTCGTCGATCGATACCGCGGCGTCTCGGATGAGTATCTGCGGATGGCGTATCTCCGCGGCGGGCTTCGGCGTACTGACGACGGCATATGCGTCCTCTCCTGCGGGGAGAAGGCGTATAAGGAGGCTGTCGTGATACCACATCTTCGCCGGGATGACGGTCTTTCCGTTCTTGTGCGAATAGGCAAGCGGTTTCACGGTGCCGGCAGTGGTATCATAGAGCTCCGCTGTATATGATCCCGAGACAGATATCGTGATCTCCTGCTGCCTTGAGATATCCTTGTTGTAGGGATGGTCGGCGTGTACGACGAAGAGCCATCTTGTGTCGCCGTCCTGCCTCATGGCGGAGAAGAGGTTGCCCGTCAGCGATCCCGAGGTCCCTCTGATCTCGACCGTTCTTACATCCTCAAGGGCGTCGAGGAGAGATGAGCGGGTGAACTCCGAGCGGACCGATGCCGCCCAGAGCTCAGCGGGTCTTGCGGACGGGACTGCGTCCATATACTCGGGAGCCTTACCAATAAAGACCAGCTTTCCGCCGGCCTTCCTGAAGGCATCGAGCCTTTCAACCGTTGTGGACCGGAGAGTCTCGCAGCCGGGAACGACGATCGCGTCATACTCCATCTTCCCGACCTTCAGCGGATTTCCGGCGACCGGACAGAGCTCGGGGAGGAGGGATTCGGATATATAGTCGAAATCAAGGGAGCCGTAAAGGAGCCAGGAGGTGACATTGTCGAATGCAGAATCAAGCCTGTCTCTGGCTGCCTCGGTCTGCGATGAGGGACCCCAGTGGATCCAGAGCGATTCGACGGGGTGGATGACGCCGATCTTTATCACCGGCTTTCCTCTCGTCATGGCGGTGTTAACTCTGGCGAAATGGTCTTCGACATAGGAATACTTTCCGTACCAGCTCGACTGATAGTTGAGCGAAGCGGGATAGTCGCGCTTGGCCTCGCCCTCCATCGACACCCATGACAGGTGAGGAACTCTCACGCTCACGCCGAGAGCCGCCTGCCAGTCGCCGTGGAGCTTGTGGCTGCGGAAGTCGTAGTTCCAGTCGGTGACGCCGTAAAGCTCGCTCATAACGCCCTCGCGGCCGTACTGATGCGCGACGGATGCCGCCTGCTTGGCGGTTGTGAATTCCATACGGTCGGCAAGCATGTCGATCCCGGGAAGCTGGAAGGAGCGCAGCGATCTCATGCACTCGCCGACCGCCTGGGTCTGGCTGGTGAGAGTCGGCTCCTTCATCATGTGTCCGGTGAGCATTATCCCGTGCCTGCCGCACCAGTCGCCGAGATTGTCGGCGAAAGCCGAGGCGAACCTGTCGCAGACGTGGTCGTGATAGCAATATCTTGCGCGCGAGATCCCCTCCGGGAGCTCCCAGATCAGTTCGGGGATCGAGTCTGTAAGGCTGATGCCGTATTTCTCTCTGAAGCTGTCTTCTATATCGTCGGTCCAGGGAAGCGCGACATCCTTTTTCGATTCTGCAAAGGGAAGAGTCTGCTTCATCGTCGTCTGAGGCTCGTCGGTAAAGATCGCCGGAACGACGGTGCCGAAGCGGTCGCCCACCGTCTTATAGTATCTCTCGTGAGTTACTTCGATGAAACGGTCGATGGTTGGCTTGTCAAGGAGGTTTGCGTATGTGTATCCGTTGTATCTCGGATTGAGTTTCGGTGATTCTACGTAGGCGTACCAAACGGTGCCGCTTTCTCTTTCGGGGATCTGTTCTCCGTCCGCGAGTCTTCTGTAGGAAGAGAGGCATCCGTTTTCGTCGAGTTCTACACAGAACCTGGCGATAAGCGAGGAGTGGTCTCCGCTGCGCGACATTACGTTCTGCTCGTTCGGGTGCAGTTTGTCATTGGCAGGTACCGACTCATACGGGTCGGGCGTGAATAGCAGATATCTTATCCTGTATTCGGGATCCTTTGTCACGAGTCCGCCGGCAAAGCCCGAGGGCCAGCGGTCCTCGTCGTAGAGCCAGGCGAGCATATTCTCGCGCTCTGCCTTGTCGGTGCAGTTTTTTATGAGATCCATAAACTCGTCGCCGAGGTATTCGGTCCCCATGCCCGAGCGGACATGCATGTGGAATCCGCCGAAGCCCATTTCCTTCAGAATGTCTATCTGACGGAGCAGCTCATCCTTCTCGAGCCTGCAGTTCCAGGCCCAGAAGGGAGTGCCGCGGTATTCTGATGTGGGTTTTCTGAAGAGTTCGACCGCAAGCTGTTTCTCTTTGTTCTTTTCGTAGAGCATATCAGAGTCACCTCATTATCTTTTGGAGAGTACTGTCTTTTCGTATTCTTCAACCTTTTCAAGCCACTCAGCGCCGGGCGCTGAGCCGGCTCTTCTGCAAAACTCCTCCCATACGGCAGGGAAGGGAGCGGTCTTTATCTCCTCCGAAAGGACGAGCAGCTTTGTAAAATCGCAGCTCTCCTGACACTCGGCCAGCATCCGCGCGGGATGTACGAGGGCAAAGAGCAGAGCCTTTCTGAAGGCCCGGTAGCCGCTCACCCAGGCAGCGATGCGGTTGATGCTCGCGTCGAAGTAGTCGAGGGCTAGGCAGATCTTCTCGGGACCGCATCTCACTGCTTCGAGGGCGATCTCCCTGATCTCGTCGTCGAACCGACAGACGTGATCGCTGTCCCAGCGGACGCCCCTCGTCACGTGCAGCGCGATGCTGTCAGAGAAGAGAAGCATCGAGGATATCTTGTCGGCCACCGATTCGGTGGGATGGTAGTGTCCGTTGTCCATCAGCGGAACAAGGCCGTTCTTTATCGAATATGCGGTGCAGAACTCGGCCGAACCGACTGTGTATGACTCGACTCCGATACCGAAAACTTTGGATTCGAGAGAAACCGAGATCAGTGATCTGTCGTAGCCTGCCGCGAGGATCCTGTCGAGCGATTCCGCCATCCTCTTTCTCGGAGAATATCTGTCAGCCGGGGTCTCCTTGAGTCCGTCGGGCATCCAGAAGTTGACGAGCGACCTCTTCCCGGTCTCCTTCGCGAAATATTCGGCGATACGCAGACACGCGATCCCGTGCTTTACCCAGAAGTCTCTTACTTCGGGATCAGGGGAGGAAAGCGTCAGTCCGTTCTTCACCATCGGATGAGAGAAGAAGGTCGGATTGAAGTCGATCCCGAGGTCGCGCTCATTCGCGAATCTGACCCATGCCTCGAAATCGCGGGGCTCGATCTCGTCGCGGTCGGCGAACCTTCCCTCAGGAAAGATCGCGTAGCACGCGTGGAGATTGATGCGGCTTTTTCCGGGCATGAGACTCAGAGCAAAGTCATAGTCTTGCATGAGCTCGGCGGGACCGTGCGCCGCTCCTGGATAGTTGCCGGTGGTCTGGATGCCTCCGTCAAGCACACCCTGCCCGTCAAATCCGCGAACGTCGTCTCCCTGCCAGCAGTGGACCGAGATCGGAAGGGCGAGAAGCCGGTCGATCGCGGCGTCGGTGTCGACTCCGAAGGCCGCGTATCGATCTCTCGCGGCCTCATAGCGGCCTGTTTCTTTTTTCATATCACTTTTCCTTTTCTGATGGATTTCAAAAAATGCAGTCTGTGATCCCGTCGCTCATTTCGCGGGGGATAATTTAATCTTTGTTTATTATATTACATTTCACATCTGTTTTCAACCAAAAAATCGAAATGGGATAAAAAATCGATTTTCACGGCAGTTCTGACGCCGAGTTGTTTGATGGTGGCTGCTGCATGTAAGCCTGCTGCGGAAATCTCTATCTGGGAATACCCTCTTTCTGACAGTTTTAGTAATTGTCCTTTCGACTAACTCCACAGCGGGACAGCTGCATGGGGAGCGTTTACAGCCGGGTAAGAAACGATCTGCTATTGATATCCCGGACCCTTTAGAACACATCTTTACTGTTTCAGTTGCTATGTTTTTGCTTATTTGATTAAGGCAACACCGCGTAATTAGCCAATAATCCGGCCATGCAGTCATATTGCCAAATTTTCGAGTTCTAGCCGATCGTTTATGTTCAGCAGTGCGTGTTTTTCCACCTCATATCCCCATCAGGATATGAGGTATCAGACAG
>JAEEGL015742020.1_pt1 | contig 83014 bp, 72 predicted proteins | sample 9134231 | NCBI WGS metagenome assembly JAEEGL01 (sample SAMN16246548, study PRJNA631951) | gut metagenome | biome: gut microbiome; feature: rumen; material: fiber-attached | host: Bos | place: Iran: Karaj | collected 2018-10
GTAGAAACCAGTACATTCTAATACTACATCTACATTTAATTCACCCCAAGGTAAATTGTTTGCATCAGCTTCCTTGTAGATAGTAATCTTCTTACCATCAACAACAATGAAGTTTTCACCTGCTTCAACAGTGTGCTTACCTTCACCGATAACACCTGCATAACCACCTTGTGCAGTATCATACTTTAATAAGTTAGCTAACATTTCTGGAGCAGTTAAATCATTGATTGCTACTACTTCGTAGCCTTCTGCACCAAACATTTGTCTAAAAGCTAGACGACCAATACGTCCAAAACCATTAATTGCAACTTTAACAGCCATAATATTTTAATCCTCCTCAAAATAATAAATTTAATAAAATATTATACATTAATAATTTTAACATTATATATTTATATAATCAATAAAAAGCACCATATGGTAAAACGTTTACATATGGTGCATATTATTCTAATTTTTTGATACTAAAAATGATCTAGTTATTCTCTTTATAAATTCTTCTGGCTTATGATATGCCATTTTTAAATGCTTATCATTATAAAAGATATATAATGTTTTTAAGTCATTTATTGAATATGAAATATGGTCAACTGTAATAAATACATCCTTAGGGGCTTCAATGCCTTCAACCATCTCTAGCTTAATTCTTCTATCATAAGATAGAACAATTGGTGAAGATAAAGTTTTATATGCAGTTGAATTGATGCCTGCTATTTCAGTTAGCTGCATTGCCTTTAGGTTATAATCTATTAATGAACCATGTAATGATTTATTATATGCAGTTGATCCTGAAGGAGTTGAGATACAAAGACCTGTACCTCTATATCTTTCTAAGAATTCATCATCAATTGATACATCTAAAATTAATGTTCTAAGTGGTGATACAATTGTTACCTCATTTAGGGCAAAATCATTAACAATTCTTCCGCTTTTAGTAACAAATTCAGCTGATAATAAATCTAGCATTTGAATATTATATGTACCATTATTAATATCTTCTGCTAATATATCTATATCTTCTACTGCATAATTAGCATAATGACCAAGATGACCTGTATGAATACCAAAAATAACTGCGTCTGGATATTTATGGCTAGCCTTAATGATTGTACCATCACCACCTATTGCGATAACAAAATCAGGATTCTTATCACTTAATTCATATTTAATTTTATTAATTAATAAATCCTTAATCTTATTAGATTCATTATCTTCTCTAATGACAAAGCAATAGTTCATACACATCACCATCTTTCTTGAGATTATTTTATCATAATACTTGCATTTTATCTACAATTATTAGTATAATTAAATTGTCCTGTTTTTTCGGGTGAGGTGAGAGATATATGTACATCAACAAAGAGATTGAATTTAAAACGTTGATCAATGAAGATCAATATAATTCACTTATTGCTGAGTTTGGTTTGGATAATAATATTTTTGAACAAACAAATCATTACTTCGACACTAGTGATTTAAAACTATTAAATGAACAAACAGTTCTAAGAATTAGACAAAAAGGTAACAATTATAAGTTAACTAAAAAAACGAGAGCATTTGTTGGTGCTGATGAAGCGCATATTTTAATCTCAAAGGAAAAAGCAAGTGAAATGCTTCAAAATGGATTCAATGCTGATATCATTGGAATTCCATATGATGTTAAAAAAATAGCTGAATTAACAACTTTCAGATCTTCTACTCCTTATAAGGATGGAACATTATTCTTCGATAAGTCTGTATATTATGGACATGTTGATTATGAAATAGAATATGAAGTTGATAATGTAGCTGAAGGAAAGAAAATCTTTAATGAATTCTTAACTTCACATAATATTGAATATAAAGAATCTATTAGAAAATCAAAAAGAGCATTTGATAATAGAGACAATAAATAATTAGTACTTAATTAATCAATTTTAAAGCGACTGATGGATAGTGAGAGCATTAGATATATTAATTAAAGGAATTGGTTTTTATCTTAATAACAAAAGCGCTGATTAATATCAGAATTAAGGTGGCACCGCGGTATATATCGTCCTTAGGTTTATAATAAGCCTAAGGACTATTTTTTTGGAGGTTTATATGAGATTTTTATCAGGAATTCAGCCAAGTGGCAATATTACATTAGGAAATTATATAGGAGCAATTAAAAACTTTGTAAAGCTACAAGACAATCCAGACTTTACAGACTTCTTAGTATTCGTTGCAGATATGCACGCTATTACTGTTCCACAGGATAAACAAGCATTAAGAAAAAATATTAGATCATTAGTAGCTATCTATCTAGCTTGTGGTCTAAATCCTGAAAAGGTACATATCTTTATTCAATCAGAGGTTCCAGCACATGCAACATTAGGTTGGATATTACAATGTACAGGATATATTGGTGAATTAGAAAGAATGACTCAATATAAAGATAAAGCTGCGAAACACCAAACAGATGGTGTTACAGTAGGTCTTCTTACTTATCCTTCTTTAATGGCTGCCGATATTTTATTATATGATTCAGATTGTGTCCCTGTAGGACAAGATCAAAAACAACATCTTGAATTAACAAGAACATTAGCTGAAAGATTCAATAATAAATTTGGTGAAACATTCGTTGTTCCAGAGCCTTATATTGCAGGTGCTGGTGCTAAGATTATGTCATTAACAGATCCTAGTAAGAAAATGAGTAAATCAGATGAAAATCCTAAATCATTTATTACATTATTAGATGATATTAATATTATTAAAAAGAAAATTAAATCAGCTGTAACTGATTCTGATGCTTCTATTAAATTTGACAAAGAAAATAAGCCTGGTATTTCAAATTTATTAACTATTATGTCATGCTGTAGTGGAGTATCAATTAAGGATTTAGAAGAAAAATATAAGAATTCTTCTTATGCTGAATTTAAAGAGGATGTAGCTAACGCTGTTGTTGCTGAAATCGAACCAATTCAAAAGAAATATAATGAATTAATTAATTCAGATTATTTAGATAAGGTATTAGATGAAGGTAGAGATTATGCTAATTATTTAGCTAACAAGAAAATAAATAAAGTAATGAACAAGATTGGTCTTGGAAGAAAAAGATAAAAATAGGCTGTGGATTAATTTCCACAGCCTTTAGTTTTTCATTGCTTCTTTTATATTTATTTCATCAGATGATATTTCTTTAATAAAATCATCTTTTTTTATTAATAAATGACCTTTTTTGGTTATTCCTGTAACTATATAATCATCATTTTGATATATTATTTCTTTATTAATTACTATGTTATTATCAATATATTCATCAATATAATTATCAAAATTATCATTTATTAAATCATTATAATTATTAATAACTTTTGTTATTAAATCTTTATAATCAATGTCCTTGTTGATGCCAATTCCATTAACTTCTGGCTTATCATTTTTATTTATTCCAATACCTACAATTGTAGCTTCATGTTTTGATGAATAAATAGATTCTATTAGCATTCCACAAAGCTTTTTATTATTTAAATAAATATCATTAGGCCATTTTATTTTAGCATCTATTCCTATTGATTTTAATGCCCTTACAACAGCAAGAGGAGCTATTATTTCATTTGAATAATTTTCTTTAAATAAAATAGAAAATATATAATCATCATTAGATTCCCATACTCTATTATATCTACCTCTACCATTTGTTTGAACATCAGCCCAAATTATTGTTCTATCTGGATATTTTGTATAATTTTCTTTTAAAAAAGTATTGGTTGAACCAATACTTCTTACATGATATAAATGAAAATCTAAAATATCGCAAAGATATTTTATTTCATCCATTATTTTAATTCCTCTACTGCCTTATTTAATGATTCAATATCAGTTATTGCATAAGATTTAACATCAGTTAATGTTTTTCTAACAAATCCTGATAATGTCTTACCAGGTCCAATTTCGATAAATGTATCTACACCTTGATCCTTTAAATATTTTAAAGTATCTTCGAAATAAACTGAATGGCAGATTTGAGCCTCTAATATGTCATTTAAAGGCTTATCTTCTTCCTTGCCTGAAACATTATAGACAATCTTAACATCAGGCTTATTTGGACTAAATTTATCTAATGTCTTTCTTAATTCCTTAGATGCAGGAATTAAAAGTGATGAATGGAATGCACCTGAAACATTTAAAGGTAATACTCTTTTAGCTCCTGCTTCAGTTAATAATGGCATTGCAGCATCTACACCCTTGTTATCTCCTGTAATAACAATTTGACCAGGGCAGTTGTAATTTGCGATTTCACAAATACCATCAACATTTTTAATTGTATTTAAAATAGTATCTCTATCTAAACCAATTACCGCAGCCATTTTAGTTGTTCCAAGAGGTAAGGCATTTTGCATAATATTTCCTCTATTAGTAATGATTTCAATAGCTTCATCTAGCTTCCAAGTATTTGCGTAAGCTAGAGCACTATATTCACCTAAAGATAAACCACATGCATATTCAGGTGTAATACCTTTAGATTCTAATACCTTAGCGATTGTATATGATGTTAATAGCATTGCCTTTTGAGCATATGCTGTTTGATTTAATGTTTCTGCAGGTCCTTCAAAGCATAATTCTTTTATTTCTGGGAATGAATCATAAATAACCTTTGCAAGGTTATATTCTTCATAAAAATCTTTTCCCATTCCAACTGCTTGTGCACCTTGACCAGCAAATAAAAAAGCAATTTTCATATTTGTACTCCTATTTTATAAGCCTATTTTTCTAAACTTATTATATCTATTTTCAATTAAATTATCTTTAGATTCTTTCATTAATTCGTTAATTTTCTTAATTAATTTTTCTCTTAAGTCATTAACAAAATCATCAGTTGGTGCTTTAATACCACCAAGTGGCTCTTTAACTATTTCATCAATAATATTCATTTCTAATAAATCATGAGATGTTAGCTTCATGATTTCTGCAGATTCTTCTGCAGTTTTAGTATTTTTAAATAATATTGAAGAGAATCCTTCTGGAGATAATACTGAATAAATAGCATTTTCAAACATAAAGATGTAATCAGATACAGTTAGAGCTAAAGCTCCTCCTGAACCACCTTCACTTAATACTATAGCAACTACAGGAACTCTTAGCTTTGAAAATTCCATTAGGTTTTCAGCTATAGCACGTGATTGACCTCTTTCTTCTGCACCCTTTCCAGGATATGCACCAGATGTATCAACAATAGTGATAATTGGTCTATTGAATTTTTCAGCCTCGCGAGCTAATCTTAATGTTTTTCTAAAGCCTTCAGGAGATGTCATACCGAAATTTCTTTTTAATGATTCAGTAAGATTAGTTCCTTTTGCCTGTGCTAATACTGTAACTGGCATATCACCAAGTAGGGCAATACCAGCTAAAATTGATTGATCATCAGCAAAAAGCTGATCACCATGTAATTCAATAAAATCAGTAAATAGCTTATTAACTAGGGCTGTAGCCTTTAATCTAGATTCAGATCTAGCAATTAAAACTCTATCCCAGTGGCTTAAATTAGAATATGTCTCCTTTTTAAGCTTATTTAATTCTTTTGTTTTAGCTTTAAATTCAGAATCTGATGGATCTAATGATAAAATTTCTTGTTCAAGATTTTGGATTTTAATTTGATTTTCTTCTAGCTTACTCATCTTAGTTATACCTATGAAGCTTTAGTAGCGTAGCTAAAGTCTCCTTTAAATCCTTTCTATTAACAATTTTATCAATATATCCTTTTTCTAAACTAAATTCAGCAGTTTGGAATTCTTTTGGTAATACTTCTTTTATTGTTCTTTCAATAACTCTCTTACCAGCAAATCCAATTAAGGCATTAGGCTCAGCTAATGTAATATCAGCTAGGGCAGCAAATGATGCAGATACACCACCAGTTGTTGGGTCAGTTAATACTGCAATATATAAGCCCTTTTCTCTTAATTTACCGATTGCTTGACTAGTTTTTGCCATTTGCATTAAAGAAATAATTCCTTCTTGCATTCTAGCTCCACCAGAACAAGTAAATAAAATAAGTGGAAGCTTCTTCTTAATAGCTAATTCAGCCATTAATGTAACCTTTTCGCCACATACGCTTCCCATTGAGCCCATCATGAAATATGAATCCATAACACCAACTAAAGCTTTAATTCCGTTAATTTTACCTTCAACACATACTATTGATTCATCATTTCCTGTATGTTCTTTTGCTTCATTAAGCTTTTTTTCATAATCAGGGAAATCTAAATATTTTTCTTCTATATTATTAAAGATAATTTTATATCCGTTATCCATAATTTGATTTAATCTATCCTTAGCCTTTAATCTAAGATGATTATTACAATATGGACATACACATAAATTATTTAATAATTCTTCTTTTAATAATATTTTGTCGCATTTTACGCACTTACACATTAGATCATCAGGAGCACTCTTTTTAACAGTTTCATCCTTTTTTCTAATATCAAGCTTTTCTAATGCTTCACTAAATTCTTTTAATTCTTCTTTTCTTTTATCGAAGGCGCTTTGCATTTTCAAATACCTCCTTTAAGAATGTTTCTACACATGTTGTATCATAATTACCTAAAATGAATGAAGTATTATGTAGCAATACATAATGGAATTCAATTGTAGTTTTAACACCTTCAATAATTAATTCCTCTAATGCAGCTCTCATCTTTCTTATACATTCAAGTCTTGATTGTCCTGAAACAACAATCTTTAAAATCATAGAATCATAATATGGTGATATTTCATATCCTGTATAAACTGCAGTATCGATTCTTACACCCATACCACCTGGAGTATGCATGAAATTAATTTTACCTGGACTTGGTCTAAAATCATTTTCTACATCCTCTGCAGTAATTCTACATTCTAATGCATATCCTAATTGCTTAACATCTTCTTGCTTGTAAGCAAGCTTTAGACCATAAGCAATCTTAATCATATTCTTAACAATATCAATATTTGTTATAGCCTCTGTTACAGCATGCTCAACCTGAATTCTTGTGTTCATTTCAATGAAATAATAATTTTCATTCTTATCAACTAAGAATTCAATAGTACCTACACTATCATAATTAACAGCCTTACATGCTTTAATTGCAGAATCATAAAGCTTTTGTTTTAATTCCTTGCTGATAGATTGGCATGGTGCCTCCTCTAGCATTTTTTGGTTTCTTCTTTGCATTGAGCAATTTCTTTCAAATAAGTGGATTACATTACCAAATTTATCACACATTACCTGAACCTCAATGTGCTTTGGAGCAACAATGAATTTCTCTACATAAATTTCATCATTTGCAAAGAATTTAATAGCTTCTTCTTTAGCTTCAGCATATAAAGAATCAAATTCTTTAGTATTATTTACTCTCTTGATTCCTTTTCCGCCTCCACCCATAGAAGCCTTAATTAAAACAGGATAGCCAATTTCATCAGCAATCTTGTGTCCTTCTTCCATAGTTACAGCCTTATAAGAGCCTGGTACAATAGGTACACCAGCATTCTTCATGCTTTGAATAGCTTCTGCCTTATTACCCATTTTTTCCATAACATCAGCGTTTGGACCAATAAATGTTAATCCACATTTTTCTACCATTCTAGCAAATTGTGGATTTTCAGATAAAAAGCCAAAACCAGGATGTATAGCATCACATCCTGTTACTAGCGCAGCACTTATAATTGATTCCATATTTAGATATGATTCGCTAGATGGTGCTTTACCAATGCAAACTGTCTCTGTTGCAAGCTCAGTATGTAGAGCTTTTTTATCAGCCTCTGAATATACAGCAACAGATTTAATTCCCATTTCCTTGCAGGCACGAATAATACGTACTGCAATCTCACCACGATTAGCAATTAAAATCTTTTTAAACATATTATTCACCTATAACAAATAGTTTTTGACCGAATTCAACCATCTGACCCTCAGTAACTAAAATATCAGTTATTTCTCCTGATTTATCAGCAGTGATTTCGTTCATAACCTTCATTGCCTCTATAATACAAAGCTTATCGCCTTTCTTAACCTTTTGACCAACTTGAACAAAAGGCTTGCTACCTTCAGCCTGTGCTTGATGGAATGTACCAACTAATGGTGATGTAACATAATAATTATTGTCTACTGAATTTTCTGATTTTACTTCTTCAGCATTTTGAGCTGCAGCAACAACAACATTACCTGTATTTTGAGAAACTCTATTATCAAATGCTACTCTCATACCATCCTGTTCAAATTCCATATAAGATAATCCTGATTCTTTAAAAATCTGAATAGCCTTCTTTAAATTTTCAAAATCCATATTATCCACGTACCTTTCCTTCAATTAGCTTAACAACATCTCCTACAGTATATACCTCTTGCATTTCTTCCCAGTCAATGGCAATACCATAATGTTCTTCAAGCTCAAGTGTTAACTCAACAGCGTATAAGCTATCGATTCCTAAATCCTTTTTAAGGTTTGCTTCTAATGTAACCTCATCCTCATCAACATGAGCACATTCTACTAATAATCTTTTGATTTCTTCAAACATAATTAGCATCCTCCCTTTTCTTTCTCTTCTCTCCAGAAGTTATCTAGGAAAATTTTATATGCTCCTTCTGAGAAAGGTGGTTTCTTTAATAATTCATATGTTTCATTAGATAGAAAACCATTATTGGCGAATTCAACGCCAGCATCATAAAATTTTTGTAAATATTTATTAATTTTAGATTCGTTTTTTAAATCTATTAATGTTTTTAATTGTGGTGAAAAAAGCATTGTATAATTGCCTTTTCCACAAATACAGTCATATTGACTAATTAATGGCTCATATACTGGACCAAATTCAGTATATGCACATGATGTAATAACAACAAATTGAGGATTCTTTTCATATCTAATACCATGGAATGATTCACCATTTTCAGGTGATTTTTGTCCTCTATATGTTTTCATCATTGATAACATTCTATCTGTAAATACCTTCATTGTTCCTGGCATACCAAAGAAAAACAATGGGAATGATTCAATAAATACATCCGCATTTAAAATCTTTTCCTTAATTGGTAATATGTCATCATTTTTAATAACACATTCACCCTCTGTTCTTCCCCAGCAAGATAGACATCCTGTGCATGGCTTGATATTTAAATCAGATAAATTAACGTATTCAGTTTCATATTTATTTGTTGATAGCATACCATCAACAAATGCTTTAGTCACATTTAATGTTGATGATTTTTCTTTTTTAGGGCTACCATTTAATACTAATATCTTCTTCATATCAAGCACATCCTAATTTTTATCCGTAAATTTTAGCCTTTTCAACCATTGTAAATGTCATTGTACCCTTAGAACGGATTTCATCGTTTACCTTTACTACTGCATCAAATACTGCAAGAGGTCCCATAATCTTTGTCTTAGTTACAGTTATTACTAATTGATCTCCAGGAATAACTGGCTTAACAAATTTGAAATCATTTACCTTTAATAAAACATAAATGATATCAGGGTTTCCACCCTCAGTATCGAATACTAGTGAGCAAAGTTGAGCACACGATTCAATAATTAATACACCAGGCATTATAGGTGCATCTGGAAAATGTCCCATAAAATATGGTTCATTAATACATACATTTTTTATTCCAGTTGCTGATTCACCTGGAGTCCAATCTATAACACGCTCAATCATTTGGAATGGTGGGCGTTGTTTAATTCTTTTATTAATATCATTAATATTTAGCATTATAGAGATAAACCTCCATCTAATGTAATAATTTGACCTGTAATATATGAAGCATCATCTGAAGCTAAGAAAGCTACAAGATTTGCAACTTCTTCAACTTTTCCACGACGTCTTAGAGGAATAGCCTCTAAATATTTAGCCATAGTTGCTTCATCTACAGCTTCAATCATATCAGTTTCAATGAATCCAGGAGCAACTGCGTTAACTCTTAGTCCACGAGAACCCATTTCTTTTGCAAGAGTTTTTGTAAATTGATTTACTGCACCCTTAGTAGCACTATAAACAGTTTGACCAGGAAGTGAATATGTACCAGATACACTAGACATATTTACAATAACGCCTGATCTCTTTCTAGCCATTTTTAAAGCTACTTCTTTAGCACAATAGAAATATCCTTTTACATTTAAATCAAAGCACATATCTAGATTTTCTTTATTTAAACCAATTAATGGTTCATCTCTTACTATACCAGCATTATTTACTAATAAATCAATTTGCTTATAAGTATCAAAAACAGTTTTAACCATTTGTTTTACTTCATCATAATTACTAACATTTGCCTTATATAGCATACCATCGCCGCCGTTAGCTTTGATTAAATCTAATACTTCTTGAGCTTTTGCGTCATTTGAAGCATAATTAATAACTACAGTATAACCAACTTGAGCTAATTTAATAGCACATGCTCTACCGATTCCTCTTGAAGCACCTGTAACAATTGCAACCTTCATATTTTCCTCCGATATTATTTCTCAACTACTACTGCTGTATAGCTTCCACCAAAGCCATAAGATACAACTAAAATCTTGTTAAGCTTAGAAGCTTCAATTTCAGTTTTCTTATTAGCTACATAGCAGCTTGTCTTTTGTAATTTATTTGATAATAATAATGCAGCATGAGATACAGCTAATGTAGCAGCTGCACTTCTTGCTTCACCGATATTATTCTTAATGTTAATAATTGGAAGCTTAGATAAATCAAATGAGCCCTCAAGACCTAAGATTTCTTCTGCATCAATTGTCTTATCACCATTAGCAAATCCGATTACAGCATCAATATCAGATGCTTTAATTTCTGCATCCATTAATGCACTATTGATAGCTTCAGTTAAAGCTACATTAGAATCCTTAATTGTGTTGAATGCAACACTCTTATGTGCCATACCATAACCTGTAACCTTAGCATAGATATGTGCATTATGGCTTGCTGCATAATCAGCATCCTCTAATAATACTGAAACAGATCCATCAGATAATGTGAATCCATCTTTCTTAGAATATGCTTCATTTACTGTGCTAGCAATCTTATTTTCTTGTGAATAAATTGTATTAATGATTTCGATATTTTCATCACTACCAGTAGCTAGGATTGCTTTTTCAGTATTCTTTCTTAAAATATCCATTGCATAAGCAACAGATGCTAAACCTGATTGAGCACCATTTGTTACCGTAACGTTATATCCTTTAATTCCTGAACAAATTGATAAGTATCCACCAGCTGCGTTATATACTGTGTTAGGGAAATTGAATGCTGAACCATTGCAGTTACCCTTTTCAGTAATATTATCTTGGAAATTTAAGCATGTTCCAAGTGCGCCCTCACTAGTACCAACTACGATACCAATTTCTGTTGCAGTTTGATCATTAATAGTAAAGTTTGCATCCTTTAATGCATTCATTCCTGATACAACCTGAAGTCTAGATAGATTATCATGCTTTCTAAATGTCATACCTAAACCAAATTCATCATAATCTTTTCTTTCAACTACTGATGCAATTGAAGTTGATTCTGGCTTGAATGTATTAATCTTTTCAATATAATTATCAATACCATTTCCAAGTGGAGTAACAATTCCTAAACCTGTAATGGCAATCTTTTTCTTCTTATCAGTTTTAACATTAACGTTTCCTTCATTCTTTGAGAAAACAATTGATGCATTGTTTCCACCAAATGCGAATGAGTTAGACATTACTGTTTCTAGCTTCTTTTCTCTTGATTTATTTGGAATAAAATCAATTTTTCCTGCCTTTTCCTTTAGATTTTCTAAATCCTCAGCAGTATATCTTAAAGTAGGAAGGATTACATTTTCAGTTAAGCACTTAATTGAAAATACTGCTTCAATTGCTCCTGCAGCACCTAAGCAGTGACCAACCATTGCCTTTGTTGATGAAACAGATAAATCATTATTCTCACCATCAAAGATTGTATGTAATGATAAGAATTCAGCATTATCATTCTTAGCTGTACCAGTTCCATGAGCATTGATATAGCCAATTTCTGATTTCTTAATACCAGATGTCTTAATAGCCCAATTAATAGCGTTCATTTGTCCTTCGCCATCTTCTCTTGGAGCTGTAATATGGTGAGCATCACTTGATACACCAGAGCCTAATACCTCACAATAGATTTTAGCCTTTCTTGCCATAGCATGCTCATATGATTCAACTACTACTACACCAGAACCTTCACCAAGTGTAATACCTGTACAATGGTTAAATGGTGAGCATGGATTAGAATCTAAAGCATGTAATGCTAAGAATCCTGCATATGGAACTGATGCGAATGAATCAGTACCACCAGCTAAAACTATATCAGCCTTGTTTGATCTAATTAAATCACAAGCATAAGCAATTGAAATTGTACCTGCAGCACAAGCGTTAGCGATATTTGTAACAACACCACCAGCCTTGAAATATTCTGCAACATCATTTGCAATTCTTGAAATAGGCATCTTTTCAATGTCTGAAGCATCATGGTTGTTCTCATAATAATGTGCAATAGATACTGCACCACCAACACATGAACCCATGATTACTGAAACTCTTGGATTATCATTGAATGCTTCTAGCTTTGCATCTGCCATAGCTTCTGTTGCTGCTTTAATTGCAAACTTAGATACTCTATCCATATTTTCAGTATTCTTTATTGTGCTTAGGTCAAAATGCTTAACCTCAGCACCAAGATTTGCATAACAATCCTTTGTATCAACTGATGTAGTTACTTCAATACCTGAAACGCTATTCTTAGCGTTTGTGAAGCACTCATCAACATTATTACCAATGGCATTAATCATACCTAAACCAGTAATAACGCAACGATTTTTAATATCTGTCATATAAATAATCACTCCTAATATTTCATTTATAAAAAATAATTGCAAGCTTATACAAGTTTGCAATCATAAGAATTACATATGGGCAACGATATAAGCTGCTAATGTATCAATGTTCTTGAAGTTCTCTCTATCAATTCCTGATGTTTGAACACCAAATGTTTCATCGATGAATGAAACTAATTCGATTGAGTCGATTGAGTCTAGACCAATTCCTTCATTGAATAAAATTGTGTCATATTGTAATTCATTAGCATCTACGCCTAATTCATTAACAAAAAAGTCTTTTAATTGTTGTTTGATTTCTGTGTCTTTCATTATTTTTCCCTCTCTAATTACATAAAAATCTTTTATTTTCAGCATAAATGCCAAAATAAAACCAGTATCATTATATCAAATAAAAATCAAGTTGTAAAGAATAATAAGCTTTTGTAATAATAGTATATTATTACGCACTAAATTTGCTTAAATAATCTTGCATGCCAAAAGCTCATTCCTAGCTCTTCGATATAGAAATTAAATATCTTTTTATAATCCTTTGTTTTAGTTGTTAGGGTTATATATGATACTCCTTCTTGCTTCATCTTATCCTCTATGGCATTAAACATAGTTGTACCAATACCTCTAGATCTATATTCCTTTTTGACAAAAATTTCTTCTAGTTCAAAAACTTTAGAATCTTCAGGAATAGTTGCTGAAGCATTTCTTGTTTTATATTTATGACCATATAAATATCCAACAAGCTTATTAGTTTCAGTATCCATTGCGATGATTAATCTTTGATTTTCTAAATCTTTAGTTTCATTTTGTAAATAACCATGTGATGAGAATTCCTTCTCCCACTCTCCACTCATCTCAATTAATTCATCCTCGTATAAGGCAAAATAATTTTCAAATACTTTTATTGAGCATACTGAATAATTTGTATATTCAAGCTTTAGCGCCTTATTATCAACAATTAGCTCTATTAATTTGTTGCCATTTTCATCTACCTTAGCCTCTGTAATAGTCTTATCAGTATTATTAACCTCACCGATGACGTTTTTAACATCATTGAAGGTAATGAAATGTATAGTATTATCCCCTATATTTTTTACCGCAATCGTTAAGGCTAAATTCTCAAATGAAATGAATGAATAACTTCTGTTTAGTAATTCATACTTATTCAATTTCAAGATACGCACCCTCTTTAATTAGATTATATTATATAATCTATGATTAGTAAAACAAAAAGTGCTACCGAAGTAGCACTCATTATTAATATGCGATATCATCTACATATTCAATTCTTTTTAGATTTAAGAAATTAATAGCTATTTGCTTTAAGGATTTAGATCTAAAATTATACCAATTATCTTTATATTCAAATATTTCAATTTGCTTTAAAAATCTACGATACCAGAATGGTCCAGATAATGTTTTTTCTAATCTTTGCTTTACTGCACCTTCATCAAAGCTATTAATATAATCTTTAACTATTTTTTTAGTATCAATTTGCTTATATGAAGGAAGCTCGATATATTCATTTTTATGTTCTTCTAATTCATCTAAAACATGATCAGATGGAATATCAGACATTGTTGGATCTGCAACATTTATTAATGTATTCTTTTCAATATTTACATAGACTGTATCGTGTCCACAAACCCACTTTAATCCTTCTAATACAACTGAAAGCTTAACAGCCATAATCTCACCTCTAACTATAAAATTGAATTTAAATAATTAATATCATAAAATTTTTCATATTCAATACTAATATCAGGCTCTATTCCGCCCTCTATCATTCTAAATTCGCCATTTAATTCGGCCATTTGTGCATTATTTGAGCTAATCTCTATTGTTGTTTGGTCTGGTAAAATAATCGGTAAAACAGAACACATTCCACCACCGCTCTTTTGACCAATAATAGTTGCTCCTAGAGATTTTGAAATTGCCACAAAACTGTTGGCAGCACTAAATGTATTATAGCTTGATAATATATACCAATTATATTGTGTATATGCATCATTATCTGTAAAATCACCATCATTATCTATATCAACATCATATAATGCTGATACAGAATTTTGGAATAAATAATTATAATTATAATATTTTATAGAATTATTTGATAAGAATCCTAATACTCTCATTAGGGCTCCCATATTTCCACCGCCATTTTGGCTTAAATCTAGGACAACCTTTGTAACACTACTTCCTTCAGTAGCTATTCTATCTAAGGCATATTTAACAAATTCATATGAATCATATTTATATGCTTCAGAGCCAGATGTTTGTTCATCAGTTCCTGTAGTAAAATTCTTCAAATAAATAACTGCTGTATTACCACTTATTCTATATGTATTTTCACCAGAATAACATGAACTAGATAATTCTTTTAATTGAGTTTCTACCTGTGTATATTTTCTTCTTGATTCACTAGTTTTTTCAGTATCCCAATTGTCAGTCATTGCTGTTGGATCATAATAGAATGAATAAGATCCAATTCTTGTATGTAATTCATCTAAATGATTAATGAAATAACTATAATATGCTTGCTTATTAACTTCCGGATCTAATGATAACATATCATCTTTATATGGAGCTAGGTCAGCTTCAATATCATCAATTCCTTTATATTGCTTTAAACCATAATAATAATCTAATACAAATCTTAAACAATTATATGTTTCTAATCTTAATTCTTCTGTTTGGGCCTTATTATTAAGATTACAAGTTTTTAATCTAATAATTGATTCTCTATCATATGATGAAATATCATATGTAACACCAAAATATTTTGTTCCATCATAATAAATATTATAATAATCATTTGAACAGAAAATAATATTCATTATACTAAAAGGAACTAAACATTTACCATTTTTATAATATATATCATATCCATATTTATCTAAATCAAAAACTAATGTTTTCTCATCAGTCTTTTCTACATCCTTTTCATTTAATAATCTAGAATAATTTGTAGTACTAGACATATTAATTAAATTGAAAAATAAGCTATCACTTACAGAAATTGTATTATCATCCCAGCTAAATGTTACACTTGTTTTAGTAACACTCTTACCTGTATTTACAAAACAATAGAATGATAGATTATTTGAGAATAGCATTGATGTTTTTCTAATATATGATGTCATATAAAAGCCTTTTAATGCTTTCATAAAATTTGTCGCATCAACATATCTTGTTTCACTACCATCTATGAAATATGTATTCATATATTCAGTTTTCATTTGATAATCTGTACTATAATTAACAAATGGTGTTTTTTCTGATTTAACACTTATTTTGTCACCACTTTTACAAGATGTAGTGGCAAATAATAAAAACACTGATAATAATAGTAATGAGACAAATCTTTTTAACTTCATAAAAACCTCTAATTATAATTAAATGTTATTGTCGCACTATCCTTTGAAATGCTGTTGATTGTAATACCAAAGAAAATATTAGTATTATTTGTCATTTTATAATTTAAAGTATAATTTCCTGTTAAACTATATAATCCAAAATAATTCATTAATCTCTTATTTATATCATTAATTTTTTGAGTTGCATATGATGAATTATTTAAAACTGTATCTACAAATAGCTTTTTAGTATTTGAATTATTATATGCAAATTTTACTGGCTCATCATATGTTTGACCCTCATATACATTGGTTAATGATGCATCAATATGTAATATTCTTAAACCATAATTTCTATATGTTTTTCCATGAATCATAGCGTCAGCTTTTACTATATCACTAGGCTCTTCTATTTCATTATCCTGAGATACGAAGCCCTCAGTATTATATAAATCAATTAAGAAATATTCAGAATATATTGATGAAGGCTTTACCCTAGAGACTAATATTACATCATTTGAGCTTGCAAATGAATTAATAGTAATTGTTTTGTTACTATTAGTATAAATAACATATGGATCTATCCAACCTAATAATAATTTATCAATTGATGATAAATCACCACGGTTTGCATCCATCATACCTGCAGTATAAATACCACCAGCTGGACCCTTAGATGCATCTGAATCATAATAATCATCAAGACCTAATAAATGTCCTGTTTCATGAATATATGTATGAGCATCAATATTGATATTTGTCATATCATATAATTCTAGCTGTCTTTGTGGTGTTTCATATTCCTTTTCAAACATGAAATAATAGCTTGCAAAGCCATAATATCTAGCATACACATTATCATATTTCTTAGAATTATTAAGTGTCATTGTTACATATGCCCAATAAAAAACAGTATTATCATAATTTTGTGGAACATTATATATCATCCATACTGAATCGATATATCCATCACCATCATAATCATAATCACTAAAATCATATTTTGAATTATTTTCTTCTAAAAATTCATGTAATATTAATCCTGATCCTGCTTCATTATATTTATCAGTTGAAGCATTATAATCTTTATAATATGATGCATTTTTACTAGGTCTAAACCATGTATCAGCGACCTCAAATGATAAATTCAATTTACCTTTACTTGATTTTTGATAATAACTTGTTACTGATTCATATCCTAGTTCTTCTGGATCACCAGAAAATGCTTTTTCAATATTATCAATCATAGCGCTTGTTGTTTGTCCGCCTAGATCAACTGGTACTACTAATACCTTTGGTGAGCCAAATGAAGGCAATACACCCTTAGATATTTGTGGTCCATTATATGCTAAATTATCACTAAAGTGTGTACCCTTAGAGAAATATGCATATAAATCTATTGAATCTACATCATCATATAAAAAATCTTCAGGATCTAATGTTTGATATGATTCTTTATATGTCCAGCCACCAAAATTTAATTCATCCTTTGATGGATTAGCTGGATATGTGAATTCTTTTCTCTTGTTAGTTGTTTCAGTTTTATAAATTTCTTCATCTACATAATAATTAACAGTTATTGGCTTATTTGGATATTCCTTTTTATTAGCTGCCAAATTCATTAATGATCTAATATATGTACATGACGCTAATATTGGTATTAAAGCCAATGCTAAAAAAATAAAAACAAACTTCTTTTTCATTTTAATGCACCTCACCATCTGTATTATCAAATGAATACATTTGGCTAATTCTTTTAAATTCTGATTCAAATTTTAAAATTAAACTATCTTCATCAGCCTCTTCAAAATTAAAAGGAATCATATCCTTTACTAGCTTTCTTTCATAATTATTATAAGCCTTAGGCTGACTTAAATATTCATTTAATATTAATCTATTATCCTCATATATACCATAACCAGTTGAATCTAATAATAATAAATTGCTTTGGCATAAATTATCATCTAGTGGTACTGGCTTTTTAGCCACTAATGAGAATTCATATCCATCAGCATAATCATAATATAGCTTACCTGATTTTTTTTCTAATAGATAATATGTAGGATATTTAGATGCATAATCTACACTATCTTTGAATTCTAATAATCCATCTACCTTTTCAGCACCTGTGATTAATTCCATATTATCTAATGTAATATTAGTTAAATGATTACCACTAGCTCTAATTAAAACAATAATAGATGTTATTAGCTCCTGCATATCATTTCTAAAAGGAACCATGAATTTACGATATAGCTTTTCTGGGAAATCAGCATATCTTAATTCTATTTCAAAGAAATAATATTTATAAATATAGGTTAATACATCATAGCATATTTCGAAATCCTCGACTCTATATGCTTCAGTGAATTGATCACAAAGTATCTTATCCACATATTTGGGATCAAGGATAAATCTTAATGAATATATCTTATTTGTTAAATATTTATATGATTGATTATTCTTCTTTAAATTTTTATAAGATAATAATGTTTTAAATTCTTCATTATTATTGATTAGGTATTTTTTAATATAATCCTTAAACCTATCCTTCTTTTGCTTCATAAAAATTCACCATACTAATTATATCATACTTTTTCAATTTATTTAAGTTTTAGTCACTTTATTATTAAGTGAAATTGTGTTAAAATTTCGTTGGTGATATTATGATAGAACTATTATCTCCAGCTGGAGATTTAGAAAGTGCAAAGGTTGCCCTATATAATGGCTGTGATGCTATTTACTGTGCTGCCCAAAAATTTGGAGCAAGGGCATATGCTAAAAATTTAACACTTGATGAACTAAAAGAATTATTAATATTAGCTCATAGTCTTAATAAAAAGATCTATGTTACTGTTAATACTATTATCAAAGAAAATGAATTAGATGAATGTATTAATTTCGTAAATGAGCTATATAAGCTTGGTGTTGATGGTCTTATTTTAGCTGACTTCTCGCTTATTACATATGTTATTAATAATTTACCTGGAATGGAGGCACATATATCAACTCAGGCAGGTGCTAAATGCCTTGAGGATGCCTACTTCTTTGAAAAGCTAGGAGCTAAAAGGTTAGTTCTAGCAAGAGAAAATACAATTGATGAAATAAAAGAAATTAAAAATAAAACAAATATTGAATTAGAAATATTTGGTCATGGCGCACTATGTGTATCATATAGTGGTGGATGTCTAATGTCATCACTTCTTACATTAAGAAGTGGAAATAGGGGTAGATGCAGCCAAAATTGTAGAAGGAAATATACATTACTAAAAAATGGAGAGCCAATGGATAAAAAGGGCTACTTCCTTTCTATGAGAGATTTAAATACATCTGATAATATTAAAAAGATTATAGATGCAGGAGCTAATTCATTAAAGCTTGAGGGTAGAATGAAAAACCCTGAATATGTAAAAATAATTACTTCTGAATATAGAAATAAAATAGATGATTATAAATATGAGCCTACTTCTTTAAATAAAATATTCCATAGAAATTATACAAATGGATTTATCTTCAATGAGGATAAAGGAAAAATTGTAGATATTTCTAAAAGAAATAATGAAGGTGAGCTAATTGGATATGTTAAAGGTAAAAAAGATAATTTAACATTAGTTGAATTAATTAAGCCTTTAAATATTAATGATAGAATCAAAATTATTAATAATAATGAAGATTATTATTTCAATGTAGATGAAATAATTAATGCAGATAAAAATCATGTTTATTTAAATATTTATAAGAATATGAATAATAATTCTAAAATATATAAAATGATTGATTCTACTATTGATATTTCATATGATGATAAATTTAAAAGACCATTAATATTAGATATATATGGAAAAATCAATGATAAGCTTATCATAAAAACAATCATTGATAATAAAGAATTTATTGGTTCTTCTACTCAAATTATTCAAGAAGCTAAATCAAAACCTATTGATGATGATACATTATTTAGACAATTAAAAAAGCTTAATGATACATCATTCTATTTAAAGGCTATAAATAATAAGCTACCAAATAATATATTTATTACTATTGCAGGAATTAATGAAGCAAGACGTGATTTATTTAATAATATTAATTCATATATGCAACATGAAAGAAAATTAAATAATATAGATCAAAATATTGAAAAAACTAATTATGATTTAGATGATATTACTATTACTGCCTTCTGTAAAACTGAAGAACAATATAAGGCATTAAAGGATTCAGGAATTAATATCGTTTATTATAAAAATTATGCACCATATGTTGGAAAGCTTAAAGACATTGATGATAAATATGCATTAATTGGAAATTATGGTGGTATTTATAAATATAATGATAAAGAATTAATATCTGATTATTCATTTAATGTTATTAATAGTAAAGCTGTATATGAATTACATAAACAAGGTGTTAAATATGTAACATTATCATATGAAGCATCATTTAAGAGTATTAAAGATATAGTAAATCAATATAAATTAAAATATGGTGATAATCCAAATCTAGAGCTTATTACATATGGAAAACAAAATCTAATGACATTAAAATATTGTCCATTAAGACGATATGGAGAATGTGGAAAATGCAATCAAAATAGCTATAAGCTAAAAGATGAGATTGCTTCTTTCGAGATATATCATGATGATAATTGTATTACTCATATTATCAATGAAAAGCCTCTAAATTTAATAGATGAATTAGATTTATTATTACCTTATGTAAATAGATTTAGATTACAATTTACAAATGAATCATATGATGAAGTTATTAAAATAGTTAATCAATATAAAGAAAAGCTTAATGGATCAAATAAAAAATATTTTGATTCAGAAAAACAAACAAGAGGTTATTTTAAAAGAGAAATATTATAATTTTTAATATTTCTTTTTTTTATGTTATAATAATCAAGAATTATGTTTAAATCATAGAAAGGAGGAAATCATGGAATTCGTTAAAAAGAATATTAGTAAGTGGGTTTCTGCCGTAGTATTACTTGTTGTAGGTATCCTTTGCATCGTTGCTGGTGCTGTTAAGGGCGAAGACAAGCTTAAGGCTTATGAAGGAATCTCAATTACTATTGGTGTTGCCCTATTAGTTGTTGCCGCATTAGTAATTATTCTTGCTTTAGTTGCTGCAATTATTTCTAAGGGTGATAAGAGCTTTGGTGCTATTGCTGCTATCGCAACAATTACATTAGCTGCTGGTATCTTCTTTGTAGCAGAAAAATATTTAGGAGCTGAATTAATTTCTATTTTATTAGGATTTGTTCCTTATGTATTAGTTGTTGCTGGTTCCATTATCGCTGTAGATGGTATTTTAACTATCGTATTTGGAATCATTAAGAAGAATGTAAAATCTGCAGTTATTTCAGGAGTTGTATCAATCGTTATTGGTGCAGTTGCAATTATTTTAGGAGCTTTAATGCTAGGTAATGATCCAGTTATCAGCATGGATGCTAGATTTGTTATCTTCGGTATTATACTAATTGTATTTGCAATCTTCTCAGCATTAGCTACTTTCATTACTATGCCTACTATTGTAGTACTTGAAAAGAAAGACGCTTAATAATAAATAAAAAACATATCACATTTTCGTGATATGTTTTTTTATTGCATTGAAATATTAGATAGAACATAATTGATAGCTTCTGTTACATACGGAGCTATCGCATGTGTAACAACCATTCTTGTTCTTGTAGTATATGGATATATATAATAATCATCATATGTTATTTCATGAACGAATCTATCAAATCCTTTATATTCATATCCATTAATATTATCTTTACCAATTTGAGCATCTAAATCTACTAATCCATCAAAATATAGTGTTATACTAGATCTCTTATTTATTTCTAGCTCAGTTAAGAATTTCTTAACAGCTTGTTTTCCTTCTTCTGTATACAAATTTCTACTAATTAAATTAGTTACCTCTGCAGCATTAATTGCTACATAGAAGAATCTTGAAAATAATGTTAAGAAAATATAAGTGAAAAAATCTATAAAATCTTGATTAGTTTGATTTTCATACTTTTGAATAGAGTTATATAATAGCTGATATAAAATCATTGGTAATTCTTGATATAATCCGATTGTACCAACAAAAATATCATCATATAATTCATAATTATCATTCCATCTATTGTAATATGACATATAAATATCGTTATTACCTAGATCTTTAATACCACCATTTTCTACTACTCCACTACCATCTTCATAAATTGAATAATTAATTAAAGCTTCTACTGGAGCGAAATATGGAGTATCAAAAGAGAATATTGATTTAACAATATCTGGATGATCTAGGGCATATTGCATATTAGTCAATCCACCTCTAGAGAATCCGATAAGATTTACCTTTGGTAAAACACCAGATTTTAGATTTTTAACATCATTAATAATATATGATGCCATCATATTAAATTGAGAATAAATAAAATCATTTCCACTAGTTGTGCTATAGCCACTAAAAATTACAATTGAGTGCTTTGAAATATCTGTAATATGACTTATTTTTTCTTCAGCAAAATTTTCACTCCATGTTAATTTATAAATATCGAATTTAAATGGAGCACTAAATTCAACATGATAAATATTACTATCTTGTTTGTTCTTTAGTTTAGTAATTATTGAATATTCTGAATATCCAAATGAATTAGTAATTTTATCAATTGCATAATCATGAGCTGAGCCTGATAATCCATGTGTTAGGAAAGTAATAGATGCATTTGTATCAACTGCATTATTATTTTTATTATTTTTATCAAATGAAAATTTATAATAATTATCATTTTTTGAAACACCTAGATTATATGTATTTGATGAATTAAATAAATCTTCATCATATCCTGCTTCAGCAAATAAATTAATACATAAAAGAGGCATGATTATTCCAACAAATAATAATGTTATTATTGATTTAATAGCTTTATTCATTTTATCATGCCTCCTTTTATTTTATTTTGTTTCTTCTTTCTTTTCTTCCTGTCCTGCTCTTAATCTGTCTTCTTTAATTAGCTTAATTACGACATCAGCAATCTTAGGATCAAATTGAATTTCTTTACATCTTTCAAATTCAGATATAATTTTCTCCTTTGGATAAGGATCCTTATAAACTCTCTTTGTTGCCATGGCATCATAACAGTCTGCACAACAAATGATTCTTGCGATAAATGGTATTTCTTCTCCCTTAATTCCTGTAGGGTATCCTCCACCACCATATTTTTCATGGTGATATTTAGCACCGGCTACAATATCAGGTATTGTTGAAATACCTTCAAGTATCTTCGCACCTGCAGTTGTATGAGATTTCATTATTTCGAATTCTTCATCAGTTAATCTACCTGGCTTATTTAAGATATTACCTGGAATTGCTATCTTACCAATATCATGTAGTAAGGCAATATAATAAATATTTTCTACTTCTTCATCAGATAGATTTAATGCTTTCGCAATTTCTCTTGAATAGATACCTACTCGCTTAGAATGACCATTAGTGTAGGTATCCTTGGCATCGATCGTTCTGGCGATTGCTTCGATTGATTCTAGAGTGATTGCCTTATATTCATTTTCTCTTTCAACTGCTTTCTTAATTCTATATCTAATGAAATATAAGTTCAAGCCTGCAATTATTATACCAGCAACTATTACAATAATAATCCAGAACGCTGGATATTCATATAAATGCTTTGCTTTAACAAGGTTTATTTCAACAACATTACTTGTTTGATTTAATTCATCAATAACATAAACATGGAATTTATATTTACCACCGCTTAGGTTTGTATAGCTTACACTTGATGTATTTTGATCTGCTTCAATATAATCCTTATCTACACCATCAAGCTTATAATAAATCTTATAACCCTTTGTTGGCTTAAAGCTAAATGTTGAAATATTAAATGTTATACGATCTGTATTCTTACCAGCTTTAATTTGATCTCCGAAGAATACCTTATCATCTATTCTAACTGAATTTACTTCCATCTTAAGAGGTACTCTTGATTCCTCTTTGTTAATAAAATCATAAGTAAATACACCATCTTGGCTTTGGAAATAATAAATATTATCTCTTTCATCATAATAACCAGATGAATTACCCTTAATAGGGCTCTTTAAACCATTAGATGAATCATAGAATTCATATTCTAACACATCAGCTAATAAATCATTAATGATATATACTTGTTTTTCTGATGCTATTACATATTTATATGAAATATCACCATTATCATCTGTAATCTTTACCTTATTGATTTCAGTAATTGAACTATTAACAAATGGAATCTTTATTTCTTTAGTAGTATTATCTCTTGTATCAACAGCGAATAAACGACCATAAATATTATAATAGAAATAATTTTCATCCTGATAACACTTTAATATTCCAGATGTTGATTCTTCTATGCCTGGAATTGATTCTATTGAATCATTTTCTAGATTGTCATTAATTGTATAAATACCATTTCCGCTGACAACAAATGTTATTTTTCCAAAATCAGATTCATCAATATATAATATTTGACCACCAGATACTGGAATATCAGCATTATAAATGAAATTAGAACCATTAAATCTTATAATTGATGTTGTTGCAGTACCAATGAATAAATAATCATCATATGCCTTTAAGCATCTTTGTGCTACTGCATAATAACCAGAACTATTAACTGTTGGATCATCTGGATTAATATCAGTACCACGATATTGATGGAATTCTTCAGTTACAGGATCATATTCAAATAATCCACTACCATATGTTGCAAAATAAATTTTACCTTTATATTTTTCAACATCTCTAACATCATACCAAGGAATTCTTACATCATATTCACATTTATGTCCAATAATAACATCAGGATCATCTTGGTTATCCTTCTTTTTAAGAATATTAGTAATAACAACCTTTGATTTAGGAGTTGTATTAACTAATCTAAAATAATAATCTGTTTCTGCTTCATTTAAACGATATTCATAATATTCAATATTATCACCAGTACTATCATTTAATACAAATACAACATCATTTTCTTTTAATTCAGTATTTTCTTCATCAGCAAAAACAATTTCACCATTTAATAGGGCATCATAATTTAATGCGAATCCTACTTTTCTCTTTTCTAAATCTTCAATTTCTTTTTTCTTGTCTTCATCATATTCAATTATTTCGTTGATTGCGACATTTAATGGATGTGAAGTATTTATTGTACCAGATGTTAAATCATATACAAATATACCAGCACCTGTAGCTAAATAGATGTTATTACCATCTCTTAAAATTGCATAAACTATTTGATTGCTAGGAATAATCTTAGAATCAACATCAAATAATAAATCAACTAATGAAGATTGAGAAATAATAGATACACCTGTGATATATGAAGCAATCCATAAATCACCTTCATAATCTATCATTATATCAACTAGCTTACTATTGTTTTCTAGCTTCTTTGCATAGCTTGCTTCTAATGTTACTGTATTAATTGAATATAAGCCTTTTTCACAGGCTGCAAATAAATCTTTGTCAGCAGCTGAATAAACAAATTTATGTACCATATCACCTTTTTGATCTGATACATTTCTTAAAGTAATGCTTTTTGATAACATAGTATTAGCTTTAGTATCATAGAAAAATATAATTCCTGTTTTTGTTGCTATAGCTAATTTGTCATCGAAACAATAAATTGAATTAATAGGATCTCCTTCATAAATCAAATTATTATCATAATCATATACAGCATTATTCTTTAATAAATATATTTTTTCATCATTTATAGCAATTGATGAAACATTTTCATAATGATCAGAATCATGTTCTAATTTATTTGTTTTAATATCATAAATATGTAATCCATTTATAGAACAAATATATAATTTATCGTTCTTTATTATTAAATTACTAATGTTAGGAGTTTCACCACCAAAATTTATTTCAATAAATTTATTATTTTCATATTTTAAAAGTCCACATGAACAAACTAGGAATAATGTATTACCATAGTTAGCTAATAATCTTACATTTTCAATTGTTACTTCTTCACCACTAGAATTTTGATAGCTATTAAATGATACTAATTCTTTTGAATCATATCTATTTAAACCAGCAAATTGACCAATCCATACAAATCCATCATCAGTTTGACAAATAGATCTAGCACCTGTATTATTTAGTGCTACAGGTGTTTCTGCCTTATCACTTAAATAAGATCCAGCAAAGGTGTCGGCATTAGTTATTGTAAAAGAAAGTATAAATAAAAATATTATTCCTAAGAATAAAAACATTTTTCTTTTCATAAGCAACACCTCACTTTCAAATTTAGTAATAGATTGTATATCAATTTTAATAATAGATCATATATTTGTTATATTATAACACAAAAAAATAAAGGATGAAACATTTTCATCCTATATTAATTAATTTATTACACCTATCCACCCTAAAAAGTTTATTAGGAAAAAGATAATTAATAAAATTATAAATCCATATCCAAATATTTTTCTTAATATTTTTAATGGATCCTTTGGGTTTTCATATCCATCAACCTCAGAGAAATGATCAATTAATAAAACAAATACATAAGCTAGGAAAAAGAAGCCCATTGCTACTCCAATTATTATTAATATTGTAGTAATCATTATCCGTTTATTTCCTTATCAATTAAATAATTTATTCCTTCTGCTAGATTCTTTAATATATTATTAACATAATCAACTAGCTCTAGGTATTCTTCAACAAATGGTAGGTCAAATAATTCATTTTTAATATCATCATATTGCTTCTTATAGACGCTATATTGATTTATTTGGTCAAACTCCTTAGTTGCTACCATTTTCTTTTGAATTGACTTTAATTCTTTGAATTTAGCGCTTATTTCGGGATTGTTTTTAATATAAGGCTCTAATTCCTTTATTCTTTTAACCTCTTCTAGATTATTAAAATAAGCAATTATTTCATCCTTAGTCTTCAACTAAATCACCTATCATAAACCATGTTTTCGCTTCAGTTACCTTAACCTTAACTATTTTACCAATTAATGATTTATCATCTGATTTAAAATGAGTTAGCTTTAAATGCTTACTATAGCCACACATCATTCCTTCACCATTTTTAGATACATCATCAACTAATACCTCTACTACTTTACCAACAAATCTTTCATGTCCCTTTAAGTAGCCTTGGTTAGTTAATTCAATTAATCTATTTAATCTATCATGTTTTTCTTCTTCAGAAACATCATCCTTCATTTTAGCTGCAGGTGTACCTTCTCTTGGAGAATAAATGAATGTAAATGCTCCTTCGAAGCCTACTTCTCTAACAAGCTTTAATGTATTTTGAAATTGCTCCTCTGTTTCATTAGGGAAACCAACAATGATATCTGTTGTAATAGAAATATCAGGAACAAGTTCTTTTAATCTATTGATTTTTTCCATGTATCCTTCATATGTATATTTTCTATTCATTATTTTTAGAATATCATTATCACCTGATTGTACAGGTAGGTGTAGATGTGGCATAACACTCTTGCAATCTCTCATAGCAAGCATAGTTTTTTCATCTAAATCTCTTGGATGAGATGTTGTATATCTAATTCTTTCAATGCCTGTTTTATCTAGGTCATATAATAAATCACCAAATGTGTAATCTTCACCTAAATCTTTACCATAAGCATTAACATTTTGGCCTAATAAAGTAACTTCTTTATAGCCCTTTTTAACTAAATCTTTAACTTCATTAATAATATCTTCTTTAGATCTTGATCTTTCTCTACCTCTTGTATAAGGAACTATACAATAAGTACAGAATTCATCACATCCAAACATAATATTAACCCATGCCTTATGCTTAGATTCTCTAATCTTAGGTGCATCCTCAAGGATTAATCCTTCGTTAGATAAAACTTCAACTACCTTAGCTTTTGATTCATATGCTTTAGCAATTAATTCGGGTAGATGGTGTCTATTATGTGTACCAAAGATAATATCTACATCATATGATTCGATTATTTTCTTTGTTGCGTTTTCTTCTTGTGGCATACATCCACAAATACCAACTAGCATATCAGGGTGTTCTCTTTTTCTTCCCTTTAATTGGCCTAATACACCCCAAATTCTTTGTTCTGCGTTTTCTCTGATTGCGCATGTATTTAATAATACTAAATCAGAATTCATAGGGTCAGTTGATTTTGTATAACCAATAGATTCTAATATACCAGCCATAACCTCACTATCAGCTTCATTACCCTGACAGCCATATGTAAAGATATAATAGCTTTTACCCTTACCAATATTATCATATTTATCATTTATAACATATCTAACTGTAGATACATCAATATTTCTTCTTAGCTTTGCATCCTTTAATGAAGGCATGCTGATGTTTATTTTATTTTTCATAAATTATTCACCAATTAATCATTTAAAACAAATTTCTTCTGGAATCTAGTAATATTATTTCCATTATCATTAATATCTAAAATTACACCATTTAAAATGTAATTTTTATCACTACTTACAACTAGTGGCTCAAACACACCAGTTCTAAATCTCTTAATAATCATATCAACATCGTCACCAATAATTGATTTTTCAGGTCCACACATTCCCATGTCAGTGATATAGCAAGTATTTTTATATACTTCTTCATCTGCTGTTTGAACATGTGTATGTGTTCCAACAATTGCAGTAACCTTTCCTGCAAAATCATAAAAGAAAGCCTTCTTCTCAGATGTAGCATCACCATGGAAATCAACTAAAATATAGTCAGCCTCTATTTCATCTAATAAAGCATCCATAGTTTTAAATGGACAATCAAGTGGAGTATTAGAATATACTCTACCTAATAAATTTACCATAGCGATTGTTTTATCGTTATATTTGATATATAAAATATCTTTACCTTCTTCTGAATTAAGGTTTGCAGGCTTAACTATTGTTGCGTCATCCATATAATCTCTAATTTCTCTTTTTGAGAATGTATGGTTTCCCATTGATAATCCTGCAAAGCCAAGCTTCTTTAAAGCCTTATAATGCTTAAAGCTTAGTCCCTTACCTCCAGTAAGGTTTTCAGCATTTGCTAAAACTAGATTAATTTTATATTCTTTTTTGATGTCCTCTAAATAGTCCTCAAAGATTTTTAATGTATCATCTCCGACTATATCTCCAAAATATAAGATTCTCATGGGACCTCCTTTAAATAATAAAGAGTGAGATGACTCACTCTAATATTAATAATTATTTTGCAACATCAGTCGCTCTTGTTTCACGAATTACAGTTACCTTGATTGTACCAGGATATTGTAATTTTTCTTCAATTTCTTCCTTTATTTGTCTTGCAATAGAGAAAGTTGATAAATCATCAATCTCATCTGGATTAACGATAACACGTACCTCACGACCAGCTTGAATTGCATAACTTGATTGAACACCCTTAATGTTATTAGAAATAGCTTCAAGGTTTTCAAGACGCTTAGTATAGTTTTCTAATGAATCACTTCTAGCACCAGGTCTAGCAGATGATAATGCATCTGCAGCAGCTACTAATACAGCAATAATTGTTTTAGGAGCTACATCCTCATGATGGGAAGCAATTGCATCAACTACTTCTTTTGGTTCATGATACTTATTAGCTAATTCAACACCAATTTCAACATGGCTTCCTTCGATTTCATGATCACATGCTTTACCGATATCATGTAATAAACCAGCACGTCTAGCAATTGTTTCATTCTCACCGATTTCAGCAGCTAGCTTACCAGCTATCATCGCAGTTTCAATTGAGTGATTTAATACATTTTGACCATAACTTGTACGGAAATGTAATCTACCTAATAATTTTACTAGATCTGGATGAATTTTACCGATACCAGTTTTAAATACTGCATCTTCACCCATCTCACGAATAACCATTTCGACATCATTACGACATCTTTCAACAACCTCTTCAATTCTACCTGGATGGATTCTACCATCAGATACTAATATCTCAAGAGATCTCTTAGCTATTTCTCTTCTTACTGGATCAAAGCCAGATAATACAACTGCTTCAGGAGTATCATCAATAATTAAATCTACACCAGTTAAAGATTCAATAGTACGAATGTTTCTTCCTTCACGTCCGATAATTCTACCCTTCATTTCTTCAACAGGTAAAGATACTGTAGTAACAGTTGATTCACCAGCAGTTTCACCAGCATATTTTTGAATAGCTAATGCTAATACATTTTTAGCTTTAGACTTAACCTCAAATTTAGCCTTTTCTTCCTCGTCTTTAATATATGTAGCAATTTCTTGCTTCATACGCTCATGAACATCCTCCATGATAATCTTACGAGCTTCTTCACGCTTTAAACCTGAAATTTCAACAAGCTTTTGCTCTTGTTGCTTTAAGATTGCTTCAACTTTATTATTTTGTTGTTCTAATTCTAATTTTTTATCATCAATTTTTTGCTCTTTAGAATTAAGAATTTCTTCACGTCTATCAAGATTTTGACTACGACGATCTAAAGTATCCTCACGTTGATTAAGCTTATTTTCAAGCTCAACAACAACATTTTTTCTCTCCTTAATATCATTCTCAGCAGATTGTTTTAATTCTGCAATCTCCAATTTAGCTTCATTAATTGATTCTTTCTTTTTCATTTCAGCTTCTTTTTCAGCAGCTGCAATAATCTTATCAGCCTCTACCTTGCTCTCTTCTACAAGCTTTGCATTCTTCTTTGACTTAAGAAATAAGAAGATTGCTGCAACGATTGCAATGACACCAAGTACGGCTAAAACAACACCCAAAATAATAACAGGAGTAGCGTTTGCTTCTAAAAATAACATTTTTGCCTCCGAATTATTATATTAAATATTTTATAGTAGCATAAACAAACTACTCTTTAATTATACTTTATTTATATATAAATAGTCAATGAAAAATAGGCATTTAATAATATTAATTTTAAGTATATTTATAATAAAAATATATTTCATTTCTATGCTTTTTTTGTTATAATATTGTTAATTTATTTAAATGTTTTTGAGGTGCTTATGAAAAACGAACAACAAAAAACAAAATTTAAATTTGGTAGAAACCCTCTATCATTATTAATAATTTTAGCTGGAATCGGACTATTTTTCTTAATATTCATTCCAATTTATAGTTATTCTTCAACTTGGAATGCTAATAAGGTTACTCCATTCTTAACATATTATAAAACTGCTTCATCTGATTCTGAAAAAGTTAAAGAAAAGCAAATGTCAAGATTATCAACTCAACTTCCTTCAGGTATAATTGATATTAATACAAAGAGTGATACTACTACTGTTTATAAAATGAAGGGAAAAGATTTCAAGCTTTTCGATGTTGAAATTAAATGTAATTCATATACTAATACACATTCTGGTTCTGATAGTGCTCAATTCAATTTTGATTTAAAATGGAATGATAGTACTACTGAAGAATTAGGCGTTAAAACATTAGTACCATTTAGTAATGAAAATAAAAAAGATATAAAGCTTACTTCTTGCTTCGCAGCAAATTGGGTTGGCTTTTGTATGTATCAAGTAAGTAATAATATTTCTCAAAGTACAATTACTCCAGGTGTTGATGAAACTGATTATACAGGTGCTACATTCACTTCTACTATTTCTGGTCTAGATTATTTCCCAGCAAAAGCTAATACATGGCCAGTTCCACAAAAGGTTAGTGCTCCTGACTTATTCTTATATATTGAATTTAATTATCAAAACAATGGTCAAAAAACAAGAATTTATATTTTACAATATACATTTGATGAATATAACCCAGATGCTAAAGCTGGAGGAATTTATTCAGACTAATTGAGCTTAAGGCTATAAAGAGCTTTAAGCTCTTTTCTTTTATATAAAAAGGCTATTCCGTTTTGGAATAGCCATCTATATTATTCTTGAGTGTATTTTAAATTTTCAGCAATAATTGAAGTGTTCATTGCAGATAATTCTTCTAGGTCATCACCAACACCGGCAAGTAATGTTCCTGCAGCGAATACCTGGAATCTATCTCTAAAATCAACCTTTACATTAATTTTAGAAGCATAATCAACTACTACTTCCTTATCTCCTTGATCAGCATCGAAGAAATTGAATCCGAAGAATCCATCGATTTGGTTACAATATCCACTAATCTTCATCATGATAGTGATATCTTCCTTTTTAGCAAATTCAGAAATCTTATCCTTGTATGCACCAATGAATTCAAATAATGTTTTAACAACATCATTATATGGAAGGAAATAGAATATAACATCTTCATCCTTAACTTCGTTATAAGGCTTAACATCCTTCTTTAAATTATCTACATCTGTTCTTACCTTATCAATTGCTTCTTTTTGTTGTTGATATGGAGTTGGATTTTGATCAAAATCTTTTACTGCATTTTCTAAATGGAAAAAGTTCTTATCTCCTAATACAATAAATCCATTATCTTTTAAAAATTGTTGATATGTATCAGCAGAATTCTTATCAAGTGTAACCTCTAATACAACTTCTTTTCTTGCACTTAGTGGTACAACAGGAACATATTCATTTGAATGTGTATATATTGAACTAAAAGTTCTTCTTAATCCTTTTCTATTGAAAATTTTCGCATTTCTTTCAAATAAAGAAAGAGAAATTTCTTGTGCCATATTTAAAACCTCACTAAACTAAAATCTATAAATAAATTATATCAATTTTTTATATGTCAGTCAATAAAATTAAAGAATAAGACCTAGATATAATCTAGGTCCTACTTTTGCTATGATTTATTAATTTGTAGTTTCATTTTGCTTCATTTCTTTTTTGTTATCATACATCTTTTGGTCTGCCTCTATGAACAATTTTTCATATCCAATTTCTTTAACATCATTTGAATATGAATAACCAACAGCGATGCTAACATTTTTAACTGTTTGCATAGTTTTGAATTTTGTTATTAATGCAGGAATATCTTCTTCATATAAATTAATTAATACTGCAACGAATTCATCTCCACCAATTCTATAACAATTGATTGTATGATCATCAATTACGAAGCATTGAGTTATACATTCAGATGCCTTCTTAATTAATTCATCACCCTTATTATGACCGAAATTATCATTTACATATTTTAAATTATTAACATCAAATACAAATATGCAAACTCTCTTTTCATCTTGAATTGGAGTACTTAAGAATTTATTGTAGCTATAACGATTAGGAAGTCCCGTTAACGCATCTTCTTCAGCAACCTCTCTTAATTCATTTTCAAATTCATTATGTCTATCTAAAAGTGCATTATAAGCAGTTGCTAATCTCTTAGATTCATATAATCCAACATGTTCATCAAGTCTCTCATTATCATCAATCTTTTTAGCAAATCTTACGATTGGTACTACTAGCATAAATACAATAATAAATAAACATATAAAATTAGCTAATAAAATTAATGCAAGTGATACCCACAATATTATTCTAAATGTTTTAATTTGATTTGTTAATGATTTTTGAGCTTGATTAGCATGTTCTGTGATAGCTATACTATCAGCTCTTAAATTTGAAGATAGATTACCATTCTTTTGGTTATATTCTGCTGCGAATAATCTAATTGCTGTACCATATTTTCCTTGATAAGGAATAGGTTGTTCGTCTGCAGGTAAATTGAAAACTTCAATTTTTTTCATGCATTCTAAATATTCAGCATAGCTATCTGTTGTTTTAACAACTGAACCATCTGCTTCAAAGGCAGCTTTAATTAAATATAAGGCATGTCTTTGAGTATCAAATAATTCTATACTTATATTCACATTTTTTTTAATTGAATCTTTGATTTCATCACTTAGGTCTTGATTTTGAATATTTTCTAATATTTCATTTGAAGATCTTGATGTTTCAAGTTCTCTTACATATTCCTTTAATGGAACAACGTTAACAACATTTTCTGTTTCAAGATATGGCTTATTAATAAATGAATATGATGTTTGATATAGCTTATTATTTCTTGATTGTAAATCTGATATATCCGTAATTGATTCTGATGTTCTGTTTAATACATTAATTGTTTTTGTTGATGCTGTATTGATGAAATAAGTACATATTACAATAAGCACATATAATAATAATATTGCTACGGCTGCTGGAACGAATATAGTAACAATTCTAATACCTTTTTTCTCTTTCATTACTATTTACCATTTACCTTTTTAACAAAATATTTTTCCTTAAATTCTAAACAAGGAATTGGCTTACTGTAATAATAGCCTTGAATTGAATCGCAGCCTATCTTTGTAAGGTAATCAACATTTTCTTTTGTTTCTACACCCTCACAAATAGTTTTCATCTTCATCATCTTAATCAATTCAATTAATTTATCTAGCATCAATTTAACATTTACATTGCTTAAATCTAAACAGAAACTCTTATCAAATTTTATAACATCAAAATTTAATTTAGCCATCGCAACTAAATTAGAATAACCAGCTCCAAAGTCATCCATTGATACCTTATAGCCATGCTTATGAAGCTTATCAATAAATCCGAAAATTAATAATGAATTTTCATAGAACATACCTTCTGTTATTTCTATTTCAATTAGCTTTGGATCAATTTTATATTTCTTTCTTATTTTTTCTAATTCAATTAGATATGAATCAAGATCTACAATGTATCTTGATACATTAACAGAAATAGGTACAGGAGTATATCCTTCTTCTATTAATATCTTTTGATATTTACATACATTTTCAAATACTGAGAAATCTAGCTTATCAATTACGCCTTGTTCCTCAAATAATGGAATAAATTGATCAGGGAATAATAATGTTTCTCCTTTATATTTCCATCTAGTTAATGCCTCAGCACCAATTAATTTTTCACCATCAGTTGACATTTTAGGCTGTAAATATAATAAGAATTCATTATTATCTAGTGCTTCATCTATTCTAAGTAGCATTTCAGTTTTGAATAATGCTCTATTTTTAATTTCTTCTGAATAATATAGAACATCATTTGTTTTATTTAATACTCTTGTTAGATTAGCATTACCTGTAGCTTCTATTAAGCTATCCTTTAAAGAATTAGCAAAATAAACACCAGTTTGAAGCTCTAAATTTAATACATTAATTGATTCAGTAAATTCATCTAATGATTTATATATATCATCAATTATTTTTTCTACAAGCTCCTTATTATGTCCTTCAATAAAAATTACGAAAGGACCTTCGTGCTTCTTTCCATATATACAATCATATTTTTCTAATACATTGACAATTAATCTAACTATATCAAACATTTTCTTTTCGCCAATAATTGAGCGATATCTAATTATGTTTCTAATAGTTGTTTCAATAATAGTATAATCCTGGATATTAGAATTAATTATCTTTTCTCCTGCATCACTAAACATCTTAGTAAAGTTATAGCATTCAAATTTAGGATCTAAATAGAAAGTTTTATAATTTGTATCCTTTAAATAATTCTTTTGGAAAAATGATGCAAATAGCTGTGATAATAACATGAAAATTTGGAAATCACCAGATTGCCAATGTCTAGCACCTGTAGTCATATCAAATCTTATTAATCCAAATGTTCTTCCACTAACTAATAGCTCAAAAGCCATTGCTGCTGTAGTGTGGTCAGCAACAAAGCTGTCTTTAACCGCATAATCATCAGGTAATTCTTTAGTATCATCAATCATAATATAATATTTATTGCCTAATACCTTTGCCCATTTTTCTATTAGGGCATCATTACATTGAGGATCGTATTTAACACTACTTTTGGGGTTAAACCAGATATGTTTTTTCCTAATTGTATGTGTTTTTATGTTTAGTCTCGCTACTGATATTCTATCAATATAGAAATAATTACCAATCATATTGATGGCTTCATCAACTGCCAAATCAGTATCCTTCTCATTTTGTAATAGCTGAGTGACACTACTAATTAACGAATAAACGTCATTTTTAGTTGAGACATTATCAATTTTTTTAACCTCATCAGTGATCTTATCATTCAATGATACCTTACCACATTTTTCCTCAATATACATGACAAAGCAATCTCTACCCTTATTTTTACCTCTAATTATTGCCTTTTGACACTTTAATAACAATAATTCATAATTTCCATCAGATGGGAATTGGGCAGATCCAAGTGTGATTGTAATCCAAATACTTCTTGCCTTACATGATGGTAAATCCTGTAAGCCAAGCTTTAAATTAAATAAGAAATCATGAACTGTATCATAATCATCTTCAACATCATAAATAATTAAGAATCTATCTCCACCTATTCTAGCAATAGCTCCTTTATCGCCTAAAATAGTTTTAGCATTAGATACTAATTCAATTAATATCATATCTCCTAATGATTGACCATATTCATCATTAATTAATTTAAAATTATCAATATCTACCATTACTAATACGTATGGGGTTTTTGTTAAAGCATTATTTTTAGCTCTATTTTCAATATAAGCTTCAGAAACTGCCTTAGTCATCTTATCAGTTTCTAAATCTTCTTCGTCTTCTTCCTTTACTGATAAGAAATATTCTTCTTCAGTTTGCTTAATAATGTAATAATGAAAATTTATAGTTTTGCCACTTACCTTTTTGTATTCAACAGTTGCATCAAAAGAATCATTATTTAAATTAATACTGTCTAAGAATATCAATCCCTTATCTATAAAATCTGGAATTAAATCAAAATAATTAGCAAAAAATAAAACATAATCTTTATAATCAAATAATTTATTTTCGACACCATCAAAAACATCTACTGTCTTCTTTTTGACATTAATAGATGCTAATAATATCTTACTATACTGCATGTACTTTCTTACTAATTTTGAACTGTTCATAAAACCACCACACTATTAAAATTTAAAAAATCGAATGTCTATAATATAATAATAAGCCATTTTTAATATTTTTTCAATATTTTTAATATTTAATGACAAATACGATTATTATGTAATATAATAATCACTGGGTGAGAAAGTATGCTTGAAATTTGGGGTTTAGAACATATTCTCTATTTGATTATATGCGCAGTAATATTAATACCATTAATGATTATTCTAAAATTGAAACTTAAAAATGATAATCAAATTGAAATCATGTTTAGGCTAATAGGATTAATCGGATTAATAGTAATTATATTAAATAGAATCGCTACTGCATTAGAAGAAAATTGGGGATTTTATTTAATACCTAGCTCATTTTGTGGTATGTCTAGCTTTTTAATGGCTATTTCATTATTATTTTATAAGAAAAACAATAATATATTACAGGCTATCTGGCTAATTACTTTAATTGGTATGATAACTACACTTGCATATCCTGATTTTGTTGAAAGCTATCATTCAATATTTGAATTCGGATGTATAACAAGCTTCTTACATCATACAATTACTATTTATGCTTTAATATCTGTATTTGTATTTAAATATGTAGATTTAACTATTAAGAAATCATGGCTTCAAATCCCATTTGGAATTGTTTATATTGGTACAGGCTTCTTCTTAATATTTGTTTGTCAGGTAGATCATGCATTCTATTTATTTAATCCAGCCATTTCAGGTACACCACTATATTTTATAGTGATGCTTCCAATTTATATAACTGTATATTTTATATCAATGATTATAATTGAATTAAATAGAAAAAAGAAAGCGAAACAAGATTATGAAGAGTACCCCTAAAGTTGGACTAGAGTAAATCTAGAAAGACTGAGGGGTACTTTTTATTATGAGATTAAAAGATGAAGATTTAAAAGAAATAGCAAGACTAGTAAATGATGGATATGGTTCAAGGACAATAGCCGGGATGTTTAATTATCCAATTGGGAGTATGTACATACTTGTAGGACGTTGTAAAAAACATGGTTTAGAAGGAATATTACATAGAAAATCTAAATCATTTACTACTGAAGAAAAAATAGTAATTATAAATCGTTATTATGCCGGTGAAAGTAAAGCATCATTAGCAATAGAATTAAATGTTAGTGATTCAGTTATTCGCCAATGGATTTCAAAATATGAGAGATTAGGTTATAATGGTCTTATCGATAATCGAGGAAAGCCAGGTGTCTCGAAAATGGGAAGACCAAGAAAGAATCAAAATAAAGAGGTAACTTCTACTAATGAAGCAATGGCACCAGTGAATGATGCCGAACGTGAAGAACTTAATAGATTAAGAAAGGAAAATTACAGGTTACAAATGGAGGTAGACTGCCTAAAAAAACTCCAAGCCTTAGTTCAAGAACGAGAGAACCGAAAAATGAAGAAAAAGTAATAGCAATATCTGAACTAAGGCATAAGTATTCATTAAATGATCTATTAGCCTTCTTTAGAATAGCTAAATCAAGTTATTACTATGGTTTAAAAGCATTACAAACAAAAGAGTCTAAAGATAAAAAATTACGTGATGAAATACTTTTTATTTATAATAAAAATCACTGTAGATATGGCTTTAGACGTATTACAATGAAGATTAATGAAAAAGCTAATGAGCCAGTAAATCATAAAAGAGTGCAGCGTATTATGCATGAATTAGGCATATATGGTATTCAAGGTAAGAATGGGAAATATCATTCATACAAGAAAGATAATGGTGAAATAAAAGAGAATCTTCTTTTAGAAAAAGAAATTGATGAAGAAAAAAATAAAGTTATATTTAAACGTAATTTTGAAACTACTGGCCCTAATCAAAAATGGACTACAGATGTGTCAGAGTTTAAACATAAAGATGGGAAATTATACTTATCACCAATAATGGATATGTATGATGGTTCAATAATAGCTTATGACATATCAATACATCCTGATTTCAATCAAACTAAAAGAATGATAGAAAAAGCATTTAAACAATATGATAATTTAGAAGGTTTAATATTCCATTCTGATCAAGGATGGCAATATCAAATGAAGCAATATGGATTATGGCTTAAAGCAAAGGGCATCAAGCAATCCTTTTCTAGAAAAGGTAATTGTATGGATAATTCATTAATGGAAAACTTCTTTGGATTACTTAAAAACGAAATGTATTATGGCCATGAATATGAATTTAAAACAATTGATGATTTGATTAAAGCCATTGAAGATTATATAAAATGGTACAATGAAGAAAGAATAAATGTAAAAAGAAAAGGATTGAGTCCGCTTCAATATAGACAACAATCCTTATCACAATTATAATATTAAATTAATTAGTCCAATTTCTTGGGTACACTACAAAACGCATCGCTTTTCTTTTGCATAAAAAGGCTATAAAAATAGCCTAATTTATCTTAAATGTTTCAATCATTTTATCTCTATATTTATTTTCTAATATATCCTTTTTAAATGCTAGGAATACTAATCTAGTTGCTTCTGAATCTGCTAGAGCATTATGAATTTGAACATCTGTATTATCATAATATACTGATAATAGCTTAAATAATCCTGGATCATTTTTTAATTCATAATATGTCTTAATTAATTGACATAAATTAATAAATCTTGTTTTATTATTTAATGATTTAACATTATTAATATCATATGATTCATTTAAAACAATTTTATCATTTCTACCATAAATAATTATTGATGGATCATATTTAAATAATACATTATTAAATTCATTATAGAAATCATTATAAGGTATACATTTTTCAAAGAAATCTTTTGATGTAATACCTAAGAAATCTTCTGCTCTTTTTGTTAATTCCTTATTAACACTTGGCTTAACATAATTTGAATATTGGTAAATAATATTGTTATTATCATCACAAATTTCAAATCCAGCCTGAATTATTTCTGTAACAAAGCCTTTACCTCTAAATGTATAAGAAGGCATTGTCATTTCTAAATCTAAAAACATTGTATTTCCTAAATTATTTAAGAAATCATATAATGATTTATCTAATGCAATTTTATCATAATATATTGTTCTATCATATTTGCCAATTGCTTCTAGCTTATATACAAATGATACCTTATATGCAAGATAATTACCTTTCTTTGATAAAATATTTTCATCATATTCTAAATCAATCCAGTTATCCTGATATAAATATCTTTTAAATGTATTCATTTGGCTATTTTGAAAATAGAAAAACTTAATTGATTTATAGCACTTAATACCTATTATTTTGTGATCTAATTCAAGCATGTGAATTAAGCCTCTTATTCTCATAACCAAAATCCTTTCATTTATTTTTTAACAGATATACTCATACCATCACCTATATCATATATAGATGTATGATATTTATCATTATTTAATAGATATTCATGGAATTCATTTAGCTTTCTAATTAAGCCCCTAACTCCTCTTGAATAGCTATCAATATTTTCTACATCACTAACCAATCCATGGAAATACATATTATCGCATACTACTACTCCTTCATCATTTAATAAAGGTGTATAGATATCAAAGAATTTATGATATTGTGCTTTAGCAGCATCAATAAATATTAAATCAAATTTAATATCCTTAACATCATCTAATGCTTCTAATGCATCTTTAAATATAATATGAATATTATCCTCTAAATTAGCCTTTTTGATATTACTAATTGCAAGATTATACATTTTTTCGTCTCTTTCAATTGAATAAACATTAGAATTGCATACTCTTGCCATTCTAATTGCTGAATAACCAATTGCGCTACCTATTTCTAGGATGTTCTTTGGTTTTTTTATTCTTATTACAGATTCTAAAAATGATAATCCTTCATCAATAATAATTGGTACACTATTTTCCTTAGCATATTGTTTAAGCTCTAATTCTAAGGAATCAAATACCAAATTAGTTTTCAAAGTCTTCACAGTCCTCACAGCCTTCACATTCACTACAGCTACTGCAGTTTCCACCACATCCACCGCAGCCTTCATATGCCTTCTTGTTTTCTTCAGCATAATCATTTAAAAGCTCTTCAAGCATAGCCCATTCTTCATCTGATTCAATCTTTTCTAATGTGCCATTCTTGTCATCACTTGATACATATGCAGCTGCAGAAATTTCCATTGTATCTCTAACCTGGAAAACTACATAATCTTTATTAAATTCGTCTGAATGATAAGTAAAGAAAATATCAGCAACAATTTCTTTTCCATCATCACGAACTAATGTAATAGTACGATCTACCATATTATTCTCCTTAAAAGCTTATTTTGTCCAAATAATTTTGTAATATTACTACAGCTGCCATTTCATCCTTTTTATTATGTCTATCTTTTCTTTTAACATTACCAGAAATCATAGCTCTATCAACTATAACAGTTGTTAGTCTTTCATCCTCTAATATTACCTTAATATTTGATTTTTCTTCTATTTTATTTTTAAAATCAATTGAGATTTGAGCTCTAACACCGGCATCACCATTCATATGCTTAGGATATCCTAAAACAACAGTTGTTACCTTTTCCTTATTACAAATCTCTATTGTTTGATTAATTGCATAATCATAATCATCATCTTTAAATCTTAGAGTATCATAGCTTCTAGCTAAAATACCTAATTCATCAGAAATTGCGATACCTAGTGTTCTTGAGCCTAAATCTAATCCAATGTATTTCATTAATTAAAATGCTCCCTTAACATGTGTTAAAGCTTCATCAACCTTTGATGCATCCTTACCACCAGCTTGGGCAAGGTCAGGCTTTCCGCCTCCGCCTCCACCACAAATGCTTGTGGCTGCCTTAACGATGTCTCTAGCATCAAATGGTGCTTTAGCAGAACATACAAATGTTACCTTTGTATTGTCAGTTGCAGCAAATAATACATAATCTAAGCCCTTATTATTCTTAAGAGCACTAGCCATATCCTTTAATAGATTTGAATCCATTGTATCAACCTTAGCTACTAGCTTGTTGTTTGAAATTAATGAATCAAATTTAGATAAGTCATTTAAAGCATTTTGGCTCTTCTTTGCATTATATGCCTTTTCAAGCTCCTTAATCTTATTTTGACCCTTTTCTAATTCTTTTCTTATTGCAAGAATATATCTATAACCGAATTCGTTTAATTCAGGCTTTTTATAATCAAATTCTAGCTTAATTCCTTCTGAAGCTGCCTTCTTTACTAGGTCATTACCTTTGGCAATTAAATTGTCAATTGTTGCCATAACATTAGCTTGGCTTTCCTTAACATATTTCATTGCATTATCAGATGTTGCAGCTGTTGCTCTAAAGATACCAGAACCAATTGATTCTACTGAATAAATAGCAAATTGCTTAATATCTTTTGTATTAGATACGTGAGTACCTGCACAGAATTCTTTAGAGATTTCCATATCAACTACTCTTACAAATTTACCATATTTTTCACCAAATAGAGCCATTGCTCCTAGCTTCTTAGCTTCTTCAATTGGAAGTACTAATGTATTTACCTTATGAGCATCATTAATGTATTTATTAACGATATCTTCAATCTTAATAATTTCTTCATCAGTTAATGCTTGATAATTATTGAAGTCGAAACGACAATATTCAGGTCCAACCTGAGAACCTTGTTGGTGAACATGGCTACCTAATACTGATTGTAATGAAGCCTGTAATAAGTGAGCACTACTGTGGTTCTTTCTAGTTAGATTTCTATTTTTTTCATCAACCTTGGCAACAACAACATCGCCAACGCTTAATGTATTATTTTCTAAGATATGTAAATGCTGTCCATTAGGCATCTTTGATACATCTAATACATTGATACCATTAATAGTACCCTTATCGCATAGCTGACCACCACTAAATGCATAGAATGGTGTTTCATCTAATACTACTGCATTACCAAATACCTTGATAACCTTTGATTTAGATTCTAATGTATCATAGCCAATGAATTTAGATTCATCCTTGAACTTAAGGAATTCTTCATTTTGACCTGCCATAGAATTTTCATCCTTTCTGGCATTTCTAGCTCTTTCCTTTTGCTCAAGCAAATATTTCTTAAATTCTTCAGTATCTACCTTTAATCCCTTTTCTTCAGCATACTCAATTGTAAGTTCAATAGGGAATCCGTATGTATCATATAATACAAACGCATCAGCACCTGAGATTGTATCCTTTGTGCTTTCTGCAATTTGTAAGAATTTCTTTTCACCTTGTGCTAATGTAGAAAGGAATTTTTCCTCTTCAGCTGTAATTATTTGTTTAACAATATCCTTCTTTTCATGTAAATATGGATAGAATGGATCCATTATTTGAATAACTACATCTACTAGATTAGACATAAATGGCTTATTAATACCTAATGATTTAGCATATTTAGAAGCTCTTCTTAATACTCTTCTTAATACATATCCTCTACCTTCATTAGATAATGTAGCACCATCAGCAACAGCGAATGTTACTGTTCTAACATGGTCAGCAATAACCTTGAATGCCATTTGACCATTATATTTAACACCAGAGATTTCCTCTGTCTTTTTAATAATAGGCATGAATAGGTCTGTATCATAGTTAGTATCTACCTGTTGCATAACACAGCATAGTCTTTCAAGTCCACAGCCTGTATCAATATTCTTAGAAGGAAGCTCCTTGTAGTTTTCTCTAGCTACTCCTTCTTTAGAATTGAATTGAGAGAATACGATATTCCAAATTTCAATGAATCTATCATTTTCAATATCGTCTCTAATTAATTCAGGACCTCTCTTATCATATTTCTCACCACGATCATAAAACATCTCTGTATCAGGTCCACATGGTCCCTCACCGATTTCCCAGAAATTACCATCTAGTGGAATTAAATGATCTGGAGAAATACCATTTTCAATCCAGTATTTTCTAGCATCATTATCATGAGTGTAATATGTGATATATAATTTATTCTTATCAAAGCCAAACCACTTTTCATCAAATAATAGCTCTACCGCAAATTTGATTGCCTCTGGCTTAAAATAATCTCCAATTGAGAAATTTCCTAGCATTTCAAAGAATGTATGATGTCTTGCAGTCTTACCTACATTTTCAATATCGTTAGTTCTTATACATTTTTGAGCGTTAGTGATTCTTGGACATTCAGGTACCATTGATCCATCAAAATATTTCTTTAATGGTGTAACACCTGCGTTTGTCCATAACAATGTTGGATCATTTACTGGAACTAAAGAAGCAGATGGTTCAACTAAATGGCCCTTAGATTTGAAGAAATCTAGCCACATTTGTCTAATTTCACTTGAAGTCATATATTTCATGATAATACCTCCTACAAATTTATAACATTAATATTATATCAAACTCATATATTAATATCAATTATTTTTATTAAAAATAACGTTTGAGAAAAAAGCCCAATTTTTAGGCAATAAAATGGCTATTTTAAGCCAAAAAAATTAAAAAAATAGAGGCTTCTTTTTCTTTCAATAATAGATTAAAATTATCTTGGTGATAATAATGAATTATAAAGATTTTTCGTTAATAATTAAATATAAAAGAATTGAAAAAGGATATACTCAAAAGGATTTTTCTAGGCTATTAGCTATTAGTCAATCTAAATACAATAAAATTGAAAATGGTAATATGGAACCATCATTTATTCTTCTTCAGCTTATCTCAAGATATTTAGAAATTGATTTAAATGAAATATTAGAAATAAAAAAGCCTATCTCTAAGCATGAAAGCTTATATGATTAGGCTTTTTTTATTCCATAAATGAATATGGTGTAATACCATCCATATCATATTCTCCTAATGTATCAAATGGAATATTAGGATCATATATTTTATTTTCTAGCTTAACTTCTTTATTTTCAATTCGTTGATATAAAGATGTTTGTCTAATACCATCTAATTGATGAATACTTCTTTCAAGTGATTCTCTTTTACCAATAATTATTAGCTTTTTCTTCGCTCTTGTAATAGCTGTATAAACAAGCTTTTTTCTTAACATTATTTGATAGCTTGGAAGAATTGGCATAATTACATTATCAAATTCAGAGCCCTGAGATTTATGAACAGAAATTGCATAAGCTAGAGTTAAATTATCTAATTCTGAAGCATAATATGTTACTACTCTTCCATCAAAATCAATTAATAAAGCATCCTTTTCATCTATCTTAACAATATCTACAATACGTCCAATATCGCCATTCATTATATCTAAAATAGAATCATTTTTTAATTGTAATACCTTATCATTTTTCTTAAATAACTTATTATCTCTTACAATAAGTTTTTCTTCATCATGATTGAATTTATCCTGTACTGCCGCATTGATTGCGTCTATTCCTGCAACACCAGCATACATTGGGGCTAATATTTGAATTTGGTTTTGTAAATCTCCACCCTTTTTAACAAAATTATCAAGGATAGATAATATAAGCTCTATACAATCTTTTGTTTCTCTATCATAAAAAAATATTTCTCTTTTTCTAGATAAAATCGAATAATTAATTCTTTCTTGTAATACCATTTGAGATAAAGAAATAATATCAGAATCAGCTGCTTGTCTTAATATTTGAGTAAGCTGAGTTGTCTTAAATACTGATGTATTTATTAAATCAGCTAATACATTACCTGGAGAAACTGAAGGTAATTGATTAGAATCTCCAATTAATATTACCTGACATCTATTAGGTAGTGCCCTAAATAAAGATGATGCTAAAACAATATCTAGCATTGATGCTTCATCTACTATTAAAAGGCTACAATTCATTGGATTATTTTCATCTCTAGTAAAGCTTTCATTATAATTATATCCTAGTGCCTTATGAATAGTTGATGCCCTATGCATTGTAGCATCTGCCATTCTTTTGGCAGCTCTTCCTGTTGGGGCAACCATACATACCTTGGCGGCAAAAACATCATCTGTTGTAGATATATTTAGCATTTTTGCATAACATAATAAAATGCCTCTTAAAATTGTAGATTTACCTGTACCAGGGCCACCAGTAATAATTGATAGCTTATTTGATAAGGAAGTAATAATTGCTTCTTCCTGTAAATCTGTATATTCTATATCAACTAATTCTTTGATATAGGCTAGGGCATTTTTTACTTCATCTCTTTTAAAATTAGATTTAGTTTCATTAAGCTTTAATATTTTATTTCTTACGCTTACTTCAGAATTATATAGAATTACATCATATATTCTATTATCTTCTTCTATAAGCTTTTTTTCCATTAATAAATCTTCTAGGGCATCAATATAATCTTGATCAAATATATCTGGATTATTTAATAAGCCCTTAGCTGAATTAATTAGCTGTTCTTTAGTTAAATATGTAAATCCATTTTGGTAACATACATAATTTAATGTGTATACTATTGCGGCCTTTACTCTTTTTATATCTGTAGGCTTTAATCCTAAATTAAGTGCTAAATTATCACTTTTTTTGAAGCCAAAGCCTTCAACCTCTTCTATTAATCTATATGGATTTTCTAAGACCTTATTACCTGCAGAATTACCATATTTATCATATAATCTTGATACCATTTTAGATGTTAAACCGAAGCTATATAACAAAATAAAGCATTGTTCAGAATCATAATTATCCTTTAAAACATTAGCTAGGGCTTCTGCCTTAGGCTTGGTCAATCCTGAAATATCATTTAAGCAGCTTGGATCATCTAATATTTTTTTAATACAATCTAAGCCTAGCTTATTAATTATATTTAAAGCTATTTTAGGACCGATGCCATAAAATTTACCGCTTGATAAATAATTTAATAATCCAGCTTTAGTAAAGCTATCACTTTTAGCATATGATTCTACCACAAATTGTCTTCCATATTTCGAATGGTCCTTAAAATAACCACTAAATTCATAAGAAAGACCTTCATCAAGGCGTGGAAAAGAACCTACAATAATTACAGTGCTTTCATCCTCTTGGATTAGCTCGCAAACCTTGTAAAGGGAATCTGGTGATTCATATATGTAATTATCAATAGCTCCAGTAATAACCTTTTTTTCTTCCATTAATATTTTCTTCTTTCGTCCTTATAATAAACTTCATCTATTATTGCCCCACCAAGACAGATATCTCCTTCATAGATTACTACTGCCTGGCCAGGTGTTACTGCGCGTACTCCCTTAGGGTAAAATACCTGAATATGGTCATCATCAATAAATTTTAATGTGATATCATTATCAGCCTGACGATATCTAAATTTAGCTGTGTATGCTTTACCCTCTACTGGCTTATATGAAATCCAGTTTACGTTTGATGCAAAACAATTATCAGAAATTAAATAAATACTATCATGTCCTTGGCCAACAATTAGCTCATTCTTTTCTAGATCTTTACCACAAACAAACCATGCGTCATTGTCAAATTCTTTAGATCCACCAATACCTAGACCCTTTCTTTGACCAATTGTATAATACATTAATCCATCATGTTCTCCAACTACCTTGCCATCTAGAGTAACCATTTTACCTGGCTTTGATGGTAAATAATTTTTTAAAAATTGATGGAAATTTCTTTCTCCAATAAAACATATTCCAGTTGAATCCTTTTTCTCTGCAGTCCAAAGGTTAGCATCCTTTGCGATTTTTCTTACCTCTGGCTTTGTTAAATCGCCAACAGGAAATAAAGAATGTCTTAGCTGTTCTTGGCTAATTTGACATAAGAAATATGTTTGATCCTTATTTGAATCAACGCCTCTTAATAAATAGCTCATGTCCTTATCATGCTTTACTCTAGCATAATGGCCCATTGCTATAAAATCGGCACCTAATGTTGAGGCGTGCTTTAAGAAGGCATTAAATTTAATATATTTATTGCACATAATATCAGGATTTGGAGTTCTACCACTTTTATATTCATTTAAGAAATATGTAAAAACAGTATTCCAATATTCTTCTATAAAATCTATTCTATTAAGTTTTACTCCTAGCTGCTGACAAACCTTTTCTGCATCCTGATAATCCTTTTCCTGAGGACATACATCATCAGTAATATCAGGATTACCTAATATATCATTATTAGTTGCAGAATCCCAGTTTCTCATAAACATTGCTTCTACATCATAGCCTTGATCCTTTAATAATTTTAAGGCAACGCTAGAATCTACACCACCTGATAGGCCTAAAATAACTTTCATAAGCTTACACCTCTAGATAATTGTATCACAATTATATATTGAATTAAATAACAAAAATGGTTATAATTAGGCTAGATTTTAGAGGAAGGAAGACTCATATGGACGATAATAAAAATGAACAATTAAATGAGAATCAGCACGAATATGATAATGGCTTCCACCCTAAAGAGGTTCATTTAAAGCCCAATTATGTTTTTTATAGAAAAAATATTTGGTATAAATTTTGGAATAAGTTCTTAGTTTTATTATTTAAATTAATATTCTTTATTCCTAACTATTTATTTGCTGGAGTAAGAATTAAAGGTAAGAAAAATAAAAAGAATGTAAAGGGAGCAATGATTGTTTCAAATCATGTATACCCTTTTGATATATTTATTATATTAACATCTCTTCCTTCTAAAAGAATATATGTAACTACACTTGAATCAAATATGGGGTTTGGTTTAGTATCAACATTCTTTAGAGATGGTGGTGCAGTACCTATTCCTACTGATTCAATGTTATTAAGAAGATTTAATAGAGAAACACCTGAGGTTATTAATAAGGGCTATTCAGTATTATTCTATCCTGAAGCTGCATTAATACCATATTGTGATCATGTAAGAAATTTACTTCCTGGTGCGTTCCATTATGCTTATTCTTCTACTAAAAAAATAATACCTACAGTTATGACTTTCCATAAGCCAAAAGGTATTTATAAATTACTTAGAGGAAAAAAGCCATGTCTTCATTATAATATTTTAGAGCCTTACTATATCGAAGAATTAGGTAATAAGAGACAATCACTTGAAAAAGCTAAAGAAGATATCCAAAAAATAATGTCAGATTATTTTGTTAAAAATAGTGATTATTATTATGATGAAAATGGTAATAGAAATGATACACCAATTTATCATAAAACAAAGAAAAAAATAAAGAATTGAGAATAACCTCAATTCTTTATTTTTTTAAATACATTATTTCTATTATTTTGCTGAAATATAATAATATTGAAATATCAAATTCTTGCCATATTCTTGTTATTTTTCCTTCAAATAAAATTAGATATCCTAATGTTTCATCATCCGTTTTTACTCTACAAACTAAGAATGTGATGATTTTTTTTGATTTGGCAAAATTAGATATCTTCTTGTTAACTGTGATTCCTGTTATATCTAGACCATTAGGTATAAATATATTATCATTTTTAGTTAAATCATCAAATATAGCTAAGCATTCATCATCAATATTACAATCAAATCCTACTCTTCCTACTAATGATGTTTTATCAGTTTTAAGGAAAACAGATTCTGTTATTTGTAATGTATCAGTAATGAAATTTAAAATATGCCTAATTTTATCATCTACTGCCATCTTTTTATTATTAGATATTTCAGAGATTCTTTCAAAAACATTAGGTAAACAAGATTGTTCTTTTCTTCTTACTGAAATATTTTTATGTTTAGATTCTACATAAATAATAAAGCAATTTCTACCTTTTGTTTTTCCTCTATATAATGCTTTATCAGCAATTTGGAATAATTCATCATATGTTTTAGCATCATTAGGGAATGTTGCACAACCTACAGTAGCTGTGATAAAAAGCTTAATGTTATCACCAATTTTTACTTTTTTTCTAACAAATCCACCATTGTTTAGCATGCCTTCAAGATAATCATGAACTCCATTATATGTAATATCCTTGAAATATAAAATGATGAATTCATCTCCACCAAATCTACCTACAAGTCCATCTTCTCCTACATATTGTTTCATACCTTTAGCAACAAACTTTAATGTTTCATCGCCTACAGCATGTCCATAATTATCATTTACAGACTTAAAATTATCAATATCTAGAATTGCCATCATAAATGGAATATTATTATCTACTAGATGTTTCGCAAAACCTAAAATATTCGCTCTAGATAATACTCCCGTTAAAAAATCTAGACCGTATGCTGCATTAAAATCATTAAAATATTCGTATTTTTTTAGATCGTCAATTGTATACATCAAAAAATCCCCCTATGAATATATTAATAAGCTAATTTCATTATAACATAGAAAAAACAATATTTAAATACATGGTTTTTGCAAAGAAAAAAGAGGTTTTGACACCTCTTATTTTGTTACAAATATAAATCCAAAAGCGTTTGGTCCCCAATGTACAGCAATAGCTGGATCAAGGTCATCATATACTCTAATAGCTGATTTATATTTTTCATCAACCATTTCAATTAATTCTTCTACATTCTTTTTATTGTATGTATAAGATGCGATTATATCATATGATGTATCACAATCTAATTCAGCAAGCTTTGTCACTACTTCCTTCATAGCCTTTTTAATACCTCTATTTTTAGATAAAACCCTAACCTTACCATCCTTAAAGCCAATAGTAGGCTTAATTTGTAAAATTGAACCTAATAACCATTCAGTCTTAGATAATCTTCCACCCTTTAATAAATTTCTTAATGTTTCAGGGATAGCCATTATTTGAACCTTAGGTATAAATTCATTTACCTTTTCTTCAATCTTGTCAAATGGGATATCTTTATTTCTATTTAAATAATCAACAATTAATCTAATTCCACCAACAGCTAGCTTAGAATCTAGGACTAATACATTCTTGTTATCCTCAAATAACATCTTTAATGCATTGTTTTCTCCACTAATTTTAGAAGAAATAGTAATAATAACAACCTCATCACCATTATTAGTGTATTCATTAACTCTTTTCTCAATAACATCTAATTGAGGTAGGCTTGTTTTAGGAAATTCCTTTTCATCTTCAATTAATTTATAAAATTTATCTATTGGTAGATCAATACCATCATCTAAATATTCTTTTTCTCCAATTAAAATCTTTAAAGGAATTAATTCAACATTATATTTAGCTAATTCCTCATTTTTTATTGATGAACCAGAATCCACAAAAATTCTTCTCATAATAACTCCTTATTAAATACTATCGTAGTATATATTAAATTATTAATAATGTCAATTAAAATAAAAAAGAAAAGGAATAGTTTTAAACTATTCCAAGGAGAAACTAAAACAAAATACCATCCCAAGATTCACCATCTTCTAAATCATCAGATACTTCTATCTTTTTATTTGAAGGATTCTCAACTGTTTTTTCTTCAACCAAATTATCAGAAGGCTCCTCTTGATATGTATTATCATTTGTTTCACTAATTTTTATATTATCTTTATTATCGTTATTTGATTTATTACAAGATGTCATTGAAAATAAGACAATTCCTAAAGCTATAATTGTAAATATTTTAAAATACTTTTTCATATTAATTACCATAGATAAGGACTCTTATCTCCCTTTCCCTCATCATAATTTTCTTCTACAGAATCTCCCAAATTTGATTCAGCAATTATATCCTCTAGTTCAATTTCTTCTTCTTTTATTTCTGGTTTAATATACTCTTTCATATACTATTACTCTCCTAAAGTAAAGCCATCATGTGAACAAGAATATGTATGTTCATTTATATCATTTAATTCAAATGATACATTTTCAACATAATCGCCATTAGATATTGCGTCTTCAATTCCATAAATTGTTAATACTGCATAATATCTACCTGATGTTGGGCCATAATTATTATTTAGTGATTGGATACCTGAATAAATATTTTTAATTTCAAATTCCTTTTCAATACCTTTAATAGTTATATAGAAATATCCAGATTCTAATTCAGAAACATCTTCTATATTATCAATTATTGCGATAAAGCGAATCTTTGTAGCATTTGAAGGATTAGCTGTATCATATTGGCATTTTAAATCAATATTAACATTTAATTCATTTAATCCTAAATAAACTAATGTTGTATTAGTATTTGCTACAAATGTATTTTCTCCCTTATTAATTTTTACATTAATAATTCCATTTTCAGCAACATAAGTTATTCCATTAATTGTAAGTGACGCATTATCCTCGTTTGTTACAAAATATGCATCATAATATTTATCTGAATTATATGTAAACTCTTCACCATTATTTACTTCTATTCCATAATGATAATTATATCCATTGTAAGTCTTGTTAACTTCTACTACTGATGCACTGTTAAATTCAAATCCATTTACATCTAAAGAATTTAGTGTATATGAGTTATCATATATAGTTCTATTTATCCAAATAAGACTTACATTTAATGTATTACTAGAATCATATGATAAGCCTTGAATAATTTCTTCTGGAAGATTATCTCCTGGCATGAATACATATTCTGTATCATTATAAATTACTTTATAGCCACCAAAATATCTAGCTAATGTACTATATGGATAATTTGGGAATACATAAGATCCATCATAATCTATTGTCGAATCATCAAGTGGACATCCAATTAATAAATTAGAATATGTAATAGTTAATGAATTCTTTGTATAATTTGCGGTAATTGTTACTGCAGTATTTGCTGCAACAAATTCATTTACATCAGAAACACTAATTGTAGAACCATTAGATACTGTTAATGTTTTAGTTCCATTAGATACTGTATAATTTGTAAATTCACATCCTGCCTTAGTAGGCTTTGAACTTGGGATTGAATATGCACTATCTTTAGTTAGCTTTGAAGCAAATGATCCACTTAAGCTACCACCATTAAGGTTAACACTAACATTTTCTCCTGTCTTATTAAATACGGCATTAAATCTAATTGTTCCATTAATATCAAATAATTCATTAATATCTGCCTTAGCTATAACATTTGAGCTATTTGGTGTATATGTTTTATTTCCATTTACATATTCCCAACGAACAAATTCATAATTTTCTTTTGTTGGATTAGGTACATTTAATGATGTGGTTGTTGAAGATAGATTCATAGCACTATCATATGTAGCTGTTCTATTTTTATATTCAACCCCATCTACATCAAAATAGAATGTCTTCTTTTCTGCAGACCATGCAGCATAAATGTATTCATATGTATAGCTATGTGACATTGTATAAGTTGTGATTGCAGTACTATTTGAAGTAGTTCTCCAATTACTAAATGTATAATGATTTCTTGTTGGAACATAATCCTTTAAATCAACTTCTGTTCCTGAAATTGTATTAATATATCTATAATTGTTTGTTCTTTCAGAATCTATAAATAATCCAAGTTGTGTGAAATGGTAATTATTTTGAGTTGTAGATGATGCTGTAAAATATGATGTAAGGCCTGAATTGAAATATCTTTCTCCTTCGCCTTTAGCATCTACTCCTATGCTTGCCTCATTAATTGTATAATTTAGCATTAGGAAAATACGACCCTTCCATTCAATATTATATGAATTGTAATAACCATATTGTAATGGATAAATATATGATGTTGATGTGATTTGAATTCCTGATAAGCCCTTAACCATATAATTGCTATTTTGAGTTGCAGGACCTGTACCATAGAATTCTTTAGAAATTGATGAATTATTTGTTTCACATGCATTATTGAAGATACTAGCATATGTGCTTGATGTACCAACTAAATATGCAGTATATCCAACATAATCAGTTATATTTTTAATATATGCAAAGTTACCTGCGATATATCCTATATGATGGCCAGCTAAGAAGCCTGCACCCTGACAGCTTATTGCTCCATTTCCTGGATAAGTTAAGCCAAAATTATCTAAATTAACTAAATTTTTAAATAAAACAGAGCTTGAATTATCATCATAGCCTACAATTCCACCTAAAGAAATCGCACCTGAACTACTTACTCCACAAATTTTATTACCTTTAACGCTACAGCCAATTATAGATGTTGAATATGAATTTCCTCTTCCTAAAACTCCACCTACGAAGCAGCCTCTAATTGCATAGCCAGATGAAATTGATACATCACAGTTTTTAACTGTTAAATATCCATTTGAATAACCAACTATTCCTCCTGCCGCAGTTGAACCTATTCCGTCATAATTTGCTGTAAATCCACAGTTTGTAATAGTTACATTTGATTTTGATGCTGTATAAGCTACAATTCCACCAAAGTAACTTACAGTTGTGCTTGTTGAATTCTTTGTTTTTAAATTATTTATTGTTGTTGTACCAGTCACCTGAACAAATGGTGATAATGTTGTAGCTGATGAACCACTAACAGTTCCAGTACCACTAAATGTAATAGTGTATCCTCCACCTTCAAATGTTCCATTAAAAGATTTTATTGGGCTGGAAACACTAATATTTGCTGTTAATCTATAATTTCCAGATACGCTAGTTTGGCTCGCTAAGTTATTCCAAGTTGAAGCACTTGAAATATCTGTATATGTTACTGCACCTACTCCAAAATTTATAGCAAATACAGTAAATGCCAGCATAAATACTGATATAAAAGCCAATATTTTATTCTTCATTTACCTCTCCTCCTCTTTTTACAATAATATTGTATCAATTTATCGTTTCAATTTAATCATCACAAAATACCAAATAATATCAATAAAAATCATACTTTTGGATGAGATATACTCATACCAACGCATTAAAAAAGACTCGATTTTAATCGAGCCTTAATTATTTAAATGAATAATAATTCTAAATGGATTGTTTAAAATATCAATGTTAAAGCCAGCTTCCTTTGCTTCAAACATCATTCCATTTAAACCATTACCAAATTTAATTTCCTTTGGATTAGATCCATTATTAGATATTGTTATTGTATTATTCTCTAATACTACATTAAGCTTTGTGGCCTTACTATGTCTTAAGGCATTAGTTGCTGCCTCACGAACAATTTTTAATATTGACCCAAAATGATTAATAGAATCAAAATTACCAATGAAATTGATTTCCATTCCAATCATACCATAGCTCTTTTTAATACCTTCTAATAATGATTCATATTCTAAATTATCACCCTTAATATCCTCAAACATTTCATTAATTAGCTTCTTTAATTCATTAATATCTATATTGATATTATCATTATCTAGATATTGGTGAATTATTGATAATCTTTGAGCTAATACATCATGAATCTTTGTTTTAATTCTAATAAGAGCTTTTTCTCTTTCTAAATTCTCTAATTTAGAAATATATTCCTTTAATTGAATACCTTGTTCTTCTAATTCCTTATTTATCTTTTTAATTTCTTCTAATGTATTTATTTCATTAGTTATTTCACTACAAATAATTTGATAATAGCTTCTATTATCCTTTACAATATTATCAAATGAAAACATATAATACATATCATTATATTGTAATATTGCATAATCAAAATTTCTAAATACAGTATCTAAGCCCTTTACCTCATTCCATAGATCAAGTAGCTTAATTCTAGATGAAATATTATTATATTCTAATATATTTTTCATCATACCATTAATAAAGATAATTCTTTTATTATAATCAGAAATAATTACACCAAGTGGTAGCTTATCTAATGCTTCTTTTATTGAATATTCAGTAATCTTAGTATTTCTATTATAAATATATGATACTAAGATAAATATTACATTAGCTAATGAATATACTGATAATATAATAATTATAATTGAATAATTAATACCAAATATATCATCAAAGAATGGTAATACAAAGAAATAAATAACATTTAATAGGGCCAAATATTTCTTGCTGATTATTGCGTATAAAATAGATATTAATATTGGTAATATTATGAAATATCTAAATACTAAATAATAATCAGTAACAATAATATATGATGTTAAATGTCTTGAAACACTTGATACCATTTCTAATACTAAGAATATCGAAAATGTTATAGAGAAATAATATATTACATTAATAATACTTTTCTTAATATTTTCTATTCTTATTATAAAGGCAATATTAATTAATGATATAACAAAGGCTATTAATAATATAATTATTAGAATAGTTAAAATGATAAATTCTAAGTTGTACAATCCTAGCATTTTAAATCACTTCCTATTCTAAATAAAACCTTTTGCATATCATCAGTTTTTGAAACCTCCATGATAACGGCTTTATTATTTATTAATTCTTTTAATCTATCAATTAAATAATCATTATTAATTGATATATCATCAAATAATCCAAAGATAATAATATATCCACTTTCTACATTAATATTAGTGAATAAATCAGTATTTGAATTATATGCATTTTCCAGCATGAAAAAGAAACAATCAAGTATAGTTACACATAATTCAGATGGAATCATTTCCATTGAATTACATAATAATCCTGAATTAATACCTAAGCTTTTTACATCTGTAGATATTAATCTAATAGATAATGCTATATTTTGAATTTCCATGTATTTATTAAGCTTAGAATTAATATATAAATTATATCTTTGCTTAATATAGCTTACTAATACCTTTATTCTTGCAAGCTTTAATCTTATTTCACTCTTATCTACATTTTCATCTATTTGATTTACTAATAAATCAATTTCATTCTTTCTACTTTTTAATTCTGAATCTAATTCATTAATAATATTAGATTCATTTAATAGCTTATAATATTCTTTTGTATAATTTTCTTTATTCTTTAACGCTTCATTATTTCTCTTTAATTCAGTTGTAATATCACTTAATTCTTTTCTTAAATTATTAATTTCCTTTAAATCATCCTTATATACTAGATATCCATTATTCATTTTTAATCTTCGATATTTATAGTCTTGTACTACTATTTCATCTTTATCTAATATTATTTCTTGGTTATATCCTTTTGTTGAGAATATATGCTTATTATTAATATCAGTAATAGATGCTTCAAAGCTTAAGTTATTGAATAATGATACATATCTACCACAGTTTTGGATTAATCCAGCACGAAGTGATGTTTCAATTAAAATAAATGATAATATTGTTATTACTAAATTGTAATCTAGCTCTGACATTATACTTAGTGATGTGAAATCTAGTGCGATATAGATTACGATTGCGGTTGAAGCAATTACAGGTCCTAATAATGTTGATAGCTTTGTAGATTTGTAGTTCTTCTTAACTAATAAGAATGTTCCAGATACGATTAATAAGAAATCTAGGGCACAAATTATATAAAAAACTATACCAAAATTTCTATCATCAAAATTTTCTTTTCCATTATTAAAGCTAAATGCTAAGAAATGTAGGTCATTTGTTAATACTAATACACAAAGTAATATAGATATTGCCCCAATTATTGTAGATATTATTTTAGATGTTTTGCCTTTATAATGTAGATAAATATTCATTATCAGCCACAAGGCCGGGCATACCGTTAATGGGACATAATTAAAATACCAAATATATCTTAATAATGTTGTAGATGGGGTTGCAGCTTTTAAATATCTAAATATTAGCCATGTTAATAATAATGTTATACAAATAATTAAACCTTTCTTTAATGAATTATCATTAACTCTAATAATCATATAAATAGACCAAGGAATTAATATCATTAATGAAATTAATAATATGATAGATCTTTCATCACCATTAACACCAGATATTTTATATGTGCCTAAAATATCACGTCTATATTTCTTTACTCTATCTAATTCAAATTTATTAAATACATCTATATTATCAATATGGCTATTTCCTGAATTAATATCAGAATAATTAAGTTCTTCTTTTAATTCATTAAATATATTCATATCTAAATTAGATTCTCTATTTTCTAATATACCCATATTGATATATAATACGCCCTCTGTTGGGCTTATCATTTCGATATTAGAATCAGTTATATTTCTTACGTCCTTATCAAGCATTATTCTTATAGGAGCTTGTGATGCCTTTTTAGATGCGTGAACTAAATTTTTATTTTTATTCAATTCTTTAGCATATTTAAATGCATCATCTATAGATTCAGAATTATAATATTCTTTAGAAATAGCCATTAATAAATAACATGCCTTTTTATCATTTAATGATATATTACAATCAAAGCCTGATTTTAATATATCATCATAGCTATTAATATTAGCATCTGTCATATCTCTATTAACCGCAATAACTACCTTAATAGAATAAATAGGTGTAAATCTATAAGCCTTTTTAGCATCTATTAGCTTCTTAGCTGTATATTCATTACATTCTATTGCTAAAGCCTTAGTGTCAGTTGTAAGTGATGATACAACACTAGCGTTATCTAGCTTTGATGTAACATTAGCTGAAGCACCTAAGCCATCACTTAACAATAATACTTTATTGTTTTTAGCAGTGAATGAAAAACCTAATATTAATGATATTATTAAAATAAATACTGAGATAATTATAATAATATATTTTTTCATAGCTACTTCCCTTTCCGTATTGATTATATCAAAATAGAGGATAATAAAAAATAAATATATTGAAAAATCATCCTAAAGAATGATATTCTTTTTATATAAAATGTATTAAAGTATAAATGGTGATAGAAATGATTAAGATTATCGTCGTTGAGGATCAAGGTATTTTAAGAGATTCAATTTCATATCAAATTGAAAGTAAGGCTGAATATGAGGTTGTAGCCAAGCTATCAGATGCATCACTGGCGTATGATTATGCAAAAAGATTAAATCCTGATTTAATATTAATGGATGTTTTTACAGAAAATGGTAATGATGGTATTGATAACGCTGCTAGAATTAAAAAGGATTTTCCTAATATTAGAATAATAATTATGACTGGTATGCCTGAGCTTACATATATTAAAAGAGCTAAGGATGGTGGAATAGATTCATTTATTTATAAAAATACATCATCTAATGAGCTTTTAGCTATTATTTCTTCTACTCTTTTAGGATATTCAACATATCCAAAGGAGGAAAAGAATTTAATTAATGAGGCTGAATTAACCAAAAGAGAATTTGAGGTTTTACAGCTTATTTGTAATGGCTTAGATCAAAAGGCTATATCAGAAGAATTATTCATTTCATTAAATACAGTTAAAACACATATTTCAAGCTTATTAAATAAAACTGGATTTGAATCTGTACATAAGCTAGCTATATATGCTGTTAGTAATGGATATATAATTACAAACAATAAATAATTAGAGTAATATGGAAATCATATTACTTTTTTATTGATTATTATTTATAAAAATAATAAAATTAATATAGTGATTATAAAAGAGGTGTACTTATGAAAATTAAAGATGTTGACTTTGAGACATATTTAAAGAATTACCCAGATGAAAATGGTTTTTTCAAGAAATATGGTGGAGCATATATTCCAGATGAATTAAAGCCTGCGTTTGAAGAGATTAAAGAAGCTTATCAAACAATTTGCCATTCTTCTCAATTCATCAACGAATTAAGACGTATTAGAAAGGAATTCCAAGGAAGACCTACTCCAGTTTATCATTGTGAAAGATTATCTAAATATTGTGGCGGAGCACAAATTTATTTAAAGAGAGAGGACTTAAATCATACAGGAGCACATAAGATTAACCACTGTATGGGTGAGGGTCTTCTAGCTAAGTTTATGGGCAAGAAAAAGATTATTGCTGAAACAGGTGCTGGTCAGCATGGTGTTGCCTTAGCTACTGCTGCTGCGTATTTTGGCCTAGAATGCGATATTTATATGGGAGCTGTAGATATTAAGAAGCAAGCTCCAAATGTGTCTAGAATGAAGCTTTTAGGCGCTAGGGTTGTTGAGGTTACAGACGGTCAACAAACATTAAAGGAAGCTGTTGATGCAGCATTTAATGCATACCTAAAGGAATATAAGGATTGTATCTATTGCATCGGATCCGTAGTTGGTCCACATCCATTCCCATTAATGGTTAGAGATTTCCAATCAGTTGTAGGATATGAAGCAAAGGATCAATTTAGAGAAATGACAGGTCTTCTTCCTGATGTTGTTTGTGCATGTGTTGGTGGTGGATCTAATTCTGCTGGTATGTTTATTCCATTTGTTAATGATCCAGTTGAAATTGTTGGTGTTGAACCACTAGGAAAAGGAAAAGGTAGAGGACAGCATGCAGCAAGTATCACATTTGGTTCTGAAGGAATTATGCATGGATTTAATTCATTAATGTTAAAGGATGAAAAGGGAGAACCTGATTTAGTTTATTCAGTAGCTTCTGGTCTTGATTATCCTTCTGTTGGTCCTGAGCATGCATTCTTACATGATATTGGAAGAATTAAATATGATACAGTAACTGATGATGAGGCTTTAGAGGCATTCTATCTATTATCTAGATTAGAAGGTATTATTCCTGCCATTGAATCAGCACATGCTGTAGCATATGCGATGAGACTTGCAAGAACAACTAAAAAGACTGGTACTATCCTAGTTAACCTTTCTGGTAGAGGTGACAAGGATATGGATTATATCCTAGATAAATATGGCCTTGATTGGTTAGAAAAGCATAATATTAAGCTATAATAAAGAATAAAGAGCATTCGTGTGAATGCTCTTTTATTTTTCTATTTTTAATACTTTATCTTCGCTAATATCTTTAGCAAGCCAGGTAGCTTCTCCTCCAACCTTTATATCATAATATATATTTCCATTTAATTCCTTTATATTATTAATAACTCCATGTTTTAAATCACCATCTAAATGGAATGATACAAATTCATTCTTTTGAAATTTTGAATTTAGTTTATTCTTTTTCTTAAAAAACATATTAACCAGCTCCTATATTTATATTATAACACAAAGAAAAAAATCAGTTAAAATTAACTGATTTAAATCCTTTGTACTAAAATCTATGCCTTTTGAACGTTCTCTGCTAATTGGCCTCTTTCGCCTTCTTTTACATCAAAAGTAACTTCTTGGCCTTCTTCTAATGTCTTATAGCCCTCTGCTACTATTGCGCTGAAGTGTACAAATACGTCTTTGCCTTCTTCAGATACGATGAATCCGTAGCCCTTTTCAGCATTAAACCATTTTACTTTCCCCTTCATTAAAAATACTCCTTTCAAACCAAACCTACGTAGAAAAAATATATTCCTACATATTTCATTATAAAGCGTTTTCATTAATAAAGCAAGAAAAATATTAATACTTCTTTAAAAACAAAAAAGGCAAGTCTAGATGACTTGCCAATTTTATTAATTTGTTTTAACTATGATAGCATAAACGTTAATTGAATCACCCTTAGTGATAGTATATGTACCACTAGATAATGATTGAGTATATACACCATCAGTGTCAGTTGTCATATTAGTGCCATCAAGCTTAATCTTCTTACTTGCTGTGTCAGTTATGATTATTAATGTTACATTTCCTGAACAAGTAAATGAAATAGTTGTTGATGATTCCATCTTTAATGCTGTTGTATATGTTACACCATCATATGTCTTTGCAGTTGCATTTGATTTTAGATTACCTGTAATAGTAAAGTATCCAGTTGAATCTTGTACTCCTTCATCAAATGTCTTTATATGGCTTCCAGAATATAGTATTGCATTTAATGCTGCTACACATTCAGAAAGTTTTGATGAATTTGTTACTTGTGCTTGATCAGATTCTGATAATCCGTCAAATGCTGCTTTTGCATTATTAATTGCTGTCTTATCAGATGCAGTAACGTTTGCTGCTGCAGGTAATGCATCAATCATTGAAATAACGTCTGCTACTGTTGTACCAGTAGGTTCAGTATTTCCACTGCCACTACCGCTTCCACTTGATTGTTCACCAATTGATTGAACTGATAATAACTTAGAAGAATAATTTGTTAATGCTGTCTTTAATCCATCAATAACTGCATAGTTAGAATCTTCTGTAGAATTGTTGAATGGCCACATGAAGTCTCCACCTTGAACTCTACCTGCCTTAGCAATTACTGTTGCTTTTGCATCAGCTGGAGATTGAGCTGTATATGAATACATTGATGATGCTGTATCAAAGTTATTATATGTTGTTCCACCAGAAACAGTCTTAACTGTACTAGGTACTTGTTCATTTCTTGATGTTGCTACGTATGCATCAAATGATGTGTTATTTTGTTGATAAGAAATGAATGAAACATTTCCATCAAATGTATTATTGTATGCTTTGATGATACCACCAGTTTCACCTGAGAATGTACCGTCACCTAAAGCATCTGTACCTTGCATTGATGATAACATTGGCTTCATTGTAGCTGTTGAACGGAAATAGTTAGATTCTACGAATGCTGATGCACCCATTGTTACACCAACACCATATTTTGCATTTCCATCAAAGTAGTTGTTATAAATATGAACTGTACATGTTCTAATTCTTGGATGACGAGAATCTGAATGGTCATACCAGTTATGATGATATGTAATATAGTTAGAAGTTGTTTCATCCTTCATACCTTGTAAATTACACTTACCACAATCCCAGAAGTGGTTATATGAATGTGTTACATATGTTGACTTCTTAGTATCTAAGGCACCATCACCCTTCTTTTGGTCAGCATCAGAACCTGCATCTCCATAGAAGAAATCACAGTTATGAACCCAAATATGATCATTTGCTTGTTGAAGACCACAGTCGTCGCCTTCCTTAGAATTACAGTTCATAAATCCTACGTTTCTTATTTCTACATTGCTTGAATTCTTAATTACAATACCAAATCCATTCATTGTAGCATCAATACCAATACCTTCTACAGTTAGGTTAGCTACATCATCAAGATATAGGTCACCATTTGGCATATTTGCAGGATCTTCAATATTTCCTAAGAATCTAATTGCTACTGGTGTAGAAATTGTCTTTTGTGCCTTCATTGCAATAATAATATTTTGAACACCTACTGCACCTGCTAATGTAACTGTATCCTTATTAGAATTTGTTACATATACTACTTGTGCATTAGATTTTAATGTACCATCATCATTATAAGCACCTGAAGATGAACCATTTACGAAGCCGAAGCCTGATCTATCATGAGCTTCTACTACTAAATTAGAAACTTCAGTTTGAGCTGCTGTAGCTTCTGATCCACTAACGATTGGAACAATCTTTAATGTATATGTACCAGCCTTTAAGCCTACTGCATCTACTCTATAATAATCATATGTATTATCATCTGATCTATACTTTCTAATTAATTGATTATCTAACTTAGTATATGCAGATGATGAAGATAATTTAACATATGCTGCATAATCTGTTGATTCTTCAAATTGTAAGAATTCAGCATATAATGATTCGAAGCTTGCGCCTGAATCGATTACGCTAACAGTTGATGTTTGAGCTGCAACATTATATTTAGCAACTAATGTTAAATTAGATGTTATTGCAGTATTATAGAAATCAAATACTGTATTTCCATTGTACCAATTATCAAATACATAACCATAAATGAATTTTGGTGATGGAATATCACTATTATCAATATGATCGTCCTTATCTAATGTTACTGATGAAATTGTAGTATTATCTTCATATTTGAATGTTACTGTAAATTGTTGAACAAATCTAGCATATAATGTAATGCTTGATGTAATATTAGCATTTGGATTGAATGTTGTTGCGAAATTAGCATCAGTATACCAACCATCAAATCTATATCCAGCTAATGTTAATTCAGGGACATTAGTTAATTTAGTATTCTTATCGATAACTACTGGATCAATAGTTTCACTTGATAATCCTGTATCAAATGTAATTGTTACATAATTATCAGGGTTATATTCAGTCCACTTAGCATAAATTGTTGTATTTGTATTAAATGTTGTTGATGTAGTAACTGCTTGTGTACAAGCTGCATCTGCATACCAACCACCAAATACATATCCTTCTTCATATAATTCAGGTAATGATTCAAGCTTGCCACCCTTTTCAATTTGTGTAGCAGCTACACTACCATGTGCTGTATTATATGTTACTGTAACTAAATCAGTAACTCTATATAACTTAGTTAATCTAATTGACTTATCTGAAGAAATTGTATAAGTACCAGCCGTTAATTCTTGAGTAAATGAAATATCTTCTCCACTTGCATATGACTTGTCTGATGTATATACTGCTGTTGAGCCTTTCTTTAAATATACCTTTCCAGCAGTACCTGATGCCCATGTACCTTCAAGATGTAATGTACTTGTAGAACCTACTGTAAATGAAATTGTAGATGATTGGCTATTATATGAAACAGCGCCTGTAGATCCAATATCAACTCTATGCTTTGATGATGAGAATGTGAAACCATTATATGATACAGTATTTAATGTTGTATTAGTTCCTGCAGCAGGGATAGTTTTTCCATCTTCTAGAATTAATTGTGTCCATGGAGTTAATCCCTCACCAAATCCAATTGAAATTTGATCTTCATTTTGAATTGTTGTCGCATTCCACTTAGCATATAGTGTAAATGTTGTATGAACTTCTGTTGAGAAATCATATAAGTTTGCAAATCCAGTGTCTGTATACCAACCGTCAAATGCGAATGTTTCAGTTGCTGTGGCAGCCTTTGTAGGATCTGCTGGCTTTATTACTGTATCTCCATAAGCAACCTCTTGTGTTTCAACAGCTGTACCGCCATTTGAATTAAAGTATACTAGATACTCAGCTGGTGTTGCTGTCCACTTAGCATAAATAGTTGTTGCACTTGTGATTGTATCGTTTGCGAAATCAAATGCTTGTGTAAATCCTGAATCCTTGTACCATCCAGCAAATGTATATGATTCATATACTGTTGCTTCCTTTGTTGGATTAGCAGGTTCAGTTACCTTTTGGCCATATCCTACAGTTTGTGAAGCTACTGCAGTTCCACCATCTACATCGAATGTTACTGTAAATTCTACAGGTATTACATTCCACTTAGCATAAATTGTTGTTGCTGCTGTGATTGTATCATTTGCAAAATCAAATGCTTCTGTACATGCTTGGTCTTTATACCAACCTGCAAATGTATATGATTCAGCTGCTGTTGCTTCCTTTGTTGGATTAGCAGGTTCAGTTACCTTTTGGCCATATCCTACAGTTTGTGAAGCTACTGCAGTTCCACCATTTGTATCGAATGTAACTGTATATTCTACTGATGTTTCAATCCATCTTGCATATAAAGTAATTGATTCTGTAACTGTCTTATCAAACTTAAATTCCATTGTTAATTGAGGATTTGTACACCAATATGCAAATGTATATTCTACAGTTGCTGTAGCTTCCTTTGTTGGATTAGCTGGTCTTGTAATTTGTGAACCATATGGTAATGTTAATGAATCAACTACACTACCACCATTTGATTCAAATGTAATTGTATATTCTACTGGTGTTGCTGTCCACTTAGCATATAATGTTGTTGCTGCTGTGATTGTATCATTTGCAAAATCAAATGCTTCTGTACATGCTTGGTCTTTATACCAACCAGCGAATGTGTATGATTCAGCTGCTGTTGCTGCCTTAGTTGGAGCTGTAGGTTCTGTTACATAACCACCATCAGCTATTTGTTGAATTGCAACTGATGTACCACCATTAGATTCAAATGTTACCATGAACTTATCTGGCTCTGGTGCAACCTTTGCTGTTGCTGCCCATTTTGCATATAAAGCTGTTGTTCCAGTAATTGTATCTGAATCAAAATCAAATGCATTTGTTAAATTAGCATCTGTATACCAACCAACAAATGTATATGTATAATTATCGTCTTCTGCCTTAGTTGGATCAGTTGGCTTAACTGCAAAATCACCATATAAAACTGTTTGAGCATCAACTGATGTACCACCGTTTGAATTGAATGTTACTTGATAGCTAATTTTATGACCAACATAACATGCATAAACAGTAAGATCTCCTGTTATTGCTGTATCTAAATCAAAATTAACTAAATAATATTCATTTGTACTCCAATACATGAACTCGTATGAATATTCTTCATCAGCTTCCTTAGTTGGAATTACTGGAGTTTCTACCTTTTGACCATATTTAACTTTTTGTGTAGTAAGAGGTGTACCACCATTTGGATTAAATGTTACTGTATATTCTCTTGCTTCAGCATCCCACTTAGCATAAAGTGTAATACTTTGTGTAATTGTATCATTTTCAAAATCAAATGCATTCTTGAATTCCGAATCTGTATACCAGCCTGCAAATGTATATGTTGTTTCTACTGTTGATTCTTTTGTTGGAGCTGTAGGCTCATTTAACTTAGAACCATATGCAACCATTTGTGAAACAACAGATGAGCCACCATTTACATCGAAAAGTACTTCATATTCAACTGGTGTTTCAGCCCATTTTGCATAAAGCGTTGTTGCACTTGTGATTGTGTCATTTTCAAAATCAAATGCTTGATTAAATCCCGCATCCTTATACCAACCTGCAAATGAATATCTTGCAGCTACTGATGCTTCCTTTGTTGGATTTGAAGGTTTATTAATCTTTTGACCATATCCAACTGATTGAGAATCTACTGTAGTTCCGCCATTTACTTCAAATGTTACTGTATATTCTATTGCTGTTTCATTCCATTTTGCATAAAGTGTTGTTGCACTTGTGATTGTATCATTTGCAAAATCAAATGCATTCTTGAATTCTGCATCTTTATACCAACCTGCAAATGTATATTCATATTCAACTGTTGCTGCCTTTGTAGGATTAGATGGTTGAACTGCCTTTTGTCCATATGCTACTGTTTGTGAATCTATTGCAGTACCACCATTTGTATTAAATGTAACTGTAAATTCTACTGGTGTTACATCCCACTTTGCATAAATTGTTGCTGCACCAGAAACTGGAGCTGTAAAGTCAAATGCACTCTTGAATTCTGCATCTGAATACCAACCAGCAAATGCATATGTTTCTGCTGCTGTTGCTGCCTTTGTTGGGTCTGTTGGCTGAACTACATATTCACCTGGGAATAAAGATTGTGAATCAATTTGAGTTCCGCCATTTGTATTAAATGTAATAGTTACTTTATCAGTTTGATTCCATTTTGCATAAAGTGTTGTTGAACTTGTGATTGTATCAGTTGCAAAATCAAATGCCTTTGTGCATGCTACATCTGAATACCAACCTGCAAATTCATATTTTGAAGTTGAAGTTGCAGCCTTTGTTGGATTTGTAGGTTGTGTTGCCTTTTGGCCATATAAAACTGTTTGTGAATCAATAGATGTTCCACCATTTGTATTGAATGTAACTGTATATTCGATTGGTGTTGCAGTCCACTTAGCATAAATAGTTGTTGCTGTTGTAATTTGAGCAGTAAAATCAAATGCTTGTGTAAAATCTGCATCTGTATACCAGCCTGCAAATGTATATGTTTCTGCTGCTGTTGCAGTCTTTGTTGGATCTGCTGGCTTAGAAATTGTTTCTCCTGGATAAACTAAAATAGACTCCACATGAGAACCACCATTAGATTCAAAAATTACTGTTATCTTATCTGTTTGATCCCACTTTGCATATAAAGTGATTGCAGATGTTATTTTATCATTAGTAAAATCGAAAACCTCTGTGCATTCTTCGTCTTTATACCAACCAGCAAATGCAAACTTGGTATTATTTACTTCTGCCTTTGTTGGGTCTGTTGGCTTTGATACGCTATTGCCATATGCAACGCTTTGTTGTGCTACTACAGTACCACCATTTGAATTAAATGTTACTAAATATTCTACTGGAGTTACATCCCACTTTGCATATAATGTTGTTGCTGCTGTGATTTTATCATTTGCAAAATCAAATGCTTGATTAAATCCCGCATCCTTATACCAGCCAGCAAATTCATAAGTTTCTGCTGCTGTTGCTGTCTTTGTTGGGTCAGCTGGTTCTTCTACATTACTATTATAATTAATAGTTTGAGGTGCTACCTCGCTACCACCATTTGTGTCAAATGTAACTACAAATTGGTTTGGTGTAGATTCCCATTTTGCATAAAGAGTAATTGCTGCTGTGATTTCGCTATTAAAATCGAATGGTGTAGATAAACTAGCATCTGTAAACCATCCTACAAATGAATAGCTCTCACCTGCAGTTGATTGTTTTGTTGGATTGCCTGGGTTTGTTGCCTTACTGCCTTCTTCAACAATTTGAGGTGCTACTGCAGTACCACCATTTGTTTCGAATGTTACTGTGTAAGAATCCTTTTGGCCACCCTCACTAGTACCTGTTCCTGGATCTTTAACTCCAGAATCATCGCTTGGTTTTTGCTTATTGTTACCACACGCAGCCATACCAAATGCTGCTGATGCGATTAACATACCTAAGAAAAGCTTTCTTTTTTTCATTTCATTTTCCCTTTCGTTGTTATTTAGTGAAACGCTTTCACTCATACACCTATTAAACAAATTATAATCTATAATTATTGGTAAAAACATAAAAAATTTTAAAAAAAATTAAAATAATAAAAAAAGGAGCCGAAGCTCCTTATTCTTATCTTAATTATCTATTATAAATATTACCTGATGTGAACACAAAATTATGACTATTATCTGCTTGTTTAGATACTACGAATGGATCAGTCGATCTACTCTTAATCTTACAATTTAAATCATTGTCAGTATTAGGTGTTACAACTAAATCAAAATCATATTTATTTTCAGCATTCTTTCTAGCTTTAAATTGTACTTCAGTTGTATTACCTTCATCATTAATCTTTTGGTCAATATATACTTGTTTAGTGTTAGCACCATCATAATAATTATATGTATATGTATAATTACTCTTCTTTGTAGTTAGTTCATATTTGAAATGTGATTTTACTTCTACATATCTAGTTTCTGATACATTAACAGTAGATTCATAATCTACTATTGCGCTGTTAGCACTATCCTTTATTGTTTTCTTTGTTTCAAAAATATAAGAATATGCTCCACAAACAATAACACCATTTAATGTACTCTTCTCTTGGTAATTAGCCTCACCAATATTCTTTTGTTCTGTTATAACCTCATTATAATATAGGTGATATTCATAATAAGGACTAACAACCTTTAAATCTTTATCAAATTGATATGCTGTATTATTATTCTTTGAAACAGTTGCTACAACTTGATCATCTAAATCATACATAGCTTCAATGTCATAAACATATGGATTAAAATCATCAACTAATATAGCTTCAATGTCATCATTCATTCCAGCTCCAATAGCTATATCATTAACTGGAACAACATTTAATGTATTTGCAACATTAATAATATTATATGATTCTTGTGTAGAAATCTTATTTAATACTGTTCCAACCTCATCACTATATGTATGAATTGTATCAGCTGGCTCATTTCCATTATTAACTTTATTGCCATTATTTAAATTTAATCCGATAGATACACCAACAACTACTGCTAGTGTACAAGCTGCTGCACCAAACATAACTACTGGTGCGAAATTAAATCTCTTTTTTCTTACTGGAGTAGGTGTAGCATTTAATACCTTATTAGTATCAACTCTACTTATAATTTCAGCAGAAAAATCATCTATTGGTTGTTTATTTGCAGCTTCTATTAATTTTGTTTTAATATTATTTTTCATCTGCAACACCCGCTTTTTTACGTAATTCCTTTATCGCTTTATTATAAATCCAGAGAACTGTACCTAAAGGCTTATCTACTATTTTAGAGATTTCTTTAAATTTAAGATCATTGATTATATGTAAAATAACAATCTCTTTAGCTGTATCATCTAAATCCTTTAGCATTTCTAAAACCTTAATTGATGAATCATCAGGATTATTTGATTCCTCATGAGGAATATAATCAATTATTTCCTCATTATGAACCAGCTTCTTTTCTCGGTTATAATAATTGATCGCAATGTTGTGAGCAATTGTTGATAAATATGCATTAATATTTGTTTTCGATTGATACTTAGAAATATTTTCCAAGAATTTAATGTAGGTGTCCTGCATTAAATCATCTACTGCATCCTTATCCTTTATAATTGCGGCAATTGTGAAGAAAACTCTTTTTTTTGTTTCATTATAGAATTCATTAAAATGATTATAATTACATTCACGAAATTCTTCTATAATTTCATCTAATTTCATTTCCTCACATCCTTTAAACAATTATAATATCGGTTTTATTGGCAATATTTAAAAATATTTTAACATAATTATTAAAATAATTAAAGATTTTAAAAAATACAAAGAAAAAGCCTAGGCCTAAGCCTAAGCTGGAAAAGTTAATCCTCCGGGATTATGAATTGGGGCATCTGCCAATGTAGGTAATGAATACATATAACTTAGCCCTGTGCTTAAATTACCACTTAAATCTGGAACATGACTATCTGTAAATTCAGAATCTACTCTACCATAATAAGTATATTTTGGAAATGGCTGATTTGGCGTTGGATCATCCCATGTTACATCAAATCCATACCACTTTGAAACTGTTTCACCATCAATAGAATAATTTAACTTAACATAGTTCCAAGCATGTGCTTCACCTTCTCCTACTATTGCAGGTAGTTCATTATATGCATCACCAGTTACTAATATACAATAAATATCATTCTTATTTAATAAATATTGGAATAATTCAGCATATGATTCACATACACCTTCATGCTTTACTACAATACCTAGTAAATTATGGGCAAATGATGAATCATCTGGTGATGCATCATTTATATTTGAAACTTGAACATAATCTACAGTACCATTTGGATAATCTATTCTTTTTAAATAATGACCATGTTCATCCTTCTTAAATGCATACTCAGAGTGAGTAACAATATAATCATGAATCTTTTGAATCTTTGTTAATATATCATCTCCAGTAGTGAATGTAGCCTTTATTGTTGCATCATAAGCTTCAAGCTGCTGATTATATTGCTGTCTAACAGATCCTTGATAATAATCAGGATCACATACTAATGCTAAATATTCTCTTCTTGAACCGCCAATTTCATAAGTTGAGCTTAATAATGTATTAGATAAGAAATAATATTCAGGTCTATCTAATGTTACAGTTTTATATACTGCGGCAGCCTCGGAATAAGTTAAGCCGTATACAGAATAGCTTATTTGATCCTTAATAATGTAATAATCATTATTAGAACCACCAACAAGTCTTGTTTCTTTAGCTAATGTTCTATCAGAATTCATAAATTCCTTACATGCATTATCAATATCTGTATATAAGCCTATTAGCTGATTTTTAATGCTTTCATATTTTTGTAGATCTAAATATCCATAATCTTTATTATCTTCATCTATATCAACAGGTGTATATGTTTCTTCTGGAATAGTGTTGATTATACCACTTGGGTCAATTCCAGCATTGTCCTTAATAAAGCCCATGATATCACATGATGATAAAGATAGCACGCATAGTGATAATAATGCGGGGATTAAAACTCTCTTAAATTTCATAATACCACGTCCTTGTATATATATTTTATCACAAGAAGGCTTAAATATAAACATTTATATTAATATAACTTGTAATAAGCATATAATTAAAATATAATTATAGGTGATATTTCTACTATAAAAATAAGGTGATTATATGGCTAATAATTTAGGTAAATTAAGAAAAGAATTCGGCTTAACTCAGGCTGATTTAGCCAATATTTTAGGTACTACTTCTACAAATATTGGATATTATGAGCAAGAGAAAAGAGATTTCTCTACTAAGCTATTAATTAAATTAAATGATTTGTTTAAAGCATCTATAGATTATATACTTGGTATTAAAGATGAAGGTATATATATTTATTTTGAAGGAGAATCTATAGTTGAATTTCAAATATCAGAACAAAAGTTAAATGAATACCTTAATAAAAAGGTTATTTATTATAAGGATGATAGCTATAGAAGATATATTAATATTAATGAATTATTAGGAATTAAAAGTGGACTTAATTTATCTAACCTAATGCAAAATATAGAAAGCCTTGATGAATTAGAAATATTATTAGGTAATTTACCTATTTCATCTAAAGAAGATTTAGATAGATTATATTCTATTGAAAAATTAAAAACTTTACCAATAGAAAAAATACATGCAATAAAAAAATTATTAGAATTCCTATAGGAGGATTAAATATGAGTAAAAAGGTATTAACAATTCAAGACATTTCATGTTATGGACAATGCTCTACTACTGTTGCCTTACCTATATTATCACATTATGGTATTGAAACAGTTATTCTTCCATCTGCAATATTATCTACACATACATGTGGATTTACTGATTTCACATTCCTAGATTTAACTGATGAAATGCCTAAAATAATTGATCATTGGGTTTCTGAACATATCGAGGTTGATTGTATATATACTGGATATATTGGCAATAGAAAGCAATTTGATATTATTTTAAACAATAAGCATAAGCTATTAAAGGATGGAGGATTATTTATCGTAGATCCTGCAATGGCTGATAATGGTAAGCTATATCCTGGTTTAGATGAATTTATTGTATTAGGTATGAAGAAAATGTGTATGGAGGCAGATTATATTATCCCTAATGTAACTGAAGCATGTCTTCTTACTGGTATAGATTATGTTGAACCAAAAGATCAAACAATTGAATTTTATCAAAATTTATTAGTTGAATTATATAGATTAGGTGCTAAAAATGTAATTCTTACTGGTGTTATGGATGGTGATGATTCTATAGGAGCAATCGGATTCGATGGAATTACAAGAACTACAGTATTAAAGGAATTACAGCCTAAATCATACCATGGTACTGGTGACATCTTCTCTAGTGTTATTGTTGCCGATATATTAAATGGCAAATCAATGAGAGAAACATTACACCACGCTACAGATTTCATCATTGATGCGATAAATGAAACTATTGATGATGACAAGCATGGATATGGTGTTAAATTTGAAGAAGTATTAAAAAATGAAGAATAATATGAAAGCCCCTTAAGACAAGGGGCTTTTATTATGCAATAAAAAAGTATAGCAAATGCTATACTCTTTCATCATTTATTAATATTATTTCTTCTTTTTCTTCTCTATGTAGAACTATCTTTAATCTAGAATAAATAATGCATGCTAGAATTACCATAAATATATCTTTAGTAATAAATGGTAATAATCCAACCTGAATAACATAAATAAAATCTTTATTTAATCCTTTATATAAATTAAATACTACAAACATATATGATAGACCACATACATTAATAATTATTAATCCAATAAAAGATAAGATATATTTAGCATAGAATTTATTAAATCTAGGCTCAAGTCCAATTACTAATGATGCTAGAAGGAATCCTACAACAAATCCAAATGATGGCATATAAATATATTGAATACCTCCACCAGTTGAGAATACAGGAAGTCCTATTAATCCTAATATAATGTATATAGTAAATACTATAGCTGCACGCTTAGTACCTAACACTAATGAAATTATAAATACAGCTAATGTTTGAAATGTAACTGGAATAGGTCCAATTGGTATTGCAAGCTTAGCTCCAACAATCATTAATGCTAAACAAATAGCCATTAATGTTAAATCATAAATTTTACTTCTATTTTTACTCATTTTTTTCACCATTAATATTATATTCTTCTAATTCATAATAATCAATTCTTTCACTATTATTATAATAAGGAGAATAAATATTTTCTTCTGGATTAATACCAGCTAATATACATACTTCATCATGTACTCTTTTAGTTAAATCATCTTTTTGTAATGTATATTCTAATTCATTATTCTTAAATATAGGTTTTCCTATATTTAGAGTTAATGCTGCTGGCTGTTTAAATATCTTTCTTCTTATCCAGCCTGGCTCTCTATAAGAAAAAGCCATAGGAATAATAGGCTTATTCATCTTTATAGCAAGTGCTGCCGCACCATCCTTAAATGGTCTAATAGGATAATAATATTCCCACATGCTTCCTTCAGCATAAATATGAATCCAATGTCCTGTATTTAACAATTCATTTATTGTCTTAAAGAATTTAATCTTTCCACCCATACTTGTAGGAATAGGAATACCACCTACAAGTCTAACTAGATTTCCACTTTCACCATTAACGTTCTTATCCCATACAATAGTGTATGGCTTAATAGGTTTTATAGCCTTCATTATTGAAATATAGTCCCACATATGAATATGGTTACTAACAGATATAACTCCTTGTTTAATTAATGCCTTGTTTTCCTTTAGATTCTTCTTTCCTTTTATTTTTAATCCTAGATACAATCTAGAATATGGAAATACTATAATAACTAATACTATTCTTACTAAAAATCGTAAGAATCTAAATGATTTTTTAGTATTAACATAAGGATAATTTGAATCAAATTTTATATTTCTATTCTTTTTTATTTTTAAATAGTGTTCTGAGGTATCCTTTGGATAAGGATACTTCTTTGTTTTAGGATCAAAGCCCATATTATCCTCCTTAATCTAAATAATCGTAATCTATAGATTAATTATAGCATAATATTAAGAGAAAGAAAAACTGAGCAAAATTGCTCAGTTTATTACTAATTAAACGTTTCCTTCGACATCGTCTCCAACATCGTCGCCATCTTTATCGCTTACAGAAATTATATCCTCAATTTCTATAAGCTCTTCTTCTAAGAAAGGTTTATTGTATTCTTTCATTATTAAGCCTCAACTATTACTGATTTTGGTGTTGATGTTACAACATGACCATCAGTATATTCTACTGAATAAGCCATTGTAAGCTTATGTCCATCATATTGTCCATCTGTATTAACAATTTTCTTATAAATATATCGAACACCTTCAGCAGCAGTTTTTAAAGCTTGACCATTTTGCTTTAATGACTTATATACTGATTCTAATGTGTATTCAGCTGATTCACCAGTTGTTTCATCAGTAATAACCATTACAATATCCTCAATTTCACATGCTGATACAAAATTCTTGATTGTTCCAATAAATACAATTGAGCTTATTGAACCATCTTCATTGTAATTGAATACAATATCATTATCTGTTACAGATGCTTGATATTCAGTATAAGCTGCTTTTACTTCTTGTAATGCATTATATGCAGCAACTACTGCTTCATTCTCTTTATCATAAGAATTTAAAGCATTATATAATTCTTCTGCTTCATTAATTAATGCATAAGATGAAGTTTCACCCTTTACAGCGTTAGCTTCAGCTACTTTATTAACAAATGCTTCAATAGCAGCATTTGACATTTCATTATACATATTTAATGCTTCTAAATATAAATTATAATTAGAAATTTCTTCATTTGAGATACCTAATGCATTTGCTGCTGCAATTTCATTTGCAATATCATCTAATAATTCTTTAGTTGCATCATCATATGATACATTTAATAAAGGCATTGTTGTTCTTACAAAAGCACTAAATAATCTTAATTCTGAAATCTTAGCTTCAACATTAGCTAATTCATCATATTTAGCTAAGATATCTTGATATGTATCATAATCAGCAATCTTAGAAACATGGTTAACACCTTCTAAAGATTCCTTTGCAGCATCTACAAGATTTGTAAATTCTTCTGATGTAGATACACCATATGTATTATAATAATTAATTAAATTTTCAATAGCTTGATTTGATTCTTCTCTATTCTCGATTTCAGTTTCAGTAACAACTGTAACTCCAAATAAGCAAATGTATTGTGTATCAGACTTTAAACCAACTGTTCCTTGAGTTCCAAATGTAAATTCAGAATAATACATTGAATCTAATTGTTCTGTGAATGTATCAACAGTTGTATATTTGTTCTTACCTTTTTCCTTAATAACACTAACTGTATTATTATTTGAAACATAATAAGTATTATCAACTGGTGTCTTATCTACTACAGTGTAGTAAACACCACATCTAGTTCCTTCTGAAGCTGAGATATAGTATTGAGCTAAATCTTGATTCTTAGATTGCTTTTTGAAGAAGCTGTTGAATAATGATTCCCATGAAGAATATGTTGGAGTTGTTGCTAATAAGCAATAATTAAAATTATAATCTCCAAAATCAAATCCAGCATTTAAAATATTTCCTTGGTAGTTGTTACCAAGCTTAACACTTACATTTAGGTCTTGCGCAATATATGCACCTGATTCATAATTAGAAGTTAGATTATTTGCATCAAATACAAATTGGTCATTAGTTACGATATCATTAGATGTCGCATCAATTGAAACAGTGCATAAAGAAAAACCTAGCACACACATAGCTACTGCAGTTCCTGCAAAAAATTTTTTTCTCACTTCGAAAAAAAACCTCCCTTATAAATAGTCAATTACATTTAAGATGAAAGTCTATTTTTGCAACTGGCTATCCACAAGGGACCCTATAGCTTTGCGTCGCTAGATTGCTCTAACTTTGCTAAATTAAATTTTTTCCCCAATTTCATCCATATACATTATAGCACAACTTTTGGTCAAATCAACAGAAAAAAGTGAAATTTTTACAAAAAATGCATGTTTTTGTGTATTATCTAGTGTAAAATTTTTCATTTTCGACCTTTTTGTGCATAAAAAGCGTCTGAAAGATGAATATTTGGTCCCATATGAATTAATTTTATAAATTATAAATAGAATTAATAATGAATGTAATACTTCTTCTTATCAAACAAAAAAGATTCACCACTAGGATGAATCTATTTTTGTCTTAATTCTTTAAATTTATTTTTTGATTCTTCACTAAATCTTAATGAATCACAAATTTTAGATATTGCCTTTCTCTTTAATGTATTATCTGTGCATTTAGATAAATAATCATATACTTCTTTTTCATAGTTTACGGCAATAAATGATAATAGCCAGGCCTCAGCCATCATTACCATATATTCCTCATTATTTTTCATTAAAGGTAATATCTTTAATATATCTTTATTCTTAGTTTGTTTTAATCCTAATACATATGACATCCTTCTTTCATATGTATATTTTGTATTATATTTGTTAATAAAGAAATTATAAAATTTATCAAAGCTAACCTTTTTCATATATGAAGATAAACAATCAGTTACTGCCCATGATTTAGCATATTTAATATTATTACTTAAAAATTCTAATTGCTCATCTATATTATTTAATCTAATTAATGATAAACCAAAATAAATATGATCTACTTCTAAATATTTGCCTAATATAAAATCATTAGTATTTAATTCATTATCTAGCTTGTGCTCTTTAATTATTTCTTTTAATACAGGATTTTTAACACCAATAGAAATATATTCACTATTAGATAATGATTTAGAGAAATCAGCAAATTTATTATCTTTAATTTTAAATAAATATTCTTCTAATCCTTTATATGTCATAAATTAGTCTCTTATTATATCTTTTTTAAATATTATTAAAAAGTGAAATCTGTTTTTAATACATTATCTCCATAAATTGTTTTAAAATTATCTTTCATAGAAATAACATTATATCCAGCTTCTTTCCATTGAATCTTTAAATCTAATGCTTTTTCTCTATTTGCATGATCTCTTTCTTCATCATCTGCAATAAGCATAAATACTTCTGTATCATATTTAGGGTTAGATAAGCAATAATTATGCATTGCTGAATCTCCACCACTATTTCCAAAAGATAATACTGGTATCTTTCCGATTTCTTGAGCTATTTGCTTAACCTTATTTGTTTTTAAATTTTTTATTATTAATTCATCTGTTCTGATTAGAGTTTCATCAACTCCGCATGTGTAATTAACACCTTCTGTATCACCTTGGCCAGAAGATTCTAAAACAACATCCATGCCAATAACTCTATTAGGCTCAATACCAATAGATTCAACTAGCGCTCTACAAATAAATCTATCAGAGCCACTAACAACATAATATGTGAAATCATTCTTCTCTAGATAATCAAAAATTTCTAGCATTGGCTTATAAAATGATTCTCCATAAGTCATACCACTAAATCCATTGGCAGGCGTTTTAGCATAATCCTTAACATATTTATCAAATTCAGCTATAGTCATTCCAGCGTATGCTTTTGCTGCAGCATTTGCGTGAATCATATCGAAATGATCAGGTAATGTAGTGCCGTTTCTAACGAAGTCTCTAATACTATTTGCTGCATCTATTTCTGATTGAGATGCCTTATTTTTATATGTTTCATCATCTAATACTCTATATTCAAGCAAATTATATTCAAAATATGTTGGATATAATTCACCTACAAATGTACCATCCATATCAAATGTTACTATTCTATCTTCTACTGGAATATATTTTTTAGATTTTTTATTAGTTGCTTCTTTTACAAATTCCTTTAAAGTATCTAATGAGTCACATTTATTCCATGTTTTAAAATTATAATTAGCTTTGTTTTTAGAACAGCTTACTAAAGTTATCATTAAAGCTGGAATTACTAATAATCTTATATATCTTTTCATAATAATTACCTCCTTAGCATATACATATTATACCATAGAAATAAAAAGGATGTGAGCATTTGTCCACATCCTATATTATTAATGTTTAATATTTAAAATCTTATAAATATCTTCAATAGTTTGTAATTCTTTTCTTACTTTAACTAATTCAATACCATTCTTGTAATAAATAATTACATCTTTTTCTTCTGGTAACATACAGTGATGTACTCCACCCTTACCATTCATTGAATTTTGGTATGAACCAGTACCTAATAATCCAATATAATTATCTTCACAATCAGGCATTAAGAAATATCCTGTTGATTTATCAAAATATACATCATCACAATCACAAGTGATACCTGCTAGTCTTGCCTCAACCATTGGCTTATCTAGGTTGTTGATAGGCTTAATTAGCATTGGCTCACCTAAAGCATACATTTCAGGTAATGCAATTAATAATGATGAGTCAACAATATGCCATGGATATTTACCAGTATTTTTAGTACCTACAACCTTGTAGATATTTACTGTTGAATCCTTTTGACTATATTTACCATTTTCACTAATTAAATTAGGAATGGCAACCTTATTCTTAGAACATAAATCCTTAATATGATTTAAGATTGATGTTGCGTAAGCTACATAATCAAATTCTCCTTCGATTGGAAGTGGTGTTCCTCCACCAAAATCGAAATAGATAACTGAATCATACATCTTTTTAGCTTTAATATAATATTTAAAAGCTAAATCAAAGTTCTTAAAGAATTTATCTTCTTCAAAATCAAATCCTCTTTGATGATAATGAATTGTATTTAAAACCATATTAGTATTCTTAATATCATTTAAAATATAATCAATTTCATCAGCTGTTAGACCAAATCTATCATCTGGTACCTCAGGCTCATATAAGCTTGATAAATGAACTCTAAGACCAATCTTTAAGCATACATCCTTTTTCTTGAAATATTCATATTCATAAATATCATCAATAACTGTAATAATATTATAGCCAATGTTATGAGCTAAAATAATAGCGTCTAAATAATCATCTTGTTTTAAGCCATTACAAACAATTAGCTTGTCATGGAATAAAGGATATTTTTCATACATTTTTAAAGATAATACTAAATCATAGAAAGATGATGTTTCAAGACCATCTGCAAAAATAAACGCAGATTCAATTTCATCCTTTCCATAATTAGCTTTGTTAGCATTTAAGTAGATGAAATTACCCTCGTAATTAGTTGCCTTTCTTGCAGTCTCAAATGCTTCCTTAAGTGATAAGATACGTTCCTTAATAATGTCTAAAAAAGTAACAGTAAGCGGTGTACCAAATCTTTTTGCTAAATCTACAAGGCAATAGCCGTTATAATATAGCTTCCCATCTTTTTCTTCAATAAGATTTTTCATAAAACATTACTCCTTTGATATTTTCAAATTTCGTGATTATAATGTTGCTTATTACTACCATATTCATGACTATGCATAAAAGGCTCCCATCGTCAGACTTCTAATCCTTATATTTTGTTAAATTTTTTGTATTCATTTTTATAAAAATACAAAATAAAAATTATCATATTATAAATGTAATTGCAATACTTTTTTTAAATTTTATTTATAAAAAAATTTCATAGAAAAAATGACTACTACTTTAGTATGTTTTATAGGTATAAAAAAAGAGGTATTTCTACCTCTAAATTATTCTTCTTCAGATTTTATATCAGCATCATACATATCAGCTGCTTCTTCGTATGAATAACCTCTTTTTTCCATGCCAGATACATACATTTTTCTATTTAGTTCTTCATCATATGAAAGGATTGGTTTAACATGTAATCCCTTCTTACGCTTGAAATAATTTCTTGTAATCTTGGCAATTAATCCACTTAATAATGTTAAAGCAATTAAATTTGGAATCGCCATTAGTATATTAAATGTGTCTGAAAGCTCCCAAACAAGGTCAACTGACATTGTGGCTCCAATAACTATTAAAGCTATAAATATAATCTTATATATTAACTTAGATTTAAAACCAAATAAGAATTCAATTGCCTTTTCACCATAATAGCTCCAAGAAATTATGGTCGTAAATGCGAATAATGGGAGTATTATTCTATATACTACTATTCCAAAGGTACCAAAGCTTTGATTGAATATAAATAATCCTATTTCAGAGCCTTTTAGGGTTCCTGATATATCTACACCAGATACTAAAATAATTAATGCAGTTAATGTACAAATAATGAATGTATCAAGGAAAACCTCAAATATACCCCATAAGCCTTGATCTACTGGCTCATTAACATTTGCCTGAGAATGGGCAATAACTGATGAACCTAAACCTGCTTCATTAGAGAATATTCCTCTTGCTACACCATATCTACATGCCTTAACAATTGTATACCCTAATATACCTGCCCCAGCACTTCTTATGCTAAATGCATTAGAGAATATAGATACAAAGGCATCAGGTAATTTAGATATATTCATGAATATTATAATTACTGCAAGAATTATATATAAAAGTGCCATAAATGGAACTAATAATGATGTTACATTTGATATTCTTTTTATTCCACCAATAATTACAACACCAACTAATAAAGCTAAAATAAAGCCAATTATTAGTTTAATTACCCAATCATCAAGCTGAGCATTAAATGCACCAACAAGAGTTGTTGAAATACTATTAGATTGTGCAAAATTATAACCAATTGATGCGAATACAGCAAATATAGAAAATGCTATAGCAAGCCACTTAAATCCTTTACCAAGGCCTCTTAGTATATAATACATAGAGCCACCCTTATATTCGCCATTTTTATCTAAATTTCTAAAATAAATACCTAATGCATTTTCTGAATAATTTGTTACCATTCCAAAGAAGGCACTAAACCACATCCAAAATATTGCCCCTGGTCCTCCAGCAACAATTGCTGTAGCAACACCTACAATATTTCCAGTACCTACTGTTCCTGCTACTGCTGTTGCGAATGCAGCGAATGGAGAAACCTTTGTTTTTTCCTTTTTTGAATCCTTTGATACAGTATCCTTTATAGTTTTACCAAGTGTACTTTTAAAGCTATATCCAAATTTAGTAACCTGCATAAATCTATTCTTTACAGTTAATAATATACCTACTGAAAAGATTAGAATCATTATTATTACTTGTAAAACTGAATTTATATTTTCTACAATATTTAAAGCATCTAAAAACATAATATTTTTCCTTATCAAAACATATATCTTATAATAACAAATAACCACACCTAATTCAAGAAAAAAAGAAAAACATTAAAATTACATCAATAAGTAAAGAAGATTTATTAATTTTTATTTTTTTATAAAAAAGAGTCGTTAGAATACCAAATTAGTTTCTTAACGACTCTTTCAAAAAATATCAAATTTAATTATAATGATTCAAGCATTTTTAAAACTATATTACTTGAATTAGAAGCTGCGATATCCCCAAAATTTTCATAACTATCATGAGCATTACCATCAGCCTTATCTGACAATGCTCTAATCACAACATAAGGAACATTATAATTCATGCATACCTTTGCAATAGAAACTCCTTCCATTTCACATGCGTATGCATTGTAGTTATCTTTTAATTCTTGAACATATGTTTCAGATGCAATGAATTGATCACCTGTTGCTATAACTCCTTTAAAGGAATGATTTTCGCCAATAACTTCTATAGATGAATTATAAGCTAAATTAACTAAATCTTTATCACATTCATAATAAGTACCAGGTTCATCACTAAAGCCTGGATCTCCTGAAACCCATTCAAATCTATCATTAGTAAGAATACCATAATCGTGCTCTACTAGTTTTGTCGCAACAACAACATCTAAGACTTCTGTTTCATCTGAAACTCCTCCAGCAATACCAGTAAATATTAATTTTGATATATTATATTTATTTAACATTGTAGTCGCACCTGAAGATGCATATACTTTACCAATTCCAGATCTAGAAATAACTACTGGCTTACCATGTAATGTTCCTACATGATAATCTACTGTTCCAATTTTATCAACATGATCTATTTTAGCATCTTGTAATAATAATTCTATTTCATTATCCATCGCAGATATAATACCTATGCGTGACAATTGATTTGTTTTACATCCCGTTAATAAAAACACTAAAACTACTGAAAATATAGCTATTATTCTTTTCATATTATGCTAATATAATCAAAATTGATTATATATCCTCCTTCTTTCAATTTTAAACCCTAAATTATTCACATTATCACAAACATGTAATACATTACTTAAATTATATCATTTTAAGTTATTTTGTGCTATAATAAAACTATAAAAAGGAAGTTGTATATATGAGACATTTTATTAAAATAAAATTACAACTTAACAAAAAAATCAAGCCTTATTGTAGAAATACAGTAAGGCTTTTCTTTTTTAGAAAATTAGGAGGAAAAATATATGAATAATCAAGAAAAGAAATATGAATTGATAAAATTTGAAGATGGAGAATTCAGTTTAGATGTGAATGTATCTCCTGATGAAGATACTGTATGGATAAATGTTCATGATCTTGCAAAATTATTTGAACGAGATGAAAAAACAATAAGAAAACATATTAATAACATTTTAAATGAAGAATGTGATAATTCAGCTGTCGCATTTTTTGCGACAACTGCTTTAGATGGCAAAACATACAATGTCGCTTATTATAATTTAGATGTAATAATATCATTGGGATA
>JAEEGL014078672.1_pt1 | contig 82998 bp, 69 predicted proteins | sample 9134231 | NCBI WGS metagenome assembly JAEEGL01 (sample SAMN16246548, study PRJNA631951) | gut metagenome | biome: gut microbiome; feature: rumen; material: fiber-attached | host: Bos | place: Iran: Karaj | collected 2018-10
AATAGTTTCTTCATAATGATGCTTTAAAACGTTGCAAATTTAGCACGTTTTCTGTTAACCACCAAACATTTTGCCCGTGCCCTTACTTTTTGCAAATAACTGTAAATCAATTAGATATAAGCATCAGAAATGTGCCCTTTGATTTTTCTGCACAAATTACCGCAAATTGACCGTGAATTATCAAACAACTTTCACAACCGAGAAACAACTTGAACAACATTTTGTAGGATTAACTCGCTTGAGTAGCCTGCGGCTCTAAAAATGTCATTGTAAAAAATTTTAGCGCGACAGCGCCAGTTCAATTTTAGCACGCAGAGCTCCAATTTCCACTCCGCCAGGAGTGGCAAAAGTGGCCAATATGCAATTTTAAATCTAATTTTAATTCAATTTTAAGTGCGTAGCACGCCCTTCGAGAATCTAACGCTGTGAGGATTTTTTAACCCGAATCGGTCATTAGGCGACGAAAGGTTGTTTTTTTAGGTCTATTTAAGCTGTATCTAATTTTAATTGTGCATTATGAATTATTTTTATTATCTTTGCATCTTGTTTTTTGTTAAAGGTCGAGATATGGAAATTAACTTTATAACAGAAGGTGTTGAGATGCCTCGCATCGACCAGGCTACGGTGAGTGGCTGGATAGAGGCTGTGGCACACAATCATGGCAGGGCAGTGGGTGCACTCACCTACGTGTTCTGCGATGATGAGTATATCTTAGCCACCAACAAGCAGTTCCTTCAGCACGACTACTACACCGATATCATCACCTTTGACTACAGCAACAGCCACCGCATTGCTGGCGACATGGTTATCTCGCTCGACACGGTGCGCAGCAACGCCGTGCAGCTGGGCGTAGATTACGATGGCGAACTGCTGCGCGTCATTATCCATGGCGTGCTGCACCTGTGCGGCATCAACGACAAGGGTCCCGGCGAGCGCGAGATAATGGAACAGCACGAGAACGAGGCGTTGGCAATGCTTAATAGTTCAGAGTTCACAGTTCAAAGTTCATAGCTGGGCTGCGCCTTTTAAAAAAACTGACAACTTCAAACAGATGAGATACGACTACGACGTGATAGTGATAGGTGCCGGCCATGCTGGCTGCGAGGCGGCTTGTGCGGCTGCGCGGCTGGGGTCCACTACCCTACTCGTGACCATCGATATGAACAAGGTGGCGCAAATGAGCTGCAACCCTGCCGTTGGTGGTATCGCCAAGGGACAGATTGTTCGCGAGATTGACGCGCTAGGCGGCCAGATGGGTATCGTCACCGATCGCTCGTCGATACAGTTCCGTATGCTCAACCGCAGCAAGGGTCCAGCGATGTGGAGCCCGCGCTCGCAGAGCGACCGCACTCGCTTCATCGAGAACTGGCGCAAAATCCTTGACGACACGCCTAACCTATATATGTGGCAAGACAGCGCCACTAGCCTCGTGATAGAGGACGGCGTGGTGAAGGGCGTTAAGACTGCCTTTGGTGTTACATTCAACGCAAAAGCAGTAATCCTCACAGCAGGCACTTTCCTCAACGGACTGATGCACGTGGGCAGCGTGCAGGTGGAAGGCGGCAGGGTGTCGGAACCCGCGTCGCACGGCATCACCGAGCAACTTGTAGAACTTGGCTTCAGCGCCAACCGCATGAAGACTGGCACGCCCGTTCGTCTCGACGCACGCACCATCGATTACAGCCAGGCACAACGCCAGGATGGCGAGACCGATTTCCACCATTTCTCCTATTTGCCTGGCATCCACAGCGAGCTCAAGCAACGCCCTTGTTGGATAGTATATACCAACGAAGAGGTGCATCAAGTGCTTCATGAAGGACTACCCTACTCTCCACTCTACAACGGACAAATTCAGAGCGTGGGACCTCGCTACTGCCCAAGCATTGAGACCAAACTGGTGACATTCCCCGACAAAGATTCTCACCAACTCTTTATCGAACCCGAGGGCGAAACCACTCAAGAGATGTACCTAAACGGCTTCTCATCGTCGATGCCCTGGGACGTGCAGATTGAGGCGCTTAGCAAGATTCCCGCGCTGCGCAACGCGCAGGTCTATCGCCCTGGCTATGCCATAGAATATGACTTCTTCGACCCGCGTCAGCTCACCCATACCCTCGAGACCAAATTCGTGAAAAATCTGTTCTTCGCAGGGCAGGTCAACGGCACCACAGGTTATGAAGAAGCAGCAGGACAAGGACTCGTGGCAGGTATCAACGCCCACCAGACCATAAACGGGAAGGAGCCATTTGTGCTTAGCCGCGATGAGGCCTATATTGGTGTGCTCATCGATGACTTGGTGACAAAGGGTGTTGACGAGCCCTACCGCATGTTCACCTCTCGTGCCGAGCACCGCATCTTGCTGCGTCAAGACGACGCCGACATGCGCCTCACTCCCAAGGGTTATGAACTGGGCCTCGCCACACAGGAACGCTACAACCTGATGGTGAAAAAAAGGGACCAAGTGGAAGACTTAGTGCAATTTACCCGTGACTTCTCAGTTAAGGCCGCGCTAATCAATCCATCGCTCGAAAAAGCTGGTTTACAACCACTTAAGCAAGGATCAAAACTCTATGACCTGTTACTGCGCCCACAGTTTGATATACAGCAACTTGCGCAGTTCATCCCTACTCTTCGTGATAAGATTGATGCCCTTGAGGACGCACGACGCGACGAAATTGTTGAGGCTGCAGAAATCAAGATCAAGTATCACGGATACATCCAGCGCGAGGAGTTAATAGCCGAAAAGATAGGCCGCCTTGAGCAGGTAAGGATAAAGGGGAAGTTTTACTACTCCACCATCCAGCAGATTTCTATCGAGGCGCGTCAAAAACTAGAGAGAATAGATCCCGAAACCATTGGTCAGGCGTCACGCATACCGGGCATCTCACCAAGCGACATAAACATCCTTCTCATACTCATGGGGCGATGAGAAACAATTAAATGTTTCACGTGAAACACTCACCTCTCCCCTATCTCAAAGATGAAAAAATTATAACACAAAATATTTTACCATTATGGAAAAAGAGAAAATTGAATTAGTGAAAAGCAAAGTCAGGAATATTCCCGACTTTCCAGTGAAAGGAATACAGTTTAAAGACCTAACCACCGCGTTTAAGGATCCTGAGTCGCTCCGCATAATGTGTGACGCAATTACCGAACTCTATATAGACAAAGGCATCACAAAGGTTGTTGGCATCGAGGCACGAGGCTTCATATTTGGAGCCATCCTCGCTGAGCGATTGGGTGCAGGATTTGTGCCACTACGCAAACCAGGCAAACTCCCCGCAAAAACCATCAAGAAAACCTACACCAAGGAATATGGTGAGGACATTATTGAGATTCATGAGGATGCGATTAACGAGAACGATGTGGTGCTCATGCACGATGACCTACTCGCCACTGGTGGCACAATGGCTGCCGCTCTCGACCTGGTAAAGACAATGAACCCCACCAAGGTTTACATAAACTTTATATGCGAACTAGTGGATCTCAAAGGCCGCAAATTGTTCCCTAAAGACGTGGAAGTAACCTCGCTCTTCGACTTCGAGGGTGAATAGGAAGTAAGAAGTAGGAAGTAGAAAGTAAGAAATGTCTCTCAACACTCCCCTCTTCCCTCTTAACTCTCCCCTCTCTACACTCAACTCTCCCCTATCAACACTATGCTTTCTCTAACCACTTAACTCTATACTAAACCGTGCGCGAAGAGTTAAAGATGAAAATATCGCTGTTGCCTTCCAGTCCAGGTGTGTATCAATACCTGAACACGGAAGGCACAGTCATTTATGTGGGAAAAGCCAAGAACCTGAAGCGTCGAGTGAGCTCCTACTTCAACCGCGTGCATCCTGTGGTGCGCACCAATCTGCTCGTGCGTAACATCTGGGACATGAAATATATAGTTGTTAACAGCGAGGAGGAAGCTCTCGATCTTGAAAATAGTCTCATCAAGGAATATCAGCCTCGTTACAACGTACTGCTCAAAGACGACAAGTCCTATCCCTGGATTTGCGTCACAAAAGAACTTTTTCCGCGAGTTTTTCTCACGCGAGAAAAACATACCAAAGGCGCAAAATATTTCGGCCCATATCCCAAAACTGAGGTGGCTCATGCTCTCGTCGATACCCTAAAACAGCTCTACCCTATCCGCACCTGCCGCCATCCGCTCACTCAAGAGAATGTGGAAAGCGGCAAATACAAACTCTGCCTGCAATATCATATCAAGAACTGCGAGGGCTGCTGCCAGGGATTTGTTTCACATGAAACATACTCGGGATATATCGATAATATCACCAAAATCCTCAATGGCGACACCAAGCAAGTGAGCGATTTCTTGATGCAAGAGATGATGGCAAGAGCCGAAGAATTGAAGTTTGAGGAAGCCGAAATACTCAAACGCAAGTATATGCTGCTTGAAAATTATCGCGCAAAATCGGTAATCGTGAACCCCTCAATTCACAATGTAGATGTCTATTCGATAGTTCGCGACGACAGGGCTGCCTACGTCAACTTTATGCACGTGCGCAATGGAGCAATTGTACAAAGCATAACTATCGAGTATAAATTTCAAGATGCAGGGTCTGACGAAACTGCCGAAGATATACTCTCTACTGCTGTGCGCGATATGAGGGAACGCTTTAGCGACACGTACAAGCACGATAAAGTGAAGGAGATTTTAGTAAATATAATCCCAGATTTCGAGATCGAGGGCATAGATTATGTGGTGCCACAGCGAGGAGATAAACGCAAACTAGTGGCTATTTCTCTTAAAAATGCCGAGCAGTATCGTACTGAAAAACTCAAAATGATTGATAAACTCAATCCCGAGCAGCGAGTTACTCGCACTCTAACCACCATGATGAAGGATCTTCACCTTAACGAACTGCCACGACACATAGAGTGCTTTGACAATAGTAGCATCTCAGGTACCAACGCGGTGGCATCATGCGTAGTATTTAAAAACGCCAAGCCTTCAAAGAAAGACTATCGACATTTCAATATCAAGGAAGCTGACGGAAACGATGACTACGCTCAGATGCGTGAGGTGATAGGACGGCGCTACACGCGGCTTCTCGACGAGGATGCTGAATTGCCTCAACTGCTGGTTGTGGATGGCGGAAAAGGACAGTTAAATGCCGCTGTGGAAGTGCTCGAAGAACTGGGACTACGTGGAACAATAGCTACCATTGGCATCGCAAAACGCCTCGACGAGATTTATTTTCCAGGCGACAGCGTGCCTCTCTATATCGACAAGAACAGCGAGACACTAAGGGTGATTCAGAAGTTGCGCGATGAGGCTCACCGCTTTGGCATCACGCATCACCGCAACAAGCGCAGCAAGTCGCAGGTGCATAGCGTGCTCGACGACATCAAGGGCATTGGCCCTAAGACACGCATGGCGTTGCTCAAGCATTTCAAAAGCGTGAAACGCATCAAGGCGGCAAGCGAAGACGAGATTTCAATGGTAGTAGGAGATGCCAAAGCGCGAATAATCATCACCGCACTGGCAAGCACTAACAACGAGTAAAAATTTCAAAAAAATTCAACAAAGGCAAAGAATCCAAGAAATTTATATTTAGGGCTTCCTTAGCCTAAAAGGAAGAAAAAGTAGGGGAGTGGTACTTTTTTCAATTTTTCTTGAATGTTTTTAGAGAGAAATTAAAATATAACCTAAATAATTGTTATTCAATAAGTTTTACCTAAAAACAGTGTCGTTTATCGCGTTTTAACCTCAATTTTTGGGCAGATTTTTAGACTCACGGGCAAATATCCAGCTCTAGAATGCTTATTTTGGGTAGGTTTTTCCCAAAAAAAGTCTTTACATTTTTTCAATTGAGAAAAATATGCTATCTTCGTGAAAAATTTTTAGACCATAAAAACAGATTATCATGATTAATGTTTTCCACATAGTTTCAAACAAGACATGGGGTGGGGCAGAACGATATGCTAGCGATCTGGTGGCTCACATGCGTCACGACCCAAATTTCTATGTCGAAGTGGTGAGCGCCAAGAACGATGATATCATTGAGCAGTTTCAGAAGATGGACATCCCGGTCTCCATTTTGCCACTCAAGGGTATCAGGGATATCGACAGCCCAGTGAGGCTTGCTAGGATGCTTAAAAAAGGCAAGAATATTGTGCATGTCCACTCCTACCGCGACGCTGTAACTGCGGTTATGGCTCGCATCATCAGCGATAACCCAAATACCAAAGTGGTGTTCACCCCTCATGGACTCAAAAAGCCAAATCTCAACTATGTGTCAAAGAAGATATACCGTAGCATAGACCAATATGTATTCGTGTCGCAGTTTGCCTACAACTACTTTGTCGCACACGCGCCACGCATCAAGAAGCAGCAGACACAAGTTATTCCTGAGAGCGTACTCAACACCGACACAAGCGCACATGCCCATGTGCCAAACTTGCGAGAAGAATTAGAGATGCGTCCCAACCAAGCATTAATCATGTTTCACAGCCGATTGTGCAAAGACAAGGGCGTTGACGTACTACTTAATGCATTAACCCAAATCAATAAAGACTCTTATAAACTTGTGCTACTGGGAGAAGGACAGTCTAAAGCAATGTCACGCATTAAAAGCTTTATCATTGAGAATAAGCTTGTCTCCAACGTGAAACTACTTGGTTTTCAACGCAATGTACACGAATATCTCAAACAATGCGACTTTGGCGTGCAACCATCTACCATCGCCGAGGTGCAGGGCATCAGCAACCTTGAATACATGAAACATGGCAAGCCCATCATCACCACTAACAACGGTGCCCAACCCGAGTATGTTGTTGACCATAAGAACGGACTGCTGGTGAGGCCAAACAATCTTGAACAGCTCGCTGATGCCATAAAGTTGCTGTGCAACGACAAGGAATTCAGAGCGAAACTAGGCACGCAAGCCAAGCAAGATTTTGACTCCAAACTCAACTACGACACCTTCTACAATAAAATTACAACCCTCTATAACAACCTGCTAAACAGCCCAGTAGAGTAGGGGAGGGGTGCTTCGACTACGAAATTCTAGAGCGCTCTAATATTTATCTCTTAGGAAAGTTACTGAGATTTGCTTAATAATGAAATAAGTATTAATTTTGCACTGCAATAGCCTTTAAGAATTGCTATTGCAGTGTAATTTTATTTTGGAACTAATTTACTATTAAATAATTCTTTAAAACAAGAAAATTGCAATGAAAACAGCTTTAAACACTGCTGCGGCACCTGCCGCTATTGGACCTTACAGTCAGGGCATCGCTGCCCAGGGTAAAATGATTTTCCTCTCGGGTCAACTTCCTATTAATCCTGCTACCGGAGCTTTTCCAGAGGGAGGCATCAAGGAGCAGACTCGTCAGTCGCTGCTTAACGCACAGGCTATTCTCAAGAGTGCTGGTCTCAACCTCAACAACGTTGTAAAAACTACCGTGCTGCTGAGCGACATCGCCAACTTTGGTCCTATGAACGAAGTATATGCCGAGTTTTTTGAACAACCCTTCCCTGCCCGCTCTGCATTTGCAGTAAAAGATCTGCCAAAGGGTGCTCTAGTAGAAATTGAGATGATTGCTGCTGAATAATAAACAGCTGCTCACCAAATATTTAGTGGGTGTTCCATAATTATATATCTGTCGCAGTTATACATAATATATAATTATGGAACACCCATTATTTTGCCCTTACATCTACATTTATTATTATCAACAATCACCTGTTGATAACTACGTTTTTCTAGGTTGAAAACTTTATGAAAAAAAGTGAACAAAAAATTTGGAATTTGCTAACTCAACTGGCTTATACGTCAGTTTTTATTTTCCAAATTATTTGTCCACAATCTTTATCTTCAGTTTTACACAACTTTTCAAAACTATTTGTTTATTATTTTTCTAGAATTTTATTAACTTTGCACATTGTTAACAGCTTGTTAATAACATTTGCAATCTATTATAAATCAATTTTTAAAGTTGTAAATAACCTATTAATAACTAATAATGAAACATTGATAAATCAAAAGTCAAGTATTTTATTAAAAAGTTTTCCACTCTATTAACAGGCTATTACCATCATATCTATTTTTATATATAAAATTAAAATTTAAAAAATAAATATATTATGAATGTTGACAAAGGCTATGTTGAGGCACGGATACCTAAAGGTATCGACCTCAAGGAAGAGATATTGAAGCTTAAGAAGGAAAAAAATGCCGTGATAATGGCGCACTTCTATCAGCGCGACGAGATTCAAGATTTGGCCGACTATATAGGTGACAGCCTAGCTCTGGCTCAGCTTGCGCAGGATGTAGAGGCTCCAGTAATTGTGCTGTGCGGCGTGCATTTCATGGGCGAGACTGCAAAGATTCTGAGCCCTGAGAAGACGGTTATCGTTCCTGACCTCAACGCGGGCTGCTCGTTGAGCGACAGCTGTCCTGCCGACAAGTTCGAGGAGTTCATCAAGGAACATCCAGGTCACATTGTTATTAGCTACGCTAATACCAGTGCAGCGGTGAAGGCTCTCACCGATGTTATAGTGACCAGCGGCAACGCTAAGCAGATTGTTGACAGTTTCCCCGAGGACGAGAAACTAATATTCGGACCCGATCGCAATCTTGGTAACTATATAAACAGCATAACTGGTCGCAACATGCTAGTGTGGGACGGCTACTGCGAGGTGCACGAGAAGTTCTCCATAGGGAAGATTCTAGAACTAAAAAAGCAGCATCCCGATGCTCACGTTTTGGTACATCCTGAGTGTCCCAAGCCCATCCGTTTGATTGCCGACAAAATTGGCTCCACTAAGGCCCTTCTCGACTACTCAGTAGCCAGCGAGTGCAACAAGTTCATTGTCGCTACCGAGAGCGGCATCATCTATGAGATGAAGAAACGCTGTCCCGACAAGGAATTTATTCCAGCTCCTCCCGACGATGCTGGTTGCGCATGCAACGAGTGCGCCTACATGAAGCTCATTACCCTCGAGAAGCTCTATCTCTCGCTTAAATACCTGGCCCCAACCATCGAGGTTGACGAGGAAACCAGAGTAAAAGCCGTGCGCCCCATCGAGCGCATGCTCGAGATTTCCAATAGACTGGGGTTGATCAAGAAATAAAAAATAAAGTTAAGTATATTGCGATGACATCGCAATATACAAAAGCACTATTATCATGAAAAAAACTATTTTATTACTAACCATAATACTAAATTTTACAACCGTTATGGCACAAACTAGTGTACTAGATTTTACAGTTAAAGATCGCAAGGGCAATGATGTGGCCCTGAATGAATACAAGGGCAAAGTGTTGCTCATAGTTAATACTGCTACAAGATGTGGCTTCACGCCTCAATATGAGGAATTGGAGGCACTTTATAAGAATTATAAGGACAAGGGTCTTGAGATTCTCGACTTTCCTTGCAACCAGTTTGGCAACCAAGCTCCTGGCACCGAGGATGAGATTCATGAGTTCTGCACCCTAAATTTTGGCACAGAGTTTCCTCAATTTAAGAAAATAGAGGTCAATGGTGAGAACGAGCATCCGCTGTTCACCTTTCTCAAGAAGGAGAAAGGCTTTGAGGGTTTCAACCTTGAGCATCCTATAGGCAAAATTCTCGATGAGATGATGACAAAAGCCGACCCCGACTACGCCAGCAAGCCCGATATTAAATGGAATTTCACCAAGTTCTTGGTTGACGGCGATGGCAAAGTGATTGCTCGCTATGAGCCCACTCACGATATCAAGCTTATAGAGGAAGATATTGTTAAGCTTCTCGAGAACAAAAAAAATTGCTGCTGCTGTGGCAAATAAATATTAACGATGAGAAGGGCGTGACAGGTTCTGAACTTATTAGATTCTAATAATTTTATATGAAATACTTTATAGTAGATGCATTCACCACCCAGCCTTTTGGTGGCAACACGGCTGGGGTGGTGTTGCTTGATGATGCTTTTCCTAGCGATAAGTTTATGCAGCAGGTGGCGGCAGAGTTCCGCTATTCTGAGACGGCGTTTGTGCGTCAAGATGGTGATACAGAGTTCACAGTGCGATACTTTACTCCGCGCGGCGAGGTGGATTTATGCGGCCATGCCACGGTAGCAACATTCGGCACTTTGTATAAGTTAGGAATAATAGCCGATGGCACTATGTGCATCAATCACACCCTTGCCGGCAACTTGCAGGTGAGGGTAGGGGATAAGGTGATGATGGAGATGGCTGAGCCGCAAATCATTGATGCTGCAGTTGATGTGGAGAGACTGCATAGCATTATGGGAGTGAAAAACTCTCACATCGATTTGCCCGTGATGGTGGTGAGCACTGGTCTGCCCGACATTATGATGCCGGTTAGCAGTGTTGACGAATTAAACTCGCTCGTTCCCGACATGGACACATTAGCGCAGTTGAGTGACGAAATCGGAGTGACTGGAGTTCATGCCTTTGCGCTTAGTGATGATGACTTCACTGCCCATGTGCGCAACTTTGGGCCTCTCTACGGCATTCCCGAGGAGAGTGCCACAGGCACCGCAAATGGCGCTTTGACTCATTATCTGCATCACAACGGCATCTTGCAGGCACCTGCCGAGTGCCGCTTCTTGCAAGGCGAGGCAATGCAACGGCCGTCGGTAGTGGCTACAACGTTGCTCAAAGATGGCGCGATATGGGTAGGCGGCGACAGCGCTATTGTCGCCATAGGTGAGCTAATCATTAATCACTAATCATTAACCACTAATCTCTAATCAATGCAATATCTAGGCGAGATGATATCAATAGGCGTGGCGTTCTCATGGACAGCCACTGCCTTGTTGAGCGAGATGGGCAGCAAACGCATGGGCAACGTCACGCTCAACTTCACCCGCATGGCTATCGCATTGATATTCTCGGCAATACTCTTCTGGATAGTAACTGGTATTCCGTTGCCCGCAAAGGCCAGCACCGAGGCCTATCTTTGGATGATGCTCTCGGGACTTGTGGGATATGTGATAGGCGACTTCTGCCTATTTCAGTGCTACATCATCATCGGGTCGAAGTTTGGTCAGCTCTTTATGACCTTGGCGCCCATCACTGCCGCGATAATGGCTTGGATTACGCTCGGGCAAGAATTGCGGGCTACTGCAATGATTGCGATGGCGGTAACACTCACAGGTATCGCCATCACCGTGCTGGGACGTGGCGACAATAATCACAACCTGTCGCTCAAATTGCCGCTAAATGGCGTTCTTTTTGCCATAGGAGCCGCTGTTTGCCAGGGAGTGGGATTGGTCCTTAGCAAGATAGGAATGGACCATTACGAGGCCTCTATGCCCACACCGTGCGAGGAGTGGATATTGCCGTTCTATGCCAACGTGTTCCGCTGCATAGCAGGAATCGTTGGTTTTGCGCTCTTATTGGCGTTTCATGAGGGTTTCGGATCACTGCGCCGCAACATCACCGACCGCACCAGCATGACTGTGGCAACACTCACCACCATCTTCGGACCCTTCGTGGGCGTGGGATGTTCGTTGCTTGCCGTGCAATACACCAGCGCCGGTATCGCCAGCACCCTCATGGCGCTCACCCCCATCATCATTATCCTTCCCGCCTGGTGGCTTTTCAAGCAGCCCATCACCCTCAAAAGCGTAATTGGCGCCCTCATCTAAGTAGCCGGCGTGTCGCTCTTCTTCCTGCTATAATTTATTTATCTACGGAGTAAAGGAGTTTAGGAGGTTATCACTCGCCCAGCCTGTTAATCTCGTTCTCTTATTCTATACAATTATTTAAAATAAATTATTTTTTTTCGGTAATTTTATTTTGGTAATTTAATGACTGAAAAAATTTTAGATGGTGGGCAAGATAATGAAATAATCATTATCTTTGCATATTCGTTGCAGTGTTAGATCGCTTAACCAAAAATCTAAGCACTGTATTCTATAACGATAAACAATTATGACCGAAAAGCAACAGAGGAATGCCGCGCGTGAGTTTGCTGCTCAGTGGGCAGGACGTGGATATGAGAAGGGCGAGAGCCAGAAGTTCTGGATGCAGCTCTTGAGCGAGGTGTATGGTGTGGAGCATGTCGCCAGCTTCATAGAGTTTGAAGACCAGGTGATGCTCGACAGCACTTCGTTTATCGACGGCTATATCCCAAGCACCAAAGTGCTGATAGAGCAGAAAAGCCTCGACAAAGACCTGCGCAAGCCCATCAAGCAGAGCGACGGCACCCTGCTCACGCCGTTCCAGCAAGCCAAGCGTTATGTGATTGGCCTGCCATTGAGCCGTCACCCTCGCTGGGTGGTGGTGAGTAACTTTCAGGAATTTCTGGTCTATGACATGGAGCAGCCCAATGGTGAGCCTGAGCAAATTCTGCTTGAAAATCTTGAGAAAGAATATTACCGCTTGCAGTTTCTTGTTGACGTGAAAAGCGAACACATCTCTCGTGAGGAGGAGGTGTCGATGCAGGCTGGCGAGATAATAGGTGCCATCTATGATGCAATGCTAGAGCAGTATGGCGAGCGTGATCCTGAGACTTTGCAGCAGCTTAATATCCTTTGTGTGAGATTGGTGTTCTGCCTCTATGCCGAGGATGCTGGCATCTTCACTCGCGACCAGTTCCATAACTACCTTGTCAAGTACGACACCGAGATGATGCGCACCGCATTGTTGGAACTCTTTAAAGCTTTGAACACTCCCATTGAGGAACGCAGCCGTTATCTTCGTGACGATCTTAAAGCATTCCCCTATGCCAAGGGTGTGTTTGCCGAGTTTATCGACATCCCGCAGTTCACTCCCGAGCTGCGTGAACTGCTGTTGCAGAAGGCGTCGCTCGACTTCGACTGGAGCGAGATAAGCCCCACAATTTTCGGTGCGATGTTTGAGAGCACTCTCAACCCCGAGACTCGCCGCAGCGGTGGCATGCACTATACAAGCATCGAGAACATACACAAGGTTATAGACCCCTTGTTCCTTGATGATTTAAAACTGGAACTTGAGGACATACTAGAGGAGAAGGTGGAGAAAAAGCGTCAAAAACTGCTTAGCGACTATCAAGATAAACTTGCAAGCCTAACATTTCTTGACCCTGCCTGCGGTTCGGGCAATTTCTTGACCGAGACCTACCTGTCGCTACGCCGACTAGAAAACCGCGTGGTTAGTGCCATGACGCATGGACAGGCGTTTATCGGTTTTGAGGAGTTTTCGCCCATTAAGGTGAATATCAACCAGTTTTATGGCATCGAGATTAACGACTTCGCCGTAACCGTCGCCACCACTGCACTGTGGATCAGCGAGTCGCAGATGCTTGCCGAGACCGAGCAGATTATCAAGCACGACATCGACTTCCTGCCGCTGAAAGCCAATGCCAACATCCATGAGGGTAATGCTCTGCGGATAGACTGGGAAACGGTGGTGCCGAAAGACAAGCTTAACTATATTATCGGTAACCCGCCGTTTGTGGGATATACTCAACAATCAAAAGTGCAAAAAGACGATTTAAGAGCAGTTTGTCAAGATTGTGGGAAAAATATTGACTATGTTGCTGGCTGGTATTATAAAGCTGCTCAGTTGATGGAAGGAACAAACATTAGAGCTGCACTAGTATCAACCAATAGCATTTCTCAAGGCGAACAAGTCGCTGCAATATGGAAACCACTTTTTGCAAATTATAAAATTCATATAGATTTCGCTTACCGCACATTCCGTTGGGATAGCGAAGCAACACTAAAAGCACATGTGCACTGTGTGATAATCGGGTTTAGTTGTTCTGCTAATCAAAAATTTACTTTATTTGATAATGGCAAAACTATTAAAGTAAAGAGCATAAATCCTTATTTAATAGATGCTCCAATTATTTTTATTGAAAGCAGAAAACGATCTATTTCAATTATTCCTGACATGCTCAAAGGAAGCATTCCAGTGGATGACGGTAATCTAATAATTGAAGCTGATGATTACAATGGTTTTATCAGTAAAGAACCAAATTCCATAAAATATATTCGTCGTTTTTTGGGGGCACAAGAGTTTTTACACAATAAGCCAAGATATTGCTTATGGCTTGAGGGCATTACACCCAAAGAGATTAATATGATGCCTCTTGTAAGAGAAAGAATTGCAAAAACTCGTGAATTTCGATTGAGGAGTTCAAAAGCAGCAACAAGAAAATTTGCTGATATGCCAATGAGATTCATGGAAATAAGACAGCCCCAAAAAGATTATATTATTGTCCCAAGCCATTCTTCAGAGAACAGGAGGTATATTCCAATGGGATTTATGTCACCAGATGTTATATGTGGTAATGCTAATCTCATCATCCCAGATGCCTCATTATTTCATTTTGGCGTTTTGGAGAGTAATGTTCACATGGCATGGATGAGGGCAGTATGTGGCAGGTTAAAGAGCGACTATCGTTATAGCAAGGATATTGTATATAACAACTTCCCGTGGCCAGAGATTAGTGATGAGCAGTGTGAGAAGATTGCTGCGACTGCCCAGGCGATTCTTGACGCAAGGGCGCTGTACCCCGATTCGAGCTTAGCCGACCTCTACGACGAGCTTACCATGCCCCCCGAGCTGCGCAAAGCGCATCAGCAGAACGACCGTGCAGTGATGGCCGCCTACGGCTTCCCCATCACCATGACCGAGAGCGAATGCGTAGCACGCCTCTTTGAACTCTACCAGAAATTGTCAGTCTGTTTTTAGACATACAGACAAACAGACATTGTCCCTCATTCGGTTGAAAGAAGTACATAAATTGTCAGTCTGCTATGTATGTCAGTCTGTTTTTTTTAGACATACAGACAAACAGACATTGTCCCTCATTCGGTTGAAAGAAGTACATAAATTGTCAGTATGCTAAGTATGTCAGTCTGTTTATTTAGACATACAGACAAACAGACATTTTCCCTCGCTCGGTTGATAGAAGTACATAAATTGTCAGTCTGTTTTTTTTAGATATACAGACAAACAGACATTTTTCACTTGAGAAAAAATCACCCCGAAACGGTGGCGCTTCGGGGTGATCATTATTCTTTTATAATATTCTTGAAAAGGTTATTTCTGCGACACGCGCACGGCACGTACGCTAAAACCGCTGTCGCGGTCGCCGTAAGATGCATCAAAGCCTACTGAGCCGTTCATTGAATAGAAATAGAAATAGTTAGCGTAGTAAGAGCGTGAGGAGCCGAGGGTGCGCGACCAATAATAGCCCATCTCGCCTGGTCTGTAGTAATTGTTAGTGAAGTGGTAGCCTGCGGCAGGCAAGAATATCGATTTGCCATTTTTGCTCACGCGGTAGCCATTCACGCCGTTGCTTGTGGTCCATGTCCATGTGCACTGGGTGCGCAACTCATCTTGCTGGGTTTTGGTTGGCATGCACCACTGTGAGCCCCAGTTGGCTGTAGCGGCATCGTCCTCGGGGTCAAGTTCGGTCTTGCCATCGGTAAAGCCATTGTATCCATAAGTGCTTTGGGTACAGTATTTGGTAAGCGTTCTCAAGGTGCCCTCACACCACTGGTAGTTGCTCCAGTCATATAATTCCTTGGGAGTGGTCTCACCCCAGGCGAAGAAGTCGCCAAACTCCTCGGGGGTGTTGGCGCCAATGTTCATTGTAGCCCACAGCGTGCCGCTAGGCAATCCCAAGTCAACATATTCATGTGTGTCAACAGCTGGGCCCAAGCCAAGCAAAATGTTATATACCACAGTCACGTCACCGCTTGTGACATAACCATCTCCATCGACGTCACTTGTAGAAAAATAAGTCATGTCGTCATTGAGAATGTAGTTATAAAGTACTGTGACGTCGTTAATTGTAACGCTTCCGTCACCATCCACATCGCCATATACAGCAGCTTGAGCTTTTGTTGCCATGCACACGGCGATCAGTGCAATAATTAAGAATACTTTTTTCATGTTATTTGTTAATTTGGTTTCTGCTTGCAAAATTAGTGCAAGTTGAGGGCAGAACAAAATAATAAACGAAGTTTTTTATTTTTTATGCCGAGACGCCGCCTAATTTATCCAACATTAGTGCAAGTTGAGAGCAGAACAAAATAATAAACGAAGTTTTTTATTTTTTATGCCGAGACGCCGCCTAATTTATCCACAATTAGTGCAAGCTGAGAAAAAATGCGATTAAGCGATATTTAAAAAGTAGACAGTTAAAAATAATACTCCGAGCTTGCGAGGCTTTTTGACACCGACAGGTGCAGCTTTTTGAATAAATAGATCCTCATGGCACCTCTACGCCACAATTCTTTCAAAAAGTTGCGAACTGAGTTCGCCGAAAAGCCTGCTTACGCAGGAAATTTATTTGCCAATTCTACCTAAAACAATTATTTTGCAAAAAAATACTGTTATGATTGACATCTCAAAAGAATCAACAAGACTTGACCTGTATTACAAATTACGTGGTGCTGCTATTAATGTGCAAAAGAACTTAGGTCCATTTATGGTAGAAAAGTATTATGAAAATGCCTTGATGATTGAACTGAATTCTATGGGAATAAATGCTGAGAACCAAGTAAAAATACCTACTTTCTATAAAGGGCAGCCGTTAAATCTCGAACTATTTGCTGACATAGTTGTCGAGAATGAAATTATCATCGAACTTAAAGCGACGCCACGAATGGAGAAGTCACACATTAGACAGTTGTTGACTTATATGAAATTGATGCGTAAGCATTATGGATTAATTCTTAACTTTGGTATTTCATATATGTCACAATATGGCATGAAAGCTTATGTGTTATCTGATTTTGATGAGGTTGTCAATTCCAAAGGAGACTTTGAAGACAGAGTAGGTGTTGCCGTTTTCTCATAAATTAATATAAATCAATTTTATATTCCGAGCTTGCGAGGCTTTTTGACACCGACAGGTGCAGCTTTTTGAAGAAATAAGTTCTTATGGCACCTCAAGGTGAAAAAACTATAATAATTTCAGATACTTGAGTCAATTTCTAAGTAATTGACATATAATTGTTTTTATATGTTTTGGACAAATTTTCAATTCAACTGCAAATTTGTCCAAAATATTTTTATTATCATCCATAACTCACTTATAGCCCGATAACCATGACGGAAATGCTCACTCTCGGAATACACAGAAAAAGTTCTTGTATTCTCAGGTGCATCATTGAGGAGATTCCTTCGAAAAAGTGTGTGTTTTGGGCAATTATTCCTTCGAAAAAGTGTGAAGGTTGTTATGTTTTATTATGTTCAGAACTCCGCTTTTTTAAAAAAACTGGCAACTGACAACTGCTAACTGAAAACTATTCACTACCTTTGCAGTTTGAATGAAAAATCACAAAAAATAATATAATTCAAGATGGAATACAACTTTAACGAGATTGAGAAAAAGTGGCAACAGTATTGGAAGGACAACAAGACCTATAAGGTTGACATCGACGAGAGCAAGCCTAAGTTCTATGTTCTCGACATGTTCCCTTATCCCAGTGGCGCGGGTCTGCACGTAGGTCATCCGCTGGGCTATATCGCCAGTGATATCTATGCCCGCTACAAGCGTCACAAGGGCTTTAACGTGCTGCACCCCATGGGCTATGACGCCTATGGTCTGCCAGCCGAGCAATATGCCATCCAAACTGGCCAGCATCCTGAGATTACCACCAAACAGAATATTGCCCGCTATCGTGAGCAGCTCGATAAGATAGGGTTCTGCTATGATTGGGACCGCGAGGTAAGAACTTGCGAACCAGGTTACTATAAGTGGACCCAATGGGCGTTCATCCAGATGTTCAAGAGCTACTACAACACCGCTCTCGACAAGGCGCGCCCCATCACCGAGCTTGAGGAATACTTCGAGAAGCACGGCAGCGAGGGTTGCAACGCTCACACCAACGCTAAGGAAGTCTTCACCGCCGAGCAGTGGAATGCCATGACCAATGCCGAGAAGAGTCAGACCCTTATGGACTACCGCATCGCTTACCTGGGCAACACCATGGTGAACTGGTGTCCAAAACTCGGCACCGTGCTTGCCAACGATGAGGTGAGCGAGGGCGTGTCGCTGCGTGGCGGCTACCCCGTGGAGCAGAAGGTAATGAGTCAGTGGTGTCTGCGCGTGAGCGCCTACGCTGGCCGCTTGCTTCGCGACCTCGACACCATTGAGTGGAGCGATTCCATCAAGGAGACTCAGAAGAACTGGATAGGCTACAGCGAGGGTGCCGAGATGTTGTTCCCCATCGTGGGTTGCGACGAGCAACTGCTCATCTTTACTACCCGTGCCGACACTATCTTTGGCGTGACATTCATGGTGCTGGCACCCGAGAGCGATTATGTTGACCTCGTGGTTACTCCCGAGCAGCGTGCCGCCGTCGATGCCTACCTCAACGAGGTGAAGCACAAGACCGAGCGTGAGCGCCTCATCGAGAAGAAGGTTAGCGGCGTGTTCAGCGGTCGTTACGCCATCAACCCTGTGACTGGCAAAGAGATTCCCATCTATATCAGCGACTATGTGCTCGCTGGCTACGGCACTGGAGCCATTATGGCGGTGCCGGCTCATGACAGCCGCGACTATGCCTTCGCTAAGCATTTTGACCTGCCCATTATTCCACTGATTGAGGGTGCCGACATCAGCGAGGAGAGCTTCGATGCCAAGGACGGCATAATGATGAACTCCAGCAACGAGCGTCTGCAGCTCAACGGCCTTCAGGTGAAGGATGCTATCGCCAAGACCAAAGAATATATCGAAGAGGCAGGAATCGGCAAGGTGAAGGTTAACTACCGCTTGCGCGATGCTATCTTCAGCCGTCAGCGCTACTGGGGCGAGCCATTCCCTATCTACTATGATGAGGACGGTCAGCCACAGCCTCTCGACGAGAGCGAGCTTCCACTGCAGTTGCCCGAGGTTGACAAGTTCCTGCCCACCGAGACTGGCGAGCCTCCACTGGGACGCGCCAAGAATTGGGTGGCAAGCAATGGTCGTCCGTTGGAACTGAACACTATGCCTGGTTTTGCAGGCTCAAGCGCTTACTATCTGCGCTATATGGATCCCCACAACAACGAGGCCCTCGTGAGCAAGGAAGCCGACGAGTATTGGCGTCAGGTTGACCTCTATGTGGGTGGTACAGAGCACGCTACAGGTCACTTGATCTACAGCCGTTTCTGGAACAAGTTCCTCTACGACTATGGTTATGTGTGCGAGGCCGAGCCATTCCGCAAACTCGTGAACCAGGGTATGATTCAGGGCCGCTCCAATTTCGTTTACCGCATCAAGGATACCAATAAGTTTGTGTCGTTCAACCTCAAGAAAGACTATGATGTAACTCCTATTCATGTGGATATCAAGTTGGTTTATAACGATGTGCTCGACATTGAAGCATTCAAGGCTTGGAGACCTGAGTTTGCCGATGCCGAGTTTATCCTCGAGGATGGTAAGTACATCTGCGGCTGGGCTGTTGAGAAGATGTCGAAGTCGATGTTCAACGTGGTCAACCCCGACGACATCGTGGAGCATTATGGTGCCGACACCCTGCGCCTCAACGAGATGTTCCTTGGCCCCATCGAGCAGAGCAAACCCTGGGACACTCACGGCATCAGCGGTGTGAGCAAGTTCCTCAAGCGTCTGTGGGGACAATTCTTCGATGGTGACACTATGCAGCTTGTCGATGATAAACCCAGTGCTGAGGCTCTCAAGTCTATCCACAAGCTCATCAAAAAGGTGTCGCAAGACATCGAGGTGTTCTCCTACAACACCAGCGTGGCGGCGTTTATGATTTGTGCCAACGAGCTCAGCACTCTCAAGTGCAAGAGCAAGAGCGTATATCGCGACTTCATCGTGCTGCTCGCGCCGTTCGCACCTCACATCGCCGAGGAACTCTGGCATCAGATGGGTGAGCAAGGCACCGTGTGCGACGCTAAGTGGCCCACTTGGAACGAGGACTACCTCAAGGAGAGTATGGTGAAATACACAGTGCTCTTCAATGGCAAGCCACGCTTCAACATTGAGGTGCCTGCCGGCACTCCCAATGACGAGGTGCAGCAGCAAGCACTCACCCACGAAGGTGCTGCCCGCTGGCTCGACGGCAAGCAGCCCAAGAAGGTCATCGTAGTACCCAACAAAATCGTTAATGTGGTAGTGTGATTCTCGTTTGTCGTTTATCGAAGTATGGCATGAGAATAGTGTAGTGCAAAAAACTCATCACTATCTTCCATAAACGATAAACGAATAACGATAAACGAAAACCCAAGATGAAAGAGCGACTTCCCTGGCTTGACTATGTGCGGTTTTTCAGTATCTTCTTAGTGATACTGTTTCACACGCCGCCGCAGACGCCAATCATGGATGGCAAGATTATCATCAATTTGCGCATCCCGCTCTTCTTTTGCATCTCTGGATTCCTGTTTAACATAGGCAAGTACAGCTCATTCGGGCAGTTTTTCAAACATCGTGGCAAGCAGATTCTTGTGCCTTACGTCACATTTTTTATAGTGTTCTACGCATTGTGGCTGCTATTTGGCAAAAATCTGGGCGACGCCGATGTGGAGTGGTGGCAGCCGATGGTCGATTTCGTCAAAGGCGAGCCTCACACCGTGCTAGGCACCTTTTGGTACCTATCATGCCTGATAGTGATGCAGATCCTTTATTACTTCATGCAGCGGTGGCTGCCCTCGCAGTGGCTCTTCCCGGCAAGCATCTTGCTCTCGGTGGCGGCAATCAACTGCCCCATCGAGAACTACTGGCACGTGTGGAACGCGATGGTGTATATGCCGTTCTACGCCTTCGGCAACAGCTTCAAGAACTACATCTCTAAGGTGGAGTTCTCTAATCCGCAGCGCACCATCGTGCTCATTGCCCTGGGCATCATCTCGCTCGTGATAATGGCATTTAGCATCTATATCGAGGAGAAAAACAGCATGAACGCCATAAAGATAGCCTGTGGAGTGATGGTAATACCCACCTATATCGCCCTTGCTAAATGGCTCGCCAAGCGCTATGGCCGCAACCGCGTGATCGAGCTTGTAGTGATGAATGGCACCGTCTATCTAGCCTTCCAGAACCATACTATTGGCTTCATTAAAGTCATGCTCGAGCGAGCCTTCTACACTGGCGTTATGGACGACCACATCTGGATAAAGTTCATCTCCCCATTCATCGTCATGGTCATTATTTTCCCCTTCGCTTGGTTTATCCACAACTACGCCCCCTGGATGCTAGGCAAGAAGAAAGAAGAGACGCTAATGTATTAAGTTTAAAGTAGTAAGTGTTAAGTTGCGCCTGCGGCGCCGGATTCCCAATCCCCGTTAACTTGTTAACTAAAGAATATGAAAGATATAGTATTTGCGACAAATAATGAGCATAAGCTCAGTGAGTTACGTCAGATTATGGCTGGCAAGTATAATGTGTTGAGTCTGGCCGATATAGGCTGCCACGACGACATCCCTGAGACAGCACCTACCATCGAGGGCAATGCCATGATTAAGGCGCAATGGGTGAAGGAGCACTACGGCTATGACTGCTTCAGCGACGACACCGGTCTGGAAATTGACGCGCTGAATGGCGAACCTGGAGTGCACTCGGCACGATTTGGCGGCGTGGCACACGATAGCGAGCGCAATATCGACAAGGTGCTGCGTCTGCTCGACGGAGTACCCATGGAGCAGCGCACTGCGCGATTCCGCACCGCCATTGTCCTTATTATGGACGGCGAGACTCATCAGTTTGACGGCAAGGTTGAGGGCCACATCCTCACCGAGCGCCACGGAGCAGGTGGCTTTGGCTACGACCCCATTTTCAAGCCCGATGAGGCCGATTGTGCCTTTGGCGAAATGACCGCCGAAGAGAAAAACCGCATCAGCCACCGCGGCCGTGCCGTAGCAAAACTCACAGAATTTCTATCAAAACGCTGATAAGTAAAGTTTTGAACACGAATTAAACGAATTGAAATTATTTGCATTGGTGGAGCAATTAGAAAAAGACTGAGGTTTAATAAATCAGGCGGTACCTCGATAGAACTCAGATATAGTTGGTTTTTTTGGCTTGCACTGATTTTATAAAGCGAGAGGTGTAGGTGGCGTGGCCAGAGGTCACAATGGTTTCGTAGGTGGCGAAATGAGTAGCACCACGGCGCATAGCTTAAAGAACTATGTAGGTAGAACTCTATATTTTTTTAGTTCAGTAGGAGGTTAAAAACGAATAAATATTGGAATATACAAATGTTGACCTTATTTAATGCCCAAAAGGAAAAAGGAGGAGGCTCGTACCATTCACGCTACGCATCACTCTAGGGTACGTGCTGTAAGGTTACATCACTTCTTCTCCTCATGGAAAGTCCTGGCCTATGGTATGGCCAACACATTCGACTTTCGCATCCCCTTTTACGCCACAAATTAATTAAAAAGCGGTTTGTGTCAAAATAATACTTTAATATTTGCTCATTTAATAAAAAGTTCTTAAATTTGCGAAAAATATATAGGAGTGGATATGTGTCTTTTTATCTAATTTATATTTTGATTTAAGATTTTATATAAGACACACATGTTTTTAAGTAGTGTTTTTTGTTATATCATCGTTCAAAATTGGCATAGTTTCATACTAAAAGGAGAGATAGTTAAAAGCGTTCACGCGTGCTTATTATTACCATCAAATATGCGGGAAATATATGTAGTAGGCAAGGTGTGTTTGGATTGTTATTTTTTGGTAGGTCTTACCGAATTTTGAAAGGATAGACAGAAAAAAGTCCCACACTGCTTTTGTTACTTAATATTAATGCCAAATTCGGGGCTTTAGTAGGCAAACTAATACAAGATAAAGATTATGAAAAAGTTTTCATTCTCTCTTTTTATCATCTTGTGTCTGGGATTCTTATCGTTAGGTATGACATCTTGTGGTGACGACGATGATGTTGCTGTTAACAGTAAAGCCAGCATGCTTTATGGTGAGACATGGAGCTTTAACAAAGCCGTTGTTGATGTTAATGGCATGAAAATGAACATGAGCCTCAATGACATTCGCAATCTCTACAAGAACGAACTGGGTATGGGAAATGTGATGTTTGTTGACCAATATTTGCGATTTGATAACACCTACATGACTCTTGTCAATGCAGGAGAAAAAGTTAAGTATATCTATTATGAGAATGGCAAATTTTGGTTTGAAGGACTAGACGAGATTAATAAAACAGGTGGCATGAAATTTGATGTGAGCATATCTTCTCTCACCGAGAACCAACTGGTATTCCACTATGTTATCAATGTCTCAGACATTTCTGTAAGCGAGGATTTATACTACACAAGATAGCAATCTTCTTTTTATAAAGCACTTTTGTTTTGGAGTTGCTTGATTGATTTTTAGATAAAAGTTTTTTTACGGATATCAAGATATTAAGATGTGAATCATTTTATTGATTGAGAAAAATGCTCATTGCATTAGGACTCATTTTACATAACATCTTTACATGTCATGCCACTCCATGTTTTCTTATCATTATTAAATATTTATAGTTATGAATAAACACATAATAAAAATATTCTTTTTCGGCTTCTTTTGTGTATCAATCGGTTTAGCTCTAACTGCTTGCGATCACAATAGTGATGAGCCAATTAATACTCCAAAGACCAACGTTTATGAAGCGAATTTAAATCCAACAGATCCCAATTTAATAAATATTACAAAGGTAAATGGGGATAAGTTGTATTTCTTAGGAGAAAAAGATTCGAAGGGACTCCCAGTAAGAGTAAGCCAAATATATTTTCAGCAATCTGGTTCAGAAGATATGATGTGCATGAGGTTTGATGAGTCTCAAAGGGTAATTGATTTTATCGATGAGAAAGGCGTTAGGATGTTGTTTGATTGGATTTCAGACGATAAGGCTGCGTTGACTCTTATTGAACCTGAAACTGGCGAACAGCTGAACACTGTTGTGGATTTTTCTCAAGCTGATGACCAATCACAACAAGCTACCCCTAAATCAAAGCCGAAAGGGGATTCACAACATCCAAGGAAGGGAGAGGTTTCTATAAGCGTAAAACCAACAGACCAGGAAGTTGGAAAGAAACTACAAGCTACTGTTAATGCTCCATCAACTATTGGAGGAAGAGTAGGCAATTTATATGTCTCTGCATGTGGAGGTATGCCTTATGATGGTCAATGTTGGGTCAAAGTCTATAGAGTTTGGGAGAACGGACCTAATACATGGCTTACGACATTAGACTGCAAAAGGATAGGTGCTGGTCATTACCAATACACACTTCCTGCGCTAGATGCTAATAGTACAAAACTGTCAGATTATTGTCAGCCTATAGCAAATGTGATAAAATCACTATGCAATACCAATACAGCCCTTACACCTATTGACAAACAACTTATCTGCCTCACTATAAGTGGTGCTTTAGCTTTAGGAACAGTCACTGCACCAGCAGCCGTTGCTTTTGAGCCTTTATGTGCTGAATTGGCATTATTTATGGATGCTTATTGTAGTTTCATCGATATTACTGATTTTGAATATGTTCAGGATGTATGTAATCTTATTAAAGCACACGATGTGACGCTCTACGAGTCGGAATTACTTGTTGTGCCCATTCTCAACAGCTTGCCCAAAATGATAGAGGGAACACCTGCAATATTTAAGCCTGGTCAAAGTCTTTTAGACTTAAAAATTGATGCTGGTGGTTTTCCTGCTATAAGAGAGTTTATACTAGACCCTCCAGCGCCAGCTGCATATCAAGGCTATAATGCAATAGCTTATTTAACTTGCCTTCCCAAAGGGTCAAAAATAACTATGTCAATCATCGGAACTGACAACTATACAAATACGGTTAACTATACAGTAAATGCTGACGCACTTAACTATGAGGCGACGATGTATGTGCCAGGTTCTTATGCAGGAGTTAAAGATGTGTGCACAGTAATTGTCGATACACCATCGGGCGGGAGCTTAAAAAAGACAGCTACACTGGTGTTCCAATAGTATGAGAATAACAATAATCATAGCAACACTATTAAGTCTTTTTTCCTGCTCATCATCCACAAAAACAGATGGGCAGGATAAAGACTGTGGTGTATTTATCAAGAATTGCGATCAAGATGCTGGCATACTTGAAGATACTACATTACTTATTGAAAACTCATTTGTTCTGAAAAACATGTCAAATGATACTTGTCGCATCTTGGAAATACAAAAAAGCTGTGGATGTACAGAGGTCGACTGCAATAAGAATACACTTGCTCCAGGTAGTGAAGCTGTAATAAAGGTTAGAATTAATGTTGAAGGCCTTTATGGGGATATCTACAAAACCATTACAGTATATACGTCCTTAACCGATAATCCATTAACAGCATCAGTAACAGCATTTAGAAAAATGCCCAAGTATATGCAAGAAAAGCAATTTCCATTTACAGTAGGTGAAGGCATAAGAATTTCTTCAAAAAGAGCGATTATCGGTAATGTGAAGCATGGAGAATCTAAAAGTCAATCTATTAGCATTATCAATGTGTCAAATAAGACAATTAAAATAAGTGGAAATTTGTTGGGTGATAATGATAATCTCTTTGATTTTTTTGTCCCTGAAGAGTTGCAGCCAAATGAGGTTTCTCGTATAGTGATAACTTGTGATGCTGAAGATGTGACAGAAATATATGGTGAGCGAAACTGCACTTTAAGGCTAAATGATGGCAAAAATAACGTGTCAATTGATGTTTTTAGCATAATAATTGATAATACAAAAAAAAGCAAGTTAGGTAATCCAAGAATACAATCGCTATTTAAGAAGAAGGAGATTTCACAAGATTGTTCCCACTTGACGTTTAAATATGAGATTAAAAATTTGGGTTCCAAAGAATTAATCATTAAAGATATTCAGCTTCCAGATGGAGTTATAAGTTCTTTTAGAAAAGAAACAATTAAACAACAAGAAACAAAGATCCTTGAAATAAGGGTTTCAAAAAGAAAGGCTTCTCAAAATAGTTTTATTGATATAGGTATTTCTTCAAATGATCCTATAGAGCCTTATAAATTAATAAGGTTAAATGTTGAATAATAATTAATTAGTAATTTAAGGTCTTTTTTATAAACAAACATTAGTGTCCGTTAAAATAATGAAGAACAATCATTATTGCTTGATATTGAGTAAAATAACAGAAAAATTCGGTCCAATGGTCAAAAATTAAAATATTTACAGATTGTAACTGTCCCCCATTTTAACCAATTGACCTTAACACTTAACACTTAAAAACTCTCTTCTCTCGTGAAGTTATTGCCTGTGCCGTTGCATTGCTCGCATGTGTTGTAGCCTTTTGAGTCGCAGTCTTCGCAGGGGAAGGTTCCGCGCCCTTCACAATACTCACATTTGATGTATTCGTTGTTATATAAATTGTAGAGCAAACCTGTGCCATTGCAGTTGCTGCAATCGTTATGACCTTCTCCGTCACAACTGTAACATGGTTCTTTTCCTGTGCCCATGCAGTTGGCGCACATTCCTGCCTGGATAATGGTTAGTTTCCTCTCCTGGTTGCCGCTAGTGATTGTGATGCTGCATTCTCGTGGCAATGGGTAGGTGTTTTCCTCAATTCGTGCCGTAAATCCTGCATTTGACTTGTCGGTGAGGCTGCACATGAAATAGTCGTCAATGTAATAATCTATGGAAGATGGAGCGCCATCGGTATCAATCTCGATGGGTACCTCTTCACCATTGTATCCAATTTTTATTATATCTTGCGAGAGTCGCAAATAGGTAGCAATAGCGCTCTGCTTAACGGTGATTTTTGCTTCTTTGTCACCAGCTTTGAGCTTAATGATGCCCTCTCGGTCTTCGTAAGACTCAAGTGGTTGGCATATAATGGTAATTTCTTTGTTTCCTGTGGTAACGATCACCCATTCAGGATGTTTTGTCACACTAAATTCTTTAGCGTCGGTAGTGAATGTTACTGTTTTCTCGCCTCCATTGCGTGAGAATGTCACCATATCATCGTCGGGACGGAATTTATACACTTTGTTGTAGAATAAAAAGTAATATACTCCGCCGGCTATTGCCCCCAGCATCATGATAATCGACAATGTAAGGAGGGCTTTTGCCCAACCCGACATGCCTTTGTCTTTAGGCTTTTGAGGGAGTGGAGTCTCTCTATGACTAGGTGCGGGAGGAACAGGAATGCGCGAATCCTCATTGTATTGCTCGCTTGGGTCAACAAATGGGCATCGGCAATGAGGGCAGAAAAGTGAATCCTTGGGAATCATGCGGCCGCAATCGGGGCACTGCATCATGCCGCTATCGGTGGAGTTGTTGCCCCCAGCAATTGGTGGTTGTGGCACTACGTACACGTTATTAGATTTAGCCTGAATCGCCTCACCACCAGGCACACCAGTTGGTGGTGACATGGGTATGCCCTGCTGTGGAGGGAGTGGCGACGGGTTACTATTGGCAGGCTGATTGGTCATTGCCGTGGCAAAATTGGGATGCTCTTTCTCGTAGGCTTCCCTGTCAAGTGGCTGCATCGTGCCGCAGAAGTTGCAGAACTTGTTGCCATCGTCAATCTCTTGATTACAGTTTATGCATTTCATAAAGTGAGAAGGTTTTTATGTGTATTCGTGCGTTTGTGTCTATTGTGACGATTACTCTGATGTGGGTCGCTGAATTTGCTTGATGTTTTCCACTTGGTGGTTTTTGATGGTGACAACGGCGATTTCCACGGGGTTACTTTTACTAAAGTGTCCCACTTTGTAGATGAATGATTTATCACCCACTTTGAGTTTTGCAACACACACTCCAAACTGTCGGTTGTTGTAGTTGTCGATAGCGAACTCATAATCACCGTCATCAAGTTGGTTAGCACTGGGCCAAACGATATTTTCCACACCTCTACCACGTGGGCTTTGCATGTCAACATCGAGCTGACCACCACAGCGAGTGCGACGTGGAGCGCGGTAGTTGTCGAAGTAGATGTGTGTCCCATTAGGCTCTATAGCGTGAGCATCGAGATCGACGAGGTCACGACCGTTCTCGTTCCACACGATTGAGAATCTCATGAAAGCGTCGGTGTCGCCGCCTTCGTCTTCCACAGCCTCGTCAATATCATCGCTCACTTGTTGGTCTTCGTTAGTGATTCTTCGCTCATGTATTGTTGTGTCGGTAACTACTATGGTGTCGTTGCCGCCGCGGTCGTATGTGCCCTTGCAGTTGTAGGGTAGCATAATGAGCAATGCCAGTGCTATGAGATTGAGCACAGCAAGAATGCCACACATCCACGCCTGTCGACGCTTGCGGTTCTCCTCTTCGGTTCTGGGTGTTACCGGTTTAGGTGTATTGTTCTTTGCCATAATCGTAAATCCTTTATTCTAGTTCGTTATTTATATTTCAACATTATAGTCAATTATGTTTTGCGTTTCTTGGCCTTGGGCTTTTTGCTTAGCTTCCAATAGCCGCTGTTTCTCTTGTGAGAGTTGTGAGTTGTAGCCAAATGCCTGCTCATAGTCATTGATGCGCGTTATCAGTGAGTCGGTGCTATCGCTGTGGCGCTGGCATGCGGCAGCGATGTTCTGTGCGAGCGATTTCTTGGCTTTTTCGGGCACGGCGTTGAGAGCATCGGCAAGACTGCGGCAGTTGGTAAGCGGTGCACGTTTGTAGGAGTTGGCTTTAGCGATAGCCGCTTGCGCTGCAGCAACCGTGGTAATGCCTCCCACTTTAGTTGCCGCCACGGCTGAGTGATAGTCGTTAACCGTCTTGATGATGTCGTGCAGCTTAGGCAAGTCGCGTGAGTCATTGGGAAGTATGCCTGCTTTGATGAGGTTTTGAGCCTCGTTGCGCAGCATGTTGATAACGCTCACATCCCATTCGTGGTTCTTAAAGCACTGACGGGCATAACTAGTGAGTTTAGGGGCATATCTGTAGGCGAGCAGCTTGCGGCAGTTTGCAACTTCGCTGGCATCAATATTCTCCAGATAGGCAGCGTCGCTCACTTCCTGCATCATGGTGTTGTAGGATTGCATTATATAGTCAAAAGACTGCTCATCGGAAATCTCCCTTTCGGCTTGCTCCTTGATTTGAGCTGTGAAATAAGAATCATCCACATTCACCTTCTTGATATCGTTGGCGTGATAAAGCAACGTGAGCCATATCAGCGCCCCGATACCCAGTGCGGCAAGTGCTATAAGTCCTATTTTAATAGCCTTTCTCATGATAGAGCAACCCTAAGTAGTTAGTTCTGTTGTTGGTTAATGAAAGGGATATCTCTTGTAACGTCCCTCGACGCTTGTTGATTTGTTTGAGGGTCATTATTGGTGCCATTGCCACCGACCTGACTTTCTACAGCAGGTTGTGGTTCCACAGCTTTATTGATGTTGGTGCTTAGGTCTTTCAAGATCTTCTCAAGATTGACAGTCTTGCTTGCAGGGTCGGGATTTTTCAAGATGCCTTTAGCTGTTTCAGGATCTTGCTTAATCTTCTCGACGATAGATTCCAAAATAGGGTTTACAGGTTTTTTATCGTTCTTCAAATCGTCAAGACACTTGATAATCTCTTTATCATTGCCATTGTTGATGGCTTGAGCAAAATGCTTGTATTTCTGCGATTTGAGGCTGTCAAGTTGCCACGTGTTGTTCTCATTCATGTAGTTGATGTCGTGCTCTTGGTTGTCAAGGTTCACCTTGTCGGTAATTTCGATTGCCTGTGGTTGCACAGCAGTATCGTCATCGACGTCATCTTTCATCAAATACCATGTGATGCCAGCAGCAATCGCTGCTCCCAGAACGAAGGCGAGTATAGGCATCAGCCACTTGAAAATTGCTGTTCTGCGTTGCGACTTGCCAGTGGGGTCAAGCAATGGGTCGTTGATATTAACACTCACCTTGATATCGCCCTCCGAGAGCATATCATCAGTGACATCGGTGCCATAAGCGTTAAGCTGTGACGAATAGTGCATGGGCGCACCACTCACCGACGCTTGCACCGAGTTGTCGCTATAGCTGTAACCATTGATTCTCACACGCATGCTCACGCGTTGCTTGAATGGCAGTTCGTCGGGGGTGAGAATGGTGATATTGGCTCCATCGTAGCGCACATATTGGTTGTTGATGCCATTGATGGTGACAGGTACAACCAGCGGCGCATAGCCTGGCTTGTTGTAGGTGATATTGAGAGTGTTGCCGGTTTGCGTGGTGCTGTCGCACTTCACGTTGTTGGTCTTGGTCACGCTATAGGTCTTAATGATGGGTGAGGTGAGCAGTGCCACACCAGGCACGGTGCTGTTGCACCATAGCTTATTGATAAGGAACACTTCGCCATATTGGTCATATTCCGCCTGATTTGGGAATTGGAAGATGTCGTAGAGTTCCTCGTTAGAGCTATACACTCTGAAAGCCTGCTGGCCATAGTTCTGCACTGGTTTGATGCTCAGTGGTGCGGCATTGAGGGCGGGCATCTGGCTGGCGATGATGCATTGCTCTACTGCTACTGCCGTGATATTATTGGTGTCGAGCACATTGGTCTTGAGCAGGTGCAGTAGGTCAAAAATTGCCTTGCCGTTGATTATTGACTCATATTTCGCACCTATCATCACAGTGATGGCGACATAGCCCTGTCGGGCGTCACGCTCGTAACGTGTGAGCAATGAGAAATAGGTGCCGTTAGCGTCGCGGTGCACCTTGTAGCCATATTTTGCCATGGGAAACAAAGTCCTTATGGCTCGTGGGTCGGTAATGGGATTGAGCCACAGCAGTGACGAGGTGTCAATGGGGTTAAATGGCTCGGGATAGGTGAGCTTGTGTATCGTGTCGTCGTTAAACTGTCCGTAGAAGTCTATTTTGAGATAGTTGTAGTTTGACATAGTTAAGTGTTAAGTTTTAAGTGTCAAGTGTTAAGTGTTAATCTTCACATTCTCAAAAAATTATTTTTTTTCAGTGCAGGTGTCTTAGCGATGAGCACATCAATCACGTCGTCGATGAAGCTGTCGTCGTAGGAGCATATCTTGCCGGCAAACACCTCTCCAATAGAGAAGGGTATCACCTTGAAATCGTTGATGCAGGCATCATTGCAGGCGTCCTGCAGGTTCTTGTAGAACGAACTGAGGTTCTTTTGCACATATTGCTCGGCGTTGTCAACAATCATCTCGTCGGGGCAATGCATCTTGTCGCACTTGGTGACGAGGACATACACTCCCGAGGAGTTATTCAGAATCTTGTTGTCCTTGATGTAGAGCGAGCAGGCTTGTAGGTAATCACGCATGTAAATATCTTCCCACTGGTTGCTCTCGGCGCCATATTCCACCACAAAGAAGTGAATCTTGGGGTTGCTGTTGTCATGGAGGAATTTCATCACGTGAGCGAGGGTCTCCTTATGCTCCTGGTCGAGGAACATGTGGTTCATGTTGTAGTAAATAGAACGGAATATCTCGCCAGCGATGTCGATGAAGGTGGCTCGGTGACGCTTCTTCTTTTCATCGATGATGGTGAATACCATTTCTTGTATCACATTGACGATGGTGCTGGGTGGCAGACTGCAATATTTGTTGTGGGAGTCAAACACATTGCGCAGTTGAGTCATGTAGTGATAGCCTTGGCACTGCTGTGGCTCAAGGTAGTAGTTGTTCATGGCACCACACAATATTGAGCCTAGCGCGCAGGTCTTTCCCGATGACGGAGTGCCCCAGAAATACACTTCGGTAGAGTCCTTAGTGAGTGCTACGGGGATGTTGGGGTTGGGCTGGATGTTGCGCCCAACGAAGTTCTGGATGGCCTGTGCTCGCTCGGCCCCATAAACCTTAATCACATCGTCCCAGCTTATTATTTTGCTAGTCACGGCTTTTTGTATCTCGTCGGCATTCTTGAGGTCGTTGTTCATATTAGCGACAAACTCGTCATGGCCTGCAGCAGCATCGATGCGCTCTTGTGCTAGAGCTTTAAATTTGCCCTGTGGATGCGCAGCAAGATAGGCCTGAAAGGCTGGCGTGTCGTCAGTGTGCAGTGCTTTTTGCCAATCGATATCGTCGGTGATGGCATCTCGCATCTGAGCAATCTCAATGTGGTGCTTGTCGGGATTGGCTTGTTGGTAGGCCTCGATGTTGACGAGTGTGGGTTGTTTCTTCACCTGCACCCAGTCGGGGTCTTGAATCATTTCTTGGCACTCATAGATGTGAGTGCCTCCAAGAGGCTCGTAAAATTTAAGATACTGCTCTAGCAGGGGAACTGAGCCACTGTCGAGAATACCTTTCCAGAAGTGCTCCTCTCCCGATATCAGCGCCTGCCGGCATGGCTCAGCAAAGAGGCCGTTGGGATATATTGTCAGATAGCTGAAGAAGTCGGCTGCTTCTCCGCTTTGACATGCTTTGGCCCATAACTGGTCTTCTTCGGCTCTCAGTTTCTGCTCAATGACTTCGAGTTTCTCGGGAGCAAGTTGTATTCTCTTTAATTCGTCGAAGGTAATTATGCCTCGCTGAATCGACCTTATGAGGTTGGGCACTGGCACGCCGTGAGCTATACTTAATACATATTCTTTAGTGGGCATATTCATTTGAGTTGTCAGTTATCAGTTGTCAGTTATCAGTTATCAGTTTTAGTTCTTAGTTTTCAGTTGCTAACACTAACCTTTTTAAGCGAGTATAAACTATTGGTTTTTTCGTTCTTCTCTCTCGCTGAGGCGGCTGCGGCGCTGACTGCCATTGGGGCGAGTAGAGGGTGAGGTGGCAAGCGGATTGCGCTTGCCGCTAGTGCCTTGGGCCAGGTCACGCTCTACGAGGTAGTAGGGCAACAGCATGAAGGCGAAGCACACCAGCGCTGCGATGATGGAAACGATTGATGGCATCGACATGTGAGTGAGCATTTCCTTGAGCTGCGCATTCTGGTTGGTGTATTGCTGGTAGGTGAACGGCGGGTAGTCGTTGTCGCCCTTGTAGCCATGGGCTTTCTTGCTGAGGTTGCTGAAAGTCTCGACATTATTCTTTACCATCTTGTCGATGCTGTTTATGTATTGCGGCATGGCGATGTTCCACACACTCATCTTTGCGCCTTTATCCAGATGATTGAGTGCCTCATCGCTAGCACGTGTTACCGATTCGGGTAGTAGAATTTTGTGGAGGCTGTTGATCATGCGGTCAATTTTTTCGGTGTTGCTGTCGTTTCCTGGCAGTCCGAAGATTGCCTCATATTCCGAAGGGTTTCTCACCCCATGTCCTGCGTCAACGGCGTTGAGGAAGTCACGTGTCTTTGCTTCGCGTTCTTTCACGTAGTTGTTGTAGGCTACCGCGCTCTGAGAACCATACAAGTGGGCTTTCTCAAATGATTGGGAAATTTCTTTCTGCTTAACTACGAGGTTGATGAAATGGGCAAACGGCATAGTGCTCAGCGCCAGCGCAACAAGGATGACTGCTCCACACACAATCTGCACTATGTTGCCAGTCTTCTTCCATCGTGTGGCTTTGGCCTTGCACATGATGACGATGCACGCGAGAGTCACCGCAATCAATGCCACAGAGTAGATGATGCCTTGCACAATGTCACCATCTTTCCAATACACTATTCCCATAAACACGATGTAGGAATAGATGAGAAGAACGATGATAGAGATGACAAAAGCGAAGTTAAACTTTTTATTGCCCATAATCTTTCTGAATACTATCTTTGCTTGACTTTATTCACTGCTTTGTCGGCCTGAATTGCAGGGCCACTCTGATTGCCGTTGCGAATGTTCACGCCGGTAGATGTAAACGCCGTGAGAGCTTGACTCACGGTGACGTTTTTGTTTACCGATTTCATCAGCGCCACTACGCCAGTGACGATGGGCGCTGCCATGCTGGTGCCGTCGAGTGCTTCATAGCGGTTGCCTGGCATGGAGCTGTAGATTCCCTCGCCAGGTGCTGTGACATAGACGGTGCTACCAAAGTTTGACCACTCAGTCATGGTGTTGTTCTTGCCTAACGCCCCAACGTTGATGGTGTTCTTCGACCTTAGTTGCGGCTGCATGGCAGCCAGAAGATGGCTATTGCCAGCAGCAAACACGAGAATGGTGTTTTTCTTGCCCGCCTGCTCAAAGACCCATTTCCACACGTCCTCGGCGGGTTTGTAATAGCTGCGTGCCACCTCCTTCTGCTCCTCGATGGGTACCATGTTGCCCAGTTCCACAGGATAGGCGGTGCCAATGGATATGTTCACCACGTCGGCGTTGTTGCGTATGGCATACATGATGCCGCGTATCACTCCTGAAATGGTGCATTGACCATTGTCAAACACTTGCACGGGCATAATTTTGCAGTTTGGGGCTACTCCAGCGGCACCTTGGTTCACATGAGCAGTGCTGCCAGCGGCGAGACCAGCCACATGGGTGCCATGTCCTACTCCTGAGCTCAAATGGTCGTCGCAGCGAAACACATTGTAAGGCTTGGTGATGCGTCCTGAGAACATCTCATGGTTCAAGTCGATGCCGTCGTCAACGACAGCCACCGTTACGTTGGCTATGCCTTTAGATATTTGCCATGCCTGCTTGATGTGGGCAGCATCGAGGTGCCATCCTTTGGGTAGATTGGATCTTGAGCCTGGCATCTGCCCGCCCGCCATAATTACCTCATCAACTACTTTAAACTTCATTGATGGTATCTTTGAGGGTAGCTCATCGCGAATCTTTGGGCGTTCCTCAGGCGGGACCTGTACCAGCAGCCAACGGGTGTTCTTGTCTTTGCCTATAATCTTGTATTGCTCGCCGGGATAGTTGCGCTTGAACTCGGTGGCAAACTTCTGGAAATCGGGGTTGTCGTTATCGAAGAAGATGTTGAGGCGGTCGCTCACCACCTCGGGACTGTTGGGATCGTTGGGGTTGAGGCGTCCTCGGTCGGAGATTGGATCACCATTATCGTCAACCAGCGGTGGAGAGACTGGGTCATCGCCGTCCAAGTCGTCGGAAATATCTCTCACGCCACGGCTATTGCCATTGTCGTCGATGTAGCGGCCATCGTCGGTGCGTATGCGGTTAATTACTCGTTCGTCATGGATAATGACGCGCGTGCGGCCTCGTATGGTGTCGGTAGTGTCGGCACCCATTATCATGTCGTGAGCGTCGCGCACACAGCCACCAAAGGTTCCAGTGCACGAGGTGCAACGGGTGAGCACGATGGCTAGGAGCAAGAACAGTAACAGGGCGAGCAGTGCCAGCAGCAACCAGCGTAGGCAGCCGTCGGCAAACCAGCGTTTCCACCAAGGCAACTTAGAATATTGTGCCACAAAGGTGGTGTCGCCAGTGATGGGTTTATCCACAGGTTTGTCCCATCCCAGGAAGGAGTATCCTTTGAGGGGTGTTACGAGAGGCACCATCGCTGGCGTGAGCACGGTGCCCGAGGGCACAGTGAGCGATGGCGACGTGCCACTCAGAGTGCCAAAGGTGCCGTTCTCAAATTTCACTTGACACATGCGTGACTCGTGTAATGGTGGTGGCAGCGTTTCGGACTCGGGTTGGTATGGCGGTGGAGTCTTTATCTCCTCGCATTGTGCCACAAAGTGCAAGTCCTCGTTGACCTGGGCATTGTTGGGGTCAAAAGGCATCCAGCTCACGAAGACGAAACCGTCGTCGGGAATCACCTTAGGAACATCAATGCCTGGGTGTAGCTTGTAGCCATGCCGCCTCATGAACGACGTGGTGCCTTGCAGGGTGGCGTTGTTAGTCTCAAACGATACCCTGTGCAGGCGCGTGTCCTCAACATTGGTGACGATAGAGGTGTTCATGCTCTGACCAGGCATCGACCTAATGCCCCACACACCCAAAATCACCTGCGAATTTGCTACAAATGCCATCTCGTCGATATCGGTAGAGTCAATATACTTGATGAGGCAGTTAAAGTAGGGCTGCTCCCACTCGTTAACTTGTGTTGCGAGGGTGCGGAAGTAGCTGGTTGCTTCGGCAATATATTGCTTGGCGGCAAAGTATTGCTGTGTGCCTACCAAAGAAGAGAGTTTCACGGCATAAGCAAACTCGGGGTCAACATGCCACTCCAACCCGTGTAGTGCGGGCTCAAAATAGGGCATGGCGAAGAAGTTTTTATAGCGAGGATTGGTGACATATTTGTCAAGCAATCTCTCAAAGTCGTCTCGCCTGTTGTAGAACGGTGTGCCACCCAGGTTCTCCACGATGAAGATGCTCATAGGGGAGGTGGTGCACAGTCGCACTTTATTTTTCACGTTTGGCATAATAGTTAACTCTTTATGGTTTATAGTTTTGAGTTTTCAGTTTTTAGTTTGGTGTCCTTACCCGTAACTTCTAACCGGCTTAAGCGTCAATCTCGTTAATGATTTCCCCGAGGCGCTTGTTGGCGGCGATGTCATAGTCGGGAAGGTCGCACGAGAGGATGTATCCCACTTTCAGATACTCAATCCATGTGAGCATAAACCCATAGCGTGGCAGTCGCATGAGAGTCTTGCGGTCGGTGATATTGTCCTTCTTGGCGTGGTCTAGTTCTTCGAGCAGCTTCACTCCGCTGGAGGTGTTGTGCGCCGAGAGCATATCCTCGCTGATGTTGAGCTTGAGTCTGGCATTTTTCTCGAGGATGTTGTTGAGATGCTTATTGTCGAGGTAATCGAAGCCAAAGGTAGTGACGAAGTGGTTGAATTCCATTGCCAGATAGTCGGCAATGATAGCCACAGCACTGTCTTTGTCGAAGGTGGTTATATACTCGTCGATGCGCTTAGTGATGCGGTCATGCATTCCCAGGAAGCGGTAGAGCCTTATGAGGTTGGTGGTCATGTCGCTCACAGCGGGGATGTTGTCTTTGCACTTGGGCACAGCATATTGAGTAAGGAACTGGTCAATCCAGAAGTTCTCTACCATCGTAGCCACTTGGTCTGATTGCGAGTTGGCCATAAAATTGGCGTTCAATAGCTTGTTGATGTCAAATCCTTCAGTTGATAGCATCTCGATGCACTCTTCTTCGGTATCCACGCCAAGTGCGTCGCACAACCTAGTGAGGTTCTCGGCGCGTGATGCCTTGGGGTCGAGCCCGAACCTAATGAACAGTTCCATCTCTGGGTCGGGCTGCGATGTCGTGGCCACCGTGTTGTTGAGTGCGTTGTGAATTATCTCATAGAGGTGAGGCTCGTCAATCATCATTATGTCGAGCATCTTTCCAAAGGCAGCCTTGTCGGCACCTTCAATCTTTGCCAACTGCAGATTGGCTTGCGCTGCTTGGCGTTTAGCCTTGCGTATCTCGTCGTCGGCCGAACCGCTGTGGTAGTACTTGGTGAGCAGACTCTTAAGAGAAGCCACGAGTCGAGTTATCTCCTCACCAAACATATTGTCGCGGGCTTGCTTAACGCGTGGCGCTAGCTGGTTGAGAGCGGCTATAATGGGCTTGGTGCCGTCGTTGTTGAGGGTTGCTGCGCTGTCCCATGCCTGACTGGCGTCAACAAAATGCTGCTGCACGAAGTCATAGTTCACGAAAGAGTCCTTGAGGCACTGCATGAAGTTAGGGAATGCCGCTGGGATAATCTCTTCAGTCTCGGGCGACTTGGTGTTAGGATTGTAGCCGTCAAACGACTTGGTGGAGTACTTAAAGTCGCGCAGCATGAAAATACTGCGGAAGGGATGGCCAGTGGTCCACTGGTTGAACCAGTGAGTTTGGTCCTCGTCGGTATTGGCGCGCAGCACTTCTTTCTCAAGTACAATCTTGAAGCGGTTGTCCCAGCGACGTCGCAGCTCTTCGAGTTTGTCGGGTGAGTCGTTGGTTTGATATTCCAGGTCGAGGTTGAAGAATGTGCTGATGATGAATAGAGGCGACATTTGTGTGTCGTGCATGAAAGTGTCGCGCTGAGCTGCAGTCTCACCCACGTTCTTATTAACCCAGTTCTCAAGGACAATGCCCATTTTGCTCTCGGCACTCTGCATATTGTTGTGGCAGAGCATGAGGGAGCTGATGCGCTTGGTGTCGCTGTAGCGGTTGAAGAGGTAGGTCACCTTGCCACGTCGCAGCACCACCGAGAGGTTCTTGCCATTGGTGAGCTTCTCGCTGGCCATGTTCTCGGGACGTCGCTCGCCAGGGAAGTCGAGGATGTCGAGACATGATAGGAAGTTGCGTGTGTCGCTCTCGAGGGTGGGCAGCGACATGTAGAGCTCGGCAACGAGAGCGCTGAGTTCGCCCTTGTTCATCTCTATTGACATACCCTGCTGGGTGGTGACAATGGTGGTGGGGCGATAGTCGGGAAGTTCTATCTCACTTTCGTCATAAATCTCATCTAGGCGAGCCACGTCGAGCAGCGTGCCATGCTTCTTGAGCAACGCATCAAATGGAACATACACCGTGGAGTTGAACCTTATGGAGCGGTAGGCTGTAATGAGGGTGTCGAAGAGGCGGTTGATGGATGGATTGTCGAACCATAGCAGCTTGATAGCAGAGATGAGCTGGTCATCGCTGAGGCGGTTCACGTTGAACAAGAGGAACGCAAACAGCCCCGACTCTGGATCGGTGAGATTGGCGACACGCTGCTTCATGGTGGAGTTGCGCAGGTAGTCATAGATGTCCATCACGTCGTCCTGGGTGAGGATGGGTGAGGGATTTGGTACCGACGACACGCCAACGGAGTCGCAGTATTGGCGAATATAGTCGATTTTCTTAATCTCGGAGTTGTCATAGTCGGTCTGTGTGTGATAGGCCTCACACAAGACTAGGATGATATCGGCAACCGACAGCAGGCGTGCTTTGAGGTATCCTTCGGGAACGGCGGGGTCGGTGCTAGAGGTGAATCGTGTCACCACACCAGTGGCCTCTACGCGCGAGTTGGGGTTACTGGGGTTTATCTCGTCGATGAAGTTGTATTCACGGCGGCCGTCGGTGACGGTGAAGGGCTTGCCGGGGTCGCTCATCAGCGCGCTCACGAGATAGGATTTGCCCATCTGGCTCTCGCCAAAGGCGGCGGTGGAGCATCGCTCATCGGCGGCAAACTGGATTTTCTTGAACGCACGACGAAGGTTTACCAGCTGCTCAAGGTAGTTCTGCCTCTCGCTATCGGGGACATTAGATTGCCATGAAATGGCTTTCTCTACAATGTGAAGATATTGATTGATGTTCATAGTTGTCGTTGATCGTTTATCGTTGGTCGTTTATCGTTTATCGTGGAACTCTGAACTTTTAACTCTGAACTGTGAACTCGTTTAAGTCGGTGGTTGCAATATTCAAGTTAAATTCTCCTGAGTCAAGCCAGTAGCATTGTGGGTCGTTGATACTTTGCACTTGCAGCATAAAGTCGTCGGTCTTGAGTTCCTCGCCGTCACTGCCGGTAACCGATGCGATGGTTATGAGCTCCTTGTCCTCATCGTAGGCCTCACGCTCTATCTCAAAGGTGAATGGGCCCTTCTTGAACAACTCATCGCGGTAGTCGCGCAGCATGCGCTGCAGCTGCTCGGGGGTGAGTGTTTTGCCCTTGCTGATGCGCTCTTTGATGCGTCGGTTGTCGATTTCGAGCACATAGAACGGCCTTAGCGGATAGATGCCGATGTCAAACTGCTTGGCTCCGATGTAGCACGGGAAGGAGTTGATGGTAATGCGGCCGTTATTGATGGTAGGAGTGATGATGCACTCCTCTTTTGGGATTCCGCCCATCTTGTAGAAGCTCTCGGTGGTGGGCGCTAGTTTGTCGCTGAGGTTGGTCAAGTCGAGTGAGAACTCGTTGAGACCGCCCGCCATCGATGCTAGGTAGCCAATCATGGCACCCACTGGCACGATGCTCTTGGTGTCGTGCATGTAGCCATTCTCGTCTTTGAAAGGATACCAGCGGCCAATGCGGTACTTGCCAAGAACGATGAGTCGGTTGGGGCTCACAGGGAAGTACTTGAGGAAGCAGTCCTTGATGGGCTTGAGCATTGTGGGACGTCCCGATAGTACCACGATGTCGCAATCGTGGGCATAGAGCAGGGTGGAAATTGACTCTATGAGCGAGTCGAGCGACTTCTCCACATGCTGCGAGAGCACGTTGTGGTCGTAGGTCCACACCACCTCGCTGAGTTCAAACCCGAAGCGCTCTTTAAAGGCCTCACACACGATGTCGCTGGGCTTGCTGTCGCCAAACATCTCGTCGTAGCCAATCTCGAGATATCGCTCTCCCTCGCTGAGCAGGTTGAGGAAGCGGTACATGACGGGGACATTGACCTGCATGTTAAAGTCGCGGCGCATAATGCGGTCTTTGAAGGTCATCATATTGTTGTCCTGACCGAAGAAGTGATAAAGAACCTTATAAGCCTCTTGGTGACTCTTGCCCATCTTCTCGGTGAGGTGGCGGTAGAGGATGCCGCTCGAACCCTCGATAATTACATTCTGCACCAGTTGCTGGAGCATGTCGTCGCCAGCCAAGTTGAAGCTGTCCCAATAGATGGGGTTAGGACTGATTTGTGATGGATTGCTCTCGTTGTAGCGATATTGGCACACCATCACGTCGGTGGTGCCGGCGCCAATATCTACTGAGCCCACCTTGAGGGTGTCGCAAGGAACGCCGTCGATGTCGCGCTTCTTGCCATAGAGCTTGAAGAAGAGGTCGCTGCGGTTCTTGTAGCGCTCGCAGAACTGCGCGTAGAGATACACGAATTGCGAGCAGGTGGCCTCATCGTAGTACCACTGCTTGTGCTCATCATCGTCGTAGCGTCGTGGCTGGTTGCCGGGAATCACCTGCATTTGCAAGGCAATGCTGTTATTGTCGATGATGTGGTGATAGGAATTGATGATTCTTACCGCATCGCTAAAGCTGCTGTAGAGGGCCTGACGCTCCACTCGCGACATCGCTGTGGGGCAGGTGATGATGACCCGCTCGAGTCGGCGCGGAGTGTTGCGCAGATCATGGCGCTCGCGCGACTGGAAACTGTTGATCTGGGTAATGGCCTGCTCTATAATCTCAATGAAGGCGAGCGTCATGAGCGAGCGTCGCGAGTAGTGCGCCCCAATGCCATAGCCCTCGGCGTTGTAGGTGCCGTCGTCGTTGATGAAGCAGGTGAGGCCTTCAATGATGGGTGGCAGCGAGTAGTTCTCGTCGCCAATGTTGATGAAGCGCCACTCGTTCTCGGTGCGCTTGTTGTCCCATAAGTAGCGCTTAGGGCTAGAGTTGGTGGAGAGTGTCTCCAGGCCCAGATTGAGCGCTGTTGCCTCGTGGTTGAGGTAGTTAGCCTCACGTCCCAGCCTGATGATGCTTGGCCACACAAACTGATTGCTGCCAGCGATATTCTTGCCTATAGTCACTTTGCGGAACGCGAGTCGCATATCAAAGGTCTCCTCCACACGGTTGAGGTCACCGTTGGGGAGTATCACATGGGTGAAGTTCTGCAATCGTAGTGGATCAACCTTGGTGAAGTCTTGTGTGAAATTGTTGTTCTCGAAGAGCAGTGCCGAGGTGCGCGAGTTGCCTATGTCGATAATCATCTCCACGTTGACGATGTTCACGTCGCGATCGCGCATGAGTTTAACGGTGGGGAAGAAGTCGTCGAGACTGCTCAGGTACTTGATGAGCATCAGGTATGTGGCGAGGAACTCATATTTGTGCCTGCCGTCCTTGAGTTCGAGCACGTCGAAATTCTTGGCGTCGGGGTAGGCGATTTCCATTAGGTAGTCGCGCACCCAATTCTTGTTCCATGTGCAGTAGTCGATGAGCTGGCGCTCATTGCCGCACAGGCCAAATATCTTCTCGGTCTCGCCATCGCTCATAAACACGGGATATTCTTTATAGGCATCCATGGTGTTGTAGCGCGCCTGTGTGTCAAAGGCCAGCACCACGTCGGCAGTGAGGATGCCGGCATTGGTCTCGCGAGGCACAATCATGAATTTGCACCAGTTGTATGGTCCCTTCTTGTAGTCGCCAGTCTCGTCTTTCTCAATAAACGGCATTGGTAGCCACACATTGAAGTAATGGCTCAGGAACTTGTTGTTGGCAGCAAGTTTAGAGAAGAAGATGCCAAGGCTATCCTCCTCGTTTTCGGCAACATTGAACTGCTGCACCTCGGGGTTGGCGAGAATCACCGCCTCGCTTGTGGTGAGCTTGTTGTCGTTGTCGAGATACCCTTTCTCTCGCAGCTGCGATGTGAGCACCACAATCTGGTTACTCAGGGTGTAGGCAAATTCCAGTTTCCACTGAAAGCGCTCGTCGTCGAACGACTCGGCGAAGCGGCACTTGAACCCCGCGTTGAGGTTGATGTCAATGCGCTTCGACAGTAGTTGAATGCCAGAATTGGCGATTAGTGAATAGTCCATCTTTGTTATATAGTTTTATGAATGTTTTTATCGTGATTAATTCTATTACTCACACTTTTCATCAATATTGCAAAATGAATGCCAAAATTATTATTTTTTTTGCATAGACAAAGCAGATTTCTTTTTTTTAACTAATGTGTTATCGCTAACAAGCTAACAAGAAACGAGCTGACGATACAAGTATAAAAACATAACATTACCTTGTTTGCTCGTCGGCTCTTACAATTATATCCACATAAAATTGTAATTTTTGACAATTATATGCTCATAAAAGTGTAAATAATTTTGCATATTCGCTCATAAAAGTGTAATTTTGCAGTGCAAAACTAATTTAAAATAATCATGAAGCGACTTATTTACAGTAAATTGCTTGAGTGGAAGCATCGCAGCGACCACAAACCATTAGTTCTTGAGGGTGCTAGGCAAGTGGGAAAGACTTATATTCTACAAGAATTTGGTAGGAATGAGTTTGACAATATGGTGTATATCAACTGCGAGAATAACGAGGCAATAAAGCAACTGTTTGCGATAGACTACAACATCGACCGCATTTTGCTAGGTCTTGAGGCATATTCGCTGCAAAAGATAATACCTGGCAAGACTCTATTGTTCCTTGACGAGATTCAGGAGTTGCCTGGTGGTGTGGCATCGCTCAAATATTTTTGTGAGAATGCCCGTTCCCTTCATGTTGCGGTAGCAGGTTCGTTGTTAGGGTTATTTAACTTGCAAGGACAGTCGTTTCCCGTGGGAAAGGTTGAGACGTTGCGTCTATATCCCATGACATTCATTGAGTTCTTGATGGCTCGAGGCAAGCAACAACTTGTTGATGTGTTGCAAAGCCTTGACTGGAACATAATAAATCCCCTGCACAATATTTTTGTCGATGAGTTGAGGCTTTATTATTTTGTTGGCGGGATGCCCGAGGCTGTGACCACATATTTAGAATGTGCCGATCCTTCTCGTGTGAGGGCTATTCACGAGGAGATACTTAATGCCTATGTTCGCGACTTTGCAAAGCATGCCGCAGGAGAGACTCAGCGAGTTAGGCTTGTGTGGGACTCTGTGCCCGAGCATTTGGCGCGAGAGAACAAGAAGTTTATCTTTGGTGCAGTAAAGTCGGGAGCCAGGGCAAGTTATTTCGACAACGCTCTGCAATGGCTGCAAGATGCGGGGCTAATCTATAAAGTGGAGAATATCAGGCAAGTAGAATTGCCGTTGAAATTCTTTGCTAATCGCGATATATTCAAAGTCTTTATGCTCGATGTGGGTCTGATGGGGGCTATGGCTCTTGCCTCACCCGATGAGATGCTGGTAAAGGATAATGTGTTCAGTATTTTCAAAGGGGCTTTTACCGAGAATTATGTACTCACTCAACTTAAATCTATTGATGGAGTTCACACTTATTATTATAGTAAGCCCAATTCAACATTAGAGATTGATTTCCTATGCCAGATAGATGGCAACATTTTGCCAATTGAGGTGAAAGCCGAGGTGAATGTGAAAGCAAAGTCGCTGGCAACATTCTCTAAGACTCACAGCGCTAGAGTAGCTCAATCCTTGCGATTCTCAATGCAGCCCCACATCGACCAGGGCTGGATGCAGAACGTGCCACTCTATGCCGTGGAGGCATTTGTGAAAGGATATATTGGTCGATAACTCAAAAGATTATTATTGATAATCACGATTATCTGATCCAGATGCTGCCAGGTGTCAAAATGTTTCACATAGCGCTCTCAGTCGTTCTCACGACTGAATTTGATGATTTTTGACTTGTCAAGCAAATCTATTAGCTGACCATACATAGGCTGTGCGATAAAATGTGTACCTTTGTTCATCGTTAAATATGTTTTTGTGGTTAAAACAAAGGTAACGAAAGGCTGAAACTCACACAAGGGTTTCATCCTTTTTTTATCTCAACAAAAAACTTTTATCGGACACTAATATTAATAGTTATTAGCGTTTTGGTTAGAATTCTCTAAACGCGACACATTCTATTTTATTCTCATAGGAATATCTTTCTCCGCATTTCACGCCTTCCCAATTAGGGATAATATGTGTTTCAGTGCTAGTATAATATTCTGATGAAAATGTAGTGTCTATTATCGTTTTTTGTGTCCCAAACCTAATGAGGTCGAAATCATTCATTTCTAAAGAACTTTTAAGTTTAATCCTGAAATCATAATTAGGTTTATTGCCAAACCCAATGTTTCTCAGGTCTTTTTTAAAGCTGTTTTCATAGGCTTTTTTTATGTCTTGGTTGGCGATAATTATAGCAACACTATGGACAGCGTCGGTTTCATTAAGCCTTTCGCTGTAACTAGTGATAGGTTTATAGGAATTGATTTCAACCGTGATTAATGGCTTTGTGGAGTTATAAACTGATGAATTTTTTTCTTTTGGTTTGCCGTTTACATAATAGGAATAGGTTAGTGCTCCATCTTCAACATACCCCTTTTGTTTGAGAGTAGTGATTAGGTCTTGATTAAGATGCCCTATGCGTTCTTTATTGTTGGTTATGAAAATGTCGGATGGCGCAACGTAAATTGAATTAGGATTGCTCGATAAAATATCTTGTTGTACTTTCTCGATTTTTTCTTGCTCTTCGGCTTTATCACGTTTCTTTTTGTAGCTAGAATAAATACTAATACCTGAAGGAATAGATATTGCACAGATAGCAATGATTATAGCAATCCAACAGCCCTTTTTTGTTTTCTTTTGAACTCTATCATTAATTGCCCGTTGTTGCGCCATTGCTATTTGCCGTTGCTTAGCGTTTCTTGTAGCATCAATCGCAGCTCTGGTTTGAGCATCAACTGGGGTTGTTTTTCCGCAGTATTCACACACAAAGTTGTAGCCTTGTGTCTTCTGCAAAGTTGCTCCACAATAGGGGCATTTATTGTTTGTCATAGTTGGTAATACATATCATCAAATGAATATATGATTATTTGCCACTCTTTGGGAAGTTTATTGAATTTGTTGGTTCTCAACTTCACGCAGCCTATCGATTTAAGGCTGTAGTAGTCATTGCCCTTGATGAGTGTGAATTTTGTTGTGACGCCATTTTCAGTATACTCGCTTGGGTCACTAAACACCATGAGCGACTCAGAGACTTCTAGTTTATTGCCGTTCCAGATGTATTTTGAATAGATAGTTGAGCTGGCGCCGTTGCTACCCAAGCTAACGAAGTGTTTCTTATTATCGTTGACTAGGAAAAATCCGTTTAGACTAGCTTCTTTCTGTGTAGGCACAAATTTTCCAGTTTTCTTGTTATAGAGGTATATGGTGTTGTAGGTGCGCGAAGAAGCTGGTCCAACAAAGAGGTCAACGTAGCCATCAAAGTTCATATCGGCAAATCGCACTTCACCTGATGTTGCCTCATGCTTGAATGATTGAAGCAGTTTTTTGCCGTTGTAAATATTTGTGGTGTAAGAGCCGTCCTCGTTCTCTGTCGATTGGGCTTTATACTTACTGTTGGTTTGAGGGGCATTCATCAAGTTGTAATACCCGTTTATATCTACGTATTTGTTGGTCTGTGCATAGCAACCTAGTGCGATAATTGCCATTACTATAGGTAATATACTTTTGAAAAATGTGGTCATAATAAGACGTTTAAGTGGTTAATTATTGTCGTTTACATGTTTCGTCTCTCAAAGGTGGCAAAGCTGTTGCGCCATTGCTATTTGCCGTTGCTTAGCGTTTCTTGCAGCATCAATCGCAGCCCTAGTTTGAGCATCAACCGGGGTTGTTTTTCCGCAGTATTCACACACAAAGTTGTAGCCTTGTGTCTTCTGCAAAGTAGCTCCACAATAGGGGCATTTATTGTTTGTCATAGTCTTTGTTAGTTCGCTTTAGTTTTCTTACTCCAGATGATCAAATTTATCAAACTCGTTGAGGATGATTCTCCACTGTTTTGGGAGGGCGGACTTTTTGTTAGTGTGCTGTTTGCGGTTAGTGGCAATATTCTCAAAGTCGCCACCTTTGATGATGGTGTATCGACGTTTCACACCGTAGGAGCCATATTCCGTAGGTTCACTGATTTCGATGAGCGACTCGATGTCAACTTCTTTGTCATCGTCCCAACGGAAGATGGTGTAGTACATTGAGCAGTAACTGCTTGACCCTGCGCTCACCCATTGTTTCTTGGCTGGGTTGATGATGAAACGGCCGTTGAGGTTATCGGACGATACAGCATGGTAGAACCATTGTTTTTGTGGATCCCACAGGTAGAGGCTGCTATAGTTGCGTGATGTAGCAGGACCTATTAAAATATCGTAATAGCCGTCGAAATTGGCATCGACAAATCGCACGTCGTCGCTTGTTGACTCACAGGTGAATGAATCGACAGGATTGCCTTTTATGAATACCTTAACGTTGTAGCTGCCGTTATCGTTTTGTTCTGTCGTCACCTTCACATTAGGTAGTGATGTGGGGCATTTGAGGAGGCTGTAATAGCCGTTGGCGTCGGTCTTAGGCTTGCGTGCCTTAAGCACAGAGTCATAATTTTGAGCATAAACTGTGATGCTACCTCCGCACACGATGGCAAGCAGTAATATTCCGATAATACGTCTCATAGCAATTAAAGTTTTAATAGATTATTTGCCACAAAGATATAATTCATTTGTGATTATCGCAAATATATGTGTTTATTTATATTGAATCAGAATGTGATATTCCCCAATAACGAAGAATACAACGACCGCACCTTGGTAATGTGGTACGGCCGGTTGTAATTGTTTCTTTTTGGGGAGTTAGTGTAGGTAGTGATCAATTAAGCTATCTGATACACGAGTAAATGTGAAGGTCATGCCCAGAGTTTTCACAGTCATTTTATTTCCTTTAATGCTATAGATGCAAGGCAGGCTTGTCTCAGTTTCGTCATCGTAGGACTTTGTTGTGAGATTATTGCCCGAAATCGTATATGTACCTCGGTCTATTTCAATCTGATGTTTGTCTTCACCTGTTAACTCTGCCCATTCATCAGTTAGAATCATGTCAGAAACTGAGACATAAGTGTTGTTTTGATTGAATTTGGTATATGTTTTTATAGATTCATAAAAATCCTCATAAAGACCGCCAGGAGAAGAAAGCCATGGGGTGTCTGATTCCCAAGTTCCCACGATGTCGCCACCGCTGGGTTCATCATTGTCATCACCGCAGGCAGCGAGCGTCATGCCTGTTACAGCCAGCAACATAGTTGCTAAAAGTAGATAAAAGGTCTTTTTCATTTTGTGGTAAATTTAATGTTATTTTTAATAGTAATGTTTATAGATGTTGTTTCTACATATTGTCAAACGAGTTGAGGATGCGCTGCCAGTCTTTGGGAAGTTTTACGCGTTTGTTGGTTCTCTGTTTAACGCAACCTACCGATGCTGGGCTATAGTAGTCATCGCCTTTTATGAGGGTGTATTTTGTGGTTACACCATAGTCGGCATATTCCTTTGGGTCGCTGAATTCCATAAGCGTCTCAGAGACTTCGAGTTTGTTGCCATTCCAAATGTATTTTGAGTAGTATGATGAGCTTGCGCCACCGCTGCTCAGCCCTACCCACATCTTGGCTTTGGGGTTGACGAGGAAATAGCCATTGAGTTCGACTCCTGTGGGAACAAACTCGTTCTTCTTGTCGCTCCAAAGCAAGATTGTACTGTAATTGCGTGCTGTAGCGGGTCCAACCACGATGTCGAGATTCCCGTCAAAATTTGCATCAATGAAGTAGAGTTCTTCTCCGGTCACTTCACACTTTATTGTCTGAGCCAGTTGGCGTCCGTGATAGATTTTTACATTGTAAGAACCATCCTCGTTCTGTTCGCTTGTGGCCTTGAAATATGAAGGACTAGTTTGGCAGTCGAGCACCTTGTAGAATCCGTTTTTGTCGGTTTTAGCGTGAAAAGCGTTTTGGGCGGTAGCAGTGACAGGCCCCAGTGCAGCAATGGCTACAACAATGATATAGACTAAATTTTTCATAATGGTTGTGATTTTATAAATATTATGATTTAGAGTTTGTTGCAAAGTCTTTATTACATTGGCCTCCCCTCGAAGGCTGCAAAGCAGTCGCGCCAGTGCTGTGGCAGCGGTGCCGGCATTCGAGTCTCGGGGTCAAGATATACCATCACCTGCGAGCACACGCATTTCACCTCACTGGTGGCGGTGTTCTGGAGAATTTGCAGCACTGTGAAGCTCTTGTTCCCCACGTGGTCGATTTGCGTCTTCACCACCAGCGGCTCGTCAAAGAGAGTCTCATGCAGGAAGTTGCAGTTGATGTTGGCAATCACCACGTTCACGTTATTCCAATCCTGGCGCTCGCCAGCAGCCCGCTCAAAGTATATGCTCTTTCCCAGGTCAAAGAGGTTGAGATACACCGAGTTGTTGACATGCCCCAGCGTGTCGAGGTCGCTGAAGCGCAGCTGCACTGGCAGCTCGCAATGGAATGGGTTAGTAATGTTGAAGTCCATATATGATTAAGTGTTAAGTTTTTAGGTGTTAAGTTTTTTGCTATTATCGGAACACAATTTCCCTTATTACCGGCTTGCCCACTAGTTGGTTGAGCTGAGCGATGATTGCTGAGCGCGAGAGCATGAGATCATTGCGCAGGGCAGCTGAGGAAATTTTTACTGTTATCACACCATTATCCACAAATCGCTCGGTAGTCATGCGGTTTACGCCAGGTCCCACCACTTGATGCCACAACCTCAACGCTTTTTGCTCGAGCACAGCATCCTCTATGTCTTCTTGCTGCATGAAGTCGCCTATTATCTCGGCTATCGACTTTGCCTCAGTGCGTTTCATTGGTGTGCCTCCTCCTGGCGGCTAGCGATAGGTGTGATGGCGCCGTTCTCTACCATAAACATGGCATAGTCACCGCTCATCATTGCGATTATCTCGTCGAGATGAGTGCGGTTAGTGTCGGTGATGAATATCTGCCCAAAGTCTTGACTGTTGCTTACCACATTGATTATGCTCACCACGCGTTGCTCGTCGAGTTTGTCGAAGATGTCGTCAAGCAGCAGTATGGGCGTAGTGCCAGTGTATTTCTTCAGGAACTCAAACTGCGCCATTCGAAGCGCGATTGTGTAGGTCTTGCACTGTCCCTGCGACCCAGTCTTGCGCATGGAATGGTCGCCGAGCCACAGCTCAATATCATCGCGGTGCACGCCGCGAGTAGTGTAGCCCATTATCATGTCGCGGTCGCGGTTGGCATTGAGCAACTGCTGCATCGTGAGTTCGCTCAAATGGCTCTTGTAGCTCAGACGCACCTGTTCGTCATCACCGGCAATCGCTTGATAGTAGCGCATGAAGATTGGTGCAAACTCCTCGAGCCACTGCTTGCGTGCCTTGTGCAGCAGAGTGGCCGATGTTGCCATCGCCTGCTCCACTGTCTCATAGAGCAAAGGATCGCGATAGTCGTTCTTAATCATTGAGTTGCGCTGCTCCAGGGCCTTGTTGTAACGAATGAGGGCATCAAGATACTGGCGATTACCTTGAGAGATTATCTGGTCCATGAGTCGGCGGCGCTCCTCGCCCCCGCCACGTATCAAATCCCAGTCTAGCGGAGATACCATCACGAGCGGCAGCAGTCCAATGTGCTCGCTAAGTCGCTTGTAGTCCTTGCCGTTGCGCTTCACTGTCTTGCGCTTGCCACGTTGCACGCTTAGAGAGATTTCCTCGGGTGTCCCCTTACGGCTGTAACGTCCCTGCAGCATCAAGAACTGTGCATCGTGGTTGATGGCTGCGCTATGCTCGTTGCTGCTAGTGAAGCTGCGGCAGTAGCTCAAGTAATAGATGGCGTCGAGCACATTGGTCTTGCCCATGCCATTATTGCCTATCAAGCAATTAACCTTCCCTGAGAACTGTAATTGAGCCTCGGCAATGTTCTTATAGTTCAATATGGAAATCTGCTCCAGTATCATACCACTGCAAAGATAATAAATAGTTTTCAGTTATCAGTTTTTAGTTGACAGTTTTTTTAGTTGTCCTTAGACACACTTTGCTGCTCCTGTCTCAAAAAACCGAGATTTGGATAAATATAAACGAAAAAAATGCCAAATGTTTCATTTTTAATTGCATCCTACCAAAGAAAACCGTAAATTTGCGAGTTGATTTCATACCATTAGCTGATGACCAATCGAGAGAATAGTGTGGCACATAGGATAAGATGTCCTTTCAAGGCGGGTAGCATGATGCATCTGCTAGGCGAAATGCTGGCGCTGGCTTTGCTGGCGGCATTTGCCGTGAAGGTCTTTGAACTGCACGACGCTATCAGCGTAATCCTCTCGATGGCAGTAGCCTATCTCATTCCACGATTTATTTATTCTCGCAGTCGCTACTGGTGTCGCTGGGGGCATTGGCTATTGCTCATCGTTGGTTTCCTGCTGGCATTGTATGTAGTGCTGAGCATCAAAGCATGCACTATTGATGTAGGGGAGACGCTTGAGGAACCAAGTCTTCATTCCGACTCGGGTAACTACTACGCCTGGGCATTGTCGCACTACGATGGCCGTTGCCCTGCGCCTAAGTTGCCATTTAAGGGTTTGCCACTCTTTATGCTGTGGCAGTGGAAAGTGCTGGGAGTAAGCATAGCTTGGCCATTGGCGATGAATTATATGTTCACGATGCTCACCATTGTGATGACCGGCAAGGTGGCTTGCAGGATGTTGTGCCGCAAGTTTGACGACTTTAAACCATCAACAATCGCAGCGGTGGCAATGCTCATGGTGTCACTCATGGGATTCCTCATATCGCAGGGATTGAGAATCCAGAAGGAATCGGGCTGTGCGCTAGGTCTTTTGCTTGTGGGCTACACTTTGGCTGGAATGGCTAGTGGTGAGACATTGAGCAAGCGTGACCGCTACCGCGACATCGCGATATTCGTCACTGGATGCCTATTGATGGCAATGGTGCGTACCAATTTTGTCTATTTTGCCGTTTTTGGGGCGTTGATGATGGTATTTTCCAATCATCGCACCCAATGGAAATATGGCGCATTGCTTGCTGTGATAGCAGCAGTGATTACTGTTGTTTTCAGCATTCTGTTTTCCTACTCCTTTGGGCAACAATACCGCACCGTAGATGGCGGCGATGCTATGGCATTAGCTTTCAAGGTGGGTATTGTGCAGCAGCCCTATTTTGCAATTATTGGCGACTACTATCACTATCCTGAGTGGAAACGCCTGCTGTTGATGCCTGTCACTGCTGGAGTGCAGTATGTTATACCCTTCCCCTGGGTTTATGACTACTCCCACGCAAGCATCTTCTCCTTGCTGCCACGTTTCAGGCTGATGTGGTATTTTGTAGGTGGAGTGTGCCTGCATTACTTCCTCTACATAACTATCCTCCATCCCAAGAGCAACAACTTGGGAATGTGGGCATGGTGGCCATTGGCGCTGTTTATGATTATCGCTTACATCACAGGAGGTTCGGTGAGCCGATATGCTCTGCCTCTGCAGCCGCTATTTGTAGTCATCGCCCTCTATGTGCTGCTCAACGTGAAATGCGGTAGCTACCGCCGCTCGTTTGCCCTATGGATGATAATCTATGCCTTTGTGCTGATAGCAATTCTCGTGTTGTGCTACGACGCGCAGACCGAATATCTCAACAACCTCAATGAGTATTATCGTCAAAAGGCTATGAAAAGTATATAAAACAACTCATTAATAATATTTACAACATGAAAGCAATCAAAACATTAGCACTTATCACAGCATTGGTGGTCGCTATGCCAGCAATGGCGCAAAACCGAGCTCAAGGCGGCATCGATGCCGACATGATGCGACAAATCACACAGGCGGCAGCCGGCAAGAGCAATGCCGCACTGAGCAATGCTATGGCGGCAAATTCTATTGACGACCTAGCCAAGAATTACCGCAACAACACAATCACCGACACCCATTTCAGTATTGAGACTCCCAAGCAGAGCATCCACAACCAGCGCTCTAGCGGCCGCTGCTGGATGTACTCCAGCTTTAACGTGATGCGAGCCAACTTCGCACGCCGCCACAACGACACCATGCGCGTGGAGTACAGCCACGACTACCTTTTCTTCTATGACCAGCTCGAGAAGGCCAACCTCATGCTGCAAGGTGTGATAGATTGCGCCGACAAGCCTCTAGACGACCAGCGAGTGCAGTTCTTCTTCCATCACCCTATTAACGATGGTGGCACATTCTGCGGCGCTGCCGACCTCGCCGAGAAATATGGCCTTGTGCCAGTAGAAGCACAGCCCGAGACTTATAGTGCCGAGCGCACCTCGCGCATGAGCCAGCTGGTTTCTTCGAAGCTGCGTGAGCAGGGTCTGGAATTGCGTAAGATGGTTGCCGACGGCAAGTCTAAGAATGCCATCCGTCAGCGCAAAACCGAGATGCTTGGAGAAATTTACAGCATGCTGTCACTAACGCTTGGTGAGCCCATCAAGTCGTTCACTTACGCCTTCAAGAACAAAGATGGAAAAGCTGTGACACCTGCGCGCACCTATACTCCACTTGAGTTCTACCGTGAGACACAAGGTGGCCCTATCAACGGCACCTTCATCATGGCGATGAATGACCCAAGACGCGAGTACTATAAGACCTATGAGGTGGAGTGGGACCGTCACACCTATGACGGCCACAACTGGCGTTACATCAACTTGCCTATGGAAGACATCGCGAAGATGGCAATTGCATCGCTAAAAGATTCCACAAAGCTTTATTCTAGCTACGATGTGGGCAAGCAGTTAAACCGCACCAACGGCTATCTCGCACTCGACAACTATAACTATGGCACCTTGTTTGGCACCACCTTTGGTATGAACAAGGCCGACCGCATTGCTACCTTCGATAGCGGTTCTACGCACGCCATGACGCTTACTGCAGTAGATCTTGATGAGAACGGTAAGCCAGTGAAGTGGAAAGTTGAGAACTCTTGGGGCGCCGACAGCGGACACAAGGGTTACATCATTATGACCAACGAGTGGTTCAATGAGTTTGCTTTCCGCTTGGTAGTTGACAAGAAATATGTCCCCGCCAACATCCTCAAAGCCTATGAGCAGAAACCAATCATGGTTATGCCCGAAGACCCATTATTCCAAGAAGACAGGTAAATTTAAGTTATAAGTGTTAAGTAGTAAGTGTTAAGTAAGGACAACGTGTGTCTTGTACTTTAACTGCACAACACATGAACAAAGCGGGATTAGTGCTACAGATCACTAGTCCCGCTTTTATTAAAGTAACTTGAATTAATTACTTAATATACTTCTTACCATTTTGGATGTAGATTCCATGCTCGGGAATGCTCTTGAGCTCGCGACCCTGGAGGTCGAAGATACGGTTGTCGCCCTTATCGGCAGCGATAGTGCTGATGCTAGTAAAAGACGATGGAACATAAGTTGCATTTATTCTCCCCTTTTCAACAACAATATTTCCTAGCTTTGTAAGAGTTAGAACCATTGGTTCATCAATTTGCCAATAGTGACAGCCTTCTGGATATTTGTAATACAAACTACCATTATAATCATTAGGATCTTTAGCAACATAAAGTTGATAGTCTCCATCTTCACAACTAGACATGTCTAGGGCGAACTTGCCAACACCAGTTGACTCTTCCAAAACTGGGTAGAAAAAACCAGATGGAATCCAGAGTTCTTCTTTAATTTGCATTTTGTTATTATTTGGATATGCTTTTATATCTAAATGACTAAAGAAAAAATCTGGGTCATTAATATCCTGACCAGCAGGAATTTCCAAGTTCGCAAAAATAACATCAAAATAACTTTCAAAATCGAAATATAACCAATGCTGGCCTATTTTCTTCCAATGAATGTTCTCACAATTTGGAGCCTTTTCAACAATCAAAGAAAACCCAAACAGATTGGGACTACTGTTAAAGAGCTGAATCTCAACCTCAACTTGCGAAGGATCATCTCCATTAAGCAAAGCTAAATTCAAAGCAGAAGGGCAAGGTTCATCAGCATAAGAGCAAAGAGTAATCAATGCCGCTGCAAAAAAGATTAAGAATTTTTTCATACTTCATAAAGGTTGTCAACAACAGTCCATGTCGACTTTAATAATTCAACAAAAAAGCGTGGACTGAATTGCCACATCTTTAATTGGAGGTCTTAGGATACCTTGGGTAACAGATGGGAATAACAGCTCACGCTATACACGCAAGCCATTTTGCCATCCTCGTTACCCATTGAAAAGTTCCTAAGTTCCCAATTAAGAGTGATAAGCAAAACGCTTTCTTTATCCAAAATGTAAAGATTGCCTCTGCAATCCAACCGCAAATATAGTTGATTATTTATTTTTCTGCAAAATAATTATGACTTTTTTCCAATTTATTTGAAGAAGGCATATTATTAATGTAGAGTATTGTCGTAGCACAGGAATAGTAAAGCTCTTGTTGTTGACCCCCTTCGGTGCTCAAGAGGGGAGGAGGATGCTAATCCCCCACGCCATGCACCCCTAACGTGGTACGCGCCGTGGGGTTGACCACTTCGCCCCCTTTGGGGACGTTCTGGCCTACGGCTATTTCACGCAACGCACATCTCTCTTCTCCACTCTTAACTCTCACGCGCATAAACTAAGCGGAATTAGTTTTGCTGCACAAATCCCGCCTTTTTATAGATGATTGTGTATTTGTTTACGGTGTAACTACTGTTCCAATAGGCTCACCGGTGATTACTTTCTTGAGGTTGCCTTTCACATCCATATTGAAGACGTGGATGGGGAGGTTGTTCTCTTTGGCCATCACGGTGGCGGTCATGTCCATGACTTTGAGGCCGCGGCTGATTATTTCGTCGTAAGTGATGGTGTCGAACTTGGTGGCCGATGGGTCCTTCTCGGGGTCGGCGGTGTAGATGCCGTCAACGCGGGTGCCCTTGAGCATCACGTCGGCCTCAACCTCAATGCCACGCAGCGTGCTGCCGGTGTCGGTGGTGAAGAAAGGACTGCCAGTTCCGCACGACATAATTGCGACCTTGCCCTGATTCATGGCATCGATGGCGCGCCACTTGGTGTAGTGTTCGCCTATTGGCGTCATGGCTATGGCAGTGAACACCTGTGCTGGTTGTCCTTTGGCCTCAAGAGCCGACGACAGCGCTAGAGAGTTGATTACAGTGGCGAGCATACCCATTTGGTCGCCTTTCACGCGGTCGAAACCGCTGGCGGCGCCTGAGAGTCCGCGGAAGATGTTGCCGCCGCCAATCACAATGGCCACCTGCACTCCAGCATCCACTAGTTCTTTGATTTGCTCGGCATAGTCGTCAACTCGCTCACGGTCGATGCCGTAGCCTTGCTTTCCCATCAGCGATTCACCGCTGAGCTTGAGTAAAATGCGCTTGTATCTTGTTTCCATTTTTGAAATGAATTAAAGGTGTTAGAAGGAAAAAAGTTGGACTAAGCGACTTGTCGCTATGTCCAACTTTTCTTTTTTTATAAATGATGTGTCACAATGTGAAACTCTTATTTGCCTTTCTTAGCATTGGCACGCTCAATCTGCATTGACATGCTGCCAGGGCCGTAATATTTAGCCTCGATCTCTTCGTAAATCTTAATCTCCTCGTCATACTTCTGCTGAGCGTCAAGCACTGTGGCTTTCTTCTGCATAGCGTATGGGATAAGAGAACGATTCTCGAAGCCCTTTTGGTTGATTAAGCGATAAGCAAGGTAGCCTGCCGATGCAAGGAAGATGATTGCTAAGCAAATCAGTGCCCAGCTACGAGTCTTGGCATCGTCTTTCTTTCTTGCGTAGAATATAATACCAGCAAGTGCAGCAAGAGCCAGCAAGAAGAGTACTACCTCACGCCAAGTGAGACGCTCCCAGAATGAGTCTTGAGCCATGTCAATAGCATTGTCATAAGCCTTGATAGCATTGTCAAACTGGTCTTGGTTTACGTAGGAGTCACCAAGTAGAACCTGTGACATAGGACCTACAGTCTTTCCTTTTGGCGAATAATCTTCAAGATATTGCTGTGCTTCTTTGTTTTTGCCCTGAGTATAAAGAATTTGGGCAGCATAGAATTTGGCGAGGTTGCCTACACCATTCTTAAAGATAAGATTATTGCCATATTTCTTTGCAACACCTTCATAAACTTTTAAAGCAGAGTCCTGAAGGGTTGTGGCATAAGCCATCGATGCTGAATCAGCTGCCATTCCTTGAAGCATCTGTTGAGAATTCTTATACAGCTCATCGGCTTGTGCTATTTCTTTCTGGGCACTTTCCTCTTGCTTCTTATATCCAAAGTTGTAGTATGCCCAAAATCCTAAAGCAATAACTAAAATAGCGGCAACAATGATGTAAATAAGGTTCTTGTGTTGCTCAAATTTCTGCTCGATACCCGACAGCGAATCATTGATTTCTTCTAGCTTGGTACGGGTTTGTTGATTTTTTTTCTTTGCCATAATATTATGTGAAAATGTGTGTAAAAATCTTGTTTTTCAATTTTGCGGTGCAAAAGTAATAGATATTTGCCTAATATAAAAACAATTTGCGAAAAAACTTATAAAAAAGGTGTTTTTTACCTATTAACGGCACTTCGTGTCCTAAAAAATAAGGCTTCTTCTGTAAAAATGCGTTGGTGCATATTCTTTAGTGTGTTTGTTGATTATTTTATGTTTTCTATTGAAAATGATTGGTGATTCAACTTATAAATATTACTTTTGTATTAATAAAAATCTGAAGTAATTTTTACGTTATTAATGAACTCAAAAACTCGCATAAATAGGACTGAGTATTTGGTATATGGCTTGCTCATGTTGCTAATTTTACTGGGATTCACCACCAGCACGCTATTCCATGGGCATGATATAGATGAGACCCATTTTCTCTTTAACGACTTTCTGCGCACCCTTAAGGTGGTGGGTGTGTATATTATCGCCTTTGCAATTCACGATGCGTTCATTGCGCCACTGCTAGTAAATAAGCACAAACCGTGGCTCTATATCCTTGGGGTTGTGGCACTTGGAGTGGTGTTTATGCTTTACCAGTGCAACACACATCCTGCCGAACCGAAGAACATAAAAGTTGAGAAGTTTCAAAAAGGTTCTAGTGACATTAAGAATGGTACGCCTAATGAGACGCCATTACCTCCACAAGAGATTGACGCAAAAGATCCTGGTCCAATGGCCCCACCGCCCATGAGGCGCCACGATATCTTGGCAATGATAATGTTCCTATTTGGAATAGGTACCAACATTGGCGTGAAATTCTACTTCCGCTCTCTTGATGCGCGCAAACAGATTGAAGACATGGAGAGAGTAAACCTCAAGCAGAATCTTGCCCAGCTGCGATGTCAGTTGCATCCCCATTTTTTCATGAATACTCTCAACAACATTCACGCCCTCGTAGATATCGACCACAAGAAAGCCCAAGAATGCATCATCGACTTGTCGAAACTAATGCGTTATGTGCTCTACGAGAGCAATCACGAGTTTGTTCAAGCCTCCAAAGAGAGTGAGTTCATGAAGAACTATGTAAGGCTAACTCGCATTCGTTATAGCGACAAACTCAAGTTCTCCGTCAGCAACTCCGATGATGGCACCAAGGTGTGGATTCCGCCACTCATTTTCATATCTTTTGTTGAGAATGCCTTCAAACACGGCGTGAGCTACAACAAAGAGTCATTTATTGACATTGATTGCAAAATCTACGACGGTGATGACGGCAAGCCGCGCATGTACTGGACCTGCCACAACAGCAAGCACAACGGCAACAGCAAGAAGAAGGTTGACGAGGCCAGCGGCATAGGCCTGAGCAATGTGCGGCAGAGGCTAGACCTGATGTTTGGCACTAACTACACCCTCAACATCACCGACGGCGAGAACGACTTCCTGGTAGAAATGGATATCCCCGTCTTCACTAGCGACCCCTCTGCTAATGCATAATTCATAATGCACAATGCATAATTAACTCTGCGAGCGACAAAACTTAACACTTATGACTTAAAACTCATCACTTATTATGATACGCTGCATAATTATCGACGACGAGCCTCTTGCTCTACAGCAAATGGAAGGCTACGTGAAAAAAATTCCATATCTCGAACTGGTTGCATCATGCCAAAGTGCTATTGATGCGCAGAAAATCCTTGAAACTGAGAAGATTGACGCCATGTTCTGCGATATAAACTTGCCAGAACTCAACGGCCTCGACTTCGTTAAATCGCTGGGAAATCCGCCGATGGTGGTCTTCACCACAGCCTATAGTGAGTATGCCGTTGAGGGTTTCCAGCTCAATGCCATCGACTACCTGCTCAAACCCTTTAGTTTTGAGGATATGAACCGCGCCGCCGAGAAAATAAAAAGGCGTTATGATGCCATACGCACACTGCAGGAAGTGAGCCAAATCGATGAAGATGACGCCATCTTCCTAAAGACAGAGTACAAGATTGTGCGCATCAACATCAGCCACATCAGATATGTCGAGGCTATGAGCGAGTACTTGCGCATCTATCTCGTTGATTCCATGCGCCCAATCATTGTGCTTCTGAGCATGAAGAAGATGGAGGAGCGCCTGCCAAGTCGCAGCTTCATGCGCGTGCACCGCTCCTACATCATCAACCTGAAGATGATTAGAGAGGTGAGCAAAAACCGCATCTCGCTTGGAGAAGATGTTGAGATACCTATTGGCGATAGCTACCGCGACCAGTTCCTTGCCTACATCAACAGCAAGTTCCTAACCAAATAGTTTAGAGTGGAGAGTTGAGAGGGAAGATCTGAGAGAGGAGGGGTTGAAGGCTCCTCCTTAGACCACAGTGTGGTGCAATAAATCAACTCCTTAAAGATTTAATTTCTTTATTTACTTTTTTGCCGTTATCAGTTTTTTGTCTAACTTTGTGCTTTTAAAGTATAAAGTTATGAGAATCGGAATAATTGTAGCATTAAGCAAGGAACTCGAGCTGCTCAAGCCGCAACTTGAAAATCTAAGAATTATCGTCAAAAACGGTATCACATTCTATTGTGGCACAATAGGTAAACACAAAATTGCCGCCATGCAATGTGGTGTGGGCAAGGTTAATGCCGCAATAGGAACAGTGACCATGATCGACACCTATAATCCACAGCTCATCATCAACACCGGTGTGGCTGGTGGGGTGAACAACAATGTGAGCATCATGGACCTTGTGGTGGGCAATCAGGTGTGCTACCACGACGTGTGGTGCGGCGGATTTGACGACACTGTGAGCTACGGTCAGATGCAGGGATTGCCGTTATACTTCGATGGCGCTGCCAATGTGATTGAAAAAATCCATGAGGACCCACACGTGCACTGCGGCCTTATAGTGAGCGGTGACCAGTTTATCGACAATATCGACGATATCAACAAGATAAGGGACCATTTCCCACAAGCCCTTGCAGTGGATATGGAGAGTGGCGCTATTGCGCACACTTGCCACGTGAGGAATACGCCGTTTGTGAGCATGCGCATCATCAGCGACTCGCCAGGCGCCAGTCATGACAACAGCCAGCAGTACAGTGACTTCTGGGCCGATGCTCCTGCCCATACTCTCGAAGTGGTAAAAGAATTGCTGCAAAAGTTAGATTAACAACACTCAAATAATAATGGAAAAAATAGCAAGTTTTACTATCGACCACACCAAGCTCTTGCGTGGCGTGTATGTGTCACGCAAAGATAAGGTAGAAGGCGGAGGCATGATCACCACCTTCGACATTCGCATGAAGTTGCCTAACCGTGAGCCTGCCGTGAGTCAGAGCGCACTGCACACCATTGAGCATCTTGCAGCCACCTTCTTGCGTAATCACCCTGTGTGGGGAAGCAAAGTGGTGTATTGGGGACCAATGGGATGTTGCACAGGTAACTATCTGCTCCTGCAGGGCGACCTTGACTCGAGCGACATCGTGCCGTTGATGCAGGAACTCTTCACTTTCATCGCCAATTTCGATGGTGACATTCCCGGCGCCAGCGCGCAGGAGTGCGGCAACTACATGCTCAACAATCTGCCTATGGCAAAATGGGAAGCCCGCAAATTCCTTGTGGAAATTCTCAACAACATTCAGCCACAAAATCTCGTTTATCCTTAAAGATAAATGGTGGATTGAATATCGAGAATCGGGAATCGAAAATTGGGAAAGTTCTCCATGCTGCGACTTCTATCGCAGCCACTTAACACTTATAACTTAACACTTACTACTTAAAAATAGATATGGCCTTTTTTAAAAAAATTTTCAGCAAAGAGAAAAAGGAGACACTCGACAGCGGTCTGAACAAGACCAAAGAAGGGTTGTTCTCAAAACTCAAGAAAGCGGTAGCTGGCAAGTCAAAGATTGATGACGACGTGCTCGACAACCTCGAGGAGGTGTTCATCACCAGCGATGTGGGTGTCAACACCACCTTGAAGATTCTTGACCGCATACAGGAGCGCGTGGCACGCGACAAATATGCTACAACCAACGAACTTAATGATATGCTGTGCGAGGAAATCACACAGCTGCTTGCCGATAATGACAACGCTAACCGCGAAGACTTCACTGTTGATGACGACAAGAAACCTTATGTCATCATGGTGGTGGGTGTGAATGGTGTGGGTAAGACTACGACCATTGGCAAACTAGCCTACCAGTTTACTCAGGCTGGCAACAAAGTGGTGCTCGGTGCTGCCGACACCTACCGCGCTGCCGCCGACGAGCAACTCGAGATATGGGGCGAGCGAGTGGGAGTGCCCGTCATCAAGCATAAGATGGGTACCGACCCAGCATCGGTGGCCTACGACACCGTGGCAAGCGCCAAGGCACAGAACGCCGATGTGGTGATTATCGACACCGCAGGACGATTGCACAACAACGTGGGACTGATGAACCAACTCACCAAAATCAAGAACACCATGAAGAAGGTGCTGCCCGACGCGCCCAACGAGGTGCTTCTCGTGCTTGACGGCTCTACGGGCCAGAATGCCTTTGAGCAGGCCAAGCAGTTTGTCGCTGCCACCGAGGTCAATGCCCTGGCAGTCACCAAACTCGACGGCACCGCCAAGGGTGGCGTGGTGATTGGCATCAGCGACCAGTTCCAGATTCCAGTGAAGTACATCGGCCTAGGCGAGAAGATGGAAGACCTGCAAATCTTCCGCAAAGAAGAATTCGTAAAATCACTCTTCGGAAAGTGATATTTTTGCTAGAAATTCTAGACCATCTAGAGGTTCTAGAATGTCTAGAGTTCTAGAAAATACAATGAAAAGAAATAAAATTGATATTATCTCACTGGGGTGCTCTAAGAATCTTGTTGATTCGGAGCACCTTATTCGTCAGTTACATGCTGCTGGATATACCGTTGAGCACAATCCCATCCATGTCGATGGTGAGATTGTGGTGGTGAACACCTGTGGTTTCATTGCCGATGCACAAGAGGAGTCGATCAACACCATCCTCGAATTGGGTGAAGCCAAAAAGCAGGGCAAAATACGCAAACTCTTGGTGATGGGATGCCTCAGCGAGCGATTTATGGCCGACCTCATCGACGAGTTGCCAGAGGTTGACCATTTTTATGGTAAATTCAACTGGAAACAGATACTCACCGACTTAGGCAAGAGTTACCACGACGACCTCGCCAGCGACCGCATCCTCACCACACCTCCGCATTATGCATACATGAAAATCTCGGAAGGCTGCAACCGTTTCTGTGCCTTCTGCGCTATACCGCTCATCACGGGCCGCCACAAGAGTGTGCCGATGGAGCAGCTGCTTGACGAGACACGTAACCTCGTGAGCCGTGGCGTGAAGGAGTTTAACGTGATAGCACAAGACCTGTCGAGCTATGGCCTTGACCTCACGGGCAAAATGATGCTACCTGAACTGGTGGAGCAGATGGCGGCCATCGATGGCGTGGAGTGGATAAGGCTGCACTATGCTTACCCAACACAGTTTCCGTGGGACATTCTGCCAGTAATGGCGCAGCACCAAAATGTGTGCAACTACCTTGACATTGCTCTGCAGCACATAAGCGACAAGGTGCTCGCCAACATGCGCCGGCACATAACCCGCGACGAGACGCTGCGACTCATCGAGCGCATGCGACGCGAGGTGCCAGGACTGCACCTGCGCACCACGCTCATGGTGGGCTTCCCTGGTGAAGGTGACAAGGAATTTGACGAACTAATGAATTTTGTGCGTGAGGCACGATTTGAGCGCATGGGTGCTTTTGCCTATAGCGAGGAAGCCGGCACATGGGCTGCCAACAATCTTACCGACGATATTCCTCAAGAGGTGAAGAATGCCCGACTAGAGGCTCTTATGGACCTGCAAGAATCCATCTCTATGGAGATTCAAGAAAGCAAAGTGGGTACCACCCAGCGCGTAATTATCGACCGAGAGGAAGAGGAATACTACGTGGGCCGCACACAATATGACTCCCCCGAAGTTGACCCCGAAGTTCTCATATCAAAAACCACACCACTAACTATAGGCAACTTCTACAACGCCCACATCAACAGCGCACTGCCCTTTGAACTCATGGCGACTACAATTTGAAAGATGTTACTTTTTAAATCATATTGAAAATGAATAAATCTATTAGCATTTTAGATAAAGACTACCAACAATGGGTTGAGCAGTTAGCGACTCGTTATCGCCAAAGCCAAATAAAATCGGCAATTAGAGTTAATCAAGAAATGCTAAAATTCTATTGGGAACTCGGCCATGACATTGTAGAAATGAAGATAGAAGAACGATGGGGTGAAAAAGTAATTAAAAGATTATCTGTTGATTTGCAAAATAAGATACCTAATGCTCATTGTTTCTCTAGGACCAATCTTTATTATATGAAGAAGTTCTATCAACTTTATTCTCAAGAGGTTGAAAATGTCCAACAACTTGTTGGACAAAATGAGAAGAAGCAAAGTGTCCAACAACTTGTTGTAGAAAGTGCTAATGATCCACAAATAGTAAATGAAATTTTTTCTATTCCATGGGGACACCACGTGAAGATTATTGATAGTTGCAAATCTAATCTTAATAAAGCGCTTTTCTTTGTTCATCAAACCTTAGAGAATGGTTGGAGTAGAGCTATGCTGCTAAACTTTATTGATACTGACCTTTATGAGCGCCAAAGCAAAGCATTAACAAATTTCAGTAATACTTTGCCCGAACCAACGAGTGATTTAGCCCAAGAATTGACAAAAGATCCTTATAACTTTTCTTTTGTTGGAATAACTAAAAGATATAATGAAAAGCAACTCAAAAACGCACTATTGAATAATATTACTGATTTCTTAATAGAATTAGGAACTGGTTTTGCTTATGTTGGCAAGGAATATAGCTTAATGATTGGTGAGACCGAAAAGTTTATTGACCTGCTATTCTACAATTTGAAATTAAGATGTTATGTCGTGGTAGAGGTAAAGGTTGATAAATTTGATTCTAAGGATATAGGACAGTTAGGGACTTATGTTACGGCAGTGAATCACATTATAAGAGATAAAGAAAAAGATAATCCAACAATTGGATTGCTAGTTTGCCGTGGTAAGGACAATACTCTTGCTAGATATGCTTTAGAATCATCAAGTCAACCCATAGGAATTTCTGAGTATGAACTTGAGAAATTCTATCCAACTAGCATTGAAGGCACAATACCAACAATAAAAGAGATAGAAGCAAAAATAAAATAATAGGCCATACATAATTAATGAAATACAGAACTATTTTTTTGCTTATTGTGATGGTGTCTATGGTTTCTAACGCGCAGGAAATAGATAAGATTGCGCTTGGGATGGCTGTGGAGCGGCAGTTGAGCGACTATCCCAAGTCAACGCTACAAGACGTGTATAAGGCGTTCTATCAGGAGCATTTTGGAGCCGAGCACATGATTGCTGACACTGCTACGGTGCGCAACTACCTCAACTACGAACTTGACCACTGCGACGACCAGGTGAAACCATTATACTACGAGCCCATTGGCGTGAAAGGTGACTATGTGCGGGTATATCTCAATGCCGTTAAAGACAATCTCATTACCTCTGAACAACTTCTTTGGGCATTTCTCGATAGCGCTAAGCCTGCGAAGCACGCAGCCATCGACTGGTCAACGAAGTGGGAAACTATTATAAAGACAATAGATGAGATTAAACCTGGATTTGGAACCGAGGAGGAGCGCGCGCTCCTGCGTCAAGCAAGCCAGCAAAATCAAGCCGTTCACCACAGCGAAGCCTACAACGCCGCCTATCACCCCCACTATCGCATAGTGAAACGCGAAATCTTTGAGCAGCAACTAAAACCCGCAATAGTCACAGGTAATTGTCAATAAAAGCCAATTATTGCTTCTTAGGGTTGTTATCTTGATTTTCCTCTTCTTCGTAGGTGCCGTATTGTTGTTCTTCTTCACGGCGTTGCTGTAGTTGTTCCTTCTTGCGCAGGGAGAAGTAAAGTAAGAGGATGATGACAAGTCCCACGCCAATGATGCCAAAGTAGTAAAGATATTCACCTCGATCAAGGCGGTCGCGGCCTATCCATGCAATCACTGCTAGGTAAGCCAGCATCACAAGTGGAAATACTACCGATTTTTTAATTTTACTCTTGCTCATTGTCTTCTATGATTTTATATGGTGATAGATTGGGGTCGAAAAGTCCGTCTTTCAAGTAATTGTAAATTTTGAGGCACGCCCATGCATCTACTGCGCCGTAGTTTTGTTGCGCCGTAGTGAGTTCGGGCGCCTCCCAATTGGTGAGTTGCTGTCCTTTGGCAATCTTCTCTCCGAAGAGAATAGCATAGATTTTTTGCAGACTGATATCGGTGATATAGAATCGTCCTACAATCTCTTGTAGGTCGATGAAACCTTGTGGTTCGTCGCAGTTGCCAAACTTGCTCATTATCTTGAAGTCGTCGTGAAGCGAGAGGCCCACTTTCTTGTAGGTAGAGTCGGTGAGATATTGCACCAAATCTTGCGGCATTCCAATCTTACATGTGCGGAAAAGGAAACATTCGTAGGGTGTTGAGATTTGAATCAGTGCAGTCTTGTGTACCACACCTTTACGGAAGGAGGGCCTTGTTTCAGTATCAAAGCCGACCATCTCATGATTCATAAGCACTCTTATTGCTTCTTTTACGTGAAAAATTGAGTCGATGACGTGAATGTCGCCAGGAAAAATCACTTGCGGCATACTCTGAATAACGGCTTTGTCAATAGAAATTTTCACCTTTTTATTCTCTTACAACCTTTTTTGGTAGTGCAAAAGTAATAAATTATATTATAAAAGCAATAAAGAGTGACGATTTTAACAAAAATATTATTTATCTGACGAGCACAAAATAGAATTAATATTCTTCGGCATCTATTTCTCCATCATCATCGTCATCATCTTGGGATTCCACGATGGTAGGAGTTTTTATTGACGAGACTTTGGTGATAGTGCCTCGTGAGTTGAGGCCTTTGTAGGCTGTGGACATCACGTTGAGGTTGATGACAATGTCGCGGTTCACTTTGCGAGGAGTGTCGTTCAAGGAGTGGGAGAATAGCCACTGGTAGGTCTGCTCAAGGTAATAGATGCGTGCCAACTGACCATGGTTGGCACCTGGTAGCCAGTCAAATCGCAGCAACTTGTCGTTGCCCTGCTCTTTTAATGCATTAACAACTTTCTTTGATTGGCCCACGGTGACCGCCCTGTCGCCAGTGCCATGAATTATCCAGAATGGCAGTGTGCCCAGTCCCTGCACGTCGTTGAGTGTGCATCCTCCGCACAGAGCCATGGCTGCCGCTATCTTGTGAGGGTAAGTGCCCACGAAGTCCATCGCACCATATCCTCCGAGACTCATGCCCACAACATAGATGCGCGTGGTATCAACGTTGTAGTTCTTCACTACCCATTCCAGAATGTTGTTAAGTTTTTCGGGTTTCCATCCTCCGCCATTGTTCTGTGGTGCAATGACCATAGCCTCGATGTTTCGTCCCTTGGCGATAGCGTCGAGGGTGAGATATTTATGGAACGAGCGCAGGCCTCGGCCGCATAGTCTCGCGCCGTGCAGGTAGATTATCACTGGCTGCTTTGTATCGGGCTTGTCGAAATAGGACTGTGGCGCATAGAGCCAGAAGTCATAGCCGTTTTTCACTTTTCCTGTCATCGCAGCCATCTTGCCTGGCTGAGCATTAGCCATAATCAATGTGATGGCAACAAAGACAAGTGTTGATAGTATCTTCTTCATTACAAATTAATTATTAATTACGCAATAGTTTAGCATTTCGTTGCAGACCAGCGAGTTTGGCTCGCTTTACTGCGCTATGTGAGAAAATGCTGCTGAACTGCTCCTGTGTCATGGTGAGGATGGCGTCGCGGGTGAGGGAGAGTAGTTCTGGCTTAGGTTGGAATTCGGGAGTTGTGTTTCCCACCGCATTACGGTTGTGAGGACAGCACTTCTGGCACTCGTCGCAGCCATATACGCGGTTGCCTATTACATTTTTCACCCACTCGGGCAGCTCGCCTTTGTGCTCGATGGTCAGGCACGATAGGCATCGGCGGGCATCAACCGTCTCGCCACAGCGCAGTGCACCGCTAGGGCACGCCTTCTCGCATGCGCGGCATTGAAGGCAATGGTCAAGGCATGGCTTGTCGGGTTCCAACTCCAGTGTTGTCACTAGCACGCCTAAGAAAAAATATGACCCCTTGCCCGGGATGATGAGTTGGTTGTTCCATCCAATAAAACCAACTCCTGCTCGCTGTGCCCAGTATCGTTCTCGCAGTGGTGCTGAATCGACACACGCCCTTGACTTGCATCCTGTCTCACGCTCTATGGCTTCGCCTAGCATCCATAGCTTCTGTTTCATCACCTCATGATAGTCTCGACCGTAGGCATAGTAGGCAAACTGAGGCGCGCTTTCGCTTTGGAACACCTGGGGATAGTAGTTCATCGCCACCACTATCACCGAGCGTGCTCCCTCGAGTAGCAGTTCGGGGTTCTCCCTTATTTCCTGATGGTTTTGTGCCCACTCCATGCATCCGTTCTTGCCACTTATCAGCCACTGGTGATAGCGCTTTGCCGCTTCGTCATCAACACGGTCAATTCGCGCTATGCCACAGGCGTCAAAGCCTAGCTGTTGAGCAATATGCTTAATGTGAGCGTTATCCATTGATTTATGTGGATTTTGGGCCTATAACGTCAAATTGGTAGCCTCTTTCTTTCAGCCACTCAATGGCTCTAGGAAGTGCCCATTTCATGTTTTTCTCGGCTTTGAGGGAGTCATGGAAGACGATTATGGAACCGTTTCGGGCAAAGCGTTTCACGTTGGCAAGCACCTGCTCGGGGCGCAGTTTCTTGCTGTAGTCGCGGGTCACGAGATCATACATGATTATGGTGAACCTGCCCCTAAGCACCTTGCTCTGTGCCCAGCGCAGCAGTCCGTGTGGAGGGCGGAACAAAGGCGATTGAATTAGGTCGTGGGCGCGGAACACGTTATGCAGATAGGTGCGGGTAGTCACTTGAGAGCCCTGTAGATGGCTCATGGTGTGATTGCCAATGTTGTGACCTCGCCGTTTCACCTCCTGGAAGAGCTCGGGGTTGCGCTCCACATTCTCGCCCACCATGAAGAACGTGGCCTTTACCCCATATTGGTCGAGGGTGTCAAGTACCCACGGCGTAATCTCGGGTATGGGACCGTCGTCGAAGGTGAGATATACTGTTTTCTGCTTCTTCTGGATGCGCCAGATGGTCTCTGGAAACAGCATGCGATAAAGCAGTGGTGGGCGTTCGATGAGCATAAGATGCTAAGTGTTAAGTAGTAAGTGTTAAGTGTTAAGTAGTAAGTGTTAAGTTTTAAGTTTTAAGTGGTACTCCTTTATCATTAATCCCTAATCTCAAAACATTAATCTCTAATCTTTAATCATTAATCCCTAATCCCAAATCGTGCGAAGCATAACTAACTCTTGATCAGCGCGTAGCGCCCCCTCACTAAACACCACCAAAAGAAGATTGTTCTCTCCCTTTGGTGGTGTGTGGATGGTTGGGAATTATCGGTTAATTCTCGTCTTCAAAGTCGGTGCTTCTAGGTTCTGTTGCCACTCCAGAGCCGAAGTGCGACACGCCTTGTTCTGGGTCTTGTTCCTGCATCATAGCTTGCGCTTGCGCTTGAGCTTCGCGCTGTGCCTGCTCGGCAGCCATTTGTTGCTGAATGAGTGCTTCTCGCTCGCTCTTTGGCATAGAGAGCGCATCAATCAACTGTTTAGAGACTTTTCTTCCTGACTTCTCGATGTTTGCAAACTTCTTAACAAAGTTATTGAATCCATTAGGATCAATATCGTTGTATATATCAAACATCATAGTAGTGGCATGCACCATGTTTTGGTCTTGTTCGGTGATGTTGCCGTTAGCAAGGTCTTGATCGCTCATACTCTCATAAAAGATGCAGTACTGAGCCATGCGTTCTATTTCTCTATCAAGTACAGCGATGGCCTTCTTGCGTGCTGTTTCGCTATGACCATATTTATAGATGTCGCCATAGTATTGAGCCAGTCTCAGCGCCATCACGTTCTGGTAAGGAGCAGTCTCGGCGGGCATTTTCTGTTCCATCAGGTCGAGGATTTCCTCGGCTTTCTTGAAGCGGTCGTTGGCTCGAGCAATGAATTTCTTACCATCGACCGAAGTGCTATCTACTATCTGGTCACTAGCTTCTAGGCCTTCGATAGAGAGCGAGCGCGCAAGCGACATCATCGACAGACGCATTGTAGAAACCATGCGCATGACAGTCTCATCAAGATAGAGGCTGCCCTTAGGTGCCTTGTCGAGTCCACCCCACTTAAACTTGGTGGTGACAATATTGTACATCTTGTCGGTGTTGCACTCAATTTCGTTCTCCTCATCGTTGAGCAGAGCAGGAGTTACCTGGTAGCAGAGTCCAGTAGAGAGCATGTAGGGTCTTAGTCCCATATACAGGTTTTCGGGCACTGTGCTGGCGAAATATACTGGGCGTTTCCAGCCTTGAGCTATGCTGCTTGCTACCAAATCGAGCGTCATGGTTTGACTAGCACTCAAGCCACCGCCTGAAGCAGAGTTGATGTCAACGGAGATATTGTCGATAGTCTTATCACGCATCGACTCGGGCAGCACACCAGCCTTGATTGCTGCGTCAACGTTGGTAGGTATTGTCACATTTGTGCTGCTGAACACATAGTGGCCATTCTCGTCCTTAGGAGCATTGTCGCTATAGAAGTCCTTAAGCAGTTTCTCAGCAGAGATTTCAGAGTTGCTAGATAGACCATCTTTAAATGCGCCGCCTTGTCGCTTGTCGTAGGCGTAGGTGGTTGGTCCGGCATACATAGGCAGGGGTTTGCTGTCGTAGGATGCACGTTGCATCTGGGCTATATACCAGTCGGTAGCAAGGTAGCTCAGGTTCACAGCACGCACGTCGGTGCGCACGCCTTCCACCTCTTGCAGATACCATAGTGGGAAGGTGTCGTTATCGCCGTTGCAGAAGACGATGGCGTCCTTGTCAAGACTTTGCAGATAGTTCTCTCCAAAGTCGCGTGCGCAATATCGTCCCGAGCGGTCGTGGTCATCCCACGTCTGGCTTACCATCTGCAAAGGCACTGCAAGACCGATAACTGCTGCTATAGCAGCAAATACAGTTCCCAATGAATTGCCGTTGCTGGTGTGTTCTGTCTCATTAATAGCTGCAGTTCCCACTTTTGTGGTTTTCTTCTTTTCTCCTATCAGTGACATGGCGAGTCTCCACAAACCTGCCACGCCCATACCAATCCAGATGGCATAGGCATAGAACGAACCAGCGTAGGCATAATCACGCTCGCGAGGTTGACTTGGAGTTTGGTTCAAGTACATCACAATGGCTATGCCAGTCATGAAGAACAGGAAGAATACTACCCAGAACTGTTCGATGCCCTTCTTTCCTGAGAAAGCTTGCCACAGCAGACCAATAAGGCCGAGCAGCAATGGCAGCATGTAGAACACGTTGTGGCCTTTGTTGCTCTCGCCGAACTCGTCGGGGACATACTCAAGGTTGTTGAGGCGAGCATTGTCGATAAACGAGATTCCGCTAAGCCAGTTGCCACGTGCCACATCGCCAGGTCCCATGCTTGCTATATCGTTTTGACGTCCGGCGAAGTTCCACATGAAGTAGCGCCAGTACATGTGATGCAGCTGGTAGCCAAAGAAGAACTTGAGGTTATCACCAACCGATGGCTTCAAACCTTGTCCGGTGTGGGTAGCACCGCTGCTATCGGTGAAAGATATGTCAACAATGTCGCCAATTTCCTCAGGACTGTTGTAGCCGAGGATGCTGGCATAATCGTTGGCGTGAAGATAGCTATGGATGCGTGGGAACAGCATCTCGGTCTCAGAGGCATATTTATAGTCTCTTTCAGGTCCTAAGTCGATATATTCATCGGGTTGGTTCTTGTCGGTCTTCACCACGCGGGTGTATTTGTTGGGACCATCTTTGTAATCTACCACTGGCGACATGAAAGTGTTGCCATAAATCAGCGGCGACTTGCCATACTGGTCACGACTCAAATAGCTAGTCAGAGCAAAGGGACTATTAGGAGAGTTCTCATCGAGAGGCAGATTGGCGTTACTGCGAATGAGCACAAGAGCATAGCATGAGAATCCGATGAAAATCATCATCATGCTAAGGATAATGTTGCTGTAGATGCGAGGCGAAATGCGCTTGCTGAACTTAAAGAAGTAGATTAATAATGCTACAATCAGCAGGATAGCCATCACAACACCTGTAGATCCACTACCAATCATGAACATACCCGAAAGGATAACACTCAGGATGATGCTAGTGCGTTTTAGCCCCTCACTCTTGTCGCGGTGAAGTTCAAATAGAGTCCAAGCAAAGCTTGCCATCAGCAGCAAAGCATAGACGATTACGCCACTGTTATAACCTGTGTGTAGGGTGTTGACGAAGAATCTCTCGAAATATCCTGACATCTTCACAAAGCCTGGCTCTAGTCCGTAGAGAATCAGAACTATCATGGCAAATGATACGAGCAATGTCAGGAGCGAGCCTTTGACAGTGCTGTTCTTGGTCTTGCGATAGTAGAAAATCAGAGCAATGGCAGGAATTGCCAGCAGGTTGAGCAGGTGCACACCCAGTGAGATGCCAAAGATGAAGGCGATCAAAATCAAGTAACGGTCGCTGCTGGGGTGGTCGGCACGATTCTCCCACTTGAGAATGAGCCAGAACACGAGGGCGGTACAGAACGACGAGAAGGCATATACCTCGGCCTCTTCTGCTGAGAACCAGAAGGTGTCGCTCCAGGTGTAGGCGAGAGCGCCACACACACCGCTGCCCATAACCACGAGGTACTGAGCCAGCGACATATCTTCGTCGTTACCCTTAACTACCAGTTTCTTAACTAGGTGGGTGATAGTCCAGAACAGCAGCAGGATGGTTGCTGCGCTGAGCAAAGCCGACATGGCATTTACACACTTGGCAACTGCTGCCACGTCTCCACCGGCAAAGTTGGCAGCAAAGCGTGCTGCAAGAATAAACATAGGGTTGCCGGGTGGGTGGCCAATTTCGAGTTTGTAACCTTGAGCGATAAATTCTGGGCAATCCCAGAAACTCGCTGTGGGCTCTAAGGTCAACATATAGGTGACAGCTGCCACCAGGAATATCAACCAGCCCATTACGTTGTTGATTAGATTATACTTCTTCATCTTTATGTGATGGATAAAATTATATTTTCGCACTAAAAGTTCTAAAAAACTTGCAAAGATAAGGATATTTTTTCAAATTCTCCCCATCACCTCAATAATAACAATTTACCTTAATTAAAATTAACGGAAAATGGTGGAATGTGGAAGGTGGAACGTGGAAGGTAGAACGTATATCTGAGATGGAGAATCGGGAATCGGGGATGGGGGATCGAAATTCGGGGATAGAGGTGCTCCTAGCCTTGTGAGAAAATAACATTGCTCGTTTTTGTCCCCTATTCTTTACTTTGTGCCAAGTTATAATGTCAAAACCCTTAACTCTAAACTATGAACAATTATGAAGTATTTCACTATCAAAGAGCTAACGCGCTCTACTACAGCTCAGCTGCGGGGCATCGATAACACTCCGTCGCAGCAAGTTATCAACAATCTCACCGCCCTTGTGGAGAATGTACTTGACCCGCTGCGTGAGACATGGGGTGCTCCCATCCATGTGAATAGCGGTTACCGTTGCCCTGCTCTTAACAAGGCTGTGGGCGGTGTGCCGGCAAGTCAACACATGCTTGGCGAGGCTGCCGACATTACCGCAGGCTCAAAGACCAAAAACCAACGCCTCTACATGCTGCTTCGCAGCCTCAATCTGCCCGTTGACCAAGCCATCAATGAGCATGATTTCAGCTGGATACACGTGAGCTACGGTCCCCGCCATCGTCGCAGTTTTTTTGCAATTAGATAAACATTATGTTACTATGACCACAATCAACCAAAACCAAGAAATTCTGCACGATGCTTATAAGGCATGGTGCCAGGGCAGTCAGTTGCGTAGCCGGCGGATGCGCAACAAGCGTTTTACCTATGGAGATCAGTGGAGTGACACTTTCACCAATATTAATGGAGCCACACGCACTGAGTATGAGGTGTATCTTGAAGGCGGTACTAAACCCATGACCAACAACCTCATCCGTCAGATGGTGAAGACCATTGTGGGACGATACCGCTCGGAATTCATCAATAGCAAGCATGTTGATGACAAGAATGTGGAGAGCGTGCACCGGCACAACCAGCTCGACGAGCTCGACAGTCGTGCCCTTGAGGAGTTTCTCATATCGGGTACGGCAGTGCAGCGCATCGACATCGTCCACGACCTGTGGCAACAGCAGGTGGCGGTGAGCAACGTGAACATCAACAGCTTCTTTGTCAATCAGTTTAACGACCCGTTGGCACGCGATTGCGACATGGTGGGGCAGCTGCACGAAATGACCATGGCACAGCTAATGAAACGGGTGTCTGGTGGTTCCCGCAGTAAGGCTGGTTGGGTAAGGCGACTCTACAGCAATGACTGTCGTGGTCGCACACTCGACTTTGCACATGCCATAGGTGCCGACTCGCACCAGGGAGCATCGTTCTGGATGTCGAGTGATGCCGGCAAATGTCGCGCCATTGAGGTGTGGACGCGCGAGAATCGCGAGGTGACGATGTGTCACGACAAGGCCACGGCGCAGGTGTGGCTCCTGCCACCTGGCGCTAAAGTGAAAAGCGATGTCTCCCTAAGTGTTCGCTGGGACATTGCCACCGTGTGGCACTGCCGCTGGTTCTCGCCAATGGGCGACCTGCTCGCTGAATGGGACTCACCTTGGGCCCACGGCTCACATCCCTTTGTGATGAAGTTCTATCCGCTCACCGACGGCGAGGTGCATTCCTTCGTTGAAGACATCATCGACCAGCAGAAATCGGTGAACCAGATTATTACCCTCATCAACAACATTATGATGGCGAGTGCCAAAGGTGTGCTGGTGTTCCCCGAGACTGCGTTGCCCGATGGCTTCACGTGGGAAGACGTCAGGAATGTGTGGCGAAACTGCAACGGCATCTTGCCTAATAATCCCAATTACGGTGACAACAAACCCGAACAGATCTCGGTCAACAACACCAACATTGGTGCCTACGAGATGGTAAAGCTGCAAATGCAGCTGCTTGAGGAGATATCGGGAGTGACGGGCGCCTTGCAGGGAAAAACTACGGTGACGGGAAACAGCGCCACGCTTTATCAGAATGAGACCGCCAATGCCGTGATAGCCCTAAGCGACATTTTCGGCACGTTTTCCAATTGGCGACAAAATCGTGACAACAAAATTGCAGGGCTGTGATTTTCTTGGGAAGTGGAACGAGGATTGGAGATCGATCAACTACACTCTTGTCCCATTTTTAGCCTCATTTCCGAAAAAAGATAAAATAATTTGCTGATTTCAGAAAAAAAAGTTACTTTTGTGCAATAATAATAAGCAAATATAAATTTATAACCTAATAACCTAACAATTATGGCTCAGTATTATTTAGCAGTAAATGGCCAGCAACTTGGCCCTTTTGAGGTTAATCAGCTTATTCCCAACGGAATGACTCGAGATACTATGGTGTGGACACAAGGTTTGCCTTCTTGGGTACAGGCTGATAGTATTCCCGAATTGGCATCTCTTTTTGTAGCTTCAGCAGCTTCTGCTTATCCTCCCACTCCTGGACCTGCTCCTGGACCTGGTTATGGCGGCTATCAGCAACAGGCTTCCTATGGCGCTTATCAGCAGCCAAATGCTTCTGGTTTTGGTGTTGACAAGCAAAAAATAGACTTTTTCATCATGTCAAACAAAGACAACTTCCCAGTAGATAAGCTGCCAATGATTCAACAAGCAATGGGGCGTATGGATGAAGGAACCTTTAATAATCTCACAATGCTGCAATTCAAGAGTCCAATGACAGCGTTGCTGCTCTCTATCTTCTGTGGCACTTTGGGAGTTGACAGGTTCTATCTTGGCGACACTGGCTTGGGAGTTGGTAAGCTACTCACCGCTGGTGGTTGTGGCATTTGGGCAATTATTGACTGGTTCAAGATTCAGGATGCCACTCGCGAAAAGAATTTCGAGCTGATTAGCAGGTATTTACCATAAGATGCCTACACCAAAGATTATTTTCAGTACTCAAGCTTCTGAATTCAGAAACTTGAGTACTGATTGTTAAGAAATAGTCAAAGAAAATTTTGATACTACGTAATCATTACTATGGCAAATTATTATTTATCTAACAATGGCAGTGAGCGTATAGGCCCAATTCCTGAGGAAGAGTTGATTAGGAACGGAATGACGCCAAACTCACTGGTGTGGTGCAAGGGAATGCCAGGATGGAAACGAGCTGGCGAAGTGCCTGAGCTGACAAGATATTTTGTGGCACAGTCTCAACCTCAGTACCAATCACAACCTCAGCAAGGTCCTTATTATCAGCAAGACCAGTATGCATTTGATCCCAATTCTCAGTTTGATTACAATCAACCACAATATCTAGGTATGGAACCGAAGCCATCTTTTGGTGAGGCGGTAACTTCGTGTTTTGCGAATTTCGCTAATTTCAAGGGGCGGGCCCGTCGCAGCGAGTTTTGGTGGTTTTTCCTATTTAATGTTCTGTTAGGATTTGCTCTCAGTTTTATTCCTTTTAACCATGTGGGTGATATCGTGTCGCTTGTGTGCTTAATACCAACACTAGCGGTTTCCACTCGGCGATTGCATGATACTGGGCATAGCGGATGGTGGTTGTTCTTCTTTTACTTAGGATTTATACTCTTAGTAGTCGTTTCTTCTTTTGCGGTGTATGATTTGGGCTATAGTTATTCGTCTTATGATGATTATTATCACGCTGTACGTTCTTTATCAAGTTACTCATTGGGATTATATTCCATTGCAACTATGGTATTATCGCTTTATGTGCTGGTAATGGGAATAATACTTCTCGTTTTCTATTGCACCGATAGCGATAAACTGGACAATAAATATGGTCCTTCGCCTAAATATAAATATGGAAATCTAAGTTATTGATAAGAATAACCATAAATGCTAAAGGTGGGTTCTGTAATCTTATGGAACCCACTTTTTGTATTCCTTTTTAAAGAATTCCTTGCTCTATTCTGACGCATATTCTCTCGAGCATGGCGTCTTTGCGGTTGTTGCTTGGGGAATATCCATCTTTCATGTTCACGCCAAAGAATCGCCCGAATGTCTGCCAGAATCCAGCCCTGAAAGTGCCCATAAATGCCTTGATGATGTAGTAGCTCTTTTGGTTGGTCTCTCGGTTGACGAGTTTTATTAATGTCTTACCCTGATTTTTTGTGAGCTTTTTCATTTCGGGCTTATATTGGTTAAAGACTTCTTTCTCAAAGCGTTTTAGATAGTCCTCTTTCTCCTTTTGAGTGGAGAAAGTCTCGATGTATTCGTAAGTTTCTTGCAGGGTGCGGTTAATGAGTTTGGCGTAGGGGAGTGTCTTGCGCACATCTCTCACAGTGCGCCAGTACAATTCTTCCTCTTCTTTGTTTTTGAACTTCTCTTCGGGGTAAACGATGATATTGTTCAAAATCACCTTGTAGATAGTATCGCCATTTGCGTCAATCGTATATCCCCACTTGGCGACAGCGCGCTTGAGCACTGAAGGTAGCACAATGCTTCCTTCCTGTGCTTGTGCAAAATTGGCAAGCGGCGACAGAAGTATGAACAAAAGCAATATTTTAAAGTGTTTACTCATCGCAATATTGAAATACACATCATTTTGGACTGCAAAAGTAGAACAAAGATTTATAACTGCAAGAAAATTAATGTTTAAAAAATAATAAAAAGTTGAGAGGGGAGAGTTTAGAGTTCACAGTTCATAGTTCACAGTTCATAGTTCACAGTTTAGAGTTTATAGTTTAAAGTTTAAAGTTGAGGGGGAAGAGTTGAGAGTATTGTAATCTTTACTCATTTATCTCTTCCTCTTTATTTCTTTCCTTTTACAGCCTCAGCAGGCGTGCTAGGCCCAAGTAGCTCACATTGATGCCTACGTGCATGCCGCTCACTGTGGGGTCACACTTGTTGAACTTGCTATGTGCGAGCCAGGGGGTGATGCGCAGCGACGAGGTCCAGCGCTCGCGGTGTGTGGCGCCGGTGAGCGAGGTGTTGGTGACACCGCTGTTGAGGTTGATGTCGAAGTCGATAGAGGCTATGAAACTGAAGTTGTTAAGGTTGCGTTTCTCCACGCTGGTTATGCTGCGCACGTCGCGACCTTCATCGTCTTTGTCCCAGCTATAGTTGGCGATGTCCCATCCATAATGGTTGTAGAAGCCACCCACGTTGGGAGTGATACTCAGGCGACCCATGTTGAGCACTGTGTAACCTAGTTGCACGCTCGCCATGATGTGGGTGGGATGGCCCGAGTTGTTGCCCTGTAGAGGTCGTCCTTCGGCATCGGGAGCGATGTTGAAAATGTTGTTGTTGCGGTAAGATGGTTGACCAAATGCCACGTCGGCTTTAAGTCTAAGTCGTTTATAGCCACCAGTCAGTCCCACATGAAACATGAAGCAGCCCCCGAAGTTGTCGCGGAGCTTGCCAGTAGGGGAGTCGTAGCCCACGCCGGCATACACACCATAGCACCCTTGCATAGCGGTGACCTGTGGCACGCGAGGTGTGCCCACGGCAATCAGCTGGCTCTCGATGTTGTCCTCCCAACTTGCCACGGCAGCCTCGAGAGTGCCGTTCTTTGTCTCTTGGGCTATCTGGCGCACGCGCTGCCAGTACAAGTCTTGATAGTATTTTAGGCGTTTCTCTACCGTGGCACCGTCAATGCCGCTGTTTATTTCCTCTTGCAAGTTGCGGCGCATGAGTTCGAGCAGGTCAAACTGCAGCTGATGGTAACGCAGACGCTCGGGAGTGCTTTGCGCTGCACTCGTCTTGGAGGCGTTGCGGTGCATCATCGCGCGGGCCTCAAGGCGCACGGTGGCGTTGGCATTAACTCCGTTCTCGATGGGAGTGGCGCTAAGTTCCACCTCTAGCTGTGATGCTTTGCTCGAAGTGGGAGGCAGCAGTTGGTGGAAGTCGCCCCATGTGAGCGGTCCGTCGCTCCACAACTTGATGTCGTCGTTACTTGCCGCCATTGCCGTAATGGCAACTAAGGTGCATATTATCAAGGTGAAATTTCTCATAATAGTAGTAAATGATGGTTTTCTATAAAACGAAAGAAACCCTCGAATATTTTAGCGAGCCGCCACAAACCTGTGACAACTCGCTATATATCAAATGTCAGAAGTCAGAACTGACAACTCAAAACTGTAAACTCAGAACTGTGAACTATGAACTATTTAGAATGGTGGTCTTCCACCGCCGAAGCCTCTGCCGCCACCAGGGCGTCCTCCCATTCCTGGAGGTGGACCACCAGGACCGCGGAATTCGTCATTCCTGTTCTTAGGTTCTTGTCCCTTGGCGAATGTTGTGAATCGGTAGGTGAAAGTGAGCATTCCATAGCGTCCCAGCGAGTTGTAGATTGCATCTTGGATGTAGCTTGCCGTTTGGGTTCGGAAGATGTTCTTCTGCTGTCCGAGGATGTCATACACCGAAAGCTGGATTGATGCCTCCTTGTTGCGGAGGAACTGGTAGGCGATAGATCCGTTCCAAATCCACTGCTTGGTGTCGTAGCCAGTGCTGTAACCCGAGGTGGTGCTGAAGTTGAGGTCGGTGCTAATTACCAGACCGAAAGGTGCTGAGTAGGTGCCGTTGAACATAGCTCCCCAGGTGTGCACGTTGCGGTCTCGGCTAATTTGCATGGTGTTGTGAGTCACCTGATATCCGTAGCGTGGTCGCAGCTCTATGTCGAAGTAGGCAGTGCGGTAGGCGATGCCTGGCGCGATGTTGAGGCTGAGGCTTGTGCTGCGGTTGTACTTATTGTCGCTGTAACCCTTAGTCTGCGAGTAACGAGCGAAGATGTTGCTGTTGAAGAACCACGCCTTGCTCTCGCTGAAAGGAAAGCTGAGCATGTTCATCGCCATAGCGTCCCACACGCCGTTAGTGTTGGCATAGGTGGTGGTTTGTCCACCGGTGGTGGGGTCGTTGGTGATGGTGCTGATAATGCTGTTTTGTTGCACGTTGGCATTGACCATTGCCATGATGCTTCGCTGAGCGTCTTGGTTGAAGTCGCTGAAACGCACGCTCATGCGGTGGTTGAAGGTGGGTTTCAACTCAGGATTACCGATGACGATGTTGAGCGGGTTGCTCACGTCGGCAACGGGTTGCAGTTGAGCGATGCTTGGCTGGTTGCTGCGCATGCGGTAGTCGATGGCGATGTTGCGTGTCTTGGAGAACTTATAGCGGAACCTAGCGAAAGGTGCCACAGCCCATGCCCATCGCGATGGAATGTTTCGCTCGCTGTTGATGAGATCGGTGCTCTTTGACATCGCCGAAGTTACCGAGAATCCCACGTTGAGATTATATTCCTTGGTAACCTTTTGGAAACCAAGCTGGAAGTCCTGATTGAAGAACTTGTTACGGAAATCGTTGCTCTGAAGTTCGTTGAAGTTGCGGTCAACCTCGTCGCCTAGTTCCACATCGATAATCTCGCTTAGCAGTTGGCCATCTTGCAGGGCATAGGTGCCGTAAGAGTCAGCAATCATGCTGCGCAGGGTGGGGTTAGTGGCAAAGTCGAGCATTATGTCGTTCTTGGTGAACCGTGGCGCAGGCATCACATCGCCATAGCGCACGATGTCATATACGCTCTTGGTTGCCTTAGTCACGTTGTAGCGTGCGCTGTAGGAGAATGTGAGGAAGTTGGCCTTCTTGACGTCGCCCAGTGGCTCGGTCCAGCTCAATCGGCTGTTCACGCTATTGGTTTTGCGCAGGTTGTCATAAACCTGGTCGATGGTCTCTTCCTCGTCCTTGAGGTAGTAGTTGTTGAGGGTGTAGGTGTTTCCGTCCTCGTCGATGTTGCTGTAGTTGTAACGCACAAACACGCTATAGCTGCGCCCTGGGTGTGACTTGAACTTGTGATTATATATAAGATGTCCACCAAACTCGTAGCTCTTGCCGTGGTTGTCGAAGTAGCTTAGGCTTCGGTTGACGGGAGTGCGCATAGCATCGCCGGCGCGTGTCATCGAGGTGTCGCTGCTCTCGCTGTGGCTGAAGTTGAACGAGAAGTTGGGCCTGAAGTCGATGGTGTTGCACGAGTCAATTTCCCACTTGAGGCGGAAGTTACCACGAATGTTATGTGTGCGGTCAAGCGACATTGAGAGGGCGTCGCGGTAGCTGGTAGAGTCGGTGAAGATGTTCTGGCGACTCGTTGCGGTGCGGGTGTCGCGGCTGGTGTGGGAGTAGGTGAGGTCACCGCCAATGCGGAAGTGCTCATCTTCCTTAGAACCCACGTTGAAGTTCACGCCCAGCATCTGCGAGGTGGTGATGCCTCGGTCGCCACCAAAGCGGCGGAATCGTGAAGCACCGCCGTCGGTGAAGCCCACGTTGTTGGTGTTGTTGGCATTTCCTGTGAAGGTGAACTGGTTGCCGTTATTGAAGTAGTTGGCGATGACGTTGCCCACATATCGCTTGTTGGTACCATAGCCGGCGGTCACGGTGCCAAACCAGCCGTTGTTCATGCCCTTTTTCACGGTGAGGTTGATTACCGTCTCGTCCTCGCCGTCATCCACGCCAGTGAGTCGTGCAAGGTCGCTCTTGCGGTCCACCACTTGCAGTTTGTCAACCATGTCGGCAGGGATGTTCTTTGATGCCATCGTTGGGTCATCGCTGAAGAACTCCTTGCCGTCGATAAGGATTTTCTTCACCTCCTTGCCGTTGGCGGTGATTTTGCCGTCGCTGCCCACTTCCACGCCAGGCAGGCGCTTGAGGAGGTCCTCGACCACGGCATTGGCCTGGGTCTTGTAGGTGTCGGCGTTATATTCTATGGTGTCCTCCTTGACGGTGATGGGGGTCTTCACGCCCATTACTATGGTCTCCTTGAGCACCACAGTGTTCTGGCTTAGGGCAATCATGCCCATGTTCACGTCGCGGCCATCTTCACCCACGTTCACGCGCTTTATAATGTCGTCATAGCCTATGTAGCTGCACTTGAGGTAGTAGTGTCCCGGCTGCACGTTCTCAAGGTTGAACACGCCGTTGAAGTCGGTGACTGTGCTAGTGACGTAGGTGCTGTCTTTTGTGGCCTGCAGCAGTGCCACATTGGCCTGCATGAGTTCAGTGGTGTCCTTAGAATCCACCAATATGCCATTGATGATGGCCGAATTGGCGATTCCTGAGCCCAATGCCACTAGCAGCATAGCAAAAATGATGAATCTTGAAAATATCTTCATAATGTGATTATTTTTTGGTTTATAGAGTGGGTGCAATCGCATCCCACATGGATTAACGCTGCAAAAGTAGTATCAATTTGTTATTCCCCCAAAAAATAATATACAATCAGTGCTTTTTTATAGATGAATTCTGCTGAGCTGCCACAAACAAAAGCGGCCGCACCGTGATGATGCAGCCGCTTCATGGTTATGTTAGATTGAATCTAAACTCGAGGATTACCAGCCTGGATTCTGAGTAGTGCCTCCGTTACTGCCTTTGATCTGGTCGGTAGGGATAGGATAGAAGTAGTACTTCTTCTCGTAGGTGCGGGTAGCGGTGAATGGAATAACGTAGTCACCATCGAGTGCAACTTCGCAATCCTCAACACCACTCAAGTTAGCACCGCGACGGATGTCGGGATATTTGTTGGTGTCGAGCTTGTCGAGCATGTGCCAGCGCACGAGGTCCCAATAGCGGAAACCATCGGTCATAAGTTCGCAGCGACGAGCGCGACGAATCTCCCAGATGAGGTTGCTAACGCCAACTTTGTTGGCTGGGTCGGCCTCGGGGTTAAGAGTCATGCCAGGAAGACCGGCACGCACCTGGAGCAGGTTAACACTCTTGTCGAGGTCGGCTTGAGTGGCGTTACCAAGCTCTGCCTTAGCCTCAGCATAATTCAAGAGAACACGCGAGAGATAGTATATAGGAGCATCGGTATAGCCCTTGCCAATCTCGTTGCAGTAGGTGAGCTGCTCTTGTGGAGTGGTACCCATGGCAGTAGTATAGTACTTGCCGATGGTGTAGCCAGTTGACGAAGTCATCTCGGCGAGCCAAGTGCGGGCATGTCCGTAACCCTTGAAGGCAAGATATTTGTCAACAATCACCGAGAGTCGCTTGTCGCGAACGCTAAATGGCTCCTCCATTGAGTAAACCCACAGTGGTTTTCCATCAGAACCAACGCGAACAGAATCACGTCCGTCGGCAGTCTTAACGATTTTGCCATCGAGGCCAATCATGTAATAGGGTACTCTAGCTGGAAGGTCGCTCTTGTTCATAGTTGTGGTAGCCAGTGGCTTGCCATCGAGGAAGAGGAATGCGTCGATAGCGTCCTTGGTAATACCATCCTGTGCGGTAGAACCGCTGGTGTAGTCAACGGTGCTGTGGCCGAGCATATCTTTCACATACTTGCGGTAGAAAATAATCTCGCTGTTGCCGCTCAGGTCAAGAGAGTTGTAGATTTCGCCATAGTTGGCGGTAAGGCTGTAGCCTCCGTTCATGATAGCTTCCGAAGCCTTAACGCACTCGTTGAGGTACTTCTGTGCGCGTGTTGCATCAGGACCCTTGCCATTGTCGGCCTGGGTGCGATACTTGCAGTAAGTTCCTTCATAGAGGCAGATGTCGCTCTTCATAGCTTGTGCCAGGTCGGTGCTCCAAGTAGCCTTGTTGCCCGAGCCAATGTTGGCGATAGCATAGTCGAGGTCCTCAAGAACCTTGTCCATAACGAAGTCGCGGTCATCGCGTGGACCAGAAATAATCTCATCTTCGGTGCTACGGATTACGTGGTCAAGCCATTGCACGTTGCCATAGCGTTTCACGAGCAGATAGTAGTTATAGGCTCGCATAAGGCGTGCTATAGCGCTGTATTTAGCTTTGCTTGCTTCGGGCAGAGAAGAGTTTGCCATGTTGTCGAGCAAATAGTTGCAGCGACGAATCTCAGAATAAGGAGTTGACCAGTAGCCCGAAGAACCAGGAGTTGTGGTGAAAGTCCAGTTCCTAAAGTCGGGGTCGGCCTGGTCATCGCTCAGACCGCAGAAGTAAGGATCGTCAATGCCCTGTCCATAGCCCGAGAAGTTGTTGGTGTACATACCATTGGTATAGTTCTGAACCTGGTTCTCATTGTTCCAGAACGTGGGGTCGTCGGTGAACTTGTCGCGTGGAGTTATATCGAGCATATCGTTACAACTAACGAAAAGCAATGCGAGACCAGCAAGTCCTAATAAATATGTTTTTTTCATAAACTTCAAAATTTTGAATGTTAATAATCTAATACTTATTCTTACAAGTTAAGAGTCTCACATTAGAAAGTCACTTGCAAACCAACAGACCAGCTGCGGGTTACAGGATAAGTACGTCCCCAAGTACCATAACCCAGAGAGCCTTGTCCGGCATTCATCTCAGGATCGATTGGGAGCTTGCCGCTGCCCTTGTGGAGCAAGCACAG
>JAEEGL016873210.1_pt1 | contig 82990 bp, 76 predicted proteins | sample 9134231 | NCBI WGS metagenome assembly JAEEGL01 (sample SAMN16246548, study PRJNA631951) | gut metagenome | biome: gut microbiome; feature: rumen; material: fiber-attached | host: Bos | place: Iran: Karaj | collected 2018-10
ACAAAGAAAGAGTTCGGCATTGCTGCTGAACTCTTTTTCTTTGGCGGAGAGAGAGGGATTCGAACCCCCGGTGCCTCTCAGCACGACGGTTTTCAAGACCGTTGTAATCGACCACTCTACCATCTCTCCAGTGCTCGGTTTGCTTCGAAAGCGGGTGCAAAGGTAGTGCTTTTTCTCGAACCTACCAAATTTTTCAGCAAAAAAATGCAGTTTTTGCCTAATTTTTCACGCAACACCGCTCACGATTCACTATTTTTTCGTACCTTTGCAGCATGATTTACCCAAACAACTTCGAACAAAAGATAGGATTCAACGAGATTCGCAGTCTGCTTCGCGAGCGTTGTCTGAGCACGCTGGGCAAGGAAAAGGTCGACGATATCGCCTTCTCCGCCGATGCCGGCACAGTCAACGAGTGGCTCGCACAGATACGCGAGTTCCGCAGGCTGCAAGAAGAGAAGGACGACTTCCCTATGCAGTACTTCTTCGACGTGCGCGAGAGTATCAAGCGCATACGTCTGGAGAATACCCATCTGGAGGAGAACGAGGTTTGGGATTTGAGGCGGTCGCTGCAGACGATAGCGGATATTGTGAGGTATCTTTCGAGGAACGAAGAAGGAGGAAATAGTCGTGCGACAGATCAGACCAATGATCAGACCACCCCTGGCCCCTCCTACTCAGGAGGGGAAATGCCGCAATATCCTGCGCTGTATAGGCTGACGGAGGACGTGATGACCTTCCCAGCGACGATACGCCGCATCGACTCGATACTCGACAAGTTCGGCAAGATCAAAGACTCCGCCTCGATGACGCTGGCCGGCATCCGCCACGACCTGCAGAAGATGGAAGGCTCCATCTCGCGAACACTCTACACCATCCTACACGCGGCACAGAAGGACGGACTCGTGGATAAGGACGTGACCCCCGCCGTGCGCGACGGACGCCTCGTCATCCCCGTGTCGCCCACGGTGAAGCGAAAGATTAGCGGTATCGTACACGACGAGTCGGCAACGGGAAAGACCGTCTTCATAGAGCCGACGGAAGTGGTGGAGGCCAACAACAAGGTGCGCGAGCTCGAAGCCGCCGAGCGCCGCGAGGTGATCAGAATCCTCACCGTGTTTACCGACGAGGTGCGCCCGAACATCACAGAGATACTCCACTCCTACGAGTTCCTCGCACAGATAGACCTCATACACGCAAAAGCCGAACTCGCCAAGCTCACCAAGGCCTTCGAGCCCGAGGTGAAGACAGAGCCGCAGGCCGACTGGATACAGGCCATCCACCCGCTGCTGCAGCTGTCGCTGGAGAAGCAAGGGAAGAAGGTGGTGCCGCTGGATATTATACTCAGAGGTGAGAGGAAAGAGGTGAGAGGTGAGAGAAATGTTGGGAGGATCCTCATCATCAGCGGTCCGAACGCAGGCGGAAAGTCGGTGTGTCTGAAGACCGTCGGACTGCTGCAGTATATGCTCCAGTGCGGACTGTCGATACCCATCGGCGACCGCTCGACAACCGGTATCTTCGAGAACATCATGATCGACATCGGCGACGAGCAGAGCATCGAGAACGACCTCTCGACCTACTCATCCCATCTGCTGAATATGAAGAATATGATGAAACACGCTAACGCGCGTACATTATTATTAATAGATGAGTTCGGCGGCGGTACGGAACCCACCATCGGCGGCGCCATCGCAGAGGCCGTGCTCAAGCAGTTGTGGAAGAAGCAGGCCTTCGGCGTGATCACCACCCACTACCAGAACCTGAAGCACTTTGCCGAAGGCCACGAAGGCGTGGTGAACGGCGCGATGCTCTACGACCGTAACCAGATGCAGGCGCTCTTCCAGCTCAGCATCGGACAGCCCGGCTCATCGTTCGCCATCGAGATAGCCCGCAAGTCGGGACTCCCAGAAGAGGTGATCAACGACGCCTCGGACATCGTGGGCTCGGAATACATACAGAGCGACAAGTATCTGCAAGACATCGTGCGCGACAAACGCTACTGGGAAGGCAAGCGACAGACCATCCACCAGCACGAAAAGTCGCTGGAGAACAAGCTGAACCGCTACGAGGACGAGCTCTCGGAGATAGAGCGCCAGCGCAAGGAGATACTCCGCAAGGCGAAGGAAGAGGCCGAGGAGCTGCTGCGCGAGAGCAACAAGAAGATAGAGAACGTGATCCGCGAAATACGCGAGGCGCAGGCCGAGAAGGAGCGCACCCGCCTGGCCCGCGAGGAGCTGAAGGCCTTCAACGAGGAGATAGCCGACATCGACACCCGCGACAACGACGAGGCCATCGCCCGTAAGATACGCCAGCTGCAAGAGCGCAAGGAGCGCCGCGAGAAGCGGAAGGCAGAGAAGCTGGCGAGGAAGGAGGAAGGAGGAAGGAGCAAGGAGAATACTTCGGCTGACGGTAATCTCTCACCACTCACCTCTCAGCACTCAGCACTGAAAGTGGGCGACACCGTCCGCATCAAAGGTCTCACGAGCGTGGGAAAGATCGAGAGCATCGACGGCAAGATGGCCACCGTGATCTTCGGCGATATGCGGACGAAGATGCGCGCCGAACGACTCGAACGTGCCGAGGAGAACAAGCCCCAGATATCGAAACAGGAGGAGCGCAACACCAATATCGTCGGCGCCTACGGCAATGCCTCGAAGGACACGCGCAACGTGATCGACAACCGCAAGCTGAACTTCCGGCAGGACATCGACGTGCGCGGCATGCGGGGCGACGAAGCCATCAACGCCGTGACCTACTTCATCGACGATGCCATCCTCGTAGGCGTCTCGCGCGTACGCATCCTACACGGCACTGGAACGGGCATCCTGAGACAGCTGATACGGCAGTATCTGGCCACAATTCCCAACGTCGCACACTTCCGCGACGAGCACGTGCAGTTCGGCGGTGCCGGCATCACAGTGGTCGACCTCGACTAATCGGAAAAACACTTGACATACATCAGTGTGCGCGCACAGATTTGCACGTGTTCGCACACAAAAGTCTTAAAAAACACTAAAATTTTTGGCTAACTGGTTGATAATCCGTACCTTTGCCCCCGATAACGACGCGAAGTCGCTCTTTTTGAAGAGAAAATCTAAAGGATAACGCGGTATCTCGCGATGAGACATCCGCCTAAAGTATAGAGAATATGATTCAAATTATTAAGAAAGCAAGTGTGAGCCTGATCGCCTTGACCATTGCACTGTCAGCAGCCGCTGCAGGAAACGCAAAGAGCACTAAAAAATCAGGTTTCAGCTGGAATCCAGTGATGGATGCGATTATTCAAGTGGAAAGCGAAGGAAATCCCAAAGCCGTGAGTGGCAACTCAGTAGGCGCGATGCAGATTACTCCGATACTCGTGAAGGATTGCAATCAGATTCTTAAGAAGCAGAAGAGTAAGAAGCAGTACACGATGGCAGACCGCTACAGTGTATCGAAATCGAAGGAGATGTTCCTTATTATCCAGAAGTACTACAACCCCGAGAACAATGTCGAGAAAGCTATCCGACTGTGGAACGGCGGTGTGAAGTACAGTATCAGGGCAACCAACAAGTACTACAAGAAAGTACTGGCTCAGATGAAATAAAGGATACCTTATAAGAAAAGCGCGGATCTCGATGAGATTCGCGCCTTTTTTTGATGTGTTGCGGAGGCAGGATTTTTAATTTGCTGATAGTTAGCGGTTTACGCATATTTATTAATGTTGTTTTTAATACCTAAATGTCCGATATTTGTAGGGGCTATTTTCGGGAATGTATGAATATACATCGGACATTTGTTTACAAAAACAAGTGTCCGAGTTGCGGATATCACATAAACGTAAAGGGGTTATTTGTCGATGCCGTGCTTCTTGAACTCGTCGAGCATGGCCTTTGCGAATTTCATAGAACGTCGAGCGATAAATTGTTCCGTTGTAACACCTTTAAGCATATCGTCGCCTATTTCAGCTTCAGAACTGAGCAACCCCTGCATGGCTGCTGTTGACAGGCTGCGAAGCAGCTCTCTTTCCCTCCTTTTTGATTCCAGAATACTGTCTTCGTTATCGGCAGGCAAAGTATCACCATAAAGTTCGCTAATGCTTACCCCCATCGCCTGGGCAACAGCTTCAAGCGTCTCAGTACTTATATTGTCAGACCCAAGCCTGTTGCCGAAGCTTTGGTTTGTGATGCCCATCACGTCGGCAATGGATTTCAGTGTAAACCCTCTTCTAAGAATCTCGTGTTTCAAATATTCACCTTTCATAATTCCAGCAATTTATTTATCTTTCTGTTAATAAATAATAATTTTATCTATGTTTTTATTGATTATTACACGATTTTATTTATCTTTGCAGCGGTTTTAACAATGATTTTCGTTACAAAGATAATAATTAATTCACAAACAAACAAGAAAATGGCAGAAAAAAATAGCACTCCGATCCTGGATTTCTACCGCTCGCTGGAGCAGGAGCCCCGAGGAACGATGGGGAAGTTTGTCACGTGGCTGGTGGTCAACACCGGCATGAGCGACGCAGTGGTCCGCGTCCATCTCAAGAACGAAGACTGGAGCCCCATCGAGCGCAAGGCCATCATGGAGGCCATCGAGAGCGGCAGCTGGAGAAACGTGTGAGTATTCTAAAATTGGATAAGTGTGCCAGCGGACCAAGGCCTTAAACCGATGACTGCAGTGAACAGGACTGCCAGCCGGCAGCGACCAAGCCGGCGAACCCATACCGAAGCCCGACCTGTTGTGTTTGAGGAAGCGTGGGATGACAGCCGGGAAAGACCGGCACCCGCCACAGAAAGCAGGTAAAAATGGCGCAACCTGAACGGGAATAAGGAGGACGTAGGCGCTGGCGCATAGCAGCGGTTCCTCTGAAAGAGCTCGGATGAGCGGAGGTTCGATTCCTCCCTGTGGCACAAGGATATCACTTCCTGATTTCGAGGCATGGTGATGCCGGGATTCCACTTATACCTATTAGTTTTTAAAATCATACTCTGCTTTTGAGTATTAGCGCACGAGGGTAATTAAGATTGTTTTTCAGGTAACGCTTTTGAGATAAGTAACAAGGAAAAGTAATAAGGACATAGTAAGAGCGATTTATGACGACAAGAGATTTTGAGAAGGCCATCGAGGCCCTGGGTGTTCAGGGGCTGGAGATCACGAAGTTCTCCTACCACCTCACCGGCGTTGTGGGAGGCGTATATGCCAGGATCGGTGAAAAGACCTTCCTGTGGTGGGATGCCGGCGGGCGCGGTTTCCGTTTCGAGTTGAATACGGAGATGGAAGGACTGGTAGTGAAAAAACCCGAGTTCCTGGACTACACACGAGACAAGGACTTTGACCTGACATTCTAAAGATGAAGACTATCGGCATCGACATCATGCAGCGCGACGGGGTTCACCACTACAAGGCGCTGCGCTACACCTTCACCCCCCCCATCAGCCTGAAGGACGTGTTCCTGTGGATACTCCAGCAGCTGCCCTCACTGCAGCACAGGGACTTCGTGGCATACATCGATGACCTTCGTTGGGAATTCAAACACAACAAACCGGAATTATATGAAACAGTTTAAGATCGGACAGAGAGTTATCGTGAGCGCACTGCTCACAGGTACGGGAGAACGGCCGCACGGCACAGTGACAGACGTCTACGAGTTCGCACGCGAAACGTTCGTGGAAGTACACTACGACGCGCCAACCATTGACGGGCGCCTCGGATGCACAGTAACCAACCTTGGACTTATAGAGAAGGAGGCGGCATGAGAATCTATATCAGCGGAAAGATCGGCGAGGAGGTGATCAGCGACGCCACCCGCCAGAGGTTCGAGAAGGCACAGAAGATGCTGGAGGAGCGGTTGTCGGATCAGAGCTATGTGTGCAACCCGGTAGATGATTTATTCCAGCTGACGATGGACACGGACTTCCACTGGAGGCAGATGAAGAAGAGCTACAGTGAGATCCTGCTCTACGACCTCAACTGGCTGCACACGTGCAACGCCATCTACATGCTCGACGGCTGGAAGGATTCCCCGGGCGCCCAGACGGAGTACAAGTTTGCCGTGGCCACGGGCAAGAAGATCTTCTATGAGTCGAAGAAGGATGCCATAAATCATCTCTGGGACGTGTTTCTCGGAAATCCTGAGCACGGAAAGCTCTCCCTGTCTAAAGGCACCAAGCTGGCAAATGAATACGCCCAACAACACCTCGACGAAGTATGGCTGCCGATAGAATAGTCCGATCAGGCATCTGGCATCCAAAGGATGTCAGGCCGGAATACCGCAAGGGCGGCGACAACAGGATCATCAGGTGTGCTGCAATGCTCGACGGCATAAAGAACGTGACCTACGACGACGTTCTTCCCGACGGATCCCTGATTGCCTGCAGTCTCAGTTGGCATAGCAAGAAGTTCATCAAGAAGCACGCCATCCCATGGGAGAATGTCATTACCGACTACTGGGCATGGGTGACGGATATCATACCTATTTAATATATAAAGACTATGAGTAAGAGAATTGAACCCAAATATGTCGTTACAGCCGTCAACAACCTCACCGGCGAGCGCGAGGAGATCTCAAGGCCTCATTCGCGATGGAAGACCGAGGAACTGCTAACCAGAGCGCGCCGTGACCACAGCCGCCACCGCAACCAGGCAGCCTACTCCCTGCACCGTATGGAGCCGTGGCCGCGCGAGGAGGAAAGGCTGAGGTTCCTCCCTACCCCCCCCTAAAATCCGGCCTTTCGGAGTGTAGAGACCGTAAATCTGTATGCGGATAGCGTGTACTTTTTAACTCCGTAAAGAACCGTTATATTTGCAGGACAGAAAAGAAATGGCTATAATATGATCGACAGACAACGTGTGATGGACGAGACCAGGCAAGGCCTCGACATCCTTTTGGACCTCTACCCGCAAGCCAAGGACTGCGTGGACAACAAGAACAAACAGTTTAAGATGCGCCTCTCTGAGAAGACGGCGTCGGCCACCATCCGCCAGAACAAGGCCGGTCTCTGGGTGGTCCACGACTTCGGCGGCGACGACGAGGACTTGAACGGCATCGACGCCTGGATGCGCGTCCACGGCTGGGACCGTTCACGCTTCGGTGCTGCCGTGCTTGCCATCGCCCAGGAGTTCGGCATTCGCGACGAGCTCTCTCCGGACAAGAACTTCGCCCGTGTGGTGGAGCGCGCCGCCACCGAGGACGAGAAGGAGGGACAGTGGTATTACGAGATACGCGAGTTCACCGACCGCGAGCTAAAGATCCTCGGTCCGATGGTGACGCGCGACGTTTGTGAGCGGCTCCACTGGCATGCCCTGGAGTGGCTGGGTAAGGCGAAAGACCGCCGCATCAAGGAGTTCCACTCGAATGAGTCGTTCCCCATCTTCCTCCGCGAGTGTTTCGTAGATCATCCGGAGGAAGGCAGGCCCGACAGGTTCTATAAGGTCTACAGGCCTTACGAGCCCGACAAGAAATGGCGCTTCATGTACTTCCCCGAAGGAGCCAAGCCCGCCAACTACATCAACGGCCTTGCCGAGCTGCGCAAGGCCCACGAGCAGCTCAACAAGCAGCAGCGCGACCAGGATGAAGAATGGCAGACGAAGAAGCTCTGCGACATCCCGCGTCCCGGAGCCGACCGCGGCATCACGCGCTACTACCGTGCCGTGCTCTGCAGCGGCGAGCGTGACGCCCTCTGCGTGGCCGCCCGTGGCGACTGTCCGGTATGGCTCAACTCAGAGACAGCCCGGCTCGACCAGGCAGACTACATGGCCATCATCCGCTATGCCGGTGAGCTGACCAATATCCCCGACCTCGACGCCACTGGCATCAGCCGGGGATCGGCACAGGCCCTGAAGTACATGGAGATGAAGACCTGCTGGCTGCCCGAGAGTCTGAAGGATATGAAGGACAATCGCGGCCGCCCCTCGAAGGACTTCCGCGACTGGTGCCAGTACTTCCCCACCCAGGCCGACTACTTCGACCTGATGGACCGTGCCGTCGAGGCGAAGTTCTGGGTGACGAAGACCAGCGAGAAGAGCGGTGAGCGCCGCCACAAGATCGACGCCACCTGCCTGCATCAGTTCCTGAGACTGCACGGCTTCGCCATCCTGCGCGACGAGAGCGACCCGGAACCCCAGCTTGTGCGCATGAAGGATAATATAGTATACAGGAAGCGTCCCCGCGACGTGCGTGACTTCGTGCGTCTGTGGGCGCTTGGGGCCAAGGATCCAGACTGTCCGCAAGAGACGCTGCGCCAGGACACCCTCATCCGCTTGGAACACGGCGTGCGCAACCTGATCCTTACCGACGTGGCCTTCACGCCAACATACCTGTCGGCTCTGACGACTGTCGATCCCGACTTCACCAGCTACACCGCCCGCACACAGGACTTCTATTTCCGCAACGGCCTGGTGCACTGTCACGGCGACGACTACGACCTGCACCTCTACCGCGACCACTCGCTGGAGACCTGTGTGTGGAGCCAGACCGTCATCCCCCATGACTTCCGCAAGCTGCCCCCGATGTTCCGCATCGAGTGGGTGCCCGGTGAGACGATGAGCGACGGCCAGACGCCGAAGTTCCATCTGGAGGTCACGGATCCGAAGACCAGCCATCTCTTCGGCTACCTCATCAACACCTCGCGTCTCTACTGGCGCCAGGAGATCGAGGAACAGTTTCCCAACTCCCCCGACGCCCAGCGCGCCTATCTGGAGATGCATCCCTTCGAGATCGCCGGCGGGTGCCTTACCGACCAGCAGCGCGAGGAACAGGCACAGTGCCTTGCCAACAAGCTCTTCACCCTCGGCTACCTTCTGCACGCCTACAAGAGCCCCTCGCGCACATGGGCGGCCTTCCTGATGGACAACCGCATTGCCGAGACCAACGAGGCCAACGGCCGCAGCGGAAAGTCATTCTTCACCGAGGCCCTGAAGCAGCTGCTTCACCTCGACATCACCACCCTCGACGGCAAGGTGCTCGACCTGCAGAAGGACACACACGCCCTCTCCGACGTCACCCGTTACACACGCCTTGTGCGCGTAGAGGATATCAACCAGTACACCAGCGTCAAGGACTTCTACAACCTGATCAGCGGCGACATGCGCGTCAACCCCAAGGGACTGACGCCCTATACCATCCCCTTCAGCGACTCCCCGAAGTTCCTCTTCTCCACCAACTACGTACCCGGCGACTTCGACGCCTCAAGCGACGCCCGTATGCTCTATGTGACATTCTCAGACTATTATCACCAGCGCACGGCAGAGAACCCGTTCGACTACCAGGAGAGCCGCACCATCTATGACGATTTCCAGAAGAACCTCTTCGACTCGTTCTATACCGAGGACGAGTGGAACGCCGACCTTAACCTGCTGATGCAGTGCGAGCGGTTCTACCTCAGCATCGCCATGAAGCCGGTGAAGGTGCTGCCGCCGATGCAGAACATCATCCAGCGCAAGCTGAAGACCGAGATGGGTCCGCAGTTCGAGGAGTGGGCCACCACCTTCTTCGCCCCCGACGGTCCGAACGTCAACCGTCAGCTGGTGCGCAAGAATGTCTACGAGACCTACCTGAAGGACTGTCCGGGCACCAAGGACGCCATGAAGCGCTTCACCGGCCGTCTGAAGGCCTTCGCCAAGTGGGCGCCCTGGATCCATGCCCTCAACCCCTCCGATCTGCTGAACACTCAGGGTCGTAACATCCAGAACTCGCGCGATCCGAACACCGGCGAGCCTATCCAGATGGAGATGATTCACCTCCGCACCAAGGATGAAGAGATGCGCCGCCGTGAGTCCGACGACATTTGGAGTAATGTTCACCCAGGCGCACTGCCGCCCATGAGCGACAGACGATAGCATAGTATTTCTTTTCTGCACCCTTTCCAGGTGTTTGGCCAGGGTGGCTGCCGACAGCACATACAAGTGCACGGTGGCCACCTTTTTTCGTGTCACTCGCCCCGTTCGGCCGTATTTCCCCCTTTTTTCCCCTTCTTCTGAATGTACTTTTCATCTGTATATCTGTATATTCCAATTTGCGGAACGTGAAAAAACCTTGTGTTTATCGGTGTTTGCGGGCTTTTTCTGTAATACAGATATACAAATCGGATTTGTATTTTAAAAAAGTAATCTGTATATTTGTATAAAGGATGTGAAAGCGCGATTTACAAATTTTAACGCGAGAAGTCAGCCTTTCGGCTTAAATACAGGTGAGGAGGGTGGATACAAACCGGCATACAGGTGCCAGTGTATGCGCTCAGTCACATAAAAAGTCCCTGTTTATCGGCATTTCAGGCCGTTTTTCACATAAGAATACAGAAAATACAGAAAAAACAGCCGAAAATCCACAAATTTGAAAAATATCCATTACCTTTGCACTGGATAACAAGCCTTTTTATTGATGAATCAGCAACAGTCACATAGCCGCCGGGTTGCACAGATCCGTGTAGAGCCGTATCTTGCCGCCTATGCGCGCAGGAAGTTCCCCATCGACCCGATTACGGGTGGAATAAAAGTTCCTGACAAGTTCGACCTCTACCACTGCATCTGGCACAGCATGTCGAAGTGGCCGCTGGAGCGGTGGAATATCGGTGTGCGCCGCAAGGCCGACGCGCCCGAGGGCAACCTGCTCATCCACCTGCCCAACCGTCGCAGTGAGGGCGGCATCAGGAAGAACCCCCTCTTTTGGAACTACATCAGCCGCCGCCATGCCCGCCTGATCAACCGCGAGCTGAAGCGGCTCTTCGACTGGGAGTTCCACCACTACGTCGAGATCCTGCTGGAGTACCACCCCGACATGACCAAGAAGGAGGCCGTGCAGCGGTTCGCCAAAAAGTACGCCCTTGGCATCGACTGCGAGGATGCGCTGCTGAAGAACTTCCAGCGCCACGAAAAGACGATTCGCATCTTCCTAGGGTTAAGAAAACGTAAAAACGCGGAAAATAATGTTAAATCCGCGAGTACTTCAACTACCGTTTTGTCCTGTCCTAAACCGCCCCTCTCAGGGTTCTCCGATGGCGTCGGTGATGGCCTTGACCTGTGCCGGAGTGAATATCCGCTTGCCGGGGTTATAGCCAAGGGACTCCAGCTTCTGGGTGAGACCCGGGTAGAGCGCGATCCATCCCTTTAGTTTCTTCCATGCCGAAGCAGGCGCGATATCGGGACTGTACAGCTGTGCAAGTTCCGTACGCCCGTATTCCCTGATTCCAAATTCTGCTGTATTCTTCATCGCTTTATCATTTTTGTGATGCAAAGGTACTACCATTTTCGCTAACTCACGCATCCGTGCACCGCACTTAACCGCCGGTAACGGCCTGACGGTGTCCGCTTTCAGGTCTTTTGCCCCACACCTTATTATATATAACTTTGCCACTGAAAGTAACAAATGAATAATTAGAAAATGGCATTTTCCACACTCTATTACACCATCCTTAACAAGCCGTTCTTCATCGATGTGCGGCGCATCGACGCACAGGCCGTGCTTATCGACAAGTTCCTGGAGCACGACGTGTCAGGCTTCAGCGAGGGTAAGCTGTCGGACGGCAAGCCCATCGCCCGCCAGGTCACAGCCGGTCATGCGCAGGACAACCAGTTTGCCAAGGCCCCGAAGGACTCGGTGGCCATCATCCCCCTTCGCGGCGACATGATGAAGGAGGGCACCATGTGTTCCTACGGCACTGAGGAGATCGCGGCCGTCATCCGTGAGGCTGCCGACGCCAGGAACATCATCGGCACCCGTCTCGACATCGACTCCGGCGGCGGTGCCGTCGATGCCATCGCCCCGATGCTGGAGGCCATCGCCTTCTCGCAGTCGAAGGGCAAGCCAGTGGTGGCACGCTGCGACCTCTGTGCCAGTGCGGCCTACTATGTGGCCTGCCACTGCAACCGTATCGTGGCCGACAACGATATCTCAGCCGAGTTCGGCTCCATCGGTGTGATGATGCAGTTCCCCGACTATGCGAAGTACTACGAGCAGAAGGGCATCAAGATCCACACCATCTACTCTGATCTCTCCGACTACAAGAACGCCCCCTTCGAGGCTGCCCGCAAGGGTGACTACAAGGCCATCAAGCAGGAGATGCTCAATCCCCTTGCCGTGCAGTTCCAGGAGGCGGTGAAGTCCCGCCGCCAGAACCTGAAGGCCGACGTGGAGGGCATACTCAACGGGCGCATGTTCTACGCCAAGGATGCACTTGCCAACGGTCTCATCGACCAGATCGGCACCGCCGCAGAGGCTACCGAGCTTGTGCGCCGCCTGGCTGCCGACATGCAGCTCTCGCGCTATGCAGCAGATATGTGATTAGCCATATTAGTTAATGTTTTAAGTTTTGTTATTAGTTATGAAGAAAGAATTCAAGATGGTTGCCGGCTGGGTTATGTCCGTGCTCGGCATCCAGAATTTCGCAAAGGACAACGACGGCAAGCTCTTCCTCACCGATGAGCAGAAGCAGCTGTTGTCAGAGAAGTACGGCCAGCAGTTCGTGGAGGGTTTCTCCGCCGACATGGCCAAGTATAGCGAGGCCGAGGTGGCTCCGCTCACGGCCGAGGAGCGTCTGGAGCTCGACGCCAGCCGCCAGGAGACAGCCCGTCTGAAGGCGCGCATCGAGACGCTTCAGGCAGCCGAGAAGGATTTCAAGGCCACCATCGCCAAGCTTGAGAAGCAGGCTGCCGACGGTGAGGGTGTCAAGGTGGAGATGACCGACTTCGAGAAGAAGGCCATCGCTGCCGGTGTCGACCTCTCGCTGAAGCACAACAAGTTCCTTGCCGACTACATGCAGGGCAAGGTGAGCGCCGCCTACTCAGGCGACAGCACCATCGACACGCAGGAGCTGAAGCGTGAGTTCGGAAAGTATGTCGACAACAACCGCCTGGAGATCATGCGAGGTCTGTTCGGTGTCACCGAGTCCACCCGCTACATGTCGTCCATCATCACCGACAAGGTGGAGGTGCGTGCCATCCAGGCAAACATCATCGGTACCGTGCTGCAGCAGTTCGTACCCGAGTGGACACCGTCCGGCAAGGCCAAGTTCACGCCGCTCACCATCAAGAACTTCAAGCACAAGCTGAACGTTCCCATCAAGCCGAGCGACATCATGGAGGATATCATCGGCTACATGTACGACGAGCAGTCGAGCACGCTCCAGGCAATGCCCGTGGTGCGCTACATCCTCCAGCAGCTCATCTTCCCGAAGCTCGACGAGGAGCGCGAGAACGCCCTTGCCCTCGGACGCTTCAAGGAGCTGCAGCCCGACCAGCAGGGCAAGTACACCGCCAGCGGTCCTATGGAGACCATGGACGGCTACCTCACCCAGCTCATCGACTTCTTCAATGCCGATGCCGCTGCCGAGGAGGGTGAACCTGTATCCAACATCCGCTGGCTGCTCAAGGGTGTCACCCTCTCTGCGTCGAACATCATGGACAAGATCGACGAGGCGGTTGACGATATCGCGAAGAAATATCCGCTCTACGCCCGCAAGACCATGTACGTGCACTGCGACCCGAACCTCATCCTGGAGTACCAGCGCGCCTACCGTGCCAAGTACCCATGGCTGAAGAACGAGGACGGCGAGAACCGCGTGAAGATCGACTTCTCGAAGTTCACCTTCGCACCCCTGGAGGGTATGCGCGGCTCCGGCTGTTTCTTCATCACCCCGAAGGAGAACTTCAAGCACCTCATGTCGCACAACCCGCAGAACGTGACACTCCGCTTCCTGGAGAGCCACTACAGCGTCGACGTGATGGCAGAGTGGTGGGAAGGCACCGGCTTCTGGCTTGCAGAGGCCCTCTTCGCCTACATCGCCCCTGCAGCAGCTACGAAGTATGCCAAGCCGACCACTGCAGCAGCTGGTGCCGCTGAGGGAGAGTCACAAGGTGACGGTGCAGGACTCTGATCCTGCCCGCACCCTCTCACAGGTAATCATCGTTATTTAGTTAGTAATCATTAATTCAAGAAAGTTATGCCAGATACATACAGTATGGTTAGCGTGCCCAAGCAGGGCAACAACCCTGGAATGCCGGAGGGTAAGAAGAATATCCTCATCCTCTTCGACTTCGACAAAGTGAAGACCTACACCCGCGATGCGAAGGGTGTGCGCGTGACAGCCTTCGAGCTGCAGGAAGGAGAGAAGCCCATCGGCCTGTTTGTCAACGAGACCACCATCGACGCCGGTGACGAGATCGAGGGCGATGCCTATGCCCGCGGCTTCACCCACCACGTCAATGCCGACCATCCCGGCGGCGACCTTGCGGCTGCAGAGTTCAAGGCCAACAACGTGAACGGCAACCTCGGTGCCATCGTCATCAAGTGCGACGCGTCGGAGACCGACTGCGAAATCTACGGCACGCCATGCGCGCCGCTGAAGATGCAGCAGGGCCAGCGTAACAACACCAACGAGGCCAACAACCAGCACTTCGAGCTGAAGAGCGAGAACCGCTCCTACCCCGTTGGCATCATGGCAAAGAGCCTGATCCCCGCCACCGACAACAACGAGATTAATACCTACCTCGGACTGCCTGTGCAGGCCGGCGTATGATAAGCGTAGGCTATTTATGAATAAGTGCTGACTATTGCGTAATAGTCGGCACTTATTTGACTGTATTTACTTCAAAATGTTAAAAAAGTGCTTTTGTAACAAAAAAGTTGCAGAAATATTTGGTAGTCTGCAACTTGTTTATTACCTTTGAATCGTCCAATTGAGTGCTGCGCCAGTATGTGACAGGGTTACGCGAACCAAAGCAAGAGGCAATTAACAGAATCCGTGCAGGAATAGATAAACTTTCAGAAGACCTGGGCATGAACCTGATGGTGGAACGTCCACCCGTGTCTTACGTCAAATGAATTGTATTTTCAAATTTTAAAAGAGCTTTTTTAAACCGCTTGTCTGTGAAGATAAGCGGCTTTTTTTGTCCTTTTGCGACCGCAATTTAACACTTAATTTTGCAGTGTTTAATTCACTAAAACCCAATTAATTATGGAAAAAGATGAAAGCAAAGTTGGAACAGAGTCTGCAGCAGCTGAGGAAACTACCGCTGGGCAGCAGTCCGAGAACACTCAGTCCATGGAGGATGCTGAGACACCTGACACCACATCCGGAGGCAACGTGGAGAGACCTTCCGACGCGCCAGCTGACGGCAAAGGATGTGAGGGCGTGACAGTCGTTATCATCACCGACAATGAGGCGCACGGCCGTCTGATGGCACTGTCGGTAAGTCAGCATCTCATCGGTGTTGACGCAGACATCCACCTGGTGACAGGCGAGCAGCTGCGCGACACCCTCGCAGAGACGCTGGCAGCGCACATGCCCCATATCGAGACAGAGCGCATCATCCTGATGACCGACGGCATGATCCTCCTGAACCCCGTAATGCTGGCCGATGTCGCAGTAGTAAAGGCCACGATGGCCGGCGGGCACTGCTGCTTCAGCACCGCCACCCCGGTACTGATGCATAAGTCGGCACTCCAGGTGTTCCTCGATACACTGGCAAAGGAGCAGCTGCTTCACACCGACGTCGCCGATGCCTACTTCAGGGGCACGCTGCCCGAAGGGTTCCGCCCGCTGCAGATCGACGACTGGAAGACCGATCCGTGGCTTCTGCCCGTCGTCAGCAAGAACCCGAACATCGAGGCGGTAAGGAAATTCGCCAGCTGGAAGAAGTTTATGCACGTCGGTCCCGACTCATGGAGCGACGACCTGGTTAAGTTCCTCGAAGAGCGCTTCCCTGAATGAGGTTCTGCAACCGCATAGTGTACAGAGTTGACAGCAGGAAGGCCGGCAGTCACAGCCGTCCGCTTCCCGTTGTCAGCTCTCCCAAGCAAAAGCTCCGCGACGAGTGGCCGTTTCTCAACGATCCGCGAACGCCCGTGGAGCTGAAGGCACTCGTGACACAGCGCATAACGCGCTATCACGAGTACTCTAAGCTATATCCACAACTGCGTGACTGTAAAGACTTTAAGGAGTGTGCCGGTGTGGCCGGGCGACTGTTGGATGCTTACCTCGACAACCAGGCAATATTCCGCGAGCTGGAGTACTACAAGAAGAATGGCCGTGTGCTCGGAAAGCACCCCATGTTCCGTCATTTCCAGCAGCTTACGCGTCTGCGTTCAAGCAGCATAAAGGAGCTCCTGAAGGAACAGCAGAAGACCAGGGATAACATCTGGAGAGTAAAGTCGGAGATGCGCAAGGGCGACAAGCCCCACCTCGACGAGAAGCGCCGTCAGAAGCTTCAGGAATACGAGATGAAGCTACAGGAAATCAATAATCTGCTGGGTGAATGAGTAACTACTCTGAAAGTCATTTCCTGCGTCTGCAGGACTACATCGCCGAGGGTAGTAAGGCCACACTGAGCGTAGAGGAGTCAGACTATATGGATCTGCTCTATGCCACTGTCGGCATGATACGCAAGTACGGCCGTCAGAACACGGTATCGTGGCTCATCAAGGAAAAGGAATGTTCCCATTTTGTGGCGCACCGCATCTACGAGGAGACCGTAAACCTCTTCTATACCGACGACAAGGTGACACAGAACGCCTGGCGCAACCTGCTTTTCCAGAAGCTCATGGACGTTGCCCACCAGATGGAGACACTCTATTTCATGCCATTGGACGAAAAGGACGAAATAGATACTCCGGACGGTGAAGAGACTGGCGCCAAGCGCAAGATGTTCGGTGCCAAGGAGATTGAGGCGTACACCAAGCTTCTGGGACAGGCGGCAAAGATCAAGCGGCTCGACCAGCAGGATCCGATGCCGCGTACCGCCATCCAGAACAATCAGGTGAACTACTACGGCAGCAACCCGCGTGATGCCCAGATGCCCGACACCGACAAGCAGGCCATCGCCTCTGTTGTAGAGGAATACCTAAAACAGAAGGGGATAAAGAAGAGCGTGAAAGACGGTCTGCTGATGGACCTTGGCATGAAACCGGCCGACATTGACACAATCCTCGACCGTAGTGTCGATATTGCCCAGGAGGTGGAGGAATGACCGATAAGGAGCTGATACAAAGCGAGAAGACCGGAATCCGCTACATGAACCAGTATGCGATGATGGCTGCACTGATGATGCCGCAGAACTTCATCGGGATTCTCGGACGTGCATCTGCCAAGACCACCCAGTTCCAGGTGGCGCGTGTGATGCAGGCGGTACAGGAATGCCCCGGCGCTCCCTTCGTATGGGTATCCGACACCTACAGCAACCTCCATAAGAATGTTATCCCTTCAGTACTCGAAGGCCTCCGCTTCAACGGATGGGAGGACGGCACGCATTTCGTCATCGACAAGCAGCCTCCTGAGGAATGGCGGTCTCAGATGTATAACGTCATCGACAAGTTCAAACAAGTGATGACGTTCTACAACGGTTTCACCTTCACCTTTGTCAGTCTCGACAGGGCCTCTATCGGTGCCGGACGCAGCTATGTGGGCCTTTTCGGCGACGAAGTGAAGTACTGGCCCGAGGAGAAGTTCACGAACATCCGCAAGGCCGTGCGCGGCTACCGTGCCCGCTACGGCGACTCGCCGTGGTACCGCTCGCTGTCGCTCACCTCCGACATGCCCAACCCCAACCATATAGGCGAGTACACGTGGATGATGAAGCTCGCCAAGCTGATGGACAAAGACCATATCAAACTGCTCCTGCAGGTAGGCTATGCCCTCAATGACACCAGGCGTGAATACGCCAAGGCACTCGTGGAAGACCCGGATAGCCGCAAGACCCAGCTCGCCCTCAGGAACATGCAGCGATGGGAAGAGCGCTGGAACGAGATGCGCAAGGGCACCACCCTGTTCCTCGTGGCATCGACGCTGATCAATGCCGACGTGCTGGGTGAGGAGTTCTTCGAGGAAGAGCTGAAAGCCGACCTCGAAGGAGTGGAGACCAACCTGCTGTCGATTCCCCAGAAGCTCACCGCCGACCAGAAGTTCTATCCCACCCTGTCGGAGCGCGACTTCTACCACGACGGTACCCGCAACGACGTCATCGAGCGCCACGACTACGGCTGGGAGGAAGACTGCACGGTGCTGCGTTATCTCGACCCCAACCGCCCCATCGACGGCGGCATGGACGACGGCAACATGAAGTCACTGATCCTCGCACAGCAGCACGGCCGCGAGTACCGCGTGCTGAAGGAGTTCTTCACCCTCCCGCCAGACAACGAGCGGCAGCTGGCCGACAGGTTCATTGCCTACTTCAAGCCCCACCGTCACAAGCTCCTGCGCCTCTACTACGACCGTGCGATGAACAACTACCGCAAGGTGGGTGCCTCGATGATGCAGCGCATCAAGAAGGCCATCGAGCACAATGCCGACGGTACCAACAGCGGCTGGAGGGTGCAGCTGATGTCAATGGGACAGGGCGATATCTATTCCGACACGGAGTATAAGTTTTTCTCGGCCCTCTTTGCCCGTCAGCTGCAGAGCCGTCTCTTCATACTGCTCATCGACGCCCATAACTGCCCGAACCTGAAGGCAGAGATGGAGAGCTGTCCCATCAAGGTGGCAGAAGACAAGCGTACCGGCCGCAAGGAGATCCGCAAGGACAAGCGCGGTGAGCGTCTGCCTGCAGCACGCCTGCCTCAGGAGTCGACCAACCTCACCGACGCACTGAAATACCTCATCCTGCGCAAGGAGTGGGTGAACATCTGGCGGAGCTTCGGCACCCACACCGTCATCGACCCGAAATAAGCATCAGACACTTCTAGTTTTGACCGGAAAATGCCGTTTTTTGGTCAAAAACAGCGTTATTTTTGACTTTTTCGAACTAAAAACGGTCAACTTTTATGTTAAAATCGTGTTAATTCACCCCTTTTTTCAACGGCAAAAATCGCAAAACCCCGATAAACAGGGCGTTTCAGGGTGTGAAAATAAAAATCGACCTCGATCAACACGCGTTTGAGGCCGGCCCGCCCTCAACTCGAATTGCGACCGCAACCCCTAGTACCCCCTCGGAGATGTGACCCAAGGGGTACATCGCGGGGCAAGGTGTCCTTTGGCGGCCACCTTATTATATATATCTTTGCCTCTGAAATTAATTTCACAACCAAAATGGCAAAAGGAAAGATCATTGATAAGGCGGGACGCTTTACATTCGTAGATACCAGCGTGGGCAAGTACGCCGTGGGCATGTCGTCACGCTTCGGAGCTCAGGACCTGAGCACGTTCTTCGACCTCTCGGGCCGCTCATGGGACAAGGATCCGCAGAGCGTGGGCGGTGTGAGCATCGTGCCCTGGGGACCTGACGACCAGATGCCCCGTATGGTGCGCGACCTGCTGGAGAAAAACAATATCGGCCCCGGCATACTGGCCCGTAAGCTCGGACTGATCTACGGTCAGGGTGTGCAGCTCTACCGTACGAAGGTAGAGGAGAACGAAGTCATCCAGGAGTGGACACAGGACAGTGAGATAAAGGCGTGGCTGGAGTCATGGGACTACCAGCGCTATATCCGCGAGGCCCTGACAGAATACCTCCACCTGGGCGGCCACTTCACCAAGTACCAGTGTGCCAAGAGCGTGCGTATCGGTAAGCCGTGGATCCACTCGCTGAAGTGCATCCCCTCAGCCGACTGCCGTATGGTGTGGCCCGACCCGCACCGCACACCCGACCTCGACGATATCCGCGAGTTCCTCGTGGGCGATATGGAACGCTGGCGCCAGCTGCATATCTTCCCCCGATTCGACAAGTGGGATCCGACGGCACACGAGGCTGCCGTACAGTACCACTCGCTGCGCTCCTTCGGCCGTAACCTCTACGCGATATCCTCCTTCCACGGCTCGATACCGTGGATGCAGGATGCCAACGACATCGCAGAGATCGTACGTGCCCTCAACGACAACGTGATAGCGGCCGCCTACATCGTACACGAGCCGCAGGCCTACTGGCGCGAGAAGCAGATGGCACTGGAGGCAGACCATCCGGAGTGGACCGACGCACAGGTAAACAAGGAACTCGACACCCTGCGCGACAAGATCACCAGGCAGATAGCCGACGTGATGGCAGGCAAGCACAATGCCGGTAAGTTCTTCACCTGTGTGGACTTCATCGACGATCAGGGCCACGAACAGTCATGGAAGATAGAGCCGATAGAGCTCAACCTCGACAAGTATATCCAGGCACAGAAGGATATCTCGCGCATGGCCGACAGTGCCACCACCTCGGCCATGGGCCTCTCCCCTGCCCTGTCGAATATCATCATCGACGGCAAGAGCGACTCCGGCTCACAGATGCTCTACGCCCTGAAGATCTTCTACGGTGCCGACACCGTCATCCCCGAGCAGATCACACTGGAGGCACTCAACGACGCAATAAGAATCAACTTCCCGCAGAAGCGCGACCTCTTCCTGGGCTTCTACCACAAGACCATCCAGAAGGAGGATAACGTGAGTGCAGGCGACAGAATGACCAACCAGCAATGAAGAAGCAGAGATACATCGAGATCCCCAGCACATGGGACGAACTCACGCCCGAGGACTGGCGCGAGGTGCTGAAGATACGTCAGAAGGTGGTGGAGCACGGCGGGCAGTACTCCGAGCTCGACATCACCACCGAGACGGCACGCATGCTGCTGAAGAACCGTGGCGTGAAGACGCAGATCAAAAACCCCGACTACATCCAGCTCGTGGGACGGCTCGCCAAGACCCTCGGCTGGCTGTGGCATACCGAAGGCGTCACGATATCACTGGTGTACAAGGACACCCGTAACCTCATCCCCAAGGTGCGCGAGTGGCTCGGCCCCCTAGACCACGGTGCCGACCTCACCTTTGGCGAGTTCCGGCAGGCCTACGCCCACCTCAAGAACATCGAGAACCCCGGATGCCAGCCCCCTGAGGCCTGCAACAACTTCCGCAACACCGCCCTTGAAGCCCTCGCCGGACTGCTCTACCGCCCTGAGGCATCACCGGAGCAGAAGCACACCATGCAGCTGCGCCGCCAGCCCTACGACTGGGACTCGCTCGACGACAAGATAGAGCGCGGACGGCTGATGCAGCCCTGGCAGGTGTGGGGCATCTATGCCTGGTTTGCCTATCTCTGCGAGTACCTGACCACAGGGACGTTTATCATCGACGGACAGCAGATCAGCTTCGCGCCGATCTTCCAGACCGGCGACGGCAAGAAAGGCGACGGTGAGGGCGGCATGTCGCAGATCTGCCTGACACTGGCAGAGAGCCACGTGTTCGGGACCGCCAGGGAGGTGGACCGTACGCCGCTGATGACTGTCATGCAGAAGCTGCTGATGGACTACCGTACACTGATGAAACTGAAGAATAAAAAGTGATACAAATATGCTGATAACAAGTTCTGAACAACTGAGAGAGCTGACCGGCTCGTTCTACGCCAACAGCGACTTCGAACGTATCAAGATGATCGTGCAGGGCGTAGAGGATGAGATAAGCGACATCATCGGCCACGACATGATGGCACAGATGGAGACCGAGTCGACGGGCAGGGAAGGCCAGATGACGATCACCACCGAGGACGGAGAAGAGCGGAGAATGTCACTGGGTTCGAAGGAGATCACCGTCGACGGCGATACTGTCAGGGTCGGCGGCTATTCGCCCTACGGCATTCTGATGCGCGTCGAGGGTGACACGCTGTACCTGAAGAATGCCCGTGCGCTGCGCTCCTGCCAGCAGGCTGTCGCCTACATGGCCACCCTGCGCTACTACCGTCTGAACGACATCTCGCACGAGGACATGGGCCGTAAGGTGAAGATCGACAAAGAGAACGAGGCGCGCCCCTTCGAGTGGCAGCTGGCACGCGACGACCGTATGCACCTGGAGGAGTACTACCGTGCCCTCGACCGTATGATGAACGCCCTGGAGAACGACCCGCGTTTCCAGGAGACGGACATCTGGAAGCGCAAGGCCTCACTCATCGTCAGGGATGCCGACACCCTCGCCTCGCTCACAGGTATCGACCCCTCACCCTGGCTCTTCCTGCGCATGGTACCATACCTCAACGAGAGCCAGCACTACGTAAAGAAAGCCTACGGCAACGGCAATCCGGATCTGTCCGGACTACCGGACGATATCATGCATGCCGCACAGATGGCCGTGGCCCTCGGCGCCATCGCCCTGATGGGCCGCAGGACATCGCTCCAGACGATGCCCTACGGACTGATGAAGCTCTTCGAGAGCGACGGTGGCGGCAACCGCCGGGAGGCAGCCGCACTGGAGCGGCTCGATGACTACCTGAAGCATCTCTCACGCGAGCAGCACTACTGGCTGGAGGAGATGAAGCGCCTGCGCGACGAAGCAGCCGGACAGGAGCCAGCACGGCACCTGCAGATGCCAGAGAACGACCCACACGATAAATTCATGCGCCTATGACGAACCCCTTCCCTACCAAGTTTGCAGCCGACGCTTCGGACATCGCCTACCAGACAAGCTCCCCCATCACACTCTACGTAAAGAAGGATGACGATATCATCCTGAAGGAGACCTACACGCCCGACAGTGACGGATATGTGCGTATACGCGGCATGAGCCAACTGCTGTCGCAGGCGCTCTACGGACAGCTGGGAGCCGACGACCAGACGGCCACCGGCAAGGCCACGTTCGGACTGTATGTCAACACCCTGTCGTCAGTGGTCTGGGAGCGGGAGATCTACGCCATGCGACTGCAGAACCCGCGCGATCCTGAAGGCAGGAACGTGGTGCTGAGTGCAGCTGCGAAGAAGGTGCACCACAAGGGCTCGTCGCTGCTGCTGACGCTGATAGGACAGGTCACGGCCACCCTCTATAACAACACAGGCACACCGGCGGCCAGCCAGACCTTCGGCAGTGCGGGGAGTATCACGACGGCAGACCTGCAGCCGTTTGCCGACAGTGTGGAGGGTGCCACACGTCTCTCGATAGACAGTCTGGATGTCACGCTGCTGCCACCGGCCTGCGAGGATACTGTGGAGGTGAGGTTCCTGAACCGCTACGACATGCCGGAGAGCCTGACGGCAGCCTATATGGAGGAGAAACCGTCGGTAAGCGACGACGTGTCGCAGATGTACGGCCGTCGCACGCGCTTCGATGTCAGGTCGACGACAGAATACACCCTGAAGAGTGAAGCACTCCACTCGAAGAGCGAATACGACGTCTGGCAGGATCTGCTGACGGCCCGCAAGGCACAGGTAAGGATGCACGGAAACTGGATAGACGTCATCATAACCAAAGGCAACTACACCCGCCACCACCGCCATTTCTACGGATCGCAGGTGGAGGTGTCGTTCCAGACAGCAAACCCATACATGACGATATGATAGCAATCAACGACTACAGACAGTTTGTGGCAGAGCTGATAGCAGCTGCTGCAGGAAAGTGTGAGACGGACACGCCGAAGATCCGGCTGGCCGTCACCGAGGAGCAGTTGGTGAACTTCCTCAAGGACATGCCGGGCATCGTGGTGGCTGGCAACGTGCCAGACAGCGACATACACAACAACGGCTACTACTATAGCGACGGCGAGTGCCTGCTGATGGTACTGGAGAAATGGCCCACAGACAAACAGGGCACCGACTGGGAGTACCAGGAGTTCGGAAAGATACAGCAGCTGATGGCAACCATCGTGCGACTGTTGACCGGTGAGGACTTTCAGGAGTTCTGCGACAAGGGAGAGATCGACAGGGCGCGCGGCCTGAGCATCGAGTGGGAATATAACGTCTACGGAGGGTTCAACGGCATGAGCGTCACCTTCCGTCTGAAGGACAAGAACGGTACCAGACTATGACACAGCTCATCATCGACGGCACGGAGGCGATACTGCCACAGAACTTCAGCGTCACGGTAAAGCGCGAAAACTCCTTCTTCACCAAGAGCGGAGAGTACACCTACGACTGTACGCTACGGCTCGGCAACATCGTCAACCAGCACCTGTACGGCTTCATCGGACGTATTAACAAGGCCGACCAGATAGAGACGAAGCGCACGGCCGTCCTTATTGCCGATGGTCACGTGTACTGTCGTGGCACGGAGATCATCACCCGCTGGACCGATGACACCGTGACCATACAGATCGTGTCCGGAGAGAGCGAGATGAACTACTTCATGGGCCAGAACAAGAAGCTGGAGGACCTCAACCTGGGAGCAGTGACGACCGACAACTGGGACACCATTCTGCGCAAGCACAACGAACACCGTACCGACAGGGACAACGGTGAGCTGTACTGTACGCCGCCGATGCGGACAGGCAGCAGCGGCTATAACTCCGACTGGAAGAACCAGCAGGGTTTCAGCGAGTCGGTACTGGAGCAGCTGCTGCCGCAGCCCTACATGGTACCGCTGGCAGAGCGACTGTTCCATGCGTTGGGCTATCAGACAGTAGACCTCAGTGATCTGATGAATACCGGATTCGACTACCTCTTCCTGGTGAACAATCTCCATACGGTGATGTACAACGAGATGTTTGCCGGCTGGAAGGTGCTCGACATGATCACAGCCATAGAGCAGCTTACAGGCCACATCTTCGTGGTGAACAAGACAGAGAACTCCGTTACTGCGATAAAGAAGCGCGACTACTTCGACAGGGCCGCACACATCTCACTACGGAACATCGTCGACCAGTACGAGGCAGAAGAGATGGATTCCGACAGTCAGGATGATGCCGACTGGGCGTCGAGCAATGTCAGGTATGACCTGCCGGACAGTAATGCCTCGAAGCTGATGGAACTGTCGGAGGAGATCAAGTCGATATCCACCATCGTAGAGTGTGAGAGCCTGTCGGCCATCAGGTCGGCCATGACCACCGCCTCAGAGTCGGACAAGAAAATATACAAGGACCTGTCGACCAACCGCTATTATATCACACGCAAGGTATATTACAGCAGCATCAAGGTGGTGAAGGTTACGGAGAGCTGGAAGTATGTCAGATCCTTCAGATACACCTTCGAGTCGACCAGCGTCCACCACAACCTCGTTCCATGGGAGGTGGATATGTTTGCCGAGCTGCACCGCAGCGATGCCGCCGCCACCGTTGAGATAGACATCACACCGGCACCCTTCACGTTCGGTTCCACCTGGGGCTGTGAGGTGATGGACCTGTCAGGCGAGCTGGGAGACGGGACGGAACAGGAAGAAGCAGAGCCGGAGAGCTTCTTTGAACTGATAGAGACCTATTCGAAGAAAGAGGCGTCGGCACGCCATATATACGCCGCCTTCTTCAGCGGTATGTACGACTATGTGGCCATCGCCTACACAGACAAGAACCATGCTGCCAGACAAAAGGAGATCTATGGCTATACGGTGACTGACTCACCGACGGATCCCAACGAATACGAATTCTACGGATCGCTGCGCCTGAAGGATATCGACAGGGAGATGTACACCTCTAAATACGGCATAGACACCGCCCACCCCATCACCTTCGAGACCTACGACCCTAACGTCATCGATCCTCGACAGGTGTACATCATCAGGAACCGTGCCTACGTGGTCCGCGACATCGAGGAGACAATTACTGCAGAGGGCAGACAGAAGAAGTGGAAGCTGACCTGCTACCCCATGGCAGTGGATGAAGAGACGCTGACCGGCTGGATACTGGAGACGGGCAACTGGAACGACGCAGCGGGATGGCTCGACGACGGGCGCTGGTACGACAGTCCGGAAGACGCGGGAAGGTAGACCGGGAATAATAGGCTGAAAGGGCAGATAAAAGGGCGTAACACGACGCAATTTTATCTGCCCTTTTACCTTTCTATACCTTTGCACCGTGGAATCACTAAATTAAAAAGTTATGTCAGTAAAAGCTTATCTTCATCAAAATCAGATCCAGGATTCGAAAGGCTACGGCAAGTACTATGCCTATGCCGACAACGACACCCCTATCACACTGGAGGGTCTCGCAGACCACATGGCTCACCACAACACCCCGTTCTCGAAAGGTACCATCATCGGTATCCTGAAGGACATGGTCAGCTGCATCCGTGAGCTGAACCTCTCAGGACAGCCCGTGAAGATCGACGGTCTGGCCATCTTCTCTACCCATATCGAGAACAAGGGCGGCTGGGCAACCCTCGCAGACGTGAGCCTCTCCATGGGCGGCGAGAACGACAACATCCAGGCACTGCGCCTCTGTGCACAGGCCACGGGCGAGTTCACCAAGGCAGAGCTCACGAAGTACGGCAGCGTGCTGCTGAACCGCTACTGGCGCGAGCAGGTGCAGGCAGCCAAGAAGGCAGCCGGAAAGGCCGACGATGACACCACTCCGGAGACACCGACACCGACGCCATCGACAGGCGACAACGGTGACAACGGCAACACAGGTGGTAACGGCGGCAACACTGGAGGCGACAATGGCAGTGACAATGGTGAAGGTCCCGACAACAACTAAGGTTCTTGTGCCAGACTGATGCAGCAGGGCCGTCCTTTCGAGGGCGGCTCTTTTTTCGTACCTTTGCGCCGATGGATGATATCAGCTATAAGGAGATCGACCTGTGGGTACGCGAGGAACTGTCGCAGCACGGCGAATGGCTCGTTGACCGGTTCATCGAGGCACTGGAGAAAGGCGGGCACGTGGTGTCGGGCGACCTGCTCGACTCGTTCGACTACCGGACAAGCACCGAGGGTGGGGCGCAGACGCTCACGGTATCGTTCCTTACCTATGGCCGACTGATGGAGGCTACGGCCCGCAAACGCAAGAAGAAAGCAGCCTGGGCAAAAAAGAACGGTGGCGTATGGGGCAAGAAAAACCACCGTCCGAAGAAGGTGCGGTGGTATAACAAGAACCGCTATGCCGGCTACGGCCGTCTCATGCGCCGTCTCACCGCCGGGATGTCCGACCACGAGCTCCAGCGCATACGCGGCATTTTGCAATCTGCAAAGAGCGATTTTGCAAGAGTTTCATAGCTCGCCGCCCATAAAAAATCATAAAATATGCTTTTTGTTACGAATTTCATCACGAAAACAATAATGAAATCCGAGATTTTTTATATCTTTGCAGGCGTAAACAACAACTTATGCAAAAAGAAATCCTTATTACTTCACACGTAGCTGCCGACAAGGCCGGCTATGATTTTTTGTGTAAACTCTACAACGAACTACATGATGTGGAGCGTGAGGATATTATTGTAGATTTTAAGTTGTGCAGGAAGTTTGACGCAAATCTTTCTGCGGTGCTTGGAGCGTTTTTTGACAAGCGGAAAAAAGAAGGATGTTCTATTTATTTGGGAGCTCCGCAGGCACCTGGCGTTAAGCGGGCACTTTCCCGTAACAAATTCTTTAGAGCATTCGACCTTAACACAACTAATGAAGATCGTGAGAACTATATTGATTTTCGTAGGTTTAAGGTCGAAGATATAAAGGAGTTTAAATCATATATTGACACAGATTTAATTCAGAAGGAGCGTTTCCCCAGTTGTACAGAGAAAGCGAAAGATAAAATAAAGGAGAGTATCTGCGAAATCTTTGCCAACGCAGTAGACCACGGTAACTGTGATTATTTCTATTGTTGTGGTGAAGTCCACCCCAGGGAAGGAAAGACTATGCTCGATATGACATTCGTAAACCTTGGCGTACCTGTTGTAGATAATGTCAACAACTTCATGAGAAAAAAGGGATTGCCAATATTAAACCCTTGTGAAACTCTGGATTGGGCATTTGTCAGAGGTAACACCACAAAAGATATCCCAGGAGGCCTCGGCTTGGACATCTTGAAAGAGTTTATCGGAATGAATGATGGCACAATACAAATGATTTCCGGTGGTGCCATGCTGGAGATAGACAAAAATCATTCCGAAGCTACTAAATTGGATCTGCAGTTTCCTGGTACTATAGTAACGGTTGAATTCAATTGTGACGATAATAAACTGTATTTGACAACTGACGAAACACCTGATACAAACAACTTATTTTAAAAATATATGGCAACAATAAGAATCAACGACTACATCACTTTAAATCAGGGCATCACTTCGGAAGAAGGCGAGCCTATCTACAAGCTGATTATGGAAAGTCTTTTAAAAGAAGAAGATGTGACATTAGATTTTCAGGATGTCACGTTTCTTACAACAGCGTTCCTTAACGTGGTAATAGGAACGTTATACAAAGATTATACCAGCGAACAACTGAAGTCGAAGTTGCACGTTCTGAATATCAACGAGGAAACGGCAGCGCGTATTAAGAAAGTAACTACAAATGCTAAGGCTTTCTATGAGAATGAGGCAAAGTTTAACGAAGTAGTAGATAGTTCTATTTATGGCAACTTGTAAAATATCACAATATACCGTTAGTCCAACGGAGGAATTTTTCTTCGACACAAATATCTGGATGTTCATATTTGCTCCTATTGCTGGGTCTCAGCAGAAAAAGCAAAAAGTTTACAGTGCCTTTTTTAGTGAAATATTATCAAGAAGTGCTACAATTTGGATTAATTCCCAAGTGGTAGCAGAGTATATAAACAGATGCCTCCATATAGAATTTGACCAATGGAAAGACCGTACAAAGGATTATGGAGCTGATTTTAAGCGTGATTTCCGTTCTACTCCAGAATATCTTTCTGCATTAAACGATGCAAAATCTAACATTTCTGCTATCCTGCAGAAATGTGAGAGACATCCAGACGACTTCAATTCGATTAAGATTGATTCTATCATTGCGTCGATGGGATCTTCACGTGATTATGGTGATGCTATTATTGTCGATCTCTGCAAACGGAAGAAATTTAAATTGGTAACAGATGATGGGGATATGACAAAGAATGAATTTTCGTTTGATGTTATTACTGCATAATTAGGGAATTTCCCGCTCACAAATAGGGATTTTCCCTTGGAGATATCAGGAATAATGCCTATATTTGCAGCAAGAAAAGAAGAAAGAATATGTTTTTACTCGGAACCATAGTAATAGCAGGAATCGTGATTGGAGTAATGTCCCTGATCATCGATGAAAAGCCAAAGCCTAAGAAGCCTTGGAAGAAGAATATTTCTCGCAAACGCTCAATTTGGGATAAGGATCCTTTCTTTGGAACACCGCTTCAGAAGATATAATACTTGTCCTTTTAGTTATAGATTAATAAAAGTACCTTTGCGTTAGTAACACGTAAAGGTATTTTTTATGAGTATTTCCGTCGATACAATCAATCTGCGATTCAATGTAAATCCAAAGTATGACCAGCATGCCTTAAATGAACTTCAGGATGATTTGAAAGCAACTGAAAAGGAATTTAAGAAGACTGCAAAAGAGGTTGAACAAAGTGCCAAAGAATACACGAAGCTCAATGATCAACTCAAAAACATGAAGGATAACCGTGACCGACTGGCCGCGCAAAAAACTCGTACAGCTGAAGAAGATCAGCAATTAGAACGGCTTAACAAGCGTATAATAGAACACAACACCAAAGTTCAGGAGCAAAATGAAAAACATGGAAAACTCCTTGATACTTACAGAAGTCAGACACTTTCTATGCAGCAGGCTCAACAGAAGCTGGATGCATACACAAGCAAGATTGGCTTGAACAAATTGTCGCTCAATGATCTGACGCAGAAACAAAAAGAGCTTAATATAGTAATCCGTCAATTAAGTCCTGGTACTGATGATTTTATTCAATACACGGCAGAATTAAAGGAAGTAACAGAGCAGATAGAAAAAACAAAAAAAGAAATTTATGGTACCAAAGAAGCCTTGGAGAAAAGTGGTTCTGGATGGAAATCTTTTTTAGGAAAGATGAATATTATTGGTTTTGCCATCACCAATGCCTTTGCCATTAAAGATCGCATCGTTAATTGGGCGGACCAATACGTGCAGGCCTTCGCCAAGATGGATGACGCCATGACCGACGTAATGAAATACACAGGTCAGACGAAGGCAGAGGTGGAGCACATGAATGAGGCCTTCAAGCAGATGACCACCCGCACGGCGCGCGAGGAACTCAACGCACTGGCGGGTGCTGCAGGCCGTCTGGGTATTACTGCAGAGAAAGATATCATCGGTTTTGTGGATGCTGCAGACAAGATCAATGTTGCCCTTGGCGATGACCTCGGAGAGGGTGCCATCGACCAGATCGGTAAGTTGACCATGGTATTCGGTGAAGACAAGACCAAGGGACTCAACGGTGCCATGCTCGCCACCGGTTCTGCCATCAACGTACTTGGTGCCAACAGTTCTGCCAACACGGGCTTCATCACTGAGTTCACCTCCTCGATGGCCGGTATGGCCGTGAATGCGAAGATCTCGCAGACCGATATCATGGGCTATGCCTCTACCCTCTCCCAGGCAGGCATCGAGGGACAGACTGCCAGTGGCGTGTTTGCCCAGATGATCACAAAGATGTTCACGGATCCTGCAAAGTTTGCCAAGGCCGCAAAGCTCGACGTAAAGGCTTTCACAGATCTGCTGAAGACCGATGCCAACGCTGCCATCCTCCAGTTCTTAGAGGGTTTGAAGCAGAACGGAGGTTTCGACAGCCTGGCTCCAGCTCTGAAGTCGCTGAAGATGCAGGGTACTCAGGCTGTGCCTGTCATCAGCTCACTTATCAATAAGATGGACGAACTGAAGAAGGCACAGGACGATGCCAAGAAAGCCTACGATGAAGGCACCTCGATCATCGAGGAGTTCAACAACGCCAATAGTTCTGCAGCAGCTAAACTGGAGATGGCGCAGAAGGCTATGAACGACGCAGCTTCCGACCTCGGAAAGAAACTCTTGCCTATTGTGGAAGGAGGCATAACCATAGGGACAGCAGGAATGAAGCTGATGTTATCAATCATTGGCATCGCAGGCAAGTTCACGCCTACCATTGCGGCCCTTACTGCCACTATCATAGCCCTGACGGTTGCCGAGAATGCCGAGGTGGCCGTAAAGAAACTGAAGGTGTTCTGGAATGAGAAACTAATTGTCAGCACCAAGAACCTGTGGGCTGTTTTGAGGGCGCATCCGTATACTGCCATTATAGGTGCAATAACAATAGTAGCCACGCTGCTATACGACCTGACAAAGAAGACCGATGCTGCCGCCGCAGCACAAAAGACCCTCAACAAGATAAGGGAGCAAGCGGCAGACAAGGTTGCTGAAGAGGAGTCGCAGTTACAGTTGCTTATAGCTGCATCGAAGGATGAGAGACTTTCAAAAGAAGAACGCTTTAAGGCAATAGAAAAACTTGAGAAACAGATACCAGGCTACGTGACCGAACTTGACAAGGAGACAGGAGCCTATAAGGAAAATAAGAAGGCACTCGACGACTACCTGCTTTCACTGTCAAAGAAATACGAAGTAGAGGGAGCCAAGGAACGCCTAAAGGAACTGGGCAAGGAAATTGCCAATCTGCGCGTGGAACAGAATAAGGCCAAGAAGGCCGCAGATGCTGCCAACAGTCACCACCGTTCAGGCGGAGGATATTCCTACACCACCAGCTGGGGAGCTGTCGGCAACACTGCAGCAGACGCTGCCGAACATGAAAATGCGCGTTTGGACAAAGCCAATAAAGACCTGGAAGCCAAAGAGAAAGAGAGGGAGGAGATATATAGCGCATTCGGTCTTGACTTACATAAGGAAGCTACTGGTTCTCGAACATCCCCCAAAGAACCTGAAGAAGAAAAAGGTGGCAATACCGCCGAACTCTCTGACAAGGAGAAGCACGACCGCGACAAGCGTCGCAAGGAGCTGGAGGCACAGGCTAAGGCAGCCTACGAGCGCGAGAAGATAGAGCTACGGCAACAGTACCAGGGGAACGAGAAACTGAAGGAGGAATGGCATCAGAAGGGGTTTGCTGCAGAGCAGACCTATCTGGGTAAACTCATGCAGATCCGCAAACAGTATAATGCCGCAGAGAGCGACCAGATGGAGGCTCAGAACATGCTGCTCGACTCTCTGACCAAAGAGGCCAACTACCGCGAAGAACTGCACAAGCGCAAGCAGCAGGAGTCGCTGGCCAACATCGACCGCTATCAGGCTGAGGAAGAGATGAAGCTGATACGTCTGCAGCTGGACGGTGAGATAAAGACTCAGGAGGAATTCAACAGCCGCAAGCTCGAAGCGGAGATAAAATACCAGCGTATGCGATTGGAGCACCTCAGGCAAGGATCGGCAGAATACCTGGCAGCACAGAAGCAGCTGCTGTCACTCGAACTGCAGCAGCAACAGGAAAAGAAGAAATTCACCAGCAGCTATCAGGACTCAAGCAACGAGTCGCTGCACCTGCACCTCTCGCAGATGACCAACTTCGACAAGATGCGCGAACTCAACGAGCAGTACCGACAGGAGCAGCTGATATCCGAAGAGATGTTCCAGAAGAATCTGACAGAGATAGACCGGGCAGAGGAAGAGCGTCGCATGGCCATCAAGGGAACCGCCATCGATACCGCCAACCAGCTGTTGTCGTCGGCAAGCTCCCTCTTCTCTGCCATGCAGCAGCGCGAGACCGCTGCCGTAGATGCGAAATACAAGAGGCTCATTGCTGCAGCCAAGAAACAGGGCAAGGACACTACCAGGCTCGAAGAGCAGCAGGAGGCAGAGAAGAGTGAAATCCAGAAGAAATATGCCCAGAAACAGTTCCGTCTGCAGATACTTCAGATAGTGGCAGCCACGGCACAGTCGATAGCCAATGTATGGAGAGAATGGGCGTGGCAACCGGCTGTGGCAGCAGCGCTCTCTGCAGTGGCCGCAGCACAGGGTGCCATCCAACTGGCTACAGCCAAGGCTCAGGCAGACGCTGCTGCCGGACTCTACGAGGGCGGCTACTCCGACGACTATCAGGAGGGCTATACCAAGAAAGGCGATCCGAGGAAACAGGCCGGTGTGATACCCGTGCATCAGAACGAGTTCGTGGCCAACCACAAGGCAGTGGCCAACCCCGCCGTGCGCCCCGTACTGGACGTCATAGACCGCCATCAGAAGCTGGGCGATATCCACATGCTCGACTCCACCCGTATGCTGGAGGAAGCCTACGGTAGCGGCAGATATCGCGGAGGCTATTCACATACGGACGGAGGCAGGAATAATCCGGAAAGCCGAAACACCCTTAATTCCCAGACGGACATCCAGGAGACCATGCGGCTGCTGCGCGAGATAGCCCGTAACACCGGCACGGCGATGACCATCCACGACGTGCGCAAGGAGATACAGCACGAGGAGCGGCTGGAGCGTAACGCACGCCGTTAGGCTGTCCTTTTTCCTCTCACCTATTATTGGTAACTTTGCACTATGACAGTATACGAGGCAATCAACAGGATGCGAGAGCTCACGGCCAAGGGGAAACCCTTCGCCATGAGCTATATAACCTACTCCATGCAGAAGAACGAGAGCCATGGCGAGGTGAGCTGTGAGCACGCCCTGCTCGTGAAGAACGAGAAGAAGGAAGATGACAGTGCGAACAACTTCATGCTGACCTACCGCGACCAGGACACCGGCGAGGCAAAGCACTTCTGGCAGCCACTGCTGATGAGCCTTAACCACGAACCACTGACAAGCATCGACTAACATCATGACAGACGAGAACATCGAGATACAGAACCAGCAGCCGGACATCCAGTTCGAGGATATCCTTCCTTACGGTGAAGAGGGAGGAGACACCGGACTGACATCGCGACTGAAGCTGAAGCGCAACTTCGAGAAGATCAAGCTGTGGTTCAACTCCATCGGCAACTATCTGAATTTCGACAGTAAGTACCTGCGCAAGGACCAGGATGACGAGGCGGCAGGTACGATTTCCCTTCTCAACGGCATCAGAATAGGCCTGCAGAAGCTCTTCGGCTGGGATGCCGACGGGAACATCACCGCCGCCAATATCAGTGCCGGAAACGTCGATGTCCAAAACGTCAATGCCGACAATGTCATTGCCGGCAACGTCGGTATCAACAACGACCTTACGGTAGGCGGACAGACACTGGTGAACAATATCAAGAGCCACAACTACACCGGCGACGGGGTGGCCGACACGGGATGGATGGTGACGAACGACAACGGACAGGGTGAGTCGCAGGCAGTGTTCGACTACCTGACCATCCGCAAGAAACTGATCGTCAACTCGCTGGAGATAAAGGAGACGCACTTCACCGCTGGCGACATCGCGCAGACGCTCGCCTCGGCAGAGATAGCACGCACGGACTACCTCGACGACGATGGCAACATACTGGGCTACTCCACCGTGAAGGTGCCCTGGATCCTGCGCGGACTGGCTCTTATCCTCGGACGCGGGAAGCACGCGTTCGGACACTATAAGACGGTGCGCATGACACTCTCCGCCAACGACCTCCGCAATGTCAGGCGCATACGCTGCTACTTCCTCGCCAAGGACGGCGACCGCGAGGTGGAGAACTGGTGGAGGGTAGATGACCTGGCACGTTGCCAGACATGGAACGTGGTGAAGCAGTCGCGGAAGACGTTCGCGCCCGACTTCAACGACCATGCGGGGAACGTGTACTGGTGGCGTAAGGTGGTGGACGTGTCGTGGAACACAGGCACACCGCGATACCTGACGCCCAGCGGAGAGCTGACGGAAAACCCATCGGATGCCTACAAGAACGAGGCAGGCATCAAGCGTCTCGCCACGAACGGCACCTATGCCGCCACCGTCGACGAGAAGCACAGGCCCGCAGAGATCGACGGCAACACATACCACTGGTTCGACGTGCGGTTCGACGGCTCGCAGGAGATCGATAACGGACGGCTCGTCGGCAGCCGCACGGGATGGTGCGACGCAGACAGCCACCTGCCCGCAGCAGGCGACAAGGTGGTGCAGTTCGGCAACACCACGGATCCCGACCGCATGAACATCTTCCTCTCCGAGGTGAACGGCTCCGGCAATCCCGATGCGCCTGCCATCAAGATGCTGCGCGGCGTGTTCTCCTTCGACCTCGACAACTCGTGGTGGGGCGGCACGACGCAGAAGGTGCTCATCTCTCCGGCCACGAAGGTAAGGATCTATGCGCCAATGTTCGAATGGATCACGGAGAAAGGCGTGTCGCGGCAGATAATAGACCGCAGCGAGAAGTTCTGGACGAACATAGCCCTGGAGCGCGACGAGTATTACGAGGGCGATGCTGGGAACGCGGAGCCTGACTACTCTGACGACATACTCGACGAGAATGACAACTTCATCAGCCGTGGCGGCTTTGTCATCGAGAACGGCGAGAAGAAATACGGCAGCGCGGCGTACCGCATCCCGAAGAGCTTCGTGCGCAAGTGCTACTACTACGAGCGTGTGTCGCACGGCGGCTCGCTGTGGCTCTGCTCCATTGCCAACGAAACATGGTACTGGCGTGCGACGGCCGACATCGACGTCACGATAGATGGTGTCAGATACCAGTATCACGCAGGCGACAAGGTGACCAACTACGCCGACCTGCCGGATGGCCAGAAGGCGCGCTGCGAGCATGTGCGGAGCTATGCCAACGACGAGCCATCGACAGCAAGCGGTGAGTGGACGCAGCAGGTGGATAAGGGCGACGCAGGCATCTTCCAGAGCCGCGTGTTCTGCCGCACGAACACCGACATCAGCCAGTACAGGCCGAAGGGCGGTGACAGCGGCAGCCCCATACCCAGCTCTACCCTCAAGCCCGACAACACGGTGGCGACCGGCATCACATGGCAGGACGGCGTGCCCGACGGCGAAGCGATGCTGTGGAGCACCGTCGCATGGTTTAACGTGGACGGCATCATCGGAGAATGGAGCCTGCCGGGACATGAGACGGACACAGAGACGCAGGACGTTGAGTTTGCCTTCATGCAGGAAAACGACGGCCGCCCTCCTGTGCCTACCGACGAGAACAGACACGGCGGCAGCGGCACGCAGGTGTGGTTCGACCCCGTTCTCGACGCTGAGGGCGCAACGGGTTCCGGGCTTCCTAACGATAAGCACTGGAGCGGCATGGTGTGGCGCGCAGAGCGCAAGGTGAAGAACGGTGCTCCAGTAGGTGAATGGGTGGTGACCCGCATCGTGGGCGAGAGTGCCATCAGGCTCAGCCTTGACAACGAGCACGAGGATTTCCTGTACGACGGGACAACGCTTGTTGCACCCCGGAACGGCGCAACGGCCGTGCTGCACCTGTACGACGGCCATAACGACAAGACAGACAGCGTGACGGAATGGCGTATCAACGACACGGCAGACGATGCGGAGGCCAGCTGGAAAACGCTGGTCAACACAAACGCCTCGGCCACCATCAGCAACGGCATCCTCACCGTCACGGGGCTTCTGGCTGCATCGGCAAAGGTAAGGGTCCGCGCGAAGTACAACAACAAGTACTACTATAACGAGTTTACGGGAAACAGGACCAACCAGGACAAGTACGACATCGTGCTCAGCCCGAGTTCCATTGCCTATAACAGTGCCAGCTACCAGACACAGCGGATAAACGTCGATGCGACAGGTATCGGCATCGGCGGCACGGCCATACCGTCATTTATCAGCATCATGCCCAACAACGGCAATCTCAGGGCCTTCATGGCGCTTGTTGGCACGGACGGCACCGTCGGCAGCAAGACACGCATGATAGCCGCCTACTATGACGTGACGGCAAACGACTGCGCAGGGTATGCCGGCGTGTACTTCGAACTCAGGTGGTACTACGACCATACGACCCCCGACAACGACACCGACACAGCAAAGTACCGCGTCTGTGACTACGAGACGGTGGAGATAGCGAGGGCTGAGAACGGCAGGAAGGGCGATACGATATGGCAGGCGCAGGCGTTCAAAGCGTTCTCAGGCCCGGCAACGGACAAGCCCAATGTAACGACGGAAATCGACCCGCAGACCACGGACTTCGGCAACGACTGGAGTTCCGTACCGCCTGAGGTGTCGTCTGCAAAGCTGGTCTTCAACGGCACGCCAAGCTCTTACGTCTATCTGCCGACATACATATACTACAACTATTCGCTTTCGCAGCAGATCTACAAGAGTTCCGAAATAGGCCGGTTCGGCACCATAAGGAGGATCTTCGTATATAACAACTCCTCGAATGCCGCTACCAGGAAGATAGAGATCTACATGAACAGCACGTCGAAGACGGCGTTCTCAGACAACTCGGACTGGGTAAAGACAGGGCTTAACAAGGTGTTCTCCGGCTCTGTGACGTTTGAGGCGCACAGCTGGGTGAAGATAGACCTTGACACGCCGTTCGACTACAACAGCGGCAACCTGCTTCTCACAGTAGATGACAATACGGGGCAATATCCGGCCAACTTCCCATCCTTTGACTGCTACGGCACCAACGAGATGTGCTCTCTCTGCTGCTACAGGGACAACGCCGACATAAGCCTGTCAGACCCGCCATCGGGCACGCTGGCCGCCAAAAAGAACACAATAAAGCTCGGCTTTGCCGACACACTCATCTCCTACGTCAGCGTCGCAACCATAAAGAACGGATCCGTAGTGGACGAATGGAGTGACCCCGTAAGGCAGAGTGCCGAAGACGGTGCCGACGGCGACGAGGGGCCGCAGGGCTGCACCACACGCGTAAGCGAATGGAAGAGCGGTGCGTACTACCGCAATGACGAGGGGAAGAAACTCGCAGCCGGGACTGTGGGATATATCGATGTCGTAGCGGTTGAGACGACAGTATCGTCATCCAACCCAGAGGGCTACCTCTTCTATATGCTGAAGGCCGGTTCCTATAGCGGTGACAGCTACTACAGTACGACGAATCCAGCAAACGACAGCTGCTGGCAGCAGCTCTCCAACGTGGGACCAATCTACACTTCGCTGCTTGTGGCAAGGAATGCCTTTATCAAGTTCGGCACGGGCAACCAGTTCCTGATCACGAACTCAGGCAATGTCGTGAAGGTAGGCATGAAGGGCAGCGGCAACGTGCGCATCTGGGCAGGCTCTGCTGCAACGACCTCAGAGGCCACAGGCTCCTCAGATCCTTCATCCATCAGTAATGCCCCGTTCCGCGTCTATGATGACGGTAGCGCAGTACTGAACAAAGTCACGGCCAGCGGCACGATCAATGCGAAGCTCTTCCACTCGCGGACAATACAGGTGAGCGACATCCTTTCCGACGCGACGCTGAGCGACGGCAACTATCACTACACGATCAACCCCGCCAGCAAGCCGTTCTCGATGCTGTTCGTCGACGATGACAACATTTGGCTTCTCACCCTTCCCAATGCAAGCACATACGACGGCCTGGAACTGTCGTTCTACGTGTCAAAGCCGCGTGCAAGAACCGTGGCAGGCGCAGTCTATCTGCTGGCATCTGGAAACATCATCAGGGGAATAGAGAAGTCCGATGACGGCACTATATACGAGGGATATTCCACCCACAACCAGATCTGCCTCGGGCTGAACACCTATTTCACGCTGAAGGCTTTCGGAGGGTATTGGAACGTAATCGAAGGTAACCACAATTATACAGTATAACAGGAGGAAAGATATGGCAGTACAGATAACAAGCGAGAACTTCGAGGAATATTTCCTTACTGCGCTGAACAACCATGCAGACGCGCTGGAGCAGGCGGAGGCGAGCGGATGCGAGATCGTGACGGACATCGAGAGCATCAAGACGATACTCTCGCTGCCGGGCGTTAAATTCTCTGCAGACCCGACGCAGAACGCCGGCGCCACGGCGCAGGCATACGTGCAGATACCGTACAGCATACTGGCCGCTGCCCTTCAGAGGATGAATGACCGGGCGGCGGATCTGCAGACGGCCATCGGCACGGCCGACGCGGACCATCAGCGGGCGGAGAGCGACCACCAGGCTTCTGCCACGGCCACGGCAGAGGCAGAGAACGTGGATGCAAGCATCTCGGGCACAGTGTTCACCGTCAGGGACCGCAACGGCGACACGGTGAGCATCAACGTGGGCTTCGGGATAGAGGAGACATACTCCTCGATCGCCGCCATGAATGCCGACGCGGGACGCATCGCCACGGGAAAGCTGGTGATCATCGCCACCACCGACCCGACGAGCGAGGACAACGCGAAGCTGTTTGTCAAGAGGTCGTCGGGCGACTTCAAGTTCCTCTCGGATCTCGACCAGGCAGCGACGCGCGCCTTTGCCGAGTGGCTGAACAACTACAAGCCGCAGATAGAGCAGGCCGTGAACGTTGCCAACAGTGCCGCCACGCAGGCCAGCAATACCAACACCGCCGTAAGCCAGGCAGAAGCCCTGAGAGTGGCGGCAGAACAGGACCGCAGAGATGCCGAGGACATCAGGAAGGCCAACGAGAACGACCGCAAGGCCGCAGAGGCGCTGAGGGAGGGCGCAGAGAGACGGCGCGTCACGACGTTCAACACGAACGAGGCGGCACGTCAGGACACGTTCGTCACGAACGAGGCACAGCGTCAGGGCACATTCACGGACAACGAGACACAGCGGCAGGGTACGTTCTCCGCCAACGAGACAAGACGGCAGGGCGACTTCGAGACGGCGCAGGCGGTACGCAACACGGCGTGGACGGACTGGTTCTCGGACACGCTGGCCACGGGAGTACGCAAGCTGTGGAATGACTTCACGGCCTCTGCCAGTGCCTGGTACAGCGGCGTACAGACGGCATGGACCACGTGGTTCGGAGCAGACAACACCAGCGGCGTGCAGAAGGCATGGGCCGACCTTGCCGCCGACGCCACGGCCGACCATGCGCAGGCGGGACGTGACCACACGCGGGCCGACGCCATCGCGGCACATCCTCCCGTGGTGGGCGAGAACATGCACTGGTGGATATACAATGCCGCCACGGGCGAATACGAGGACTCGGGGAAGCGCGCACAGATGGGCGTGATGCTCTTCGACTTCGACTACGACTACGACAGCGGCGAGCTTATCATGGAGTACACGGAGCAGGAGAACGACGCGCTGATACCCGACATGTTCGTGTTTGCCGACGGCGACCTGATCATCAATGCGGACGTGTCGCTGGATTAGCAAGGACAGTATAAACAAAATCATAGGAGGCAAGATTATGGAAAAGGAAGTAAAAAGAGTGGTGCTCGACTTGACCTATGAGGGTCTGGGCGAGATAGAGCTCTATCCCGGCAGCGGCGGCGGCACACCCGGCCCCGACAGCGTGGGAACGGAGCAGATCATCAACAGCGGCGTGAAGGAGGAAGACCTCGACGACGACGTGAAGGCAGGTCTCGACGAGCTGAACAACATCACCATCACCGACGACGAGCTGGGAGAGACGCTGTTCCCCGGCGGCATCCCGGAGGATGTGCGTGAGCGTATGGAAGACGTCGACGATGCGGAAGAGGAAGAATGATTGCTTGCGCAAGCAAGATCAGCATAGTTAACTTATTTATTCACAATTAAAATTTTTAAAGCCATGAGTAAGAAGAAACTCTCAGCTTTGGAGCTGAAGCTCAAGAAACAGCTCATTCTCGCAGGTGCGTACACCGACAAGAAGGTATCTGCAAGTAAGGTACACCTCATCGAGCAGGCAACTGCTGCAAGCGGCTACCTGAAGACCTACATCCTCGCCGAGGGCGTGGACAACGAGTCTGCAGTCGTAGAGAGCGGCACTGGCAAGAACCTGATCGGAAAGATCAACATCCCGAAGGACTTCCTCGTGAAGAGTGCAAGCGTCCAGACCGTCGCCACGGCCGACAGTCCTTACACAGGTGCGCAGATCGGTGACAAGTACATCGACTTCGTGATCAACACCAAGGACACCACCAACGGCAGCGAGACAGACACCCACGTCTACCTGCCCGTCAACGAGCTGGTTGACGTCTACACAGGCGGTAACGGTGTGAACGTCAGCAACAGCAACGTCATCAGCATCGATATCGACGCTAACGGCGGTCTGGAGCTGACCGGCTCTACCGACGGCCAGAAGCAGCTGGCCATCAAGCTCGACAGCACCAACGCCAACGGCCTGGCACTGACCTCTGCCGGCCTGAAGCTGGCTCTGGCCACCACAAGTGCTGCCGGTGCCATGAGCGCTGCCGACAAGACCAAGCTCGACAAGGCCCTCACCTCTGACGACATCGCCCTGCTGAGCGACAACGAGATGGGCTCTTGGCTGGGCTTCAGCGCAGCTGAGGTATCAACCATCCTCGGCAGCGTGAGCGACGACTCCATCACCGACGAGGAGTAGCCTTTGGCTCTGTGACACCCGGGGCGGGGCGACACTCGCGAGGAAGCCCCGCCCGCTACGGGTTCGCAGGAACGGCCTACGGCCTCTAACCCCCTATTATCACATACAATAATCACAGAGGATATGGCAAAGGAAAAACTCTCGCCTCTGGGGCTGATAATGAAGAAGCTATCAGTACTGTTTATGGCAAAGTTTGCCAGTAAGCAGGAGATGGAAGCCCTTGAGCAGAAACTGCAGATGCAGGTGGAAGGACTGCCCTACGTGGGCTTTGACTACGACTTCGCCGACGGTGACCTCATCATGGACTATGTTGAGGGCACGGAGATCATCGAGGACAACTTCAACTTCGCCGACGGCGACCTCATAATATCGACAACCCAATAAAAAGTTACAATAATGGCAACAAAGACTTACACTATCGGAATCACGCTGGCCGGTGACTACGACCCCACCGTGACCTACAAGAAACTGGCGAAGGTGAGAGACCCGCAGACGGGCTGCACCTACCTCTCGAAGGTGGCGAACAACGTAGGCAACGCCCTTACCAACACCGTCTTCTGGCAGAAAGACGGCGACCCGCGCCCCTCTGTGGTGGCACAGGCGCAGGCCACGGCCACCATCTACCCGAACTGCCTGAACCGCTGGGCGCAGCCCGTGAGCGCGCTGACGATCGCCCTCGGCGGCGGAACACAGGGAGTGTCCGACGAATACATGCTTGAGTTCACCGTCAGCGGAGAGAACTTCATGCTGAACTGCAGCGGCCTGCGATGGCTGGAGGAGCCTGACTACGAGGACGGTTTCACCTATCATGTATCTATCGTCAACGGGCTGGCCATTGCCGCCGGCTGGGAGCCCGAGAACAGTAACAATAACGCACAGGAGGAAGAGTCATGAGCATGTTCAGGAGAATGCTGATGGCGGCGGCAGCGGCTGCGAAGACCGCCTATGACTGGTTCCGCGAAGACCCATGGCTGCGCACGGAGGCCTGGTAACGAACGACAATATTAAACAAATAAAGCTATGGCAAAGAAGATAACTATCAACGGAGAGAACATCCTTAACGGGATAGACGACGACTGGGGCGGACAGAACAGCACCCAGGAGGCAATAACGATCCACGGCATCCGCGTGCCCGTCAACGCAGAATGGGGCGTGACGAAGAAGGAGGTGGAGCGTGTCATCAAGAAGACCTTCAGCGAGCGCGTGGGCTGCATCCGCATCGTGACGAACGAGGCAGGCAACGGACACACGGTGCTGGGCTTCCAGAACGAGAACGACTACGCCACATGGAACGCGATGACCTCGCAGGAGAAATGGGGCTCGGAGGGTCAGGCGCTCATCGTATCGTCGACGGCCATGCCGTCAGACAAGGGCGACGTGCGCTCTGTCCGCCTGCAGCTGCAGAACACCCCGTCGGCCACACAGCCCACGACAGACGTGACCATCGGCATAAAGGGTATCTCGCAGATCACCTACGGCACGACGGGACAGACAGAGGACGTGACAGAGGACCTGACGGTACAGATACAGACGCGCACCTCGCAGAGCGGCGCATGGATCAGCCGCGAGGGCGGTACCGTGCAGTCGAACCAGAACACGTTCCTGCAGGTGAACCTGAAGAACTACCTCTCGGCAGGCACGAACTACGTCCGCATCCGCGTGTCGGGCGACGACGGCAGCGGCGGTGCGGTATCGAGCGTATGGACAACGCTGACGCTCAACGTGGTGGCCCTGTCGCTGATACCGGCGACACCGACGGCCATCCCCGTGACGGGCGACACGCTGGAGCTGAGATACTACATCGGCGGTGCGGCCGACAAGACGCTGCGCCTGCAGTTCGGTAAGTATGTCAGCGGCGCGTTCGTGGCCGACTACAGCTACGAGACGACACCGGCCTGCGTCGTTCCCATCGGCACGTCGGTACATACGAGCGTGGCAAGGGTCGTATCGTTCACGCCCTCACCCGTCTCGCTCGACGGCATCCTCTCGGCAGGCAACCACGTGGTGCGCGCCAAGCTGTATGTCAGCGAGGACGTGCAGACGGACTGGACCGAGACGGAGTACATGGTGGCCGGAGAGACGCCTACCGTAGTGGTGAACGGCATCGCAAGGGGCATCGAGAACTATACCGACGTGGACTTCTTCAAGTGGGCGGCATCGGAGGCGATGAACGTGCGCTTCCGCCTGACAAACGCCGGACAGACAGAGACCTACGCCTCATGGGAGGCAGCGGCAGAGGCCGGCATAGAGCAGGTGCTCTCGACACAGCTCGGCATCGACAGTGAGCTGGCCACGGTGAACGCCTACATGCACATCGAGGACACGGAGGGCAACGCACTGCACGACGTCATCTTCTTCCAGATCAGCAACAACCAGGACTATGCGCCTGTGAGCAGCCCCGACTTCGTGCTGCAGCCCTCTACGCGCAGCAACAGCGAGGCGAACCCGCGTACCATCGTCAACGCCGCCACGGGACAGACGGTGGCATCGAGCGGCTGGGGCACCTTCGGCATGGTCAGCGACGGCTATGTGGACGGCGCGCTCGTGATCAACGCCGGCAGCCAGCTGGCCATCGACACCAACGCGCTGCTGACGCTCGCCAACACGGCAGGCTCAGAGACAGGGCTTGCAGAGAAGAACGTGACCATGGAGATAGAGTTCAAGGCATCGAACATCACCGATGACTCGATCCCCGTCATCCGCCTTGGCTCATACCTCGACACGCAGAACGACCAGGACATCTACGGCCTTGAGGTGCGTCCGACGGAGGCTGCGCTGCTGACGAAGAACCGCCGCGTGCGGGAAGACCAGAACGCACAGTGGGCGGAAGACCGCCGCACACGCCTGACGGTGAACATCGTCTACGGCCTGAACCCCGACAACGACCCGACGGGACCGCGCCTGAACTACGTCCGCATGTTCGTGAACGACACCATCGAACGCGAGTTCAACTACGAGGCCAACGACAGCTTCATCGGCTCCGAGGGCGCACAGCTGATCCTCGGCGGCACAGGTGCTGACCTGACCGTCTACAACATACGCTGCTACACCAAGGCACTGTCGGCCGACGACGTGATGCGCGACTACCGCGCCGCACTGCCCACGACGGCGCAGAAGGTGGCCTGGATGGCGAAGAACGACATCCTGGGACAGGACGGCAGCATCGACTTCGAGAAGGCGCGCAACGCGGGCTACAACGTCATCGGCCACACAGGCAACCTGCCTGCCTACGGACAGGCCAACGCCGGTGAGACGAAGGGACAGGTGAGCCTGCTGATACACATCTTCGGCGACCCGTCGCACTCGGGCGTGCTGACCAACCTCGACTCTAAGGGACAGGGCACGACGGCCATGACCTACCGCGACTGGAACCAGCAGTACAAGATCACCGACAACACTGTGTTCACCGCAGAGGACGGCACCGTCGGCACGGCAGGCGCAGGCTACGCGCTGGAGGCCGGACAGGCAGCCGCCAAGAAGCTGGTGGGAAAGATCAACTTCGCATCATCGATGCAGGGTCACAAGATGGGTCTCACCCGTGCCTACGACGAGCTGTTCAAGCAGATGGTGTCCGACGGCGTGATGAGCGAGCCGTCGCAGATCACACGGCAGTCGTCGGCACGCCTGGCAGTGTACGAGAAGCCTTTCCTGTTCTTCCACCGTGCCACGGAGAACGACGAGTGGGAGTTCCGCTACCTGATGACCTTCGGCGCAGGCAAGGGCGACAAGCCTACCTTCGGCTTCGACAAGACCGCCACGCCGCAGATGCTGATGGTGGAGGGTGCCGACAACGACCGCCCGCTGGCCATGTTCACCGCACCGTGGAACGACGACGTGACATACGACCGCGAGAAGGAGGCCTGGTATCTGGGCGGCGCGAAGAACCTCAACTTCGGCTTCGGACAGACAGCTAAGGAGAACGGCGAGGAATACCCGTCGAACACGGCTGCACTGAACGCCCTGAAAGCCTTCTGGAACTTCGTCTACCTGAACTCCCGCAACGTGCGCTACTACGACGGCACGCTGTCGCAGCTCCGTGCAGGCGACCCGCTGGCACAGGGTGAGAGCGGCTACGTCACCGCATCGCAGAGCATACTCTACTGGACAACACAGGCCGACGCAGTGCTGGGAACGGCCGTTTACGACGTGTTCCGCTACGACCCAGTGGAGAGCAAGTGGACCGCTGCAGGCATCGACGGCACGACGCTGAACCTCCGCACGCAGTACGAGGCGTTCGCCACGGAGCTGTCGCGCTCGCAGAACAGCTGGACTGGCATGTCGCCGCAGGCCGTCACCAACGACGCCGTGGCCATGCGCACCGCCCACTTCGCCGCCAACGCAGAGAGCTACATGCACGTGGATGACGCCCTGTTCCACTCGGCATTCGTGAAGTTCTTCGCCTGCACCGACAACCGCGCGAAGAACACGTACTACTATACAGATCCTGAGACACTGAAGATCCGCTTCATGCAGGATGACCTCGACACCGTGCTGCGCACCAACAACGTGGGACAGCAGCGCAAGCCCTACTACGTGGAGGAGCACGACAAGAACCCTTACGGCGAATACTACTGGCAGGGCGAGGGCAGCGGACTGTACAACCTGCTGGAAGAGGCGTTCAGCGACCGCCTTACCGTCACCATGCGCCGCATGATGTCGGCCATGGCAACCCTCGGAGGCTCTGCGATGGGCTATCTGGAGTCGCGCGTGCTGCAGGCTCAGGACTACTTCCCCGCCGTGGCATACAACGAGGTGGCGCGCCTGGTCTACGAGCGCGCCAGCATCGCACAGTCCACGGGCGACTACATCAACAACTCCGCACAGGCCATCACACAGTCGAACGGCACACAGCGCTGGTCGGAGTGGCAGTGGCTCACGGACCGCGTGATGTACATCTCCTCATGGTGTGAGTTCGGAGAGTTCGCCGCAGGCACCGATGCCGCAGGCGCGCTGACCTTCCGCGGACAGACGGGCACCTACGCCTTCACGCTGAAACCCGCCAAGTGGCTCTATCCGAGAGTGGTGCACGGCAGCTCGATGAAGGAGGCCAGCAACCAGGCTTTCCGTGTGCGTGTGCCGGCAGGGCAGACATTCGCCTACAAGGCATTCCAGAACGAGGGCGACACGACCATCTCCATCCGAGGCATCGACTACTACTCTGAGATCGGCGACATGAACATACCGCTGAGCGCAAGCCAGCAGACGTCATTCCAGTTCGCGGGCAAGCGGCTGAGAAAGGTGGTGGTGAACGCCACGGGCGAGGACACGAACCTCTTCGTGACGCAGCAGATCACCGTGTCGGCCACGAACATCACAGAGTTCACCGTCCGCAGCGTCGATACGCTCGTCGGAGAGATAGACCTCAGACAGTGCACGCGCCTGCAGACGATCGACCTTCGCGGCTCCACGCCGTCGTCGGTACGCCTGCCGCAGACATCGACACTCACCACGCTGCACCTTCCCGCCACACTGGAAACGCTGAACATGCGTAACCTCGACGGCGTATCGACCTTCTCGATAGAGGGAGCGGCCAATATCCGCACGGCGGTAATCCCCGGCAGCGCACTGGCCAGCAGGAGCATTGCAGAGATGATCTATACCGACCAGCAGACAGAGCGTAAGCTGATAGACTTGACACTCGAAGGAATAGACTGGACGGGCGTACCGTCAGCCGTGCTGATGTGGCTCGCCGATACGACGGCCTGTGTCATGACGGGACACGTCACGACAACAGGCACGCCGGAGCTGTCGCTGTCGCAGATACTGGAGCTGATAGCCAAGTTCGGCGACATCACCTCGCAGCTGAACAGCCTGTACGTGGAGTACGCCATGACCACGGTGTACAACATCGGCATCACAGGACAGAAATACTTCACCCAGACGGGAACGACGCAGTTCGGCATCGTCTCGATGGACTCGAACAACAACATCGGCGTGGGCAACAACATCAACATCGTTGACGGCAGACCCGACGTGAAGTGGACGTTCATCGTGGATGACGGCGAGGGCGGCGAACAGGAGTCGCTGACATCAGGCGGCATCACCATCACCGACGCACGTACCGGCGAGGCTGTCATCACCGCGCTCAACGAGGCTGGCGACGAGACACGCCACATCCTTCAGGTGACGGCTACGCTCGTCAACGGCACGGAGATCACCCGACGCTGGAAGGTGGGACTCTTCGACCGCCTGCCGCGCCGAGGCGACTTCGCCTTTGCTGACGGCACCTTCGACGATGACGTGCACATCGGCACAACCATCGTGGGCTACGTCATCAAGGTCACTGAGGTCAGCGGCACCTATACCGTTGACGTGATGTCGGCCGAGGAGGTCGGCTCATGGGTATGGGGTGTGTCAACCGACGGCACCAACGGCATTCCTTCCGACATGCGCACGGCTGTCAGCAGCCAGAGCGGAGGCATCTCGCTGACGGACTTCAACACTGCAGACGGCCAGAACGACTTGGCAAGTGCCATCAAGACCAGGAACATGACCGACCGCGCGAAGGCCATCATCAACGGCTGGCTGAAGAACCTCTGGGACAGCATCGACCTGACGGCACCCGCCTACGACGACCAGCAGACCTACGCTGTGGGACGCACCGTGACCTACGAGGACAACATCTATCTCTGCAAGGCCGCCGTAGAGGAGGCAGAGGCGTTCGACGGCACTAAGTGGGCATCGATAGGCGCAGCCGACCTTACGAAGATGCAGTTCGCCAAGCAGATGGCCGCTGCCACTGCACTGCCGCAGAGCCGCACGGAGCTGAACACGATGATGGACGCGCTGGTGGCGCTGGAGTCCGCACTGGGTGCCAGCAACACAGGACGCTTCCGCCAGCTGTTCTACCCCACCGCCTACGAGTGTCACCTCTACGAGCCTGCCACCTACGACGGCGAGACGCTTAACGGCCAGTACGCCAAGACGAAGTGGATGGGTCCGGCATGCGGCATCCTCAAGCTGATCTACGGCTTCTGGCATGCGTCGCGCAACAAGACCAACAACGCCTCGCCTTCTTCTGCCTACGCCAACGAGGACAACACGGCCGCAAACGCCGACTATCCTCTGATGGCGAACGTGATCAAGCGATACGCCGACGCTGGACTGAATACCGCAGTGCTGAAACTGGGTTCTAACAGCGGCTATTGGAGTGTCACTGAGGGCAATGGTACGACCGCGTGGGCCGTGTACTTCAGCAATGGCAACGTCTCCTTCAACAACTACAAGTATCTCGCGCTCGTTGTGAGGCCTGTCGCAGCATTCACCTACACGCCCCAAGGCGTGTGACCTTTCACCTTTCGGCTGGGGCGTTTCAACGCCCCGGCCTTTCTGACGAACAAACGAAAAAACAGGTAAAAATATGCAAGACGGAGAATTGGGTTCCACCGTTGTGATTCCGCAGCAAGTGATTGCGGACAGCAACGCCAAGAAGGCAAGGAAAAAGAAGACACTGCCGGAGCTGCCGGTGTACAGGGCGAGCGCCAACCTGAAGTTCGTCATCGCAGAGATGATGACGAGGGCACCGCGACGGCTGACGAAGTTCTACGACGAGATGCTGATGACATCATCGGAGCTGTCGAAGAGCATCGGGCTGGCCGACATCTCGCTCAGCAGTGCGGACAGGGTATGGTATATCAACTCCGCGCTGACGCTGGCATATTCGATCCGTAACGACTTCACCATCATGTTCAGGCTCGGTGTCATCGGGCGTGACTTCGACAACAAGGCGAAGTCGCTTGTAAAGAGTATTGTCGCGCAACTCGTAGCATGGCGTGATTATACTGGAAATCAGGGTGTTTAAGTAATTGACTATCAGTTATGAACAACAGAGTATTGCATAATCCGTTGAATGGGCGGCTTACTATGGCAGGCTTCACGCCCCGCCATAGTTACGAAGATGCAAAGCCGCAGAAAGACAGCAACTATTGGAGTGTCACTGAGAACAATGGTACGAACGCGTGGAACGTGAACTTCAGCAATGGCAACGTCAACAACAACAACAACAAGTATAACGCGAACGTTGTGAGGCCTGTCGCAGCATACGACGGATTACCCGGCACTTTTCTCCGGTCGGTAGAGGAAGCATACGCAGTCTGCCTGCGCGGCAAGATGTCGTCACCGCAGGCCCTCGAATACATGCAGCACGCCGATGCCGACCTGCCCCGCCTCGCATGGGAGCTGTGGACGGGCAGCTACAAGCCCACCACCTCCACCTGTTTCATCGTCAAATATCCCAAGCAGCGCGAAGTCTTCGCCGCCAACTTCCGCGACCGCATCGTCCACCACTGGCTGTGCCTGCGACTCAACCCCCTCTTCGAGGAACGCTTCGTCAGCCAGGGCAACGTGTCGTTCAACTGCCGCAAGGGCTTCGGCACCGCGAAGGCCGTGGAGCACTGCGCCGAGGGCATGCGCCGCGTCAGCGGCAACTACCGCCGCAAGGCATGGATCTTCAAGGGCGACCTACAGGGCTTCTTCATGTCGATCGACAAGCAGCTGCTCTGGTATCTGCTGGAGCGGTTTATCACCCGCTGGCGCAAGCGTCATCAGCGCGAGGGCTGGCAGCGCATAAGCCCCGAGATCATCAGCCGCCTCGGCATGGACCGCATGCCCGAGATGTACTGGGACATCCTGATTACGACGGCACGCACCGTCGTGATGCACCGCCCCGAGACCGACTGCGTGCTTAACTCCCCCGTGTCCTACTGGGACGGCCTCGCCGCCAACAAGTCGCTCTTCGCAGGCGACGGCAGCACCGGCGAGCCAATCGGTAACCTCACCACTCAGCTCTTCGCCAACTTCCTGCTCTCGTTCTTCGACCAGCAGGTGCTCTACTGGTTCCGCGACACCGACTACAGCTACGAGCGCTTCGTCGACGACTGGTGCAACACCTGCGCCGACCTCCGCTTCCTGCTCGCGGCCATCCCGAAGATGCAGGCCTTCCTGCGCGACCGCCTGAAGCTCACGATGCACAGCGACAAACGCTACCTGCAGCCCGTCAGCCATGGTGTCGCCTTCGTCGGCACCTGCATCAAGCCCGGACGGCTCTACCTCTCCAACAGGACGCTGGCACGCATGCAGGAGCGCGCCGACGGCTTCAGGAAGGTGATCGAGGGCGGCAGCAGCCTCACAGGCCTCGACTGCATGCGCATCGAGCAGGTCAACAACTCCTACCTCGGCTTCTGCAAGGAGCGGCAGACCTACCTCCTGCGCAGGGAGGTGCTCGGCTCCATGGGCGGCACCCTCTACCGCTACTTCTACGTGCGCGGCCACTTCCAGACCATCCGCACCAGGCGCAGGTACAGGAGCTGCATGCTGGCAGCATGAGACGCGAGACCTACCGCTACCCCGGCAGCGAGCTGGAGATAACGGAATACAACGGACAACTCATCTTTAAAATTACACATTATGAACCAACAGACATCGACAGAGAGACCGCAGGCAGTGGCGGTATCGGCAGGCATCAAGACGTGGTACCTGACGGTGAACACTGACATCAAGCAGACCGAGGGCGGCTACGAATACCTCTCCCGGACAGTAACGCTCGACCACTACCCGACGATGGCCGACATCCGCCAGGCAGTGTGCGACGCCATCGACGAGCGCACCGAGGCGAAGATCATCGACGGCTTCGTGTGGAACGGCAAGCCCGTGTGGCTCTCCAAGGAGAACCAGTTCAACTTCAAGGCCGCCTACGACCTCGCCGTGCAGACCGGCGGCGAGAGCCTGCCGGTGAAGTACAAGCTCGGACAGGACGCGGAGCGCAAGCCCGTCTACCACACCTTCAACAGCATGAACGCCTTCACCGACTTCTACACGAAGGCCATCGCCTACATCCAGCAGTGCCTCAATGAAGGCTGGGCCGAGAAAGACTCCGTCGACTGGACGCCCTACGAGGAGGCCATTAACCCCGTAAGCGAGTGAGCCCTATGACTGTACTGATCATCATCTCCGCCCTTCTGGTTGCGCTCTACGTGGGCGCAGCCACCTGGGCGCTTCGCAGACTGCCCGACAGCCTATCCGCCATGGTCGCCGTGCTGCCCGAAGGCAGCGCGCGCTGGGTGTGGACGGTGTGGCTCTGGACCGTGAGCCTGCTCACCCTCATCCCCGTCATCGACAGGCTCTCCTCTATCGGCATGGAGATGCTGGGCTTCGGCGCGCTCGCCTGCCTCATGTTCTGCGGCGCCATGCCGCTGTTTGACAAGGACAACCTCGACAAGCACTGGGTCTTCGGCGTGGCGGGTGCCCTGCTGAGCCAGGAGTGCGTCTTCTTCATCGGCCACCGCTGGCTGTGGCTCTGGATGGCCTTCCCCCTGCTGTTCCTCTTCTACACCATGGGCGGCGGGAGCTGGAAGCGGTGGAAGAGCAAGGTGCTCTGGGCAGAAATGATCTGCTACGCGACACAGATCGGAAGCGTGCTCTGCAGTGTCCTTCCGTGACGGCGGGATTATCGCTATCTTTGCGCTGTAATTACATGATCGCTATGGATATAAACTGGATTGAAATCATCGGAGGCGTGCTGGGCACCCTTGTGGGATGGGAAGGACTGCGATACCTGCTCAACCTGCGCACCAACCGGCGCAAGGAGGAGTTTGCGCTGCTGAAGGAGCAGCTGGAGTTCTGCCAGCAGCAGCTCAACGAGAAGGAGGAGCGCTTCGTGAGCCAGACCGAGCGGCTGCGCCACGCACAGGACGACCTCTTCGAGCTGATGAAGAAGCATGCACAGGTGGAGCTGGAGCTGCAGAAATACCGCTGCGTCGTTCCCAAGTGCCAGAAACGTGAACCCCAAAACGGATATTGATATGGATCTCAACTTAAAGCGAATAGCCCGCAAGGACGGCTATACCATCGGACGCCTGTACATCGACGGGCAGTACTTCTGCGACACGCTCGAAGACACCGACCGCGGCCTGCGCCAGGACATGCACCCATCGGTGTGCAAGGCCCGCAAGCGCAAGGGGATGACCGCCATCCCCACCGGCCGTTACCAGGTGCTGATGAACGTGGTGAGCCCGCGCTTCTCCCAGCGCAAGGCCTACCAATTCTGCGAGGGCAAGCTGCCCCGGCTACTCAACGTACCGTCGTTCGAGGGCGTGCTGATACACATCGGCAACACTGCCCAGGACACCGAGGGCTGCATCCTCGTGGGCGAGAACCGCGAGGTGGGCATGGTGCTCAACTCCACACAGACCTTCAGGCGCCTCTACAGCAAGCTGCAGACCGCCAAGGGACTCATCTTCATAAAGATCGAATAGCCATGACCTGGAAGAGATACAGATACTGGTTCCTCAGGACCTACGGCACGCAGCAGTACGGCAACTACGGCTGTGGCGGCCCGGTCATCATGTACGGCCTGTTGCTGCTCTGGGCGGTGTTCATGCTCTGCAGCTGCCGGACGGTCTACGTGCCGGTCAGGGAGGTGCACACCGAGGTGGAGCACAAGACCGACAGCTTCATGCAGCGCGACAGTATCTACCTGCACGACAGCGTGTTCATCCACAGCCGCCACGACACAGTGTTCTTCGAGAAGTGGCACACCCGCTACCGCGACAAGATCGTGGAGGTCGTAAGGGTGGACTCCTTCGTCAGGTGCGACTCGATACCCGTGCCCTACCCCGTCGAGCGGCAGCTTACCCGCTGGCAGCGCCTGAAGCAGGACTGGGGCGGCGGCGCGATATTATTGACTCTTATAGTTTTTACGTTAGTAGTAGTAAAATTAGTAAAGCGGTTCCGGCGGCGGCCGGCATAAAAATTAAGTATTGTTATACTGAAAACGAAAGGATCTCAGGCCTGCAGCGGCAGGCCTTTCACGTGCATAAATTATATTATGTTCGCGCGCGTAATGGATACCACAACGAAATTCATTGCGATTTTAACAATGTTTAGCGTTTTTTTTTTGTTATTAAGAAAAATCATCGTATCTTTGCACCGTCGATTCATGATAGTTAGTCTATTCTTCGCTGGGCAGAAGTCAAACGCCCGCTCTACCACAAGCAGGCTTTTTTTAATGCCTGAAGATAACAGCCAAAGGCGGCTGATCATTTTTCCTAAAAGAAAGCAGCCCGACGAAGGAGACGCTATCTGGATCGACAAATTAGGGGAATGTCAGCCGCCTTCCTCTTTCCCCGGAGGGAGCCGACGGCAGAGTTATTAACAGCATTAAAAAAAGAAACGTTATGAAACAGGCAACCCAGCTACCGATTCCCTTTGAGGAGTCCGACTTCACCCCCGAGGGCGATGAAAGCCGCCGCGATGCGTCCGCACGCCGCCAGGACTTCACCCTGCCCACCTACTCCGTCAACCTCGTCGAGGCGATGTTCCTCTCCCGCCTCTGCCGCTACCGCAGCCTGGCCGTCACCTTCGTACAGGCCGTCCTCTGCGTGGAATTCTGCTTCTTCCTCACCATCTTTGCTGCACTGATAGGAGGATAGCCCTATGAGAAGGAACGATGTCCGCGCCCTTATGGCTGCAATACTTTATTCCAGGAAAGGCGGGCTGCTGGTGACGGGCTCCGACAGAGAGCCCCGCAGCGCCACCAGGTCCGAACGCATCGACGACGCCGTAGAGTGTGCCGACGCGCTGATTAAGAGAGTCTACGGAAACAAACAGTAAACACTATAAAACCCCATTTTCCCATGGAAGCGAAACCAGTTTTCATCAACGAACAGGTGACGAAGGCCATCGCCGACGTCCAGGAGAACCGTGAGTGCTACATCGAAGGACTCTACGACCTCAACGACTACATCATCCGCGAATGCGAGAACAGCCGCGAAGCCCTTAGCATGCTCTCCACCATCAGCATCATGCGCCGTATCATCCTCGGCATATCATCGGGAACCGCTCCGACGCCCGAACAGCCGTGACAATGAGTGAAATACATTTTTTTACATTCAAAAAACTGGCCGGTGGCCGTGGTCTGTGAAGATCGCGGCCATTTTTCTTACAGTTCCCCGTCCCAGTGCTTCGTCTTCTCCTCCGGCTCATGGGCGGCCTTGACGTAGAGGTTGGTCACGGCCACGTCCGAGTGGCGTGCCTGGTCGCGCGCCGTCACGAGTCCCATCGCGTTGATGCCGTCGCGGATACCGGAGTCCTTCAGCGAGTAGAACTGGAAGCGGTCGTCCCAGTGCAGTGCCTGGCGCACCTTCTTCCACTCCAGCCGGAAGTGGTTGATGTATACCTGCCGCCCCGACGGCTCCAGCGTCTCGTGGCCGAAGAGGTAGTCCTGGTTCGTGTGGCCGTCGAAGGTCTTCAGCTCTATCATCAGCCGGATCACGTTGTCATGCAGTCCCACGGCCTGCGTCTTGCGGTTCTTCGAGATCTCCGCCCTCACGGTCACGGTCTGGTTCCTGATCGAGATGTCGCCGAGCCTGATGTTCCGGAGCTCCTCCGGACGGATGTTCGCGTAGTACACCATCAGGCAGGCCAGCAGATAGCGTTTGTTGGTCTTCCCCAGATAGTCCTTCAGCTGCTGCAGCTGGCGCTTCGACAGCGGCTCGCGCTTCTTCTCCTGCTCGCGCAGCATCGGTATCTCCTCGATGGGGTTCAGCGTGATGTACTGTTTCTCCACGAGCCACGCCCCGAGCGTCGAGAGCCAGGTGCGGTGGTTGTTCCTGGTCCGTGGCGTCAGGTCCTTGTCATAGATCAGATAGTCCAGATAGTCGGTCACCCACACGCGGTTGAACTCCCCAGCCTGCGTGATCCTGTTGCCCGTCTCCTCCTGGAACAGCTCCATCTGCTTCAGTCTCGACTGGTAGTCGTAGGCGGTCTTTGCCTTCAGCTGGTTCTTGCTCACGGCCGTCTCCAGATACTGCCGGTAGCGCTCCATCACCTTCTCCCACGGCGTGAACGCCCGTGTGCGCGTGCCGTTCACGAAGGGGTTCCAGCCCATCTTCAGTTTCTCCACGAGGTTGTGTATCAGCTCCGAGGCCATCGTCCGGCGTGCCCTCTTCTGCTTGTAGCGGTCCAGCATGAACTTCTTCCGCCGCATCTTTCCCCGGGCGGGGTCGAAGGCGAAGAAGTCCACATACCATTGTTTTCCGGAGTGGAGCACCGGGTAGGTCCACTCATTAAGCTCTTTCTTTGTAAGTGTTTGTTTGTCAGCGAGATACATTTTTTTACATTGTTTGCAGCGCAACCAATGTTACCAACATATTTCTTGTCTCTGTACTGTCCGCAAGTTGCGAACGAAAGAAGGGTAACGTACTGAAAATCAGCCGTTTACCCCTCAATAGTTGCGGAGGCAGGATTCGAACGTGCGACCTCCAGGTTATGAGCCTGGCGAGCTACCAACTGCTCCACTCCGCGATGTTATTTTTCTTAAGCGGGTGCAAAGGTACAGCTTTTTTTTGAATTACGCAAATATTTATGCGACTTTTTTGAAAAAACGTCGTTTTTCCACTTTTTTGCAACTTTTTTCTTGCATATTTCAAGGGAAATGTGTAATTTTGCACACTGAATTCAATATGTGCAATTTTTAAAAAGCATTGGAGGAATAACGATGTCTATATCAAAGACAAAACAGAAACTCGTTGACGTGGCACGCCAGCTGTTTGCAAAGAACGGACTGGAGAACACCACGATGAACGATATCGCCACGCAATTGGGTAAAGGGCGCCGCACGCTCTATACCTATTTCAAATCAAAGGAAGAAATTTACTATGCCGTCATCGAAAGCGAGCTGGAGCGTCTCAGCGACAAGCTCGACGAGGTGGCTGCGCGCAAGATCAGACCGCAGGAAAAGGTCATCGAGATCATCTACACCCATCTGAGCATGATCCGCGAGACGGTGGTGCGCAACGGCAACCTCCGCGCAGAGTTTTTCCGTAACATCTGGATGGTGGAGAAAGTGCGCAAACGCTTCGACGACGCAGAGATAGAACTGTTTAGGAAGGTGTATACCGAAGGTAAGCAGGCCGGAGAGTTTGACATCGACAACATAGACCTCGTGGCCGACATCACCCACTACTGCGTGAAAGGGCTCGAAGTGCCCTACATCCGCGGACACATTGCCCACGGTATGAAGGAGGAAGACACCAAGCCGCAAGTGGCGAAGGTGGTCTACGGCGCACTCGGGAAATTACAGAGAAGGTAAATTGTATAATCGTAAAAATAGTAAAATTGTAAATTATCATGGGATTATTAGAAGGTAAGACAGCGCTGATCACTGGTGCTGCACGCGGTATCGGAAAGGCTATCGCACTGAAGTTCGCCTCTGAGGGCGCAAACATCGCATTCACCGACCTCGCTGTCAACGAAGAGACAGAGCAGGAAATCGCCGCACTCGGCGTGAAGGCCAAGAGCTACGCTTCGAACGCCGCTGACTTCGCTCAGACAGAAGAGGTCGTCAAGGCTGTGAAGGAGGAGTTCGGATCGATCGACATCCTCGTCAACAATGCCGGCATCACGAAGGACGGTCTGCTGCTCCGTATGACCGAGCAGCAGTGGGATGCCGTCATCGCCGTCAATCTGAAGTCGGCCTTCAACTTCATCCACGCCTGCGTGCCCGTTATGATGCGCCAGCGTGGCGGTTCAATCATCAATATGGCCTCAGTAGTAGGTGTTCACGGCAATGCCGGACAGGCCAACTACGCTGCTTCGAAAGCTGGTCTGATCGCACTCGCCAAGAGTATCGGACAGGAGATGGGGCCTAAGGGCATCCGTGCCAACGCCATCGCACCGGGCTTCATCGAGACAGCAATGACTGCCGCCCTCCCCGACGAGGTGCGCGAGCAGTGGAAGCAGAAGATACCACTCCGTCGCGGCGGTCAGGTGGAGGACATCGCCAATGTGGCCACCTTCCTCGCATCGGATATGTCAAGCTATGTCAGCGGACAAGTGATCCAGGTCGACGGCGGTATGAATATGTAGTTGACAGTTCTTCAGTTGACAGTTGACAGTTTATGGAAGTCGTTTACGAGGACAACCATATTATAATAGTAAACAAACAGAGCGGGGAGATCGTGCAGGGTGACAAGACCGGCGACCGCCCCCTCTCTGATATCGTAAAAGACTACATCAAGGAGAAGTACCAGAAGCCTGGTGCCGTATTTCTGGGTGTGGCGCACAGGCTCGACCGTCCCGTCAGCGGACTGGTGGTCTTCGCACGCACATCGAAGGCACTCACCCGTCTGAACAAGATGTTCGCCGAGGGCGAGGTACACAAGACCTACTGGGCAATCGTTCCTAAGATTTCGAGGAAGGAGGAAAAAGGAAGAAAGAAGGATACTTCCGACGAGTGGCAGACGCTGGAACACTGGCTCGTGAGAAACGAGAAGCAGAACAAGAGCTATGCTTACGACCACGAGAAGCCCAATGCCAAGAAGGCGATTCTGAAATACCGTGTCCTCGCCCACTCCGACAACTACACCCTCGTGGAGGTGAACCTTATGACGGGTCGCCACCACCAGATACGCTGTCAGCTCGCCGCGATGGGCTGTCCCATCAAAGGCGACCTGAAATACGGTGCCCCTCGCAGCAATCCCGACGGCAGCATCTCACTGATGGCGCGCCGCGTGGAGTTCATACACCCCGTATCAAAGGAGCCGATCACCGTAGAGGCTCCCGTTCCCAACGACCCTCTCTGGCAAGCACTATGCACATCGCTATAGCAGGCAACATCGGCAGCGGAAAATCGACACTCACCAACCTACTGGCGCGCCACTACGGCTGGGAGCCTAAGTTCGAGGCGGTGGAGGGCAACCCCTACCTCGAAGACTACTACAAGGACATACACCGCTGGTCGTTCAACCTCGAAGTGTATTTTCTGAAAGAACGCTTCCGCGACCTCATCGCCATCTCACAGACAGACCACACCATCATCCAGGACCGTACGATCTTCGAAGGCGTGTATGTCTTTATGGAGAACAACAAGGCGATGGGCAACCTCTCAGACCGCGACTACGCGACCTATATGGAACTCTTCGAGCAGATGATGTCGATGGTCAGGCTGCCCGACCTGATGATCTATCTGCACGCCTCGGTGCCACATCTGGTGAGCAACATCCAGAAGCGCGGGCGCGACTACGAGCAGACCATACAGCTGGACTATCTGCAGAACCTCAACGAACGGTACGATGACTTCATCTACAACAAGTATCAAGGTAAAGTGATGACGGTGGAGAAAGACCAGCTGGACTTCCTCAACAACCCGCACGACCTCGCCAAAATCATCGACCGCATCGATGCCAACCTCTTCGGACTATTTACCCCTCTCACCTCTCAACCCTAACCTCTCAAAATTATGCACATCGCAATAGCAGGCAACATCGGCAGTGGCAAGACCACACTGACCAAACTACTGGCCCACCGCTACGGTTGGACGCCAAGGTTCGAACCAGTTGACAACAACCCCTATCTGGCAGATTTCTATGCCGACATGCCCAGATGGTCGTTTAATCTGCAGATATACTTCCTTAACAAGCGTTTCAAGGAGGTTGTGGAGATATCAAAGTCGAAGGACACCATCATCCAGGACCGCACGATCTTCGAGGATGCCCGCATCTTCGCCCCCAACCTCCACGCGCAGGGGATGATGAGCGACCGCGACTTCCAGAACTACTCCGACCTCTTCGACCTGATGATGTCGCTAGTGAAGCTGCCCGATCTGATGATCTATATCCGTTCGAGCATCCCCACCCTCGTGGCACAGATCCAGAAGCGCGGACGCGAGTACGAGCAGACGATGCGACTGGACTATCTGCAAGGACTGGAGAAACGCTATGAGGAGTGGATCAGCACCTACAAGGGGCCGCTGATCATCGTCGACGGCGACCACTGTAAGTTCGGCGACAGCCCCGAGCACTTGAAAGAGGTGACCGATATGATCGACGCCAAGCTGTACGGACTGTTCCCAATGGAATAAACGCCGCCGCCGATGCGATGCCTCCGCCCCATAGTGTCACTCATCGTCGGGATTTCAGCAGTGACGCCACTCGCAGCCCAGACGGAGATCCTCTGCGAGCGCGACGGGTTTACGCTGAAGAAAGCCCACGACAGTCTCTACTGGATCAACGACTTCCGACTGCCCTACCCCGTATATCAGTTTCAGACGGGCGATGTCGACGGCGACGGCAGCACCGATGCGATGGTGGGCGTGATAAAAGCCACACGTTTTTATCCAACGAAAGCGCGCAGATTGTTCATTTTCAAACAGATAAACAAGAAGGCACGCCCGATGTGGATGGGTTCCCGACTGGGCGGAATACTCGAAGACTTCAGATATATTGACGGTAAGATAAGGGCACTGGAATCGACCACGGACAGCCTCTATGTGGTGTCCGACTACAAGTGGGCAGGCTTCGGAATGACCTTCGACCGTCACCTCATAAAAGCAACAGGCAAACAAACCGCAATAAAAACCTTTAGCCAATGAAAGTAAAACTGATGATGATGGCTGGCGTGGCAATCCTGATGGGAGCCTGCAGCCAGAAACAAGTAGCAGCAGTGACCACAGTGCCTCCATCGCAGATCAACGTGGAGAAGCTGATGGACAGTATCGACTACAACATGGACGTGAGCGGACTGTCGATTGCCGACGTCCGTACGCTCCGTAATGCCCCCGCCGCCAAACGCGGCTTCCCCTTCAAGGACGCCTACCTGCGCAGTGTGTACAGCACCACCACGTGGTACGACTCGCTGATGATGGTGCTCGACGAGAAACTGCCGTGGGACAAGTACCAGAGCAAGGACGACGAAGGCTGGCGCGACTTCTACTACCGCGTGATCGACGAGTCGAAGGCGATGGACTACACCACCGAGGAACTCGACTTTATGAAACGTCTGAAGGTGCGCGAGGACGAGCTGGCGAAACAGAACTTCGACGTAGCAGAGGGCCTCAGAGTGAACATCAGCAACCTCTCGAACCCCACACAGCTAAAGGAGTTTGACGAGAAACTCAGCCAGCAACTGGCACAAGACGGCTTCGGCATCGTGCCAGCAGACCACGAGCAGCTGTTCCACATCTACGAGAAGAACGACTACAACGAGTTTCCGAGTTTCGTCACCACCGACCTCTTCCTACAGCTCTACCATCTCTACTTCGACTGTATGCTGCGCGAGCTGGAGACCTACTCGTTCCTGCATCTGATGTCGGAATTCAGCTACGATATGCTCCAGGCGATGAAGAAGATCTACCAGCAGGCAGAAGAAGGCACACCCGTCGAACGGGCAGCAGCCCACAACGTAAGGTTCTTCACCGTAGCGGAGACACTCTTCACCGGCCAGAAGTCCTTTAATGCCAGCACCGACGAGCTGGTGGCCGAAGAGGTGGAGAAGGTGATCAAGGCAGAAGACGACAACAGCCGCTTTATGGCCGACTACAAGGACGTGAAGTTCGGCTACAGTCTCTTCCGTCCGCGCGGACACTACACCCGCAACCACGCCCTTGAGGAATATTTCCGAGGGATGATGTGGCTGCAGAGCGTTCCCTTCGGTATGGACAACGAAGACGAAGTGAACGCTGCCGTCATACTGGCTTACGCGATGATGGACAATCCCGCACTCCAGAAGAAATACGACACGCTGAACGAGGTCATCACCTACCTTATGGGCAAGCCCGACAACCTCAGCATCCCACAGGTCATCGCCGAAGTGAAGAAGGCTGGCAAACCGATGGAAGCACTGCTCAACGACCGTCAGGCGATGGACGTACTGAAGAAGAACCTCGAGAAGATCGGCAACGAGCAGACTCGCATTCGTCCTAAGTACGAGCGGACCAGCCACAACAAAATCAACCTGATGCCGCAGCGCTATATGCCCGATGCAGAGGTGCTGCAGGAGATGGTGGACTACGACAACAAGCCCACGAAGCGCGCCACCCCAAAGGGCATCGACATCTTCGCCGCAATGGGCGTGTCGGCAGCTGAGCAGATACTGATGGACGAGAAGACCGAGTGGAAAGACCTCAGTACCAACCTCACCAATATGAAGAAACGGATGGGCGAGATTGACTGGAACGAGACCATCGCCACACAGTGGATGAACAGTCTGAAGGCGATGAGCGACAAGGACAAGGACCACAAGATGCCGTACTTCATGGAGAATCCCGAATGGGCGAAGAAGGATCTGAACGCGATGCTTGCCTCGTGGGCGGAGCTGAAGCACGATGCCATCCTCTACGCCAAGCAGCCGATGGGTGCAGAGTGCGGCGGCGGCGGTCCCCCAGACCCCATCGTGAAGGGCTATGTGGAACCGAACGTACAGTTCTGGAAAAAAGCCATCACGCTGCTCGACAACACACAGGAGCTGCTGAAGGCGCACAATATGCTGACCGAGAAGATCTCGCAAGCCACAGAGCGCATCCATGAGGAGGCTGAGTTCCTGCTGAGGGTCAGCGAGAAGGAGCTGGAAGGCAAGCCACTCACCGACGAGGAGAACGACCAGATAGAAATCATCGGCTCTACCTTCGAGAACATCTCCCTCGACCTTATTCGTGAGCCCGACCAGTATCTGATGGGCTGGAGTGACGTGCAAGGTGCCGACAAGAAGGTGGCACTCGTAGCTGACGTGTACACAGCGAACGCCGACAATAATCCCGACAAATCAATTCTCTTTGAGGCAGTGGGCGATGCCGACGAGATCTACGTGGTAGTAGAGATCGGCGGTTACCTCTATCTCACGCGCGGAGCCGTACTCAGCTATCGTGAGTTCATCCAGCCCATCGACCAGCCCCGTCTAACCGACGAGGAGTGGCAGGAGCAGTTGAAGCAGAATCCGCGCAAGGGTGTGCCCGAGTGGATGAAACGCATCATCGTTCCGCTGAACAAGCAACCAGAAGTGAATGAGGAGTATTTTTACAGTTCTGGCTGTTAGTCTCTTTAGCACATCTTTGTATAGCACTGACTCGCTGAAGGTTATACTCACAGGAGATATCCTTCTGGATCGTGGCGTACGCAGGGTGATAGAACATCACGGAGCCGACCATCTCTTTTCGGATGGCATCGACTCCGTGTTCCGTTCTGCCCAAGTGGTCGTGGGCAATCTCGAGTGTCCCGCAACGAAGATCGAGGCACCAGTGTTCAAGCAGTATATCTTCCGAGGCGAGCCCGAATGGCTGGAGACACTGCGGCAGCACGGCGTCACACATCTAAACCTCGCCAACAACCACTCCATCGACCAGGGGCGCGAAGGACTGATTGACACCAAGAAAAATATCGAACACTACGGAATGATTCCCATTGGTGCCGGCGCGACGATGGACGAGGCCTCGCAGCCCGTGCTGCTCGCATCGGAGCCAAGGAAGGTGTGGCTGGTGCCGTCTCTGCGGCTGGCACTGGAGAACTATGCCTATCTCACCAACAAGCCCTGCGTCAGCCAGGAACCGATGGACACGCTGCTGTCGCGTGTGTTCCGGCTGAGACAGTCCGACTCGACGGCAGTGATCATTGTGTCGCTGCACTGGGGCGGAGAACACACTTTACAGCCAGTGGCAAGGCAACGCCGCGATGCCCGTCAGCTGGTACTGGCCGGTGCCGACGCCATCGTCTGCCACCATACACACACGCTACAGACGATAGAGAGCTATCGCGGCAAGATGATCTACTACAGCATCGGGAATTTCATCTTCGACCAGCCCAAGCCGCTCAACAGCAAAGCCTGCGTGGTGGAGCTGACCGTCACGCGAGACACGCTGGAAACAAAGACAATACCCGTGGAAATACGCCATTGCGTACCCTATTTGGTAAAATAATGTCAAATATAGTGCGATAATTCGCAGAATTGTTGTATATTTGCACCGTCATTTCATTCCGACGATGAAAAAAGCGTTCAAGTGGATTGGGATAGCGGTGATATCACCCATTCTGCTGTTTGTGATACTTGCCGCACTGCTCTATCTGCCGCCAGTACAGAACTGGGTAGCGGGTATGGTGGCATCCGTCGTCGCAGAAAAGACCGGAGCGGAGATCAGCATAGGGCGCGTCAGTCTGGAGTGGCCATTAGACCTCGGCATCGACAACTTCCGTATGCTGCACCAGAACGACTCCCTCCCACAAGTGAAAGACACCATCGCCGACATCGGACACCTCACTGCCGACATCCAACTGTTGCCGCTGCTGAAGAAACAGGTCGTCATCAACGAGCTGTCGCTGCAGAGGGCAAGCATCAACACCAACGGCTTTATCAGCGACCTTAGGATAAAAGGCCGTATGGAGGAGCTGTGGCTGGCGTCGAGAGGTATCGACCTCGATAAAGAGACGGCCGAGATCAACGGTGCCCGTCTGGCCGATGCGAGCATAGACATCGCCATCAGCGACACAGCGGCGGTAGACACCACTGAGGAATCGACGGCAAAATGGATCATCAAGGCAGACAGTCTGAGTTTCAGCAATACGGCACTCGCCATTCATCTGGCGGGCGACACACTTAATATCGGGACCTATCTCGGCAAGGCTGTGGCGAGAGAGACCAATATCGACATCGGCAACGAGATTTATGAAGTGGCGTGTATGAACTGGAACGAAGGAAGATTCAGCTATGACGACCGCTGGCAACCCGAAGAAAAAGGCTTCGACTACAACCATATCGCGATGAGCGAACTCAACATCCACGCAGACGATTTCCGCTTCTCACCGTCGGGACTGACTGTCCACATCAAGGAAAGCTCGGCAAAGGAGAGATGCGGCATCGACATCAGCCATCTGGCGGGAACGATCACCCTCGACTCTCTCTACAACAACATCCAGCTGGCGGGAATGACGCTGCGCACCACTGACTCAGACATCTATACAGAGACCGATCTGGACTTTAACATCGCCGACGACCAGCAGCCGGGACAGATGAAGATGCGCCTCAACGCACAGATAGGCAAACAGGACCTGATACGGCTGGCGGGCGACCTGCCGCAGTCGCTGATTCAGAGATACCCCAATCAGCCCATCAGCATCAAAGGCTCGCTGAACGGCAACATTCAGGCGATGGAGCTGACCGGTCTGAACATCTCGCTCCCCTCCGCCTTCAGCCTCAACCTCAACGGCACTGCCGGCATCTCGCAACAGGGTCAGGCCCCAGTCTGCAGTCTGAAGGTGAGCGCAAAGCTGCAAGACGTGAATTTCCTTCTGGCGGCGGCTGATCCGGCACTGCTGAAAGACTACCGCATTCCGGCTGGCATCACCCTCGACGGTACGCTGAAGGCCGACGGAAAGAACAAATACGCCGCCAACCTCATTGCCCGCGAAGGCAACGGGACGGTAAAGCTCATCGGTGAGGCCACCATCCCCAAGAATGCCAAAGGCGAGATGGTCACCGACTATATGAGCTATGATGCCGACGTCAGCGTCAGCAATCTGAACCTCCACCACTTCATGCCGAAAGACTCGCTGTACAACCTCTCGGCAGACATCAAGGCCAAAGGCTACGGCACCGATTTTCTCTCCGACAAGAGTCATCTTACTGCCGAAGCACAGATCAGCCAATTGCAGTACGGCAGTTTGAGCCTCGAAAATATGACAGCCTCAGCCGATCTTCACGACGGCAAGGCACTGGCAAAGATGACCGGACACAACGCGCTCTTTGAAGGAACGCTGGGCATCGAAGCCCTACTGGGCAAGAAGCGCCTTGAAGGCACCGTCAGTGCCGACATCGCAAAGGCAGACCTATTGAGACTGCGACTGGTCAACGATACCCTTTCCGTCGGGTTCAAGGGCGACCTCGACATCAACTCCGACTTCAACAAGACGCACTATCTCAGCGGCCTCGTCGGCGACATCGTCATTAAAGACGAGAAGAAAACATACCACCCCGACCGCATCGGACTGCTTGTAAGGGCCAATACCGACACCACCTATGTAAGGGCACAGAGCGGCGACTTCATCGTAAAGATTGACGGCAGCGGAGACTACGAGAAGATCCTCAGACAGCTGAGCACCCTCACAGATTCCATAACGGCACAGTTTGAAGAGCGCATCATCGACCAGGCGGCGATAAAGCGTCTGCTGCCCACGATGAAGCTCCACATAGAGAGCAAGCGTAACAATCCTATCGCCAACCTCCTGCACACCAGCGACATCGACTTCAAGGAACTGCTGCTCGACATTGCCACATCGCCAGAGGCGGGCATCAACGGCAAGAGCTACCTCTATTCCCTCGTTTACGACAGCATACGCATAGACACCATACGCCTCAACCTGACCCAGAAAGGCGAGAAACTCACCTATCAGGGACAGGTGCGCAACAACAAGAAGAATCCGCAGTTTGTGTTCAACACCCTTGTCGACGGTCATTTCCACGAGCACGGCGCACTGGCGGGACTGCGATACTACGACGACAAAAACCGGCTAGGCGTAAGACTCGGCGCGACAGCGGAGATGGAACAGGACGGCATACGGCTGAGACTGATGCCAGAGCGTCCGACCATCGGCTACAAGGAGTTCAATCTGAACAAAGACAACTATATCTTCCTCGACAGAAGCGGTAAGATGCAGGCGAAGATTGACCTCATCGCCGACGACAAGACCGGTCTGAAGCTGTACACCGAGAACCAAGACTCTACGATGCGCCAAGACCTCACCGTCAGCGTGAACCGTCTCGACCTTGGAGAGCTGTCGTCCGTCATCCCCTATATGCCGCGTATCACTGGTTATCTGCAAGGCGACTATCACATTTTGCAAGACAAGAACGAGCACATCTCGGTAGCCTCGGATATGGCCATTCAACAGATGACATATGAAGGCTCGCCCATTGGAAATATCAGCACCGAGCTGGTCTATCTGATGAAGGAAGACGACACCCACGCCATCGAAGCCCGCATGATGCTCGACGAAGAAGAGTTCGGTGTATTGTCTGGCACATACCAGAACGGCGACGAGGGCATCATCAACGCCACGATGACGATGACCCGCTTCCCGCTCTCCCTTGCTAACGGATTCGTGCCAGACCAGATTGTGGGTCTCGAAGGCTACTGCGAAGGTACGCTGTCCATTCACGGCAGCACGAAGCACCCCGATGTGGACGGTGAGATATTCGTTGAGGACGCCTATCTGATCAGTCAGCCCTACGGTGTAAGGATGCGCTTCGACAACGACCCCGTACGTATCGTAGATTCCAAGCTGCTGATAGAGAACTTCGGACTTTATGCCTATAATGACGAACCCCTCATCATGATGGGAGATGTGGACTTCAGCAATACAGATCGCATCACGATGGATATGCGGATGAGAGCCCGCAATCTCCAGCTGATCAACTCAAAGCAAGAAGCGAAATCCATCGCCTTCGGAAAAGCCTTCGTGAATTTCTTCGCCCGTCTGCAAGGACCGATAGACCAGCTGAACATGCGTGGACGACTGGATGTATTAGGTTCCACCGATATGAGCTATATGCTTTTGGACTCACCCCTCTCGACCGACAACCGGATGGATGAACTCGTAAAGTTCACTGATTTCAATGATACGACAGAAATCATAGTGACACGTCCGATGCCCACAGGACTGGTTGCCGACCTAACCATCAGCGTGTCTGAGGGTGCACACGTGATGTGTTATCTTAATTCAGAACAGAGCAATTACGTAGACTTGACGGGTGGAGGCGACTTGAGGATGAGATACAATTCAGAAAACATCAACCTTACGGGAAAATATACCATCAACAATGGCGTGATGAAATATTCACTGCCAATTATACCACTGCGAACATTTAACATCAAGAATGGCAGTTATGTAGAGTTTACTGGCGACCCGATGAATCCGAAACTCAATATCACCGCCACAGAACGTAACAAGAGTACCGTAAGAGATGAGGCAGGAAACGCCAGAAGTGTAGCCTTCGATTGCGGAGTGGAGATTACCAAGACACTCAACGATATGGGCTTACAGTTTATCATCGAAGCAGCTGAGGACAATCTGATAAACGGAGAGCTCAGTGCGATGTCACTCGAAGAACGGGGTAAGATTGCTGTGGCGATGATTACCACCGGTATGTATCTCGACAGCAGCAGTGCCGGAAACTTCTCGATGAACTCTGCCCTGAGCGCCTTCCTTCAGAACGAAATCAACAATATTGCCGGCTCTGCACTGAAGACGATAGACATAAGCATCGGCGTAGAGAGTTCCGTAAACAGCGACGGTCAGGAGAAGCAGGATTTCTCGTTCCAGTTCTCAAAACGATTCCTCGACAACCGGCTGAAAATACAAATAGGAGGACTTCTGGCTACGGGAAGCAATACAGATTTAGGACAGAAGCAGTCGTTCTTCGACAATGTCTCTATGGAGTACCGTCTGAATCAGGAAGGAACCCAGAACCTGAAGTTATTCTACAAGCAGAATGTATATGACTGGCTTGAAGGCTACACGAGCGAATACGGAGGAGGTTTCATCTGGCGAAGGAAACTCGACAGCTTCTGGGATATATTCAGACTTAAGGAAAAACGTCAGACGCCAAATTCCGTACCTCGCCCAAGGAATACAGAGTCCGGCATAACAAAGACAGATTCGATAAAATGACCAAAACATTCGCATCATATATAAAATATTTGCCCATCAGCATATTGCTTACCTCCTGCTCGATGACAAAGAACATCCCGGAAGGCGATCAGCTCTTCACGGGCTTGAAACCCATCGTCTATGTTGATGATAATAGAAACGACCCTTACGAGGATCATCTTGAGAGCACGAAGCTCGAAGTAGAGGCAGCACTTGCCACAGAACCCAACGGCTCACTTTTCGGCAGCAGCTACTACACCATACCTTGGTCTTGGCATCTCTGGGTCTACGACCATTACGCAGGCAAGGAAGGGAAGTTCTCGAAATGGATGGCAAAGAATTTCGGAAAGCCGCCTGTGCTCATCAGCCAAGTAAATCCCGCCTTACGCGCATCGGTAGCACAAAGTGTGCTGCGCAACAACGGTTATTTCAGAAGCCAAGTGGACTATGAGCTGATACCCGGCAAGAACCCTAAGAAGAGCAGGATACGCTATACCGTACATCTTGACTCGCTCTTCACACTCGACAGCGTAAGCTACCTCAGATACCCCAAGCCTATGCAGGCGCTCATCGACTCTACCCACGAGGAAAGCCTCATACAGAAAGGCATGCCCTTCAGCGCAGGCAACCTCGACAGCGAGCGCACACGTGTCAGCAAACTCATGCGCAACAACGGCTACTATTATTATGCCCCAAACTATGCCACATATCTTGCAGACACCTTTGCTGTAGAAGGAAAGAGCCAGCTGAGATTTCAGCTTGTGGACAATTTGCCCAAGGAGGTACTCAAGAAATGGTATATCGGCAATATCGACATACTGTTCAGGAAATCTGCCCGCGAACAGCTGTCAGACTCACTCAAGAGACGACACCTTACGTTCCGGTTCAACGGGAAGCGCCCTCCTATCTTTCCCAGTTTAATAGTAAGGAACCTGAGACTGAGGCCACGTCAGGAATACAGTTATGAGAAATATGTCGAGTCGGCCAGCAAGATCAATGCGACAGGCGTATTCTCCAGTACGGACTTCCAGTTTACCCCAAGACCAGATACCGATACGCTCGACCTGAGCCTCAACTGTGTGTTCGACAAGCCCTACGATTTTTATATTGAAGGAAATGCCATCGGGCGTACCAACGGACGATATGGTCCGGAGGCGAAGATCGGTTTCGCAAAACGTAATCTCTTCAGAGGTGCCGAGAAGCTCGATGTCAACCTCCACGGTTCCTACCAATGGCAGACCTCAGGCGGCGATGGGGATGCAAGCTATCAATATGGTGCCGACGTGTCACTTGAGTTCCCGAGAATCATCGCACCTTTCTACAACAGCGACCGTATCCGCAGAACCAAAGACGGTCGTCCTCGACGCCGTCGCAGCTTCTATGCTGCTCCCACCACCTACGCGAAAATATCCTCCGATATAGTACAGCGCCCGGAATACTATAAGATGCACGTGGTGTCTGGAGAGTGGACTTATCGCTGGCAACCGTCAGAGACGAGCCGCCACGAGTTCTCGCCATTGACTGTGAAGTACCAGTTCAAAAACAGTACAACGCAGAAATATGAGGATCTTGTAAAGCAGAATATGTATCTGGAAAGGACGATGGCTGACTATTTTATACCCAAAATGCGATATACATACACTTACACCAGTCCCTTACGCCTACGCAACCCTATCCGATGGGAAACAACCGTTGAGGAAGCTGGTAATGTGGTTTCGCTAATAGAGATGGCCAGAGGGAAGTCGTTCAACGAACAGTATAAGAAACTCTTCAAGACAAGCTATTCCCAGTTTCTTCGTTGCGAGACAGACTTTACCAAGACCTGGTCAATCGGCATGCAGTCAAAACTCGTCGGTCACATCAATACTGGTGTCGTATGGTCTTATGGCAATTCTGAAGATGCGCCCTATAGTGAGGCGTTCTATGCCGGAGGCGCCAACAGCATAAGGGCCTTCAGGGTAAGAGAAGTTGGCCCGGGACGGTTCAACGACTTTAATATCGGCGACCGTCAGCTAAACTACATACTGCGCAATGGTGAGATAAAACTGATAATGAACCTCGAATACCGCACGCCGCTTTGGGGAAATCTGCACGGTGCAATATTCCTGGATGCAGGCAACGTATGGGATTTTGCGACCGACATTAACTTCACCGAAGAAGACCTTGATAATATTCCCGATGAAGATACAGCCAACACTATACGGCTTTTCATGATGTGGGCTGACCAGGCAACATTCAAGCCTTCTGAGTTCTTTAACGATATCGCACTGGGCACAGGTATCGGACTTCGCTATGATCTGGGATTCCTCGTGATTCGTCTCGACTGGGGCATTGCCCTTCATCTCCCGTATCAACCCGTCAAGAGCGACTTCACATTAAAGGGCGGATACTTCAACGCCCCCAGTTTCAAGGATGCCCAGACACTTAACTTCGCCATCGGATATCCGTTCTGATTACGACGATTTCGACAAAAGAACAAAAGAAACAAAAAAAATTGTGTACTTTTGTTCTTATGTCTGAGATTTTTTGTATCTTTGCAAACTGAAATTATTAACTCAAATAAAAAATATAGCGTATGAAACCAACTCTTTTTCTGCTTGCAGCAGGTATGGGCAGCCGATATGGCGGTCTGAAGCAGCTCGATGGTCTGGGCCCGAACGGCGAGACAATCATGGACTATAGTATCTACGATGCCATCCAGGCCGGATTCGGCAAGATCGTATGGGTAATCCGCAAGGATTTCGAAGAGCAGTTCCGTACCCAGATCCTTTCAAAATACGAGGGAAAGGTAAAGTGTGAGCTCTGTTTCCAGGCGCTCGACGCACTGCCCGAGGGATTCACCGTTCCAGAAGGCCGTCAGAAGCCTTGGGGCACGAACCACGCAGTGCTGATGGGAAAGGATGTCATCAAGGAACCTTTCTGCGTGATCAACTGCGACGATTTCTACAATCGCGACGCATTCATGGTTATCGGTAAGTTCCTTGCCGATCTGCCAGAGGGCGCAAAGAACCAGTATGCGATGGTTGGCTTCCGCGTAGGCAACACGCTCTCTGAGAACGGTACCGTTGCCCGCGGCATCTGTTCCAAGAACGAGAAGGGTCACCTCACCACAGTCGTTGAGCGTACGGAGATTGTCCGTTGCGCTGCCGACGGTTCCAATGCCGGCGCTGATTCTGAGGCCATCCGCTATAAGGATGAGGACGGCAAATGGGTAGAAGTAGCCGACAACACGCCTGTATCGATGAACATGTGGGGCTTCACACCCGACTACTTCGAATACTCTGAGGATTATTTCAAAGCGTTCCTCTCTGACCCGAAGAACATCGAGAACCTGAAGGCAGAGTTCTTCATTCCTCTGATGGTAAACAAACTGATCAACGAAGGCACTGCTACCGTAGAGGTGCTCGACACAACCTCCAAGTGGTTTGGTGTGACATACGCCGCTGACCGCGATGCTACCGTCGCACGCATCAAGCAGCTCGTTGACGACGGTGTCTATCCCAACAAGCTGTTCTAGTATGAATATTGACATATTGACAGACGATCAGGTGGCCCAACTAAGCCACCTGATTTCTACCTCAGAGAATATCGTCATCACTTGTCATCGCAGTCCCGACGGCGATGCGATAGGCTCGTCACTGGGTCTGGCGGCCTATCTCTGGTCGCTGGGCAAAGAGGTAAACATCATCGCGCCCGACCAGTTTCCCGACTTCCTGCAATGGCTTCCCAACACGGAAAAGATCATACGTTATGACAAGCATAAGGAGAAGTGCGACATGCTCCTGAAGATTGCCGACGTTGTATTCTGTCTCGACTACAACGCACTAAGCCGTGTGGACGATATGGAACCGGCCCTGCGTGCCACGAAAGCCCCTCTGGTACTCATCGACCACCATCTCGATCCCGATGTGCCGGCACAGCTCATCATCTCACAACCGCAGGCTTGCAGCACGAGTGAACTGGTGTTCTGCATCGTATGGCAACTGGGGGCATTCGATTTACAGACGAAGCATTTTGCCATACCCGTCTATTGCGGTATGATGACCGATACCGGAGGGTTTCAGTTCAACTCATCCAGATGCGAGATCTACTTCATCATTTCCCAGTTGTTGACCAAGCGCATCGACAAAGACAAAATCTACCGCAATGTCTATCACAACTACAGCGAGAACCGTCTTCGTCTGATGGGCTACGTGATGTATGAGAAGCTTGTCTATCTGAAGGAGTACAATGCCAGCTACTATACCATCACGAAGGAAGATCAGAAACGGTTCAACTTTATCAAGGGCGACGCCGAGGGTCTGGTCAACCTCCCCCAGCAGATCAAGGGGCTGAAGTTGTCGGTCTCCTTGCGCGAGGACACAGAGAAAGAGAATACCGTCTTGATCAGCCTGCGTTCTGTCGACGACTTCCCGTGCAACGAGATGGCGGCGCAGTTCTTTAATGGCGGAGGACATCTCAATGCTTCCGGCGGCCGTCTTAACTGCACCATCGACGAGGCGGTAAAGATCACCCAAAAAGCCATAGAAGCCTACGCGGACAGGCTGAAATAGTTAAAAAACGACAAGCCGCAGCAAATTCTCAATTCTCAATTCTCAATTCTCAATTAAAAATCGTACCTTTGTGCCCGATATGAAGAAATTTGTAGTTATACTATTAGCAGCCATAGCCGTCCTCGCAAGTTGTAATGACTACGAGACTTATGGTGATATGAAGGAGAAAGAGCGCAACGCCATCAATAAGTTCATTGCCGACAGCAGCATCACCGTTATCTCTGAGGAGACCTTTGTAAAGCAAGGTTACAAGACAGACCTCAGTCGTAATGAATTCGTAAAACTCGACAAGAGCGGTGTCTATATGCAGATCGTGCGCAACGGTTGTGGCACCAAGCTCCAGAACGGCGAGACGGCCAACGTTGTCTGTCGTTGCAGTGAGTATAACATCAAGTCCGACTCCTTGTGCGTAGTAACGAACGTCTCTTATCAGGCAGGCAGTCCCGACATCATGCGCGTAAGCTGTACGAGCGGCACATTCACCGCCTCGTTTACCAAGTCTATCGCTTATAATATGTATTATGTCTACGCTTCAGCCCAAGTACCGGCTGGCTGGCTTGTGCCCCTTACGTATGTCTGTATAGGCTATCCGGAAAAGGAAGGCGATGAGATTGCGATGGTGCGTCTGATTGTCCCACACAGTCAAGGGCACACCACTGCTTCATCCACAGTGACGCCGTACTACTACGAGTTGACATATCAACGTGAAGCATAACGATTTTTAAAGAAATACAACCCCTATGACACTTATCAAATCTATTTCAGGCATCCGCGGAACTATCGGCGGACAGACTGGTGACACACTCAACCCGTTGGACATTGTCAAGTTCACGACGGCCTATGCCACTTTCATGCGTAAGAGCGGCAAGGGCACATCCAATAAGATTATCGTAGGTCGCGACGGCCGTATCTCCGGTGAGATGGTAAAGAACGTCGTTTGCGGCACACTGATGGGTATGGGCTACGATGTCATCAACATCGGCTATGCCACCACCCCAACCACAGAGCTTGCTGTACGGATGGCTGGAGCCGACGGCGGCATCATCATCACAGCCTCACACAATCCACGCATGTGGAATGCCCTGAAGCTGCTGAACAATGAAGGAGAGTTCCTTACCGCTGCCGATGGTGCAGAGGTGCTTGACATCGCTGAGCGCGAAGACTTCGACTATGCCGATGTCGACAGTCTGGGCCATTATACAGAAGATGACAGCTTCGACCAGCGCCACATCGACTCAGTGCTCCAGCTGAAGCTCGCAGATGTCGATGCCATCAGGAAACGCAAGTTCCGTGTTTGCGTTGACACCATCAACTCTGTCGGAGGCATCATCCTGCCAAGACTCTTCGATGCCATCGGTGTGGAATATGAGCTCCTCAATGGAGCATGCACAGGCGACTTCGCTCACAATCCGGAGCCGCTGGAGAAGAATCTTCAGGGCATCATGGAAAAGATGAGAAACGGTGGCTTCGACCTCGGTATCGTTGTCGATCCCGATGTCGACCGTCTGGCATTCATCTGTGAAGACGGAAAGATGTTCGGTGAGGAATATACGCTCGTCAGCGTTGCCGACTACGTACTGAGCCACACCGTAGGCAATACCGTCAGCAACCTGAGCAGCACCCGCGCCCTGCGCGACGTCACCGTGAAGCACGGTGGTACCTACAGTGCCGCTGCCGTCGGAGAAGTCAACGTCACCACGAAGATGAAGGAGGTAGGCGCTGTCATCGGCGGTGAGGGCAACGGCGGTGTCATCTATCCCGAGAGCCATTATGGCCGCGACGCCCTTGTCGGTATCGTGCTCTTCCTCTCCAGCCTCGCCCAGAAGGGATGCACGGCATCAGAGCTGCGTCAGACATTCCCCGACTATCAGATTGCGAAGAATCGTATCGACCTCACGCCCGAGACCGATGTCGATGCCATCCTCGTGAAGGTAAAGGAGATGTTTGCCGCCGATCCTTCAGCCCAGGTCAACGATATCGACGGTGTGAAAATCGACTTCCCCGACCGTTGGGTTCATCTGCGCAAGTCGAATACAGAGCCTATCATCCGCGTTTACAGCGAGGCCCAGACAATGGAACGGGCAGACGAGCTCGGCAAGAAACTTATGAAAGTTGTCTACGACATGCAATAAAATAAATGCTCACCGTTTGGTGAGCATTTATTTTATATCAGCTGTTTTGCGCGTTCTAAGGCGATATTGATGTGCGAGCAGATATTCTCCTTGCCCAGCATCTTATCGAACTGGGCTTTGTGGAGCACTGCCTGAACGGTAGGATTAACACCCGAGAGAACCACGTGAATGCCCTCTGCCTGCGACATCGCACAGAGGTTCGTGAGGTTATGAATACCCGTAGAATCCACAAACGGCACCTTTCGCATACGGATGATCCTCACCTTCGGACGGTTGTGGCCCAGCGCTCCCATGATCTCCTCGAAACGGTTACCTGCGCCAAAGAAATAAGGGCCGTTGATCTCGTACACCTCTACACCCTCGGGGATGGTCAGGTGCTCAAGGTTTCCGAGCTGGAAGTCGCTGTCCTCCTCCTCAGGATTAATCTCGTCGCTGATCACCTTCACATCGGTTGTCTCTGCCATACGGCGCATGAAGAGCAGACAAGCACAGATAAGACCCACCTCGATGGCGATGGTCAGATCGAAGATCACCGTCAGTATGAATGTCACCCAAAGCACGATGACGTCGCTCTTCGGATTCTTCATAATGCTCAGGAAACTGCGCCAGCCGCTCATGTTATAGCTCACGATCACCAGCACGCCGGCGAGACAAGCCATCGGGATATACTGTGCCAGTGGCATCAGGAAGAGGAATATCAGCAGCAGGACGACAGCGTGTACCACACCTGCGATAGGCGTACGGCCACCGTTATTGATGTTCGTCATCGTACGTGCGATGGCACCCGTCGCAGGAATACCTCCGAAGATCGGCGATGCCAGATTGGCAAGTCCCTGGGCTATCAGCTCCGTGTTGGAGTTATGACGATCGCCAATGACACCATCGGCCACTGCGGCAGAAAGCAGCGACTCGATAGCGCCCAAGATGGCAATCGTAATAGCTGGCGACACCAGTCCCTTAATCACCTCCCACGACAACGCAGGCACGTTGGCACCCGGCAGCTGGCTGGAGATGGAGAAGCGGTCACCGATGGTCTCTATCGAGGTCACACCCATATACTGCTTCAGCAGGAGGGCGGCTACAGTCATCACGATGATGGCTATCAGAGAGCCCGGGAGCTTCCGGAAAATGGAGAACTGCGAATTGAACACCGAGAATTTCGTCATCCTCGGCCATACCGCAATGATGATGACAGAGAGGATGCCCACGCCTGCACTCCACCAGTCGATAGTGTTAAAGTCACTGATATAGGCTATCCACTTCTCGATAAAGTCAGAAGGCACCTTCTCCATCGTAAGCCCGAACAGGTCCTTCACCTGTGTGGTGAAGATGGTGAGTGCGATACCCGAGGTGAAGCCCACCACAATCGGATACGGTATGTACTTGATGATCGTGCCGAGATGCAGCACGCCAAACATGATTAGGAACACACCCGCCATCAGCGTAGCGATTGTAAGACCCTCAAAGCCGTACTGCTGGATGATGCCATAAATAATAATAATGAACGCGCCCGTAGGACCGCCTATCTGCACCTTCGAACCGCCGAAGAGCGAGATGATCAGTCCGGCTACGATAGCGGTGATGATACCCTTCTCAGGGGTGACACCCGATGCAATACCAAAGGCAATGGCCAAAGGCAAGGCCACGATACCAACGATGATACCGGCCAATAAATCTGTCGTGAACTGCTTCCGATTGTAAGTCTTTATTGTCGAAAACAGCTTTGGTTTAAACTCTAATGTTGTCATAATGGGTGCAAAATTAAGAAAAAAAGTTAAAAAAAGGACTGATAATTAACAACTTATTCGAAAAAATCCTAATTTTGTTGCCGAAAATCAATTTTAACTTATAAACCAATTTTAAAAGAGTAAACATTATGAAGAAAATTATGTTCGCAGTGATGGCAATGCTGACCATCGGTTTCACATCATGTGGCAACAAGACTCAGGCTCCCGCAGAGGCAGAGGCTGAGGAAGCAGTAGTTTACAACGCAGACGATGAGGCAGCAGCCTCCATCAGTGCCCTCACCGAGCAGATTGAGGCCCAGGATGCCAGCAAGCTCCAGGAGGTGCTCGCCACTGTTCAGGAGAAGATCAAGGAGATCATCGCTTCCGACCCGGAGGTTGCAAAGGCTTATGTTACCAAGGTTCAGGATTTCCTGAAGGAGAATGCAGAGAAGATCAAGGCTTTTGTTGGTGACAACGAGACTATCAGTGCTGCCATCGGTGCTATCACCGAAGCTCCCGCAGAGTCAGTCGTAAACGGTCTGTTGCAGGCTGTCGACGCTACCAAGGCTGCCGCCGGCGATGCCGTAGAGGCTGGCAAGGAGGCTGTCGAGGGCGCTGTTGAAGACGCTAAGGAGGCTGCCGAGGACAAGGCCAACGAGATGAAGGACGCAGCAAAGGACAAGGCTGGTGAGGCTATTGACAACGCTGCTGACAATGCAAAGAAAGCACTCGGAATCTAACCGTGTGTTCGCTGAATAAAACGGGGCGTTCGTTGAACGAATTTGCCCCGTTTATTTTTATTAGCTATCTTTGCAAAAAATTTATTAAAATGTCATTCAAGAAGGAACACCGACAAGAAACGATCATCTATCTGGCGCTGTGGGCACTGCTGTTCATAGCACCGATATTGAGTCTCTCCATCCGTACAGCAAACACAGACATCACGTTCGACTGGCAGGAAGTCTTCACCGTATGGAAGCAATACGCCCTCTTCTTCGTCGTGTTCCTGATCCACAACCATCTGCTGGCGCCGCTGCTCATCTACCGTCAAAGGCGTTGGCTGTATGTCGGCAGCTGCATCGCCATCATCGCCCTCTTCCACACCTATCAGTGCAACCACCGTCCCGACTTCAGGGAGATGCGCCAGCACCGTATCGAGCGGATGGAAGGCAAGATGGACCTCCCGCCGCTGCCGCCCGACGACATGCCTCAGCCAGATGAGATGCACGGGCCTGACGGCATGCACGGACCCGACGAGATGCACGGGCCGAAGGACAGGCACAGACCCCAAGACAGGCCTGAGCCAGATGGCATGCGTGGGCCTCGCAAGGACCTTCGTCCCCCACTCTTCTTCGGACAGCACGACATCATTTCGATCGTCATCCTCATCATGATGCTTGGCATGAACCTCGGCATCAAGCTCTATTTCCGTCAGCATGGCGACCGGAAGAAGATGATAGAGCTGGAGCACCAGAACCTCGAACAGCAGCTCGAGTATCTGAAGTACCAGATCAATCCCCACTTCTTCATGAACACGCTGAACAACATCCACGCCCTCGTGGACATCGACCCCGAGAAAGCCAAGCAGACGATACTCGAACTGTCGAAGATGATGCGCTTCGTGCTCTATGAAGGCAACAAGAAGAGCGTACCGCTCGACCGTGAGATCGCCTTCCTGCAGAACTACATCACGCTGATGAAGCTGCGCTATACCGACAAGGTGCGCATCACGTTCAGTACGCCCGAGCAACAGCCCAACAAGGAGGTGCCGCCGCTGCTGTTCATCACGTTCGTTGAGAATGCCTTCAAACACGGTGTCAGCTACCGTCAGGAGTCGTTCATCGACATCAAACTGGCAACAGAAGCCGACAAATTGGCCTTCACCTGTCGTAACAGCCGCATCCCCGCATCGGAAGACAAGCACGGCGGTGTGGGACTGCAGAATGTGAAGCAGCGTCTCGACCTCATCTACGGCAAAGACTATACACTTGAGATAAACGACGGAGCTGACGAATACGACGTCAGCCTGACCATCCCATTATTACCAAACACCCAACAAGCATGATCAGCGTATTAGCCATCGACGACGAGCCATTGGCATTACAACAGCTCGCGTCATACATTAGGAAGATACCGTTTCTGGAACTGGTAGCAGAGTGCCAGAGTGCCATCGAGGCGAAGGAGATTCTCAACAACGAGAACATCGATGCCGTCTTCTGCGATATCAACATGCCCGACCTCAACGGCATGGATTTCGTGAAGTCGCTGTCCTCTCCCCCACTCGTCGTGTTCACCACAGCCTACTCGGAATATGCCGTCGAGGGCTTCAAGGTCGATGCTGTCGACTACCTCCTCAAGCCCTTTGGCCTCGACGACTTCAATCGCGCCGCCAACCGCCTCCAGGAGCGACTCAGCTCACGGGGACAGGTCCTGCAGGCTCAGACAGAACAGGAACCCACAGGACCTGTGAGTTCCATGAGTTCTGAGGATGACAGTATCTTCGTCAAGACCGACTATCGTGTGGTAAAGCTCGCCATCAGCGACATCCGCTACATCGAGGGCATGAGCGAGTACCTGAAGATCCATCTTGAGAGTCAGCCCAAGCCCGTCGTCACGCTGCTCTCGATGAAGAAGATGGAAGAGTTCCTGCCCTCTCACTTCATGCGCATCCACCGCAGCTACATCATCAATCTGAAGATGATACAGGAAGTGAACAAGAACCGCGTCATCATGGATGCCGACACCTATCTGCCCATCGGCGACAATTACAAAGATGCCTTCAACGACTATCTCAACAAGAAGTTCCTGGGCAAGTAAATACAATTAACTGACAATAAAAACGAAACAATGATGAAAAAGACTATTTTAAGCATAACGTTGGCAGCAGCCCTTTGCGCATGTGCCAACAACAGTAGCAAACAAGCCCCGGCCGAGCAGCCGTCTGCGCCCGAAGCCGCCACAGAGACCGCTGCCGAGCCGGTAGAGGCAGACGCAGACGCAGCGCCAGCTCCCGACTTCACGCTCAACGACATCAACGGCAAGCCCCTCTCGCTGAGCAGCCTCCAGGGGAAATACGTCGTCCTCGACTTCTGGGGCTCGTGGTGCGTATGGTGCATCAAGGGCATCCCCAAGATGAAGGAGTACTACCAGAAGTATCAGGGCAAGTTCGAGATCCTCGGCATCGACTGCAACGACAGTGAGGAGACATGGAAGGAGGCCGTCGCCAAATACGAGCTCCCCTGGCTCCACGTCTACAACGATGAGACGTCGTCAAAGTTACTCGAAGCGTACGGCATTCAGGGATTCCCCACAAAGATCATCATCTCTCCGGAAGGCAAGATCGTCAAGACCATCATCGGCGAAGACCCCGCATTCTATGCCTATCTGGATCAGCTGTTCCAGTAGCCTATAGCTGAATGCTCTCTATACGCAGTTTAAGAATACCGGCGGGAACGTGGACCTCCACGATCTCGCCTACTTTTTTGTTCAGCAGCGCCTGTGCTATCGGCGACTTGATGGATATCTTCCCTTCGCGGAGGTTCGCCTCGTGAGGACTGGCGATGGTATAGGTCATCCGGCTGTTGTTGGCCAGATTCGTCATCTCCACCCTGCTCAGCAGTCCCACGCTGTCGCTTCCTAACAGCGATGTGTCTATCACCCTGGCGTTCTCCAGCACCCGCTGTTTGAAGCGAATCCTGCCGAGCAGTCGCGACTGTTCGCGCTTGGCAGCATGATATTCGAAGTTCTCGCTGAGGTCGCCCTTGTCGCGCGCCTCAGCTATGGCGTCCCTCACCTGGGGCAGCTCCACGTTCTCCAACTGACGTAATTCGGCCACAAGCTTATCGTAGCCCTCCTGTGACATATATTCCATAAAAATCCCTTTTTTCTTATTTTTGATCTTCTTTCTGCTGCAAAGGTATGAAAAAAAGGAGTAAAAGCCAAATTTTTCGAATAAAAAGCGTCACAAAACGCTGGATTATCTGGGGAGCCTTGACTGATCATGTCTCCACGCAGGCGCATAAATGCTGAAAGCCTTGACTAAAAAGGCAAAAGGTCTTATCCAGATATCCGAAAACCCTTAACTATAAATCCTACGCGAGCAGCTACAGATTACCTTTAGTTTTGCAGTCGGAAACTAAGAGTACACGAACTCTTAATATCTCTTAATGCTGGTGAGATAGAATGCCCACAAGATTAGACCTATGAGGCGTGTTATTCCAGCAAGAGAGACAATGCAGAGAGAACCATTCCGGGTTACTAGGCTCGAACTTTAAATCGTAGTAGTCTTTGCATCAGAGTCGCTTCTTGGTTTCCATCTTTGGAGATTGCAAAACTAAGAAGATATGAGAAGAGAAGAAGTTGAATGTATCGGCGTTGATGTCTCGAAGAAGACACTGGATGTTGCGCTGTACCGTGGTAAGGTTGACTGGAATGACGGACACATCAAAGTAGACAACAACGGTTCCGGCTACAGGGAACTGAAGAAGTGGCTGCGCCTGAAGAATGCAGAGAAAGGGCGGTTGCGCATCTGCATGGAGGCGACAGGGCTCTACACCCATGACTTCCGCTCCTGGCTGGAGCAGGAGTCCATTACCTATTACGTGGTGGATCCTAAGCGTATGCACCACTTTGCGCCTCCCCAAGGCATAAAGGGTATCAGGCAGACGAAGACAGACAAGGCAGATGCCTTCCGCATTGCCATATACTGCTCATTGTTCCATAGCAGCATGGAGCCGTCACGGCTTCCGTCCGCAGCCTATTTCAAACTCAAGCGGCTTCTTGCCGAACGGAGGCAGTATGTTAAGCAGTCCGTACTGTACAAGCAGCAATTAAGTGATATCTCCATATATGACACCGTAAGTTCCCGCATGCGAAAAGAGAAAGAAGTGGGGAACCTGCAGGACAATATCAAGCAGACAGACAAAGAAATAAAGGCTGTCATAGATACAGACCCTGCAATCAAACGGAACTATGACTTGCTGACCAGCATCATCGGCGTCGGCATTGTAGTTGCCGTTACGACCATTGTGCTGACGGAGAACTTCACGACCTTCACCGATCCCAGGAAGTATGCCAGCTACATCGCAATTGCCCCTTTCCCGCATGAGTCAGGCACAAGCGTCCGGGGAGCGACGAGGGTGTCAAAGCAGGGGTTCCGGCAGGCCAAGGCAGACCTGTCCATCAGCGTGCTGAATGCTATCACGCACGATGCGGAACTCAGGGAATACTGGCAGCGCAAGAAGGCCGAAGGGAAGCACACTGGTGTCATCCTCAATGCCGTCAAATTCAAGATTGTGCTGCGTATGTTCGCCGTTGTAAAGAGAGGCAAGCCATACGTCAACACGAAAGGATACAAAGGGTAGCATATAAGAGACGGGGACCTATACACACACAGAGTTTAGCAGGGCTATTGTGTGCTTCAGGCTGTCTTTTCCCTGCTACTTTATGAGAACAGAAAAGGAGCAGGGAACTATTCTCTCTCATAGCATTGAAGGTCTAATGAGAGATTTAGCCTGTTCCTGATAGCCCGGATAGAAAAACCGTATAAAAGGATATTGGATATAAGGTGAACTAATCGGTTCAATAGATAAAATCTAAGTTTAGATTTAGTACATCTACTTTATCGCGCTGTTTTCGCTACCTTTGCACACGATTTGTATTGTATGACAGAGGTGAAAGCCGGGAGGGGACAGTGAACCATATAATGCTTAGATAAAGCTCTTTCTGCGATTTGGTCTGCCCCTCCTTCAGACGCTGGCATGGCAATTTAGAAATATAGGTCGCTCCGAGTGATCGAAGTCCTTTTAAAGGATGCTGCCTTAAAACCAGTCATCTTCGGCTATAGCCTCGCTTAAACGCGCTGCAAAGTTATGAAAAAAGACGGGTATGTAGGCATTGACGTGTCGAAAAAATGGCTCGACGTGGCCATTTTCGTTGAAAACAGCGATCTGCTGGGGTATTTTCATACCCAGGTGAGCAATGACAAGGCAGGCTACAAGGAACTGCTCAGGTGGCTCAAGGAACATGACGTGGACGCTTCCACGTGCATGTATGGTATGGAGCACACAGGCTTCTATTCCGATGGCCTGCAGCACTTCCTCGACAAGAAGGGCTACCGCTACACCATGCTGGAGCCTGCCGTCATCAAGCACTATCCCATCCAGCCACGCGAGAAGAACGACCGCCTGGATGCTGCCAAGATTGCCGACTATCTCTTCCGTTTCAAGGACAGGATCAGGCTCAGCCGCGTACCAGACAAGACAATGGAGAAACTGCGTGAACTGCACAAGGAGCGCAAGTTCTATGTCGAGGACAGAGTAGCCTACCTGAATCGTAAGCAGGTCGTGGGTAAGGATGAGGCCAGGCGTCTGGACAAGATGATTTCACTGCTTGACAAGCAGGTCGAATCCGTTGAGGAGAAGATACGCGATATCATCCAGGCGGACGAGGCGCTGATGGAGAGCTACCTCTATCTCACCTCCATCAAGAGCATCGGTTTCGTCAATGCCGTCAACGCCATCGTGATTACTCAGAACTTTACCGTATTTAAAACTGCAAGAGACTATGCCTCGTACATTGGCGTTGCCCCTCACACGAAGACGTCAGGCACTACTGTGAGGTGGAAGCCCAAACCGTACAGGCACTGCGATTTGACGGCGAAAGCCGACATATCGGAGGCGGCCAAGTGTGCGGTCATACACGATGTCGAACTCAAACGCTTTTACGAAAGGAAATGTAACGGGAAGGATGATGCGGATACCGTCCGCAAGGCTATGAACGCTGTAAAGTTTAAGCTCGTGCTCAGGATGTTTGCTGTCGTCAGACAGAAGCATACCTATAAGCAGCTTACGACGATATAACGCTTTTACATACTGTTGCCAGTGAACTACGGCAGGCGCGTGCCGACCTGCCCCGAGAGTCTGGTGCCGAGTATATGCGGTTGCTCCAGGTAGAAATCTAGTGAAGAGCCAGTAAAGGTGATAGATGAACCGCGCAACGATAGTAACGAAAACGAGGTCTTCCGTTACGGCTAAAATCGTGGATTTTGTCAACAAAGAAGAAAAAAGAGTGCCCTTTAAACTTTATTAACGGGCATTCTCTTGGTTTTATCTTAGAAATCGAATTGGTATGGCAGGACGAGTTTGAGACAGGCACAGAACTGAACCCTAACGATTGGACCCATGAGGTAAAGGGCAAAGGCTGGGTGAACAACGAACTACAGGAGTATGTAAACCACAAGACTCCTGGCGGTGCTCTAGT